>Ga0164243_10005973_pt1 | contig 18522 bp, 17 predicted proteins | sample OricompcompostOP_FD_108781 | JGI IMG/M metagenome (GOLD analysis project Ga0164243, IMG submission 108781) | Organic Plus compost microbial communities from Emeryville, California, USA - Original compost - Organic plus compost (OP) | ecosystem: Engineered > Solid waste > Mixed feedstock >... | reverse complement strand
GCAGCACCACGTCCACATCGGACTCGCGGAGCTCGTCGGGGGTGACCTCGACGGCGTTGTCCGGCCACGGGTAGGTGCGGGCGCGGCCCCGACCGTCGGCGTCGCGCCCCGGTGTCACCGGAACCAGGCAGATGTGTCCGGTGTGGACGAACGACGTGGTCCAGGCGCCGTGCACGTGCCAGACGAGGATCCTCATGCCGCGACCTCCCGGAGCATCGACTCCACGGCGGCGACGACCGCAGAAGCGTCCACATCGGACAAGCACGGGTGGCCGGGGATCGGGCAGGTGCGCGCGCGGGAGTCCTTGCACGGAGCCTCCTGGTCGCCCAGCACCACCGCGGGAACCCCGTACGGCGCCCACCGCTCGGCGCGCACGACGGGCGCGAACAGCGACACGACGGGCGTGCCGACCGCGGCCGCCAGGTGCGCGGGCCCGGTGTTGGGCGCGATGACCACGTCGGCGCCGTCGAGCACCGCGGCCAGCTCGTGCAGGCTCGTGCGCCCGCCGAGATCCAGGGCTCGGGAGCCGCTCACCTCCGCGGTCAGCTCCTCGTCGCCGGGAGCGCCGGTGACGACGACGCGGTGCCCGCGGTCGGCCAGCGCCCGCACCGCCTGCCGGCAGCGCTGCACCGGCCACTCCCGGGCGGGCACCGAGGCGGCCGGGTGCAGCACGACGTAGCCCGGCCTGCCCACCAGGTGCCGCACGTCCGGTAGCGGGCGGCGCACCGCCAACCGGCCCGCGTCGCCCGCGGGCAGCTCGAACCCGCAGGCCCGCGCCACCGACAGCGCCCGCTCCGGCTCCGGCGGATCCCCGGTGATGCGGTGGCGCACGTCCAGCAGCGAACCCGGGTAGTCCTCGCTGATCGCGCCGATGCGCCGCACCCCTGCCATCCGCAGCAGCAGCGCCAGCGGCAGCGCGGACTGGTGGAACGAGGTCAGCAGCACCGCCTCGGACACGCCCAGCGCGCGGACCTGCTCGACGAACCGCTCGACCCCGGCATCGCGCACCTCCGGCGGGTCCGGGTCGATCCACGGCGCGCACCAGGTCAGCACCCGGTCCACGCCGGGCAGCAGGTCGGCGGCGGCGCGGCCGCGGGGCCCGGCCAGCAGCACGGTCTCGTCGGCCGCGGCGGCCACCGCGCGCACCGCGGGCCCGGCCAGCAGCACGTCGCCGAGGTTGTCCTGGCGGGCCACGAGCACGGTTCCGCGCATCAGGCACCTCCTCGGGACGCGGGCCGCACGGCCTGCTCCAGCGTTTCGGCGACGGCGGCCTCCCGGCGGGCGCGGCGGATCTCGGCTTCGCGGGTGCGCTCGGTGGGCACCAGCACGGCCTGCGCGCCCGCGGCCAGCGCTGCGTCCACATCGGACCCGGTGTCGCCGATGACGAGGCAGTCCCGGGCGGGAACGCCGAGCGCGGCGGCGGCGCGGTGCACCATGCCCGGTGCGGGTTTGCGGCAACCGCAGCCGTCGCCGTCGCCGTGCGGGCAGACCTCCCAGGCCGCGATCGGGCCGAGCGCGCGCTCGACCTGCTCGTTGACCGCGCGCACCTGCTCGGCGGTGAGCAGCCCGCGCGCGACGCCGGACTGGTTGCTGATCACCCCGAGCGGAATCCCGTTGCGGCGCAACGACTCCAGCGCTTCGGCGGCGCCGCGCACCGGGCGCACCCGGGTCGGGTCGCCGTTGTAGGGCACGTCGTGGATGAGCGTGTCGTCCCGGTCGAACAGCACCGCCGAGGGCGGTCCCGGCACCGGTCGGTGCGGCCGCAGTTCCCCGCGCAGCCGGTGGTAGCAGGCCGCGGGCGGAATCGCCGCACTGGTCACGAGCATGGCCGCGACCTCGCGGCCGGTGCGCGGTCCCGGGGCGATGCGCCGCCAGGCGAACTCACCTGTGAGCGCCAGCCAACCCGCCGCACCTGCGAGCGCGATGTCCTTGCGGCGCAACAGGATTCCGGCGATCCCGAGCATCCCGGAGACGATTGTGAGGGCGTGCCGGCGGATGCGCCCCGGCCCCTCGCCGATGCGTTCGCGCCAGTGCCGCCCGTGCTTGCGCCGCATCGTCGCGTTGTCCGCGTTGCCGCGCTGCATCCGCAGGCTCACCAGCGGATCTTCCGCGCGCACCGGATGCGTGGTGCAGCGCTGCCCGCGCGCGATCCGCCAGCCGAGCTCGGTCACGCGCAGCGCCAGGTCGGCGTCCTCGCGGTAGGCCCGGGGGAACGACTCGTCGAACCCGCCGGCCTCGACCAGCGCGGCCCGGCGGTAGGCCATGTCGGCGGTGATCCAGCGCGCCTCGGCCAACGCGGCGGTGCAGCGCTCCCAATCGGTCGGCGCGCGGTGCTGCGGCAGCGGAACGCTGATCCGCGCCTGCACCGCGCCGACGTCCGCCGCGGCCCCGTCGAGATCCCGCTGCAGCGACTCGGACCAGCCCGCTCCGGGGAGCACGTCGTCGTCGAGGAACACGACCCACTCGGTGCGGGCCGCGGCCCAGCCCACGTTCCGCGCACCGGCCGGGCCGCGGCCTCCGGACCGCAGCACGCGCACCGGAATTCCCCCGCCCGGCACCGGGATCTCGTCCGCGGGAGCCGGCCGGTCGTCGACCACCAGCACCTCCTGCACGCCCGCGCGCAGCGCGGCCAGCAGCTCGCGCAGGTTCTCCCGTCCGGTCGTGGGGATCACCGCGGTGCAGGTCACCGGCGCTCACCCCCGTTCCGGCGCACCACGAACGGGCCGAGCACCAGCAGGTCGATCGGCGAGGCCCCGAAGCACTCCAGCGCGTCCACCGGCGAGTCCACGATCGGCCGCCCCGCGGTGTTGAAGCTCGTGTTCACCGCCGCCGGCAGCCCGGTGCGCCGCTCGAACTCCGCCAGCAGCCGGGCCAGCAGCGGCTCGTCGCCGCGGTCGACGGTCTGGATCCGGGCGGTGCCGTCCACGTGCACCACGGCCGGGATCCGGTCCCGCCACTCCGGCTGCACGTCGTGCACGAACAGCATGTACGGGCTCGGGATCGGGCCGCGGGAGAACACCTCCGCGGCGCGGTCGGCCGGCACGACCGGCGCCACCGGGCGGAACTGCTCGCGGCCCTTGACGTCGTTGAGCCGCTCGACGTTGTCCGCGTGCCCGGGGTGCGCCAGCAGCGAGCGGTGCCCGAGGGCGCGCGGCCCGAACTCGGCGCGGCCCTGGAACCAGCCGACGATCTCGTTGCGCGCCAAGGCTTCCGCGGCGGTGACGGCCACGTCGTCCGGGCGCTCGTAGGGCAGGTCCGCGGTCCGCAGCACCGCTTCGAGCTCGTCCTCGCCGAAGCCGCGCCCGAGGTCGGCGGCGGGCATCGGCCGCGGGCGCTCGCCCTCCTCAGCGGCCAGGTGCAGCGCCGCGCCGAGGGCCGTTCCGGAGTCCCCGGCGGCCGGCTGCACCCACACCTCGTCGAACGGTCCCTCGGCGGCCAGCCGGGTGTTGGCCACGCAGTTCAGCGCCACTCCCCCGGCCAGCGCGAGCTCGGGCATCCCGGTGCGCTCGTGCAGCCAGCGGGCCTGCGCCAGCAGCACCTCCTCGAGCCGGGCCTGCGCGCTCGCGGCCAGCTGGGCGTGCTCGGCGCGCAGTTCGCCGCCCGGGGCGCGCCGCGGGGCCCACTTCGCCCAGTCGACCTCGTCGATCTCCACCCGCGGGCCGTCCACCCGCACCAGTTCGGCCAGGTGCGGCAGGAACTCCGGCTCGGCGTAGGAGGCCAGCGCCATCACCTTGTACTCGTCGGTGGAGCGCCGGAAACCCAGGTGCTCGGTCAGGCTCTCGTACAGCAGCCCCAGCGAGTCCGGCAGCGGCTGCTCGGCCAGCACCTCCAACCGGCCCGACCGGTAGGCGCCCAGCAGCCCGCACGTGGCCTCCCCGCGCCCGTCGGCGGTGAGCACCGCGCAGTCGCCGAACGGCGCGGCCAGCCCGGCCGAGGCGGCGTGCGCGACGTGGTGCGGCACGAACCGCACCCGGTCCGGGTCCAGCCCGGGCAGCGCCGACCGCAGCAGGTTCGGCGCCCTGGCGGCGAATTCGGTGCGCAGGTGCTCCCAGCTCGGGTCCAGCCCGCCGCGCTCGTGGTCCACCAGCGCCGGGTCGTAGGAGCACCCCACGGCGTCCACATCGGACGGACGAATCCCCGCCTCGGCCAGGCACCACGCGGCCGCGTGCTCGGGCTGCTCCCAAGCGGCGAACGGGACCGGCGCCTTGCCGTGCTTGCGCCGGGAGAACCGCTCCTCTTCGGCCGCGGCCACGACCTCGCCGTCGACCACCAGGGCGGCGGCCGGATCGTGGAAGACCGCGTTGATCCCGAGAATGCGCACGTGCGCCTCCCGCTCTGCATCGGTGGTGCGGTGTCGGCGAACCCGCTCAGTGGGGACGGGCCGTTCGCTACTACACCGCTACCCTTCGCAGCGGTGCGCAAACTCCGACCGGTGGCGCTGCGGCACGTGAATTCACTGCGTGCACGAGCGGAGGCGTGAACTCGCCGCGCGCCGGGAATCCCGCAGCCGAGAGCTGTCCACGACCAGCGATCTCCGTCGCGGATCGGGAGGTTTCCGGTGCGGGTGCTGATCACCGGTTGGCCGAGCTTCTGGCACGGCGAGGCGACCGCGGGGGACGTGGCCGCGATGGACCGGGTCGCGGCCGGGCTGGCCACCGCGGGCATCCCGCACGACATCGCGTGGAGCCCGGTGCTGCACCCGCGCGGGCTGACCCTGGACGACGCCGCGCCGCGCAACTACACCGACCTGGTGTTCGTGTGCGGACCGGTGCACGGCAGGCAGGTCGAGGAGCTGCACGAGCGCTACGCGCACTGCCACCGGGTCGCGATCGGGTGCTCGGTGATCGACCCGCACTCGGCGGCCTACACCGGGTTCCACGCCGTCGCCCCGCGCGATTCGCCGGGCAGCCCGCCGCGGCGGGACCTCGCCTCGGCGGTGCCGCCGGGTGGTGCGCCGGTGGCCGCGGTGGTGCTCTCGCCGGGGCAGCGCGAGTACGGCTCGGACCGCAGGCACGACGTGGTGCACCGGCAGGTGCTGGAGTGGATCAACGAGATCACCTGCGCGCCGATGGTCGTCGACACCCGGCTGGACTCGCACAACGGACGCATGTGCTCCTCGGTCGAGGAGGTCGCCGCGCTGCTGGCCCGCGCCGACGTGGTCATCACCAGCCGGGTGCACGGTCTGGTCTTCGCGCTGGTGCAGGGGATTCCCGCGCTGGCGCTGGACACCATCGCCGGCGGCGGCAAGGTCAGCGCGCAGGCCGCCGCGTGGGACTGGCCCGCGGTGCTGCCCGCCGAGGACATGCAGGGCTCCGCCGAGCACGCCCGCTCGCTGCTGGACCGCTGGTGGAACTGGTGCTGCGGGCCGGACGCCACCGCCCTCGCCCAGGCCCGCGCCGCCGAGGCACCGGCCGCCGGGCGGCGCGAGATGTCCTGGCTGCTCGACGAGCTGCGCACCCGCGCGTGGACGGGGGAACGCTCGTGAGCCGCACCGGCATCGTCGTCGCCACCCGCGACCGGCACGCGGAACTGCTGCGCACCCTCGGCGAACTCCGCCGGGCCGCGCCGGAGGCGCCGATCACCGTGGTCGACAACGCCTCCTCCGACGGCACCCCGGAGGCGGTGGCCGCCGCGCACCCGGACGTCCGCGTGCTGGCGCTGCCGCGGAACCTCGGTGCTGTGGCGCGGAATCTGGGCGTGCTGTGCGCCCGCACCCGCTACGTCGCGTTCAGCGACGACGACTCGTGGTGGGCGCCGGGGGCGCTGGGGATCGCCGAGCGCTGCCTGGACCGGCACCCGCGGGTCGGGCTGCTGGCCGCGCGCACCCTGGTCGGGCCGCACCAGCGCCCGGACCCGGTCGACGAGCTCATGGCCGGCAGCCCGCTCGGCACCGAGGACGGGCTGCCGGGCCCGTCGGTGCTCGGGTTCACCGCCTGCTCGGCCGTGGTGCGGCGGGAGGCGTTCCTGGACGCGGGCGGGTTCAGCGGGGTGCTGTCGTTCGTGGCCGAGGAGAAGCTGCTCGCCCAGGACCTCGCGGCCCGCGGCTGGGAGCTGATCTACCTGTCCGAGCTGGTCGCCCACCACCACCCGTCGCAGTTCCGGCCCGCCGGCCGGTCCCGGGCGGCGCTGGAGCGGCGCAACAACGCGCTCATCGACTGGATGCGGCGCCCGCCCGCGGTCATCGCCGAACGCACCCGCGCGCTGCTGCGGGACGCGCTGCGCGACCCCGCCGCCCGCCGGGCCGCACTGGGCGCGGCGCGCAGGCTCCCGGCCGCGCTGCGGGAGCGGGCGCCGCTGGACGAGCGGACCGAGCAGCGCGTGCGGCTGATCGAGGAGAGCGCCTGACGCTCACACCCGCTGCAGCGCCGAGATCCGCTCGGAGAACCACGCGAGCGTGCGCCGCAGCCCGTCGTCGACGTCGACCAGCGGCTCCCAGCCGAGCACCTCCCGCGCCCGGGACAGGTCCGGGCAGCGGCGCCCCGGATCGCCCGGCGCCGCCGCGGTGCGCCGGATCGGCACCCGCGACCCGGCCAGGTCCCGGATCCGCTGCGCCCACTCCAGCACCGACAGCTCCAGGGATCCGCCGATGTTCACCGGCTCCGCGCAGTCGCTGCCGGCCAGCGCCAGCAGCCCGCGCACGGTGTCGTCGACGAAGCACAGCGAGCGCGTCTGCGCCCCGGTCCCGGCGACCTCCAGCGGCCGGCCGGTCAGCGCGCGCTCGGCGAACTCCGGCACCATCCGGCCGTCGTCGGAGCGCATCCGCGGCCCGTAGCTGTTGAAGATCCGCGCGATGCGCACCCGCACGCCCCGCTCGTCCCGGTAGGCGGTGGCCAGCGCCTCGGCGTAGCGCTTGGCCTCGTCGTAGACCGCGCGCGGACCGACCGGGTCGACGTTGCCGCGGTAGTGCTCCGGCTGCGGGTGCACCTGCGGATCACCGTAGACCTCGCTGGTGGAGGCCAGCAGGAACCGCGCACCGCACCGCTCGGCCAGGTCCAGCGCGTGCATCGTGCCCAGCGATCCCGCGCGCATCGTCCGGATCGGCAGCCGCCGGTAGTCCACAGGGGACGCCGGGGACGCCAGGTGCGCCACCAGGTCCACCGGGCCGTCCACCGGCAGCGGCTCGGTCACGTCGTGCCGGACCAGCCGGAACCGCGGATCGCCGTCGAAGCCGGCGAGGTTGCCGGCGCTGCCGGTGCACAGATCGTCCAGGCACAGCACGGAGAAACCGCGCTCCAGCAGCCGTTCGCACAGGTGCGATCCCAGGAATCCGGCCCCGCCGGTGACCACCGCTGTCGGCATTCGCAAGCACCTCCGGGAGTCAGCTACCCGCGGCGGGCGGCGGCTAACCCCGGCCGCGGCGGGGAACCCGGTGCGGCGGGAGGCGAGACGATGCAGCGGACGACCGTCGTGATGATGACCCGCGACCGGCGCGCGGAGGTGCTGCGGACGCTGGCGCACATGACCGCGCTGCCGGACGCCGCACCGATCGTCCTGGTGGACAACGGCTCCGCGGACGGGACCAGCGAGGCCGTGCGGGAGCGATTCCCGCAGGTGCGGCTGATCCGCAGCGAGCGCAACCTCGGCGCGGTGGCGCGCAACCTCGCCATGACCGAGGTGCGCACGCCGTACGTCGCGTTCTGCGACGACGACACCCGGTGGCAGCCCGGCGCGCTCACCCGCGCCGCGGACCTGCTGGACGCGCACCCCTCGGTGGCGGCGGTGATGGGCCGCTGCGTGATCGCGCCCGAGCTGGTCGACGACCCGCTGCTGGACGAAGTGCGCAACTCCCCGGTGCCCGCGCCGCCGGGCCTGCCGGGCCCGGCCGTGCTCGGGGTGCTCGCGGCGACCAGCACGTTCCGGGTGCGAGCGTTCCACGACGCCGGCGGGTTCTCGCCGCGGCTGTGGCTCGGCGGCGAGGAGGAGCTGCTGGTCATCGACCTGGCGGTGCTGGGCTGGTGGTGCTGCTACGCCGAGGAGGTCGTGGTGCACCACGAACCCTCCCGCACCCGGCAGCCGAGCGGGCGGCGCCGGCTGGGAATCCGGAACACGCTGTGGACGATCTGGCTGCGCCGGCCGGTGCGGTCGGCGTTGCGGCGCAGCCGCGCGGTGCTGGCCTCGGCGCCGAAGGACCGGCACACGCTCGCCGCGGTCGCGGCCGCGCTGGGCGGGCTGCCGTGGGTGCTGCGCGAGCGGGAGGTGGTGCCGGACCGCGTCGAGCACGCGCTGCGACTCCTGGAGGAACCGCAGCGGCACTCCCGAGCCCGCCGCTACGTCGGCTGAACTCCCCCGCACGACGCGGAAAACCTGCCCGGGGCCAAAGAGCGGAGCCGGCCCGGCGACCGGCTCCGCTTCCCGAACCTCGCTGTCAGCCGGTGCTCTTCGCCCCGGCCACGCCCGCCGAGGGCGGACCGTCCACGGTGGACTCGCGCGTCCCGGACCGGAGCGCCCCGGCCGGCACGGCACCCGCCCCGACCGGCTCCGCCTCGGCCTCGTCGGCGCGCACCACCTGGCGCAGCTGCAGGTCCACCGCGGGACCGTCGTCCTCGGCCAGCCGCACCCACCGGGTCTCCGGCGCGAGCTCGCGGCGCTGCGGCATCCACGCCAGCCACGCCCACGCGGCCAGCGTCGCCGCCGTCGTGACCGCCCCGGCCAGCACCAGCGCGTGCGCCGGCCCGGCGAACTGGGACAACCAGCCCAGCGCGGTCCCGCCCACGGCACCGGAAGCCGCGGTGACCATCGCCTTCGCGGACAGCACCCGCCCGCGCATGTCCTCGGCCGAGTCCAGCTGCACCCGGGTGCTCACCGCGGTGTCCAGCACCACCGCGCCCGCCGCGATCGGCAGCAGCACCAGCGCGAACGCGACCATCCCCGGCACCACGCCGCCGACCATCTGCAGCACGCTCGTCAGCAGCGCCATGCCCAGCAGCAGCTTCACCGTCAGCTCCCGGAACGCCGCCGAGACGAACCCGCCGACGATCGTGCCCACGGCGAACACCACCGACAGCGCGCCGTACCCGGCCGCGCCCGCGCCGAGCGGGCCGTTGCTCATCGCCGCCATCGTGATCTGGTAGTTCCGGCCCAGGCTGGAGAGCACGAAGCTCAACGCGAACAGCGCCACCATCGGCCGGTGCCCCAGCACGTAGCGCACCCCGGCCATCGCGCCGGAGCGCTCAGCGGTGCTGCGGGCCAGCTCGTAGAGCTCGTGCGGCCGGATCCGCAGGATCACCGCCAGCACCCCGACGAAGCTCAGCGCGTTGAGCACGAACAGCATCGGCTCCCCGGTCACCCCGACCAGCGCCCCGGCCAGGCTCATGCCCAGGATCCGCCCGCCGGAGCTGAGGATCGAGCCCAGCCCGAGCGCGTTGCTCAGGTCGTCGCGGCCGACCAGCTGCGAACCGAACCGCCCCAGCGCGGGCCCGTCGAACGCGGTCACGATCCCGGATCCGACCGCCAGCGCGTACACCGCCGGCAGCGGCGCGTGCCCGGCGGCCACCGCCGCCAGCCCCAGCGCCAGCAGCGCGTGCAAGGACTGCGTCACCACCAGCACCCGGCGCGCGGGCCACCGGTCGGCGACGGCACCGGCCCAGGACGCCAGCAGCATCCCCGGCACGGTCTGGCACACCAGGGACACCCCGAGCAGCCCGGCCGAACCGGTGGCGGTGAGCACCAGCCAGTTCAGCGCCAGGTTCTGCATCCAGGCCCCGGTCACGGAGGTGAAGTCGGCGACGGCCCACCGGCGGTACGCGGGGTGGCGCAGCGCGCGGAACATCGTCGCCCAAGAACTGGACACGGCGGGAGGACCCCCTCGGAGCGAAGCGCGGGACGCCGCGGGTGCGGACGTCCGCGGCCTCCATCGACCTCACGACCCTGCGCGCCGCTTCCTCGATTCCGACACCTTTTGTGTTCGCCCTCTCCCGCTTGAAACCTTTCAAAGGCCGGTTGACCTCGGAGAATCCGGAGACTGCACACGCACCGTCACGGATCACGGGGACACCTCGGCCACGCTCCGCGTCCACTCCCCCGCGCGGCCGCGAGCGGCCGCGGCGATCCACATCGGCCGGTCGCGGCGGTTCGACCTCTTCCCGCCCGATGCCCGGAATCTCCCGCCACCGCGCGGGAAATGTCCCCCGGCTGCCGGGCTGCTCCCGGCCGGAGCGGGAGCTAACGTCGTCCCCATGTCCCCCATGCCGGTTACCGAACGGCTCCGCATCCGGGAATGGCACCCGGACGACGTGGCGGACGCGTTCGCGGTGTACGGCACCACGACGGTCACCGACTGGCTGGTGCCGTCGATGCCGCGGGTCGCCGACCTGGCCGGGATGCGCCGGGTGCTGCAGCGGTGGATCGCCGAGCAGCAGGAGCTCGAACCGCCGCAGGGCCGGTGGGCCATCGAGCACCGGGACAGCGGCGAGATCGTGGGCGGCGCCGAGCTGCGGCTGCTGCCCCCGCACTGCGAGGACGTCGAGGTGGCCTGGCACCTGCGGCCGAACTCCTGGGGCCACGGTTACGCCACCGAGGCCACCACCGCGCTCATCCGCTGGGCGTTCCAGCACGAGGCGGTGGAGCTGTTCGCGGTGATCGACCCGACGAACGACCGCGCCAAGGCGACCGCGGGGCGGCTCGGCATGGAGTGGGTCGGCGAGACCACGAAGTACTACGACCGGCTGCTCGGGGTCTACCGCATCCGGCCCGGCGACCTGAGCTGACCGGTCACGGGATCAGGTGCCGCCACGCCTCCGGCTCGTGGTGCAGGAACTCCTCGAACGTCCACGGCGGCCTGCCGGTGACGTGTTCGATGGTGTGGCTGGTGACGGAGGTTTCGCCGGTGGCGACGGCCTTGTACGAGCCGGCCCAGCCGGCGATCTGCCACTCCTCGGCCCCGGCGCGGGAGGCGCGGGCCTCCTCGTCGGTCTCGGCGTAGTAGGTGATCTCGCGGCCGGAGGCCTCGGTGAGCAGCCGCGCCGTCTCCGGCAGCGTGATCGGCCGCGCCCCGGAGACGTCGTAGATCCGGTCCGCGTGCGAGTCGTCCAGCAGCGTCGCCACCGCCAGCCGCGCCACGTCGTGCCGGGCCACCCAGGCGATCCTGCCCTGCCCGGCCGGGCCGCGGATCACCCCGTCCGCGCCGACGAAGTGCGGCGCCACGTCCGCGTACAGCGAGTTCCGCAGCGCGGTCAGCCGCAGGCCCGCCTGGTCGATGAGCTGCTCGGTCAGCGAGTGCTCCCGGGCGAACGGGAACGTCGCGTGCGGGGCGGCGCCCATGAACGAGGTGTAGACGACCCGGTCCACCCCGGCGGCCGCGGCCGCGCGCACGGCGGCGCGGTGCTCCGGCATCCGGTCGGCGCCCTCGTGCGCGGAGACCAGGAACAGCACGTCCACATCGGACAGCGCGGCGCGCATCGCGGCCTCGTCCCGGTAGCTCGCCTCGGCGACCTCGGCGCCCTCCAGCTGCGGGGCGCGGGCGGCGTCGCGCACCACGAGCCGCTGCGCGACCCCGCCGGCGGCGAGCATCCGGGCCACGCGGGAGCCGAGCTGCCCGGTGGCTCCGGTGATGGCGATGGTTCCCACGAGGCCGTCCCTTCCGCCGGTTTCGGTGCCGGCCTCCACTGTAGAGACCGGCACCGGCACCGCCGGACCCGCTCGCGATCAGCCCGTCGGCACCTCCAGCCGCGCCGGGCCCTGGAACGCCACGCGATCGCCGGGGGCGTTTTCGCCGCCGTAGCGCGGATCGGTCGTGTCGACGACGAGCGCGAGCCGGTGCCCCGCGGGCACCTCCCACAACGCCGGTTCCAGCCGAAGATCCACCTGCTGCGGCCGGCCCGGCTCGGCGTCCCGCAGCGTCACCGGGCGGTGGGTGATCAGCCCGGCCCGCCCGGCCGGGTCCACGTCGTAGAGGTAGGCGAACAGCGAGGTCGTCGCCTGCCCCGGCACCACCTGCGCGGTCAGCCGCGGCGCGCCCGCGACCGCCACCGCCCGCGGCTGGGGCCCGGTCCACCATGCCGCGGCCGCGCGGCGATCGACCAGCGGCAGCGCGGTGGTCACCGGGATCCGGGTGAACTGCTGCAGCGTGCCGTTGACGAGGATCGCGCCGCTGTCGGCCGCGGTCGGAGCGCCGGCGCTGATCTCCTGCCGCCACGCGGGCCGCGGTTGCGCCGCCACCTCGCTCCACGGCGCGCCGAGGTGGCCGGTCTCGACCCGCCCGGTCACCGACTCCCAGTCCGGGTAGCCGCGCCAGGTGCCGCCGGTGAGCGGCTTGAGCTGCACCGGGTTCTCCGCGTCGATGCCGTTCGGCACCCCGCGCAGGTGGTGGTCGAACCAGCGGCGGGCCGAGTCCCACACCTCGTTCGGCATCCCGGCCGCCCCGAAAGCCTCCGGGCCCGCGTGGTCGCCGGGCGCGAGCATCAGCCGCTTCGGCCCGCGCAGCCGCTGGTACATGTCCGCGATCTGCTGCGGCGGGAACAGCGAGTCCTCCCAGGCGTTGGCCAGCAGCACCGCCGTGCCGTTGCGGTTGAGCCGGTCGACCACCGCCAGCGGGGAGCGCTCGGCGGCCAGGTGCAGCGCGCTCTCCACCCGGTGCTGCCGGTAGGCGCGTTCGAGCTCCTGCAGGTCGGAGCCGAACCGGCCGGTCAGGTGCCCGAGCGCGAGCAGCGACTCGGCGGCCTGGGTGCTGACCGTGCGGTTCGGGTACAGCGCGTCGACCAGGTCGCTCCAGCCGCTCATCGCCGCCACCGCCCGCACCCGCGGGTCCGCGGCCGCGGTGAGCGCGCTGATCCCGGCGCCGTAGGAGATGCCGCCCATGCCGATCCGCCGCGGGTCGGCGCGGGTGTGCGCCAGCGCCCAGTCGATCACCTTCGAGGCGTCGGCGACGTCCTCCGGCCCGCCGACCTCGACCCGCCCGCCGGAGGCGTGGAAGCCGCGGGCGGTGTAGCTGATCACCACGTAGCCGGAATCGTGCGCCAGCCGCGCGGCCGCGCCCACGTACTCGTGGTTCGGCATGCCCCAGCTGGCCGGCATGACCAGCAGCGGGAACGGGCCCTCGCCGCGCGGTTCGATCACCTTGGCGTCCAGCGGGACTCCGCCGGCTCCGGGCACGGTGCGGTGCGTGATCGACACGGGCGGGGCTTCGGCGGACGGGGCTTCGCCAGGTGGGGCGGCGGTGGCAGGTGGGACGAGCAGCAGGGCGGCGATCACAGCGGCCGCAAGGACGAACACGCGTCGCATCCGATCTCCCGGGAGGTGCTCCACGACACAGGGACTCACAGTGAAGGGTGCTTTACGGAGAAGTAGCAACACTGGTTCGGTTCAGCGCTTTCCGGACTTCTCCGACCACCCGGAATGGCGGCTGCGCGGACGATCACCGGCGAATCGGATCCGCGCGAACAAGACCCGTTCGGCGGTACCACGCGCCGCTGCGCGCGGCTCCTGCGCTTCATCCGCGATTAACCGGACGACCCCGCTCCGGCCCGCGCCGGCCGGACGATCACCGGAAAGCCCGAAAAGCCGATCCGGAAACCCCGGAACAGCCCATCGGCACATCGCCCGGAACACCGCTAGCAATACCGCCGAACAGCCCTTCAGGACTGATCCGAAAAGCCCATGCCCGGAGTCCCGCCGAGCCGTGCGCGGCATCCGGACCGAAGCACCGATTTCCGATCGTGACCCGACGAGCGCGCCTGAACCGAGCCGAACACCCGCACGCGCCGATCCCGCCGGATCCGGCGAACCGGGCATCCGGGCGCACCACCCGCCGATCCGCGGCCCAGCCGCGCGCAGCGAAAGACCCCACCTGCTCCTCCGCGCGATCGCCCGAACACGCAGCCGGCTCCCCCGAACCCGCCGCGGCGAATAGCGGAACCCGCGAATTCGCCGCGGGTTCCGCACAATTCTGCCGACCATTCCGGAATCGGTTCGTTACCTCGCGGAAACCGCATCGGCAGCACCGCGGAGCTCGAATGGCACCCAGCCCGGGCGGCGGCCGAACCCGCAGCTGATCGCCCCGGAGCCACCGGCCGCGCTCCGGAACAACCGGGCATCGCGGGCGCCCCGGCCCCGACCCGGTGATCAGCGGACAGCTACTCGCCATTCGCGGCCGGACATGACACCCTCGGCACAACCCCTGCCAAACCCGAGAGAAAATCAGGTTGGCAAGATGGGGAGTCCGGGTGACGGCCGCGGCTCGAACCGGAGCACGACAGGAAGGAACCAGGTGAACGCCGACACCGCACAGGTCGACGACCTGCGACTCATCGCCCTGCCCACCGCCGTGAACTGCACCGACATCTTCGTGCGCTTCACCCTCGGCGAGTGGTCGCTGCGCCCGCTGGCCGACGAGGCCGCCAACACCACGATCAAGATGGTGGAAGCCGCGGTGGGCGCCGCCGACCAGAAGAACCCCGGGTTCCTCACGATCCGATTGCGGCTGCGCGGCGACGTCCTCGTCGTCGAGGTCGAGGACGAGATCGCCGGCGCGCGCCCCGGCCCCATCAAGGAGCTGGAGGGCAAGCGCACCGGTGTCGAGCCGATCGGCAACCGCGGGAACCGCCGCTGGGTGGAGCTGGAGCTGCCGTCCGGCATGAGCGCGGAGGCCGTGCCGCTGCCGCGCCGCGAGAAGCGCCGCTCCCCCGCCGCCGAGGCGCTCGGCGACGAGCCGGACGAGCTGGACCCGCAGGTGATGCAGCGGCTGCTGACCGGGCTGAACCGCGCCGGCGGCGGGCACGCCGCGGAGTGAGCCGCTCCGGGACCACCGGTGTCCGCGCGGTCTCGGCGAACCCGCGGACCCCGGTGGCTCCGGTGCGCTGACGCGCGGCCGCTCGGGCACGCGGAGACCTGTGGCCGGCGGGGCGACGCGGACGAGCGCGGCCGCTGCGGTGATCCGCCCGCAGTCGCGCCGGTCCGGCGTCGATGACAGCACCCCGTCACGCGCCCCATCGTGGCAGCGCGCGCCCGGCCCCGGAACGCGTTTCCCCCGCTTGCCGCCCGCACCCGCGCGCTCGCGGCCGCAGCCGCCCGCGGCACTGCGCCGAACGAGGCCGCTGCCTCACCGTTCCGCCGCAGCCTCCGAATTCTCGACCGCGCACCGTCACCCCGCCCGGTTGCCGCTCGGTGAGTGCGGGCCGTCCTGCCGTCCCGGCCGTTCGGTCGAGGTTCCGAGCACAACGGGCGTTCCCGACGAACCTGCCGCAGTGGGCCGCGCATTCCGGCACACCGATTTCCGGTGACCGCGGGACAGCCCACCGGTGCCGGGCCCGTGACCGTCCACACTGGATACCCGCGATGTCCGGCCCTCCGCGCTGACGGCTCCGCACACCGCAGTCCGCTGCTCCACGTGGACTTCACAGCGAGTGCGCGGCGCGGCTGAAAACACACGGCGCGAGAACGACCGCATCAGCGACCGCGGGCGCCGATGTCACCGGAACGGTGGCGGATTCCGCACTCGCGCTGCCGTAGGCTGAGCCGGCCGTCGGTTCGGTGCCGACGCGCGTTTTCCACCGCACGGCGCGGGAAACGACCGGGCGGGTGATCGCGACGTGCCACGCCGGGAACCACCTCCGCACCTCGCCGACCGGCGGGCCACCGAGGCTGATCTCGCCGGTTACGACCCGGTGGAGCGGCAGTTCCGCACCTGCTTCCACTGCGCGCAGCCCTACCTGACCGTGGCCGACGCCGGCCGTTGCGAGCGGTTCCACGAAACCGGCGAGATCGAGCGGTGAGGCCGCGAATTCCGCCGAATCCCCGCGCGAAGCCCGGCCGCTGCGCCACGATGCGGACGCACCCCACATCGCGGAGGCTCACCGTGCTCGTCGCCATCCTCGTCGCCGAGGTCCTGTTCTGGGTCGTGCTCGCCACCGGCCTCGCTGTGCGCTACCTGGCGGGCCGCGAGCGGCTGAGCACCTGGGTGCTGCGCGGTGTTCCGCTGGTCGACCTCGCGCTGGTGGCGCTGGTCGCGGTGGACATCGCCGCCGGCGCCCCGCCGAGCCGCGAGCACGCGGTGGCCGCGGTGTACCTGGGCTTCACGGTGGCGTTCGGGCGGGCGACGATCGCGTGGGCGGACAGCAGGTTCCGCCACTGGTTCTCCGGCGGCCCGCGGCCGCACAAACCGGCCAAGGGCTCGCGCGAGGAGGTCCGCGCGCTGTGGCGGGAGTGGTTCCGCGTGCTGCTCGCCGCCGCGCTCGCGAGCGCGCTGCTGCTGGGGATGGTGGCCGCGGAGGGCTCGCCGCTGCCGGGCTCGCTCCAGGAGGCGGCGCTGCACCCGTACTGGAGCATGATGCAGCTGCTCGGCATCATCACCGTCATCTGGTTCCTCGCCGGCCCCGCCTTCGCCGGCCCCGGCCGCCGCACCCACCCGGACTGACCCGAAGTCCACAAGGGACGGACGAGGTCAGCGGCCGTTCTCGAAGGCCACCCGGAGCCCGAGCGCCACCATCACCGCGCCGGTGGCGCGCTCGACTGCGGTGCGCACGCGGTCCCGCGCCAGCGCGTTCCGCAACGCACCGGCCAGCCACGAGGTGACCCGCCACCACACCAGCGCGACGCCCACGAACACGAGCGTCAGCACCGCCAGCGTCGGCACCCGCGGCTCCTCCGGCGAGATGAACTGCGGCAGCACCGTGAGGAACAGCAGCGCGATCTTGGGGTTGAGCAGATCGCTGACGAACCCCTCCCGGAACGCGGCCCACCGCCGCACGCGGCCCGCAGCGGGCTCGAATTCACCGGGCACCGGACCGGAATCCGAACGCCGCCAGGACTTCCACAGCGTCGACGCCCCGAGCCAGCACAGATACCCGGCACCGGCGAGCTTGACGACCGCATACGCCTGCGACGAAGCGGCCAGCAGCGCCGACAGGCCCAGGACCGAGGCACCCGCGTGCACGAAGATGCCGCTGCACACGCCGAGCCCCGTCCACCACATTGCGGTGCTGCCACCGCGGAGGCTGTTGCGCAGCCCGAGCGCCGTGTCCGGCCCGGGAACCACGGTCAGCACGACCGCCACGACGAGGAACGCCACCCACTGCTCCGGCATCGATTCCCCCACTGCTCGTCCGAGGCCGATCAACGCGGAACGTACCAGCACGAATCGGGCTTCGAGGGCGGATTCGCCGACGCCTCAGGGTTCCGGGCTGTCGAAGCGGGGCGTGGAGCCGGTGAGGAAGGACAGGTCCGCGCCCGCGGGGAACTCGCGCGGGGCGGAGCCGCGGAGGAACAGGCGGGCGGTGTGCCCGCGCAGCACGACCTCGTCGCCGCGGACGCGCAGCCACGCGCCCTCGCGCAGGCCGAGCACCGGGACGTCGTTCTCCTCCAGGAACTCCTGGAGGCGCTGCTGCCTGCTCTCGCCCATGTGCTGCGAGGACGGCTCCGGATCGGCGTAGTGCGGGTTGATCTGGAAGCCCACCAGCCCCAGCGCGGCGAAACCCTCCGGCTGCACGATCGGCATGTCGTTGGTGGTGCGCACCGTCGGGCACGCGAGGTTGGTGCCCGCGCTGGCCCCGCCGTAGCGGGCCCCCGCCTCGACCGCCTCCCGCAGCGCGGCCAGCCGCCCGCCTGCCTGCATCCGCCGCAGCAGCCGGAACGAGTTGCCGCCGCCGACGAACACCGCCTCCGCCGCGCGCAGCTCCGCCACCGGGTCGCGCGCCTCGTGCAGGCCGCGCACGCGCAGGCCCGCGGCCGCGAACGCCTCCGCGACCGAGGCGGTGTAGCGGTCGTGATCGGCCAGCGCGTACGGCACGAACAGCACCTCGCGGTCGCCGTAGAACTCGGCCAGCTCGGCGCGCACGTGCTCGAACGGGGCGGCGCCGTGCTGGGTGGAGTTCGACAGCAGCAGCAGGTCCACGGATCCTCCCAAGAACTGTTCGAGAACTGCTCCACGTAGCGGCGCACCGGGCGGCACGCCCAACCCGCGCGCCGCGGCGGAGAACAGCCCTAGCCGGCCCCGGATTCGGCGCCGTCGCGGTCCGGCTCGCCCTCCCCGACCGCACCGGCCCGGGCGCGGTCCTGGTCGACCTTCTCCAGGAGCTCGATCAGCAGCCGCCGCTCGGCCGGGCTCAGCGGGCCGAACAGCTCGCCGGTCGCGCGGGCGCGCAGCTCGAAGATCCGCTCCCCGGTGGCGCGGCCGCGGTCGGTGAGCTCCAGCAGCGTGGAGCGGCGGTTGGCCGGGTCGACCGCGCGGCGCACCAGCCCGGCCTCCTCCAGCGCATCGACCAGCGGCGTCACCGCGCGCGGGACGACGTGCAGCTTCTCGGCCAGCTCGGCCATCCGCGGCGGCTCGGCGCACCGGCCGATCACCGACAGGGCCCGCGCCTGCGCCGGGGTGAGCCCGAACTCGGCCAGGCCGTGCCGCTGCAGCCCGTGCGCGCTCCTGGCCAGCCGCAGGAACAACCCGCCCAGGCGCTCTTCCTCGTCCCCGGAGTCCACGTCCGGAGGATAGCAGAGTGACAGTAACAGTGAACTATGGTAACAATGAAGCAGCTTCCGCATCAGCCGAGATCCACCGCACCGACCGAGATCCACCGCACCGACCGAGATCCACCG
>Ga0164243_10005972_pt1 | contig 18524 bp, 16 predicted proteins | sample OricompcompostOP_FD_108781 | JGI IMG/M metagenome (GOLD analysis project Ga0164243, IMG submission 108781) | Organic Plus compost microbial communities from Emeryville, California, USA - Original compost - Organic plus compost (OP) | ecosystem: Engineered > Solid waste > Mixed feedstock >... | reverse complement strand
TCTCGACGGCTTACGGCTGGATGCCATTCACGCCATTCTGGACAATGGTGCCGTGCATGTATTCCAGTATATCCATGAGCGCGTTCGGGAATATGGCCAGCAAAGCGGGAAGCCGGTTTATATGATCGCCGAGAGCGACCTGAATGCCCCGCGGGTGATTCAGCCTCCCAGCATGGGAGGATTTGGTTTCGATGCGCAATGGTTGGACGACTTCCACCACGCTCTTTTTGTGTTGCTGCATCCCGACGGTAAGTCACGTTACGAAGACTTCGGAAGCCTTGAACAGCTCGCCAAAGCCTATACCGATGGTTTTGTACACAGCGGAGAATATGTAAAAGCCAGAAAACGCAAATACGGCCGGTCCTCTGCCGGCATTCCCGGATCAAAGTTTGTAGCGTTTATCCAGAACCACGACCAGATTGGCAACCATAAAAACGGCGACCGGCTCTCCCGGATGGTCACGGATCCGCACTTACGCATCGCCGCCGCCGCACTACTGCTATCGCCCTACATTCCCATGTTATTTATGGGCGAAGAATACGGTGAAGAGCGGCCTTTCCTCTATTTCACCAGTCATGCCGACCCTGAACTTGCAGAGCTGGTGAGAGCGGGACGAAAACGGGAGTTTGAACACTTTCTTGAAGGGCCGCCACCTGATCCGCAAGATCCGGCAACCTATCTTTCATGCATCCTGAACTGGTCGGCCCATGCAGCGGGCAAGCATAACCAATTGTGGGAGTGGCATAAAAAATTGATTGCCCTCCGACGGGCCCATCCCGCGTTGCACAACTTTCAAAAGTCGGGGACACAGGTCCGCATCCTCGGCAGCGGCGCATGGGCGCTGTCGCGCCATGACGATTTTCGGCAATCCGAACTGCTAGCGTTATTTAATCTGAATGATCAGCCATTGGCGTTTTCATTTCCGCCAAACAGTACGTGGGCCTGTTTGTTAGACTCAACGGTGGGCGGTCAACAGGAAACGACGATGGAGACCGGTCCAGAGATAAGCTTACCCCCTTTATGCGTGCGGGTATATACTACTAACAAAGAAAGAAAATGAAGAAGTGTTTTATGTTTACAATAGCCATTGCTGCGCTGCTAGCCTGCCAGCACACGCCCCCCAACGGATCCGGTCCCAACCACAGAGATAGTATCGGAGACCCGATCACCCCCGAGGATTCAGTTAAACGGCTGGATCCCGATTCAGTGGTGGATTCGCCCGAGGTGCGGTTCTAAAGGATATGATGGCCGCTAAACCGACAACGGATGTACCCTGGTGGAAATCGGGTATTATTTACCAGATTTATCCGCGTTCTTTCTGCGACGCGAACGGGGATGGTGTCGGCGACATACAGGGCATTATCAGCAAACTGGAATACCTGGAGTGGCTGGGTGTACGTGCAATTTGGATATCGCCGATCTTTCCGTCACCTATGGCCGACTTTGGATACGACGTTGCCGATTATACCAACATCGACCCGATTTTCGGGACAATGGACGACTTTGACCAGCTGTTGCAGCAAGCGCATGCACGCGGGCTCTATGTGCTGCTGGACTTTGTGCCAAACCATACGTCCGACCGGCATCCGTGGTTTGTAGAGTCCAGACGTTCACAAAATTCTGCCAAACGTAACTGGTACATCTGGCACGATGGAAAGCCCGATGGAAGTCCCCCCAACAACTGGAAAAGTGTATTCGGGGGCGATGCGTGGGAGTGGGATGCTGATACCGGACAATACTATTACCATGGTTTCCTTAAAGAGCAACCGGACCTGAACTGGCGTAATCCGGATGTGAAGGAGGCCATGTATAACGCGATGCGCTTTTGGCTCGACAAAGGCGTGGATGGCTTCCGCGTTGATGTCATGTGGCATCTCATCAAAGATCTACAGCTTCGCGACAATCCACCGAACCCGGAATATACAACGTCTCAGCCATCCTACAACCAACTTTTGCCGGTTTATTCTACCGATCAACCCGAAGTTCACGCGGTGGTGGCCGAAATGCGTAAGGTAGTTGACGCCTATGACCACCGGGTCATCATCGGTGAAATCTATCTCCCCATACAGCAGCTCATGGCGTACTACGGCCCGCAAAACGATGGCGCGCACATGCCTTTTAACTTTCTGCTGCTGAACACCCCATGGTTCGCTCCCGAAATTTCCGCCGCCATCGATCAGTACGAAGGTGCGTTGCCTGCGGACGGATGGCCTAATTGGGTTTTGGGCAACCACGACCAGCCGCGGCTGATCAGTCGGGTCGGTGAACACCAGGCGCGCATTGCCGCTATGTTGCTTCTAACCCTGCGGGGCACACCTACGCTCTATTACGGCGACGAAATCGGTATGCGCGACGTACCTATTCCCGTAGAAGAAATCCGAGATCCGCAGGGCATTCATATGCCAAACAAAGATCTGAGCCGCGACCCGTGCCGCACACCTATGCAATGGTCAGCCGGCCCATACGCCGGATTTTCTACAGCTACCCCGTGGCTCCGTGTCGACCGGAATTACGCACGCATCAACGTCGAAGCCCAGCGTAACAGCTACTTTTCAATGTTGTCTTTCTACCGGAAACTCATTCACTTGCGGAATCAGGAACCTGCATTGAATCATGGGACTTACACACCTATCGGCGCGACCGAACAATTACTGGCCTATCGGCGCGATTCGCCTCTTGGAGACAGCTTTATGACCGTTCTGAATTTTACGTCCCGCCCGTGCAGATTCAGCCAACCCGCCCCCCCTTTAACGGGAGAAGTGGTCGCCGCTACCGCGCCTGAATGGGAAAACATGTCTATCCAATCTGATATATACCTGGCTGGAGACGAGGGTGTCCTCATACGGTTGAAATACGGGAAGAATACAACTTAATTACGATGATCATGGATGAACGTTATTATGCTCTGCTGGAAAAGCTATGGCATTGCGCCCTAAGCTGTGAAAAATGCGCTACGGCCGGTCTCGGGTCGGGACACGCCGGCAGTCTGGTTTCGAGCATCCGGCTTAGCCAGGATTGCGCCGATATCTGCTTCCAGCTGGTGCGCGCAATCAAACGCCGCTCGGAGCTTGTCGCTCCACTGCTGCAGGTATGTGCCTATATCTGCCAGCTTTGTGCCGAAGCGTGCGGCAACCACTCGGAAGATGCCTGCCAACAATGCGCTGCCGCATGCATGCATTGCAGTGAAGCATGCGGCGAATTAACCGAAGTTAAATTTAAAACCACCTGATGATGAGATTTATCAGTAGACCCATTCACGCGGTACTCGATTACCTTTCGGGCATCGCTATGTTAGCAAGCCCCTGGCTCTTGGGCTTTGCACACATAGCGACTGCACGAAACTTATTTCTGATTTCGGGAATAGTGGTGATCGGCATGTCTTTATTAACCAATTATGAAGGAGGCGCTTTAAAAAAGATAGCTATGTCGACCCACTTGTGGGGCGACCTGTTTGTGGGAATATTCTTGACGGCATCACCCTGGCTGTTCTTTTTCGCACAGGAAGTTTATCTTCCTCATCTTGCTTTTGGCATATTTTCAATCGTCACCAGTCTGTTCAGCGTAAATATTTCACAGGTGAAGCGCCATATTCCCATCAACTTCGTTTACCGGAACCAGAAGAAGAATAAACTCCGTCGATGAGGGGCTGGCTCTTCACCTCTAAACCATTTGTTCTTTCTGAGCATACCCTTCCTTGGCTGGCGGTGCTAATACCGGTTCTTGTCCCATGGGTTCAATGGATTCGAACTTAAAACGGCCTTTTCCGTCCACTGACGTGCCTGCCGTCCAACGGGCATCCGGGGGCGCAGGCCGTTCAATATTAGTAGAAATGAACGAATAGTTGACCTGCTGATTTTCCAGTTCCTGCGGAAAACTATTCGGAATCGGATGTACACCTTCTACGCCTCCCAGTTCCTCGATAACCGCCAGCCATTGATTCTGGTGCATGGTATCCCTGGCAATCAGGAAAGCAAGCATATCCTTCATCCCGGGATCCGTGGTCGATTGCCAGAGCCTCGTCGCCAATGTTCTTCCGGTCGACTCCGCCATTACATTCGCATACATGTCGGCGGCCAGGTTACCACTTGCAACCACCCACGACCCGTTGAACGGAACACCGTTTGAATCCGCAGCCATTGCAGCCAATCCCGCTGAGAGATAATGCCGCGGATCCATACCACCCATAATTTGTTCCACCACAGGATTTTCGGAAACGACTTTATCAATAAAATCCCCTTTCGCTCCTTCCAAATTCAGCGCTACGGCAGTACATAACATTTCAATATGGGAAATTTCCTCCGTACCTGTTTCCATTAGCATATCCCTGTACTTAGCAGGGCCGCGGTTACCCCACGCCTGAAAAAGGTATTGGAGACAAACCCGAATTTCGCCTTCTATGCCTCCAATTGCTTGTTGGAGTAAACGCGCGAATTGTGGATCGGGCTTCTCCACCCGAACCGTGTACTGCAATTTTTTCTCGTGATAAAACATAAGCGATAACTTATTGTGAAACATTAATTTATTGTAAGGAGTTTGTAAACAACCACCATTCCACAAACCGGAGCAGGGTTGTTTGCCCAATGGCTCAGATCTGCTGTCCCGGTTAGGCCATCACATGTTCAGAAAAAAAGATGATCTGATCGGTACGCTATACACCCAAGCCTTAGATCACCTGTCGGTGCGGACGGATCTGCATTTCCACAACATCGCAACGGAGCGGGGTAGAGAGGCAGTAATAGATAGCCATTGCAATATCCTCCGCTTTCAGCATTTCCAGGTTTTCCTGCTTTTCTTCCTGGCCTTCCTTTGGCTGCATGTCGGTACCTACTGCACCAGGTTCAATCAGTGTCACTTTGATGCCCAATTCGTTTACTTCCTTCCGGAGTGACTCAGAAAACCCCTGAATACCCGATTTCGTGGCGACATACACAGAACTGTCTTTTTCCCTCACGTCAGCACTCATTGAGCCTATATTAACGATATGCCCCTTGCCATATGACCGCATCCGGTCTATCGCGTACCGGCTGCACGCCAGGTAGCCTAACAAATTCGTTTTCAGGATATAATGCCAGTCATCGTAAGCACCGTCCAAAACACTGTTAAAAGCTAGCCCTGCGTTATTAATAAGGATATCCAGTTGCCCCCAGGTTTCGTCTACAAAAGCAAATATGCGCAGTAAATCGTTCGGATCCGCCAGATCAGCCCGTATACCGTTGAGGTTACCCTGCCCGTGGGGCATTTTATCAAAGTCACGAAGCGAATCATCTAACTCCGGTTGATGTCGCCCTACAATCAGCACATCGTTTTCCCTCCCCAGCAAGTGAGCGGTGGACCGCCCGATACCGGTGGTTCCGCCGGTAATCAAAATCCGCTTGCCTTTCACCGGCTCGAGGAGTCTTTCCTGATAAATCGCTTTAACTGTTTCCATGTCGTCTTTTTGTGGTTAACGTTAACTATTGTTGTTCTCACGCCATTTGACCGTTATATATTGATCTCCCGACACATTAAATCCTTTCCTGTCGGCCTCCACGGTCTGCGGCGTTATGATTCCCTGTCGCCGGCCGGTAACTTCTATGGTGAGCTGTCTTCCTTCGCGGGCTTTGAAAACACAAAGCAGGCAGGATAGGCGTTCATCGCCCAGTACCTTAAAGCGTAGCTGGCGATCCTCCTTTAAATAGTCAGTTATAGGATAATCTATAAATAGCAGGTAGTCCCCCCCGGCGATGGCGAAATAATGGCGAGGGATGACGGCAAGCGGGAATCCGGCACCGTACACCTCCTGCCCCACCGCGCCGGATTTCTCCCAGCCATCGTTAATGTCTTCAAGAGGCACCCACAGCTGGCGGTCGATTTCTCCGGTCTTTACAGCCTCAGCGACCATATCCGGCGGCAGGAGAGCCGGATAGTAGTGCGGCAACCGCCCAACGGCATAACGCACGAACTCCGCAAGCAGCAGCGCATACGATCGTGGAAGGGGTGCAGTATCCGCTAGCGAAAGATATTCATGTACGGCCGCCAACACCTCCACTTCTTCGTAAACAGCGGTATAGGGTGCATCGTTCAGCGGGAAAATGGCAAAGAAAAGCGGAAAATGTTTTCCATATCCATAATGGCAATCCCATAAGGCCACATTTTTGAAAATATTGGCCATAAGCAAATAACTCATGTCCAGATACTTTTCATGGCCTGTTTCCTTCCACATTCGAAGCATAGCGCCGGCAGAAAATGCCGTATTATTCGCCTGATAAAACAAATCAAATCCTTCCGAGGCCATGGTCTTCACGGCACGTTCGGCTTCCTCGAAATACGTCCGTTTGCCGGTAAGTTCCCATGCCTGTAACATGACGTGTGCATATATGCCGGGAACATCTTTTTCTCCGCCGTCACCGGGCGCTGCTTCTGCCTTCACGACTTCCAGCGTGTCCATTTTATAGAAAATAGGCCACTGGTACTTAAAGTGTCGGCCCACTTTAATCGCATAGTCGAGCGATTGGAGGAACAACTTTTTTGCCGTCTCATCGCCCCTCAGCGCCATCCGAGAAAGGTTGAGCAGCGGATGATGCAGGTACCACGAATCCATCACCAGTTCTTTTTTATGCTCTTCACTGCCATCGAGCTGATCCGTGGCTGCGGGCAGCCATCGTCTGACGGTTCCCAAATTCGCATCATAAAATGTAGCGAGACCTGCTTCCAACTTCGCTGCTAGGGCGGGGCGCCGGCCGGCCCAATCGGCATATTCCAGCGTCGGTAACAATACCGCCAGCTGCACCATGATCTCCGGTGGCGTTTGGTAGTCGCACACATAGGCGTTGAGGTAGTCGAACCCGTGATGATGTGACCAACAACCTTTGTGATCGTCCAATCCCGCCAGCACCTTTTCAGCTATCGATGGATAATCATGATACGTTGTGGGTGGTTTGGACAGCAGCAGATACACATGTGCGAGCAACCGTGTGAACTGTCTGGCCACGGCAAACTGGCTGTCCGGAACGCCGTCCGCAAAGGCAACAAATGCGTCTGAAATACCGTATGTTTTTCCTCCCTTTAATGGCTTATCCTTCGCTGTGGGGGGTGCAAAGCCCAGCTCTGGCCATCCCCCCCGCACCGTATCCGCCACAGAAACACCCGTATCCTCACAGTAATCGTTCAATACGCTTACGTTCTGCAGATACAGTATCCCGCCTGTATCCGGACGTTCGATACTGAAATAGACAACTCCGCTTCGCATCCCTTGCTGCTCTACGTGGATCTTCGGCACCACGTCGCCGTTGATGCGCCCGTCCGTCAACGCCAGTATGTCTTTCGGCCAGTACGGAATCACTAGATCCATTTCGGGCGTAAAATTCACGGTATAACGCAAGGTTTCGATATCGCCGTCATCGGCTATGCGGATAACCACCTGATAGCAGCCCAACGAAGATCGGAGCACATAACTGTACCCGTTTTCTTCCGTTTGCCGGGCCCCGAGGGTCAGATCAGCAGCCGGCGTATATACCATTCGGAAAATCAGCTGGGCGCCACCGGCCTTATTCACCACAGCGACCAGCGAATCCTGAGTGAGTACAACCCGAATACTACGCGATGAAAGCACTTTCTCAGCAATGGCGGGAGTTGATTTTCCTGCAAGCTGAGCTATTAAACAGGCAGCCCAGGGCGACAGTAGATTCTTTTCTTCCATAGACCCCTTTTCTTCATTGACAGTCGGCAGGATATTTTGTTTGCTGGGTTTTTAACCTATCTGTTTATACACATGAATCGCCCTTCCTGCAATCTCGACGGGCGTCGCTGCTGCATACTTTTCGCGTGCCGGGGCGTCGTCATCGCGATAGGTATCAATCACTTTCTCCCATTCCTTCCCGTATTTAATGTCTTCGGGCAAAATAAATTCCAAGGGTTCATGGTGGGCGTTGAAAATGAGATAAAAGCTGTCGTCCAGAATCCGCTCTCCCTTTTCCCCCACAGAATGAATGCCATGACCGCTCAAAAATACGGCAAGCGACCGTGCGAAGTCGTGATCCCAGGACTCTTCCGGCATTTCGCGGCCATCGGGCAGGAACCACGCTATGTCCTCTACCCCAACGCCCTTAATACGTTGTCCGGTAAACCACTTCCTGCGGCAGAAAACGGGATGTTGTCGGCGCATCGCAATGAGTTTGCGGGTAAAGTTAAGCAAGGATTCGTCCCCGTGATCCCACCGAAGCCAGGAGATTTCGTTATCCTGACAATACGCATTGTTATTTCCCTGCTGCGTTCGGCTTACCTCATCCCCGGCGGCCAGCATGGGCACTCCCTGAGAGAGGAGCAGGGTAGTGAGAAAATTACGCTTCTGCCGCGCCCTCAGTGCGTTTATTTCCGGATCCTCCGTGGGGCCTTCCGCCCCGCAGTTCCACGATCGGTTATGGTCATCCCCATCCTGATTGTTTTCCTGGTTAGCCTCATTATGTTTTTCATTGTAAGAAACCAGGTCATGGAGTGTGAACCCGTCATGCGCCGTTACAAAGTTGATGCTCGCCGTTGGCCGTCGGTAATCATCCTGGTAGAGGTCGGAACTACCGGTAAACCGCTCGGCAAACTCAGACAGCGTACTTTCCGCACCGCGCCAATAGTCGCGCACACAATCGCGGTACTTGCCGTTCCATTCCGCCCACCCCGGCGGAAAGTTCCCCACCTGGTAACCCCCTTCGCCCACGTCCCAAGGCTCAGCGATGAGTTTTACCTGAGATATTATCGGATCCTGATGAATGATATCGAAAAACGCACTTAGCCGATTTACTTCGTGCAGCTCCCGTGCCAGCGTCGCCGCCAGGTCGAAGCGGAATCCGTCGACATGCATTTCCGTGATCCAATAGCGCAGGCTATCCATGATGAGCCGTAACACATTGGGTAAATTGGCATTGAGCGTATTACCCGTGCCGGTATAGTCCATGTAGTAGCGGGGGTCGTCGGTCAGCCGGTAGTAATTGGCATTATCAATCCCTTTAAAACATAATGTCGGCCCCATGTGATTGCCTTCTGCAGTGTGATTGTACACCACGTCCAGTATCACTTCGATACCTGCGGCATGCAATGCTTTTACCATGTTTTTGAATTCGAGCACCTGTTGGCCCATGACACCGGACGCTGCATAGCGGGCCTCCGGCGCAAAAAAACCGATGGAATTATATCCCCAATAATTGGACAGGCCATCAGCTTGACGATCATTGACGAACTGGTGTACGGGAAGCAGTTCAATGGCCGTGATGCCCAGCTGTTTAAGGTAACTTATCGTTTCGGGATGACCGATTCCGGCGTAAGTACCCCGCAGCGCCTCCGGAAGGGCGGTATTGAGTTGGGTAAGTCCTTTTACGTGTGCTTCATAAATAATGGTCTTATAAAAGGGGATCTGGAGCGGTTTGTCTCCCTCCCAATCAAATGCCGGATCAACTACCACACATTTAGGCACATAAGGAGCGCTGTTTACCGTGCTGAAACTCAGGTCGCCGTCCGGATTCTCCGGATCATATCCCAAATGAGCTTCGTGCGCATTGACCACGCCGGCAATCGCCTTTGCATAGGGGTCCAGCAGCAGTTTGTGGGTATTGTACCGATGCCCATTAGCAGGCTCAAAAGGTCCTTCCACCCGGTACCCATAACGCTGTCCCGGTTTCAGACCGGGGATATACACGTGCCATACCTGATGTGTACGCTCCGTCAGCGTAATCACTTCCTCCTGCGCATCCTTCCGGTCGCTATCGAAGAGGCACAACTGTACGTTTGTAGCATTTTCGGCATAGAGCGAAAAGTTCACCCCCTTCCCATCCCATGTTGCCCCAAGTGGGTAGGGTTTCCCCGGATAGATTGAATGTTCCATAATGTTTATTTGAAAAAACAACCTGAGAAGGGCCAAATTTGTTTTAACTACTTTACCGTCCGTACAGTTGGACCCACTCACACAATTGCCGCTGTATACGTTCTGTCAGTTGTCCGGGCTTTAACCGCCAGCGCCAATTGGCTTCCGGATCTGCCGGTACATTCATCCTCGCCTCGCTACCGAGCTGTAGCAGATCCTGGACCGGCAGAATGGCCAACGCTGCCGGCGAAGAGTAGGCAAGCCGGCAAAGTGCCCGGCTGGCTTGCCGCGGCCCTATTCGGCTTACGCCAAGGTAGGCTTCCAATTGCCGTTTGATGGTCACCGACAACTCATCCCGATACCATCCTGCCACGGTGTTGTTGTCATGGGTGCCGGTAAATACAATATCCCGGGAAGTATGTAGATGGGGCGCATGGAGATTGGTGCCGATCGTATCGCCGAATGCGAACTGCAAAACCTTCATTCCCGGCAATCCCAGTTCGTCACGCAGTCGGTAAACGCCTTCGTGAATGTCGCCCAGGTCCTCAGCGATAAACGGTAACTCGCCTATAGCTTCCTTAACGGCGAGGAACAATGCTTTCCCCGGACCTGTCTGCCAACGGCCTTCCTTTGCCGTCTTGGCCTGCCGGGGAATTTCCCAAAAATCATGGAAAGCCCTGAAATGGTCCAACCGAAGCAGGTCGTAATGCGCAAGGTTCCGGCGCACACGTGCAATCCACCACGCATAACCCTGTTCCGCATGATGCTCCCAACGGTATAGCGGCATTCCCCAATCCTGACCATCAACGTTGAAATAGTCGGGGGGCACGCCGGCTCGTTCGGTCAGCTGACCCCGATCGTCGAGGCGGAAAAGCTCGGGATGTGTCCATACATCCGCTGAGTCATGGTTGATATAAAAGGGGAGATCACCGATCAGCCTGATTCCCGCTTCATTGCAATAGGTTTTGAGCTGCTTCCACTGGCGATGGAACTGGTACTGTAACCATTTCACCTGTAGCAGCGCCCGGGCATTTCTGGTTTGGAAAATATCCATGGTGGGGATGTCGCGCATACGGTAATTCCTGGGCCAGTTATACCATGGTTTACCACGATAACGCTCACGGAGGACCGTATACGTTGCATAATCGTCCAGCCAATATGCCTCTTGGGCACAAAAGTTATCAAAATCGGAATCTGGGTTGGCTCCCCGCCGCTGTACGTAATTGCGGAACGCCTTTCCGGAAAAAAAATGTTTCAATGTCCGCGCCTGGGCATAGTCTACCCGGTTGGACACCGGAAGGCTATTCTCTGTCAACTCCCGCAGATCAATCCACCCTTGTCGCTGAAATTCGTCCAAGCTGATCAGCAACGGGTTACCCGCCATTGCTGAACGGGAGCTGTATGGCGAATAACCGACCCCTTCGTCGGTTGGGTTGTGGGGAAGCATCAGCCAGTGGCGCTGTTTGGCTGCACTCAGGAAATCGGCGAAACGATATGCCTCAGGGCCAAGATCCCCAACACCGTGAGAGCCGGGCAGCGAAAACAGGGGCATTAACAGGCCTGCGCTGCGTGGATTCGGATCGGTTGGCTCTGACGCCGTCCATACGCCCATAGGCAGCCGGTGCAAGGCCTCTTCAAGCTTCCATCTCCGCGTTGGGCTGCTTTCTGCGCCGGTAAACACATCGCGCCACCGTTTTGGTGCCCCTTCGGGCAGCAAAAGTTGGGTACTCTCCCAAATCAGCTCCTGTTTCTGTACACGGATGGGCACTACCACCAATAACCATTGATCGTTGTGTTGACGGATATAGGCAACCACCCGCTTACGGTATTTACCAGTGACAGCTACCGGCACATATTTTCCCTGAAAAAGAGCGGCCTGTGATTTCCGCAACCCTGTCAGCCGCTCAGTGACAACATATTTAAGCAGGCCGCTGTACCGTTCCTGCCACCAGTCATCAACGTTTGCTTCCGTTTGCTTCCCGCTCTGCTCAAGCCGGCGTTGCCATTTGCGGCGCAGAAGGAAATCAACGGGCCGCCGATTGTCCGGATCCACAAAGGACAGGTCCCATCCCTCACAGCCCTGGTAGATATCCGGAATGCCCGGACAGGTAAATTTTAGTACGACCTGTGCCAGTGAATGAACGATGGCAGCGTCGGCCGATTTTTGAAGCAGTTCCGTGAACTGCACCATAAACAGCGTTTCCGGACGCAGTATCCTGCGGATAAACCGACGCACCGCCATCTCGTAGGTCAAATCGGGGTTCGTCCAATCTGTATGACGTTTGGCCTCCCGAAGCGCCTTTACCAAATAGGCCTCCAGCCGCTCCCGGTATCCACGAACCGACTGGCCGGGCATGGGATAGCTTCCCCATAAGGTCTGATAAATAAAATACTCGTCGTTGGCATCCGGCATGCCTCCCGTTTTGAGGGACGCATTGACCTTCATCCATCGCTTCACGGCGTTCAGCCAATGACGGGGTTGGGCCGATAGTACCTGTAGGCGCGCACGTGCGTCCTCACCACGTTTGGTATCATGAGTGGCCGTGGCATTTTGCGAGAGCGGATGATGTTTCGCCCTATCCTGCATGATTCGGTGGAAATCGTCTATGGAAAGGCTGAATGCCGCAGGTGAGCCCCCCACTTCGTTGGCCCCTGTAAAACGGTGATAGGTGTACATCAATGTATCTTCCAACCCCTTGGCCATTAGGGCTCCCGTGAGCTGCATGCACCGTTGGTAAAAGGCAGAAAGCTGTTTTACCCGTGCCTTAGCACCGGAAATGAAAGCCGGTGCGAGGTAACTTTCCAGTAGGCTGAATCCCTCTCTCAGCTCCGGTTCCGCCAGCGATGCCCGTTGCAAGGTGTTCCGCACGGATTCTGCTTCCGCTTCCGGGAGCGGAAAGGTACTGCCGTACCAACGATAAACCGGGCAATGTACCACAAACGACGCCAACACGGATTGCAACCGTGTCCTGTCCGCCACCACCTCCCTCTTTTCTTTCCCACCTAGCACGGCATCGCAGAAAAAGCGGGACAGGTTGTTCAACTCCCCCTGCATGGACGTGTGAAGTTGCGCACGCTTAGCAGCTATCAGCGCCGAGGGCAGGGCAGTGTGTCCCGCCAGCTTATCATAAAACCTGGACAGCCGCCTTTCGTTGGACGCGTCGGTGAGCAACCGGTTGGTTATTGCCAGAAAGTCATACCCTGTGCTTCCTTGCACCGGCCAATAGGTGGGCATTGCTTCGTCCTCCTGAAGAATCTTTTCGACAACCAAATACGTATGTTCACCAACGAGCCGGCGGAGCCGTACGACGTATTCTGTAGGATCGGCCAATCCGTCCACGTGATCGACACGCAGTCCGGTAAACACCCCTTCGCTGACCAGCTCGGCAATTAAACGGTGAGTCGAACGGAACACCGTTTCATCCTGAACGTTGACGGCCAACAATCCATTCACAGTGAAAAACCTACGGTAATTAATCCGATGTTCGGTTTCCCTCCACCAACAAAGTTCATAATGCTGGCACGCGATGACCTCGTGTATAAGCGATTCGGGCCAGGCGTCCGTGCCAGATATGGTCTCCTTTTCACCTTGCGCCCTGAGGAATTCGACGATCCGACGTTTTCCCTCCGTATTAATGGGCCAGCGCTGGCCGTTGTGTTCCAGTTGCCACCCTCCGAACTCACCCTGAATCGTCAATCGTCCCTCTGCGATCACCTCATCGAGTGGCGCATCCAGAAAGGGCACCATCGGCCGGCCTGAAAAATAAGCGGGTGCGGCGTACACCGTATCAAAGAAATGCGCAACCCGGGATTCACGTCCCTTCTCCAGTACATCCCAAAGCCATTCATTTTCAGAATGGAACGCCATATGATTGGGTACAATGTCCTGAATCCAGCCGATTCCCGCGGCAGACAATTTCTTGGCTACCGCCCGCAGTTGTTCTACCGTGCCGATCTCGGGATTAATCTGTAGGGGATCTGTTTGATCGTATCCATGTGTACTGCCGGGGAGCGCTTTGAAAACCGGCGAGGCATAAATAGCGCCTATTCCGAGCCGAGTGAGATAGGGGATTCTTTTTTCCAGATCGGAAAATGTAAATTCCTTATTAAACTGGATCCGATACGTTGTTGTGGGTGCCTTTACCATGTACTGGATTAACCCACTTTCTGCTTCATTGTTCGCAATATTTTTAAAACAAGAAGGCACTCCCGGGTGTTGCTCAAAAGCAACATTCAGGACAATCATGAAAATGCTCGATCGGCATCAACTTGAAGGAATGGGCTTCGACGCCCCGGAGGGACCTTGCTTAGCAAACGGCCGCCTCCTGCGCTACTTTATTTTGCGCAGCAAGCCATGGCTGGGCGTTGAAGAGTATTTACCCATGGATAGAATCGATCCCAATAACCCGGGTGAGAGTCAGGTTTTTGCGGTAAATTATGGAAAGCACTGTATGGAACCTATCCAATCGATTGAAGACCTACAGCACTTCCTTTACCAGCATTATTAACGGTCTTCGATTAAAGGAAGTTCATCGGCTTCCATCAATCGCTTAAAGTTATATATTTCTTTTCCGATAATCGCTTTTCCAAGCGGGTTCAGCAATTTTGCCGCAACGGTTCCGAGTCCTCCAGCCGGCGGATGGTAGCTAAAGATGACCCGCACTTCCGTTCCTCCGTTGGGTGCATCAAAGAATTCTACCTTTCCTACGTTCTTAATAAGCGCCCCATGTGCCGATTGCCAGCCGATCCGTTCGTTTAGGTCATCTTTGACAATTTCTGCATCCCACTCCATCGTACCGCCCATCCCGGGCATTTCGGCTATCCAATGAGACCGCAGTTTGTCGAGCTCTTTCACCTCTTTCAGGTGAAGCATAAATGTCGGAAGGTTGCTTAACTTCCTCCAATAGCGATACAATAGTTCTCGTGGCCTATTAACCGTCATAACGGCTTTAATATTTACTGCCGGATTTTCCTCCGCATCCTTCTTTCCCATCCAACGGCTCAGCGGACAGTGACCGGTACCGCCGCGAAACATCAAATACATACTGACAGGCACGCCTATTAGGGATCGGGAGCTGAGGTTGTTCAACTCCCGATACAATAGGTAGGTTCCAACCGTTAGGGAAAGCAGCCGCTCGGCGAAACCTACATTTTTTCCGACCCCATCGCTCATCATTTTCCAGTTAAAGTTACGGATTAATTTGCGCGTCAAGCTCTCTTGCATGCTCCAGGTGTTCGCGTAATGTGGAGAGCTTCCCCGAAGCCCACTCCCTGAGGTCATCATCCAACACACCGCCCGATCCTGAAGCGCGCTCGAATAGCGCCACCGCCTGTTCATGGGACAGGACCATCTTTCGTGCGAATTCCTGATCGAATGCAGCCCCTTCGAGGACCATCAGGTCTTCTAACATGTCCTGCTCTCTCTCCATTAAATCGTCGGGCACGTTCCATCCTTTAGTTTCTGCCAACGCCCTCAGCTCAATACCTGCAGCACCGTGGTCCATTACCATACGATTGCCGTATTCGATCACCCGGTCGTCAGCACCCTGTTCGTTTGCAAGCTCTCCGGCTGCCACTTCAAATCGATTGCTGCTCGCGGCCAATGTTACGAACTCTTGATTTTGCATGCGCTCATCGATCGGATCATCGTCATCTGTACAAGCTCCTAATAGCACGCAGGGCACGGCCAGCCAAATTAAATTTTTAATTTTCATATTCTTCATACTTTATTTCACCCTATGAAGGCCAAGTTCATTCCAAAAGCCAAATCCCACCGCCAGAGTTCGCCCGCGACCTAAATGTGTAAACCGATGTGGATGTCGGATCGGAAAAAACAAACAACCGGTCGGTGATTTAGGACACTCGACGGGCTTAACCGTGTCTACTTGTAGATTTCTTGTTTGGCTTGATATTTTCGTTTCATTATGCATGAATTTGGGGGATGGTATACGAAAGATTCTGAACAAGCGCTACTCGCCGAATGCGCTGGTGGAGGCACGCTTTAAAAAACTTGACCTCGTTTTCAAAACCGACGATACCGGACTGCCAATCCTGCTATTTCTCGGAAAAAAGGACGAACACGGACGGATAAGTGGTGACCGATACGTAAGAAGGCTAAAAAAGTCGGAAGACGGTATTTTATTAAAAGATCATTGGGATCACAAGGGAAAAGCTACACAAACGAAGTAAAAAATACGACAATGAAAACGCCAGCCACCTATATTGCATGGGCCTTAGGTTTACTTATCGCTGCCTGCGGCACCTCTACCCGCATCACCGGATCGTGGAAGGATCCGAACATAAAGGCAAGCACGGGCCATAGTAAAAGCGTTCTAATCGCTGCATTAACCCGCAACATCGAAGTTCGTAGCAAACTGGAGACATCCATAGCTGAGAAGGCTTCCGAACTTCTTATTAATGCGGTTAAAAGCTCGGATGTCTTCACTCCCGATTTTTTCCATGACATACCGCCACGGGAGGAATTGCTTTCCAGAATACGGGATACAGGCGTTGATGCGATCCTGACCGTATCGCTCATCGACAAAGAAAGTAACACCCGCTATGTTAGAGGGTCCGCACGTTATGCCCCGTTCCCAGCCTACCCGTGGTACGGCGGGTTTTACACGTACCTAAATTATTGGCATCCGTACATGTACGACCCTGGTTATTACGTTACCGACAAGACCTATTTTTTGGAAACAAATCTCTACAGCGCGGAAACCGAACAGCTGATCTGGTCGGCTCAGTCGGAAACCGTTAATCCTGCAAGCATTGACGCGTTTGCACGCGAATATCCAAAGGTGCTTATGCAGCAGATGGTGAAAGACGGCCTCCTGGTCAGCGAGGCATCCCGTTCAAACTGACCGCCGGCTTCTTTTCAAGCTCAGAGCAGCGACAATTCCGGCGGCTAGTACGGCACCGATCAACATCCGGCTCACCATGGTCTTGCGGTTATGTTTCCAGGCCGCCTTGCCACCTTGCTCCACAAATAGATTGGGAACATGTCCTCTCCGTATGTCATCCAACACACCTTCGACCACGTTAATCCGATCTGCCACCAGCAAGGGTATCCAATGAGCAAACCTGGATTCGCTGTACTTGTAGGCAACTCGGCGGATTGCGCCGCTCAATCCTTTAGGAGGAAGTGGTGTGCCAAACACGGCAGACACAGAGGGCCGCTCGTTGGAGTGAAGTATCTCTACATGCTGCGGCTGTTGCGGCGGACGCTCCCAGTCCAGCCTCCGATGATCATCGCCGGTATAGTGCTTCATCGGATACGTGGGTTCGTTTTCGGGGTCGGCATCCACCCCCCAACCTTTGATATGTGCGTAATTTTGGGATGTGTTGTTCTCCATGATGATTCCTTTATTAAATTTTAGCGGATGGTGGAATAAGTACTGTTTTAATGCAGTTATCCAGTTTCGACGAGAAGATATGATAGGCGTCAGCCACTTCTTCCAAAGGCAGGCGGTGTGTAATAAGCGCCTTCGGATTGATATATCCATCCTGAACGTGCTTAATAAGACGGGGGAGTAGACGTTTTACCGACGCCTGGTTGGCCCGAATGGTAATTCCTTTGTTTACAACGTTACCGATCGGAACTAAATTTCCCGTGGGGCCATACACCCCCACAACGGATACAATGCCTCCTTTTTTCACCGAGTTGATCGCCCAGTGCAGCGCGATGGCAGACCCGGCCTGCAGTAGCAGTTTTTTCCCCGTAAGGGTATGTAACGCACTTCCGGCCGCGTCCGCTCCTACGGCGTCGATGCAAACGTCAGCCCCCAGCCATCCCGTTTCACGCTTCAGAAAGAGCACGGGGTCCTCCAGGGACCGAAAGTTGTACGCCTCACACGGACCGTAGTGGCGCGCAAACTCCAGACGGTACTCCACGTGGTCAATGACAATGACACGGGCCGCACCGAAAAGCCATGCACACCGCGCCGCCATAATGCCAATCGGACCGGCACCGAAAATCACTACGGTATCGCCAGTTTTAATTCCCGCCATCTCCGCAGCCTGGTAGCCGGTGGGAACCACATCGGTCAGCAACACGGCGTCGTCAGGGTCCATCTCTGGAGGAATCACCGTCGGCCCGACATCGGCATATGGCACCCGCACGTATTCAGCCTGGCCCCCATCATACCCTCCTGCCGTATGCGAGTAACCGAATATTCCGCCTACCGCGGTCGCTTCAGGATTGGACTCGTGACAGTTGCCGTACAGTCCCTGCTTGCAAAACGCACAGGTTCCACATGCAATGTTGAAGGGGACAATAACATGATCCCCTTTTTTGAGACGCTGGACCGAAGGGCCCGTTTCTTCCACAATCCCGATAAACTCATGACCGAAGGTGGTCCCTACCCGCGTATCGGGAACCATTCCATGGTACAGGTGCAGATCGGACCCACAAATACACGAACGCGTCACACGCACGATGGCATCATTGGGGTGTAAAATTTCCGGATAAGGTTTGTGATCCACCCTGACTCGCCGTGGACCGCGGTAATTCATTGCTAACATAACAGCGATCGTTTGATATCCAGATCCCACCGCAGGATCTTCTCTAGGGATGACACCTGAGGAAAGAAATTGTTGTCTTGGACTGAGCTTTTGTGTTGAACGGGTCCTGTTACCCCGTGCGCGAATGCGAACACGGGACTGTTAAATTTCTTATTATTAACATTTTATGGTT
>Ga0164243_10005971_pt1 | contig 18525 bp, 15 predicted proteins | sample OricompcompostOP_FD_108781 | JGI IMG/M metagenome (GOLD analysis project Ga0164243, IMG submission 108781) | Organic Plus compost microbial communities from Emeryville, California, USA - Original compost - Organic plus compost (OP) | ecosystem: Engineered > Solid waste > Mixed feedstock >... | reverse complement strand
GATCGTGAACCCGCACGACGCGATCGTTCGCGTCACGTCGACGGCGATCTGCGGCTCGGACCTCCACCTGTACAACGGCTACATCCCCGCGATGAAGCCGGGCGACGTCCTCGGCCACGAGTTCATGGGCGAGGTCGTCGAGACCGGCCCGGCGTGCGAGGAGGTCCAGCGCGGTGACCGCGTGGTCGTGATGTGCGGGATCTCGTGCGGGCGGTGCTGGTTCTGCAAGCACGACCTGTTCGCGGCCTGTGACAACACCTCGCCGGCGCCGAGCCAGGCCGCCGTCGAGATCGCATACGGCCACGCGGGCTCGGCGCTGTTCGGCTACTCGCACCTCTTCGGCGGCTACGCGGGCGGGCAGGCGGAGCTCGTGCGCGTGCCGTTCGCGGACGTCGGGTGCGTGAAGGTCCCCGCGCACGTCCCCGACGAGCGCGTGCTGTTCCTCGGCGACATCCTGCCGACCGGGTTCATGGCCGCGGAGAACTGCGACATCCAGCGCGGCGACACGATCGCCGTGTTCGGCGCGGGGCCGGTCGGACAGTTCGCGATCAAGAGCGCGTTCTTGCTCGGTGCCGATCGGGTGCTCGCGATCGACTCGGTGCCCGAGCGCCTCGCGATGGCGGCGGACCAGGGCGCGGTGGTCGTCGACACGACGCACGGCGACGTGCTCGCGCGCATCGAGGAGCTCACCGGTGGTCGCGGCCCCGATGCGTGCATCGACGCGGTCGGGATGGAGGCGCACGGGACGACCGGCACCGGCCTGATCTCCGCCGTCGACAGGACGAAGCAGGCGCTCCGCCTGGCGCAGGACCGGCCGCTCGCGCTCCGGCTCGCGATCCAGGCGTGTCGCAAGGGCGGCACCGTCTCGATCCCCGGTGTGTACGGCGGGTTCGTCGACAAGTTCCCGATGGGCGCGGCGTTCGCGAAGGGGCTGCGGCTGATGATGGGTCAGACCCACTTCCACCGCTACGCGCGTCCGCTGCTGCAGCGCGTGCTCGACGGCGAGATCGATCCGTCGTTCGTGATCACGCATCGCGTGAGGCTCGACGACCTGCCCGCCGCGTACGAGACGTTCGCGGCGAAGGCGGACGATTGCATCAAGGTGGTCGCCACGATCTGATCGCGCGATGTGATCGCCAGGCGGCGCTGGTACGGCCAGTGCACCTCCTCCGCCGGAGGTGAAGGCGTTGGACCTGCTGATGCGGTATCGCACCGTGCGACAGCGCACGCTCGGGCTGTGCGCGTCGCTGTCGATCGAGGATCACGCCGTCCAGTCGATGCCGGACGCGAGCCCCGCGAAGTGGCACCTCGCGCACACCACCTGGTTCTTCGAGACGTTCGTCCTCGCCGCGCTCGGCCAGCCGCCCGTGGACGCACGCTACGCGTACCTGTTCAACAGCTACTACGACGCGCTCGGCGCGCACGTGGAGCGCGCTCGGCGGGGCACGATCAGCCGGCCGACGCTGGAGGAGGTGCACGCGTATCGCGCGATCGTCGACGAGCGCGTGGCGTCCTCGATCCATGCGGGCCGGTGTGACGCGCGGCTCGAGGCGGTGCTCGAGCTCGGCATGCACCACGAGCAGCAGCACCAGGAGCTGCTGCTCACCGACGTCAAGCACGCGCTCGGCACCCAGCCGCTGCGGCCCGCGTACCGCGCGGATCTGGCGCGGGGAGGGGAGAGCGCGATCGCGCCGCTGGCGTGGCTCGGCTTCGAGGGTGGCGTCCACGAGATCGGCGCGCCCGCGCGGGGCTTCTCGTTCGATCACGAGCGGCCACGGCACCGCGTCGTGATCGCGCCGTTCGAGCTCGCGACGCGGCCGGTGTGCAACGCCGAGGTGCTCGCGTTCATCGGCGACGGAGGCTACGCCGATCCGCGGCTGTGGCTCGCCGACGGCTTCGCCGCCTCGCAGCGCGAGGGCTGGCGAGCGCCGCTCTACTGGGAGCAGCGCGACGGCGTCTGGGTGCACTACGACCTCGCGGGCGTCCGCGAGATCGATCCGGCGGAGACCTCGTGTCACCTCAGCTACTACGAGGCCGACGCGATCGCTCGCTGGGCGCGGGCGCGACTGCCGACCGAGGCCGAGTGGGAGCTCGCCGCGCAGGGTGCGCGACCGCACGACGGTCACTGGGCCGACGACGACCGCCTGCATCCGAGACCTCCGGCGGGGGCTGGTCTCCAGCAGATGTTCGGCGACGTGTGGGAGTGGACGCAGAGCGCCTACGGACCCTACCCGGGGTTCGCGCCGCTCGCCGGCCCGCTCGGCGAGTACAACGGCAAGTTCATGTCGGGGCTGATGGTGCTGCGCGGAGGCTCGTGCTTCACGCCGCGCGGGCACGTCCGTGCGAGCTCGCGCAACTACTTCGCGCCCCGCACGCGCTGGCAGATGGCCGGCGTGCGGCTCGCGTGGGACTGGGGGGCTGTATGATCGTGATCTCTGCTCTCGACCTACCTCACCACGCAGCGGAGGACGACGTGCTCGCCGGCCTCCGGGCGCCACGAAAGCGCCTGCCGTGCCGCCTGCTCTACGACGCGACCGGTGCGGAGCTGTTCGAGGAGATCACGCGGCTCGATGCCTACTACCCCGCGCGGATCGAGCTCGCGCTGCTGCGCGCGCACGCCGCCGAGATCGCCACGCGCGTCGGCCCCGGGGCCCGGGTCGTCGAGCCCGGCAGCGGCGAGGCCCTCAAGTCGCGGCTCGTGCTCGCGGCGCTCGACCGCCCCGCGACCTACGTGCCGATCGACATCAGCCGCGAGCAGCTCGCGACGATCAGCGCCGAGCTGCGCGCGGAGTTCCCTCATCTCGAGGTGCGACCCGTCGCCGGCGACTACACGCGGCCGTTCGACCTGCCGCCGATGACGCCCGGCGGCGGTCGGGCGCTCGTGTTCTTCCCAGGCTCGACGATCGGCAACTTCGAGCCCGGGGAGGCGCGCGGCTTCCTCGCGATGCTGCGCCGGCTCGCCGGGCCGGAGGGCATGCTCCTGCTCGGCGCGGACGCGACCCGCGATCCGAAGCTCCTCGCGCGTGCGTACGACGACGAGCACGGCGTCACCGCCGCGTTCAACAAGAACGTGCTCGCGCACCTGAACCGCACACGCGGGGCCACGTTCGATCTCGACGCGTTCGACCATCGCGCCGTGTGGAACGCCCAGGCCTCCCGCGTGGAGATGCAGCTCGTCAGCCGCACGCGCCAGGTCGTGCGCGTCGACGGGACCCTGTTCGCGTTCGCAGCGGGCGAGCCGCTCGTCACCGAGCACTGCTACAAGCACACGCCCGAGGCGCTGCGCCTCCTGCTCGCGACGGCGGGCTGGCGCTCGTGCCAGGTGTTCAGCTCGTCGCAGGTCCCGTTCCGCCTGTGGCTGTGCGAGGCGACCAGCGCGGTGCGGTGAGCACGGTATAAGGTGACATGGCGAAGGTCGAAGTAACCCCCCTGATCGAGGCGGCCGCCGAGTTCGACGAGCAGCTCGCCGCGTACGCGCGACTGGGCGAGCTGTTCCTCGCGGCGCCGCTCGCGAGCGTCAAGCAGCTCGAGCGGGCGAACACGCTGCTGGCCGAGATCGCCGGGTGCGAGGAGCGGCTCCAGAGCGCGGGGCAGAAGCTCGTGCGGGCGCTCGCCGAGGCGCGCTCTCGCCAGGAGACGCTCGCGCAGGAGGTCGTCGCACACGTCCCGACGCTGCAGGAGCGCAACCAGCGACTGCAGGAGCTCATGGGCGAGCTCACCGCCGTCGCGGGAGAGGTGGCGACGATCAACACGCAGCTCCAGGCGCGCGGCGAGGGCGACGAGGCCGACCTCCACCCGACCGTCGCGGACGCGCACGCGATCTCGACCACCGTGCTCGCGCTCTCGGAGCGCGCGCAGCAGCTCGCGAAGACCGCCAACGAGGCCGAGTTCGAGGAGCTCGCGGCGCAAGCCCACGCGCTGCATCAGCGCCTCCAGTCGATCGGCAAGAAGCTCGCGAAGGCCGCCGGGAACTGAGCCGGCTCAGGTCGGGGGCGGGGCGGGGGTGCGCCACCTGCGCGCGAACCGCTTCCAGAGGAGTCCCGCCGCGACGAGGCCGAGGCCGGAGAGCCAGATCCTCGGCTCGACCCAGAACGCGAGGAACAGACAGCTCGCGAGCCCGAGCGCCGGGATCCATCGCGGGTAGCGGCGGTGCGGCGGCGGGAGCCTCAGCGCGGCGAGGTTGGTGATCGCGTAGTAGACGAGCACCGTGAACGCGCTGAACGACCACGTGGTCTTCACGCTGCCGATCAGCGTCAGCGTGGCGATCACGGCGCCGGTGACGAGGACGGCGGCGCGCGGCGAGGCGCGACGGTCGTCGAGGCGCGCCAGCGCCGGCGGCATGTCTCCGCGCCGCGCCATCGCGAGCAGCACGCGCGACAGGCCGAGCAGGAGGTTGAGCAGCACCCCGAGCATCGCGGTGATCGCGGCGACGGCGATCACGTAACGAACCTGCGGAACCGTGAACGCCTCGGCGACGACCTCGAGTGGCGCGGCCGTGCCACGCGCCGCGGCGGCGAGCGGGCCGGCGCCGATCGTCGCGATCGCGACGAGCACCACGGCCACGTAGAGCACCAGCGTCGCGAGCAGCGCGAGCACGATCGCGCGCGGGATCGTCCGCTCTGGCGACGTCACCTCCTCGCCGAGGGTCGCGATGCGCCCGTAGCCGGTGAACGCGACGAACATCAGCGCGGTGGCGTGCAGCAGGTCGCGCGCACCGGTGTCGCCGGGCGCGAGGCCGCCCAGATGGATCGCGGCGCCCTCGCGAGCGGACGGGATCCCGACGACCACGAACAGCGCGAGCGCGGCGAGCGTGGTCGAGACGATGATCGCGTTCGTGCGATTCGACCGCGTCATCCCTCCGGCGACGATCAGCGTCAGCGCCGCGACCGCCGCGACGGCGAGCGCGATCCCGAGCGCGCTCCGATCGAGATCCGCGGCGGCGAGGACGTAGCCGCCGAACCCGAGCGCGGCGGTCGCGGCGGACGCGCTCTTCGCGCACAGGAACATCCAGCCGGCGATGAACCCGAGCGTCGGGTCGAGGTACCGGTAGCCGTACTCGTAGGTCCCGCCGCTCACCGGGTGGCTCGCGGCGAGCTGCGCGCTCGACAGGCCGTTGCAGGTCGCGACCACGGCGGCGATCACCACGGCGAGCACGACCGCGGGCCCCGCGATCCCCGCCGCGAGCCCGACGCTGACGAAGATCCCGGTACCGAGGATCGAGCCGAGCCCGAGGAGCACGGCGCCGGGGACGCCGACGACGCGCGCGAGCTGGCCCGCGGTCACGTCGCACCTCGCGACCGGACGATCGTCGCCCGCCATACGGTCGCGGCGGACGCGAGGGTCCCGAGTGCGAGCAGCCGAGCAGCCATGGCGACGAGCTTCCTCGGGGACATCGTGGCACGCGGAGCGCGCGCCGGGTGGCGACCGCGCGCCGCGATCAGGGAGTCGCTGGCGCGGCGGCCGGTGCGGTCGGGATCAGCGTCGCTCGCGCGGCGAGGTAGCGGCGGGCCTTGCGCCGGGCGAGCTCGTTGGCGAGGCGCCGCTCGGGCCAGCGCTCGACGTCCGCGGCGAGCACGCGGCGGAGCGTGGCCTCGAACAGCGCGGGATCCTTGCGCGCCACCGCGACGCCGCGCGCGAACATCACCTCGACCATCAACGCACCCTTCCCGGCGCGGGTGCGGGCCCGCTCGAAGTACGCGCTGCCATCGCTGCCGCCGAACACCGACGAACGCCCGGCCTCGAGCGATCCGAGGAGCAGCTCGGCGCTCGCCTCGCGGAACCCGGGCTCGAGCTCGGCCGAGCGCTGGAGCGTCGCCATGATCGTGCCGAGCCGGGCGACGTGGCGCATCGGATCGAGCGCTAGCTGGATCGCCTCGGCGTTGGCGATCCACAGGAGCGAGGGTACCTGCTCGCGCGTCGCCGTGCGGAGCAGCGCGCGATACGGCTCGCCGCCCCGTGCGCGGGTCTCGCGCCACGCGGCCGGTAGCAGCGCGAGGTTCGCTTCGACGCACCGGGGGAGGAGCGTGCGCAGCCGCGCCGCGATCCGCTCCGCCTCCGGTGCGCGTCCGCCGAGCCGGGCATCCTCCCAGTCGTCGAACACGAACGCGATCGCGTACTGGCACGAGGCGTCGGCGTGCAGTCGCCGGAACCCGGTGTGCTCCGGGTATGCCAGCGCGAACGCCTCGAGCTGCAGCAGCCCCCCGGGCATCGCGGCGCGCGCGAGCTCGAGATCCGGCTGTCGCTGCGCCGCCTCGACGGACGCGAGCAGGATGCGGTACGTGCTCGACGCGGCCTGCCGCTCCACGAACGAGCTACAGCCGAGGGCGGTCACCGCCCAGATCAGGCACCACGCCCTCCATGCTCGACGGGCTTCACACCTCATGGCGGTTCCTCCGTTCGTGATCACGCGGCGCGCTCCTCCGCGGGCTGCTCCGGCGGAGCGTCACGCAGCACGGGGGCGCGGCTCGCGACGAGGCGCTCGATCAGCGCCGCGCCCTCGACGGCGGCATCGTGGCGCGCCATCTCGTCGGCGATCTCACGCGCGCGCTCGCGGTAGCGCGGATCGTCGAGGACCGCGCGCACCGCGGCGCGGAGCGTGGCCGGCGCGGGTCGCCCGGTGCGGAGGTCGCGGCCCGTGCCGGACCACGCGACGCGAGCGGCGACCTCGGGCTTCTCCTCGCTCGCTCCGGCGACGACGAGCGGAACGCCATGCGCGAGCGCCATCTGCACGCCGCCGTACCCGCCGTTGGTCACCATCACGGAGACCCGCGGCAGGAGCGACTGGTAGGGCACGAACGAAGCGACGCGCGCGTTCGCCGGCAGCTCGTGACCGAGGCCGACGGTGAGCGCGGTCGTCGCGACGACGAGCACGCGCTCCTCGGCGAGCGCTCGCAAGGTGGGGCGGATCAGCTCGCGCGGGTCGGTCGCGAGCGTGCCCTGCGTGACGAGCACGACGGGGATGCCGCGCCGGCGAGCGTCCGCGACGTCGCCCCACCACGGCGGCAGCGCGTCGGGGCCTGGCATCTCGCGCGGCACGAGCGGGCCGATGAAGTGGACCTGCGGGGGCAGGTCGCCGCGCGGGTACTCGAACGACGGGACCGTCGGCTGGAGGAACAGCTGTGGGGAGAGCACGTCGAAGTACGTCGCGGTGCCGGCGGGCAGACCCGCGGCGACGCGCGCGTGCAGGTAGGCCCGGTGGACGTCGCGGAACAGCACGCGGTTCACGAGCCAGTACATGATCCGGTTGCGCAGCCGACCGGACCGCCCGGGCGCCGGCGGGAAGCCCGGTCCGAACGGCGCGGTGTCGCGGCTCGGGATCATCAGCGCGCTGATGCCGAGCCCCGCCCACGGCACGCCGTGCTGCTCGGCGAACGCGGCGGCGCCGAGGTGCGCGGCGTCGGCGACGATCGCGTCGGGGGCGACCTCGCCGGCGAGCGCCTCGAGATCGCGCAGCTGATCGCCCATCGGACGGATGAACATCTCGCGGATCTGCGCCTTCACCCGCCGGAGGCCACGCGTGCCGCGCAGCGCTGGGAACGCGCGCTCGACGTCGCGATCGTCCCAGTCGACGGCGGCCCGCATCGGGGTGAACGCCGCGCCCGTCGCGGTGATCGTCGACGCGAACCGAGCACCGCCGTACCAGCGCACGTCGTGACCACGCTCGATCAGCTGCCGCACGAGCAGCACCATCGGGTTCACGTGGCCGGTCAGTGGCACCGTCGCGACGAGCAGGCGAGCCATGCCGGAGCATGGACCGCACGCGCCGGGAGGGGCCGTCCGGAGTCTCCGCTCGAGCGTGAGCCGAGCGTGGGAGCCACCGGGCCACCACGGGCCGCCGCCGGGCCGCGAGACGAGGGCCGCCCTGGGGAGGTCGGTCGCGCGCGGGCACGGCGGGCACGTCCGATGCACCCGTGACCGAGCGTGGTCCCCCGCGTGTGCGCCCGCCTGGCTACGAGCTTCGCCGTGATCGCGATCCTCGCGGTCGCCGCGCGAGCCTCCGCCGCCGCCCCTCGTCGCGTGCAGTGCGTCGTGCGGCTCGACGTCGCGACGATCCTGACCGCGGCGACCTCGGAGTACATCGCGGACGGCGCCGCGGTCGCCGAGGCGCGAGGGTGCGCGCTGCTCGTCGTGCTCGACACGCCCGGCGGCGAGCTCGAGGCGACGCGCGAGGTCGTCCAGCAGTTCTTCGCATCCGACGCGCCGGTGATCGTGTACGTCTCGCCCGACGGTGCGCGCGCCGGATCGGCGGGTGTGTTCGTGACGCTGGCGGCGCACGTCGCCGCGATGGCGCCGGGCACCGCGATCGGCGCGGCCCATCCGGTGGTCGGCCTCGGTCAGGATCCCGAGAAGGCCGGGGGCGAGCACCTCGCCCGCAAGGTCGAGAACGACACCGCCGCGCTCGCGCGCGCGATCGCGCAGCGTCGCGGCCGCAACGCGGACTGGGCGGAGGAGGCGGTGCGCGAGTCGGTGTCGGCGACCTCGCGCGAGGCGCTCGAGGAGCGCGTGATCGACGCGATCGCCCCGAGCGAGCGCGCGCTGCTCGCGATGCTCGACGGGCGCGAGGTGGAGACGGCGACCGGCCCGGCGGTGCTCGCGACGCGTGACGCGCCGGTCCACGACCACGCGATGTCGATCGGGCAGAAGGTGCGCAGCGTCGTCGGGAACCCGAGCCTCGTGTACCTGCTGTTCATGATCGGCGTGCTCGGCCTCGTGATCGAGCTGACGAGCCCGGGGCTGATCGTGCCCGGTGCGATCGGCGGACTCTCGCTGCTCCTGGCCGCGGTGGGGATCAACGCGCTCCCCGTGCAGGTCGGGGCGATCATCCTCATGGTGATCGGCGCCGCGGCGCTCGCCGCCGAGATGTTCGTCGGCGGTTACGGGCTGCTCGCGCTCCTCGGCGTCGCGGCGCTCGGGCTCGGGGGCGCCTTCCTGATCGACCACGACACCGCCGAGTTCTTCGCGGATCCCTCGATCGACGTGTCGTGGACGCTGATCGCGCCGCTCGCGCTCGTCGTGGGCGCGGTCGCGATCGCGGTCGCGGTGCGCGTGCGCCAGGTCCAGGTGCAACACCAGGTCACCGGGCGCGAGGCGATGCGCGGGTGCGTGGGGCGCGCCGAGACCGCGCTCGGGGAGCACCCCGGGCACATCCTCGTCGAAGGCGAGCGCTGGCTCGCGACCTCGAGCGTGCCGATCGCCCCCGGGCAACAGGTGCGCATCGACGAGATCCACGGGCTCACGGTGCACGTCAGCCCCGTCGAGCCCCAAGACGTCGGAGGCATGAGATGACAGGTATCGGCACCAGCTTCGCTGTCGTGCTCGGGATCGTGGTGCTCTACGTACTGTCGAGCATCCGCGTCGTTCGCGAGTACGAGCGCGGCGTGATGTTCTTCTTCGGGCGCTACGTCGGCGTGAAGGGCCCCGGCCTGCGCTTCGTGTTCCGCCCGATCTACCGGATGCAGGTGGTCGAGCTGCGGACCGTCGTGCTCGACATCGCCCCGCAGGACATGATCACGCGCGATAACGTCTCCGCGCGGGTCAACGCCGTGGCCTATTACCGGGTGATCGATCCCGAGAAGGCCGTGCTGAAAGTCGAGGACTACAAGTTCGCGACGAGCCAGCTCGCGCAGACGAGCCTGCGCTCCGTGGTCGGCGCCAACGAGCTCGACGCGCTGCTCGCCGAGCGCGACGAGCTCAACCGGCGACTCCAGACCATCGTCGACGAGCAGACCGATCCGTGGGGCGTCAAGGTCAGCGCGGTCGAGATCAAGGACGTCGAGCTGCCGAGCGAGATGCGCCGGGCGATCGCGCGGCAGGCCGAGGCCGAGCGCGAGCGGCGCGCGAAGATCATCGCCGCGGAGGCCGAGCTGCAGGCCGCCGGCAAGCTGACGGAGGCCGCGCGGACGCTCGCGGCGCAGCCGCTGACGATGCAGCTACGCTACCTGCAGACCCTCGTCGAGATCTCGGCGGAGCACAACACGAACACCGTGTTCCCGATCCCGCTCGAGCTGCTGACGGCGCTCGGGTACCGGCGCGAAGAGCGCGTCGCGGACGCGGAGGCGCTCGGTCCCGAGGGCGCCTCGGTCCATCACTGAGGTGCCCGCACCTCGCGCGGTACGTCGCATGCACCTCCCTCGACGTGGAGACCCGCGATGCACGCGCCCGAAGAGCACCTCCCCCATGGGATCCGCTGGGATCAGATCCTCGGTGGCCTGCTGGTCGCCTTCGTCCTGCTCGCGCTGGCGGCGCGGACGAGCCACGCGCAGGTCGTGCAGCCCAGCGGGGCCGATCCGTATGGAGCCTTGCGGTGCTTCGACGTCGCGACCGATGGGGGGCTCCCCACCCAGCTCGCCACGAGCTTGTGCGTCGGCTCGTCGGGCCTGGCGCCGATCGCGTGCTTCGAGCAGGTCTCCGACACGCTCGCGTTCTCGGATCTGTCCGCGGTCCGCCTGTGCCAGCAGGCGACCTCGCTCGCCCCGGCGGTGTGCGCCGATCGGCTCGATGACACCGAGGAGCTCGTGGAAGACGAGATCGTCGCGTTCTGCACCGCGGCCACATACGCGCTCGTCCCGGCCTCGGGCGGCGGCGCGCCCCAGTGCGTCGAGGCCGCGCTCGAGGAGACGCTGCTGACCGAGAACGACGCGGTGCGGCTGTGCGCGGGATCCTCGGATGTCCAGCCGGTCGCGTGTTACCAGGTCGGCGAGGCCGAGCTGCCCGACGCCGCCGACGAGCAGCTCATCGAGCTGTGCAGCCTGTGGGTGCTCGCGACGCCGGGTACGCTCTACTACTACGGTCAACCCTCGGGCGGGTACGGCGCGCCTACGACGATCTCTCCCTGACCTCGACACGACGGTGGGTCACGTCCCCTGAGCTGGCGCGCTCGTGTTATGCCAGCCGCCGTGGACGAGCACTCCGAGCAACTTCCCGGTGTGGTGCCGAAGCCGGCGGGTGCCCGCGAGTTCACCGCACGAGCGGTGATCGCGGGCGTCGTCGTCGCGGCGATCATGGGCGCGTCGTACCCGTACGTGGTCCTGAAGCTCGGCTTCGGGCCCAACGTCTCGGTCGTCGCCGCGTTCTTCGGTTACCTGTTCCTCGGGATCCTGTTCCGGACGTTCAACCGCTGGGAGAACAACGTCGTCCAGACGGCGGGCACGTCGGCCGCGCAGACCGCGTTCATGTGCGTGATCCTCGCGGCGTTCGACTTCCTGTCGCAGAACCCGAACCTCGGCTACTCGTACTCGCCCGATCCGCTGCACTCGTTCTTGTGGCTGACGGCGGCGAGCGTGCTCGGCCTCTTGCTCGCGGTGCCGCTGCGCGGACACTACATCGTCGACGAGAAGCTGACCTACGCCGACGGCGTCGCCGCGGCCGAGACGATCATCGTGCTCGACGCGCGTGGCCGAGAAGCCCGCCGCGCGGCGATCGCGCTGTTCGGCGCGGCCGCGCTGTCCGCGCTGGGCTGGCTGCTCACCACGAAGTGGGCCCCGGGCGGCGGCGGCCAGCACGTGCTCCCCGACGTGATCATCCCGACGATGTTCGGCCTCACCGCGGCGACCACCGGCGCGGGCGTCGCCGTGAGCCTGCTCGGCGTCGGCTCGGGCATGATCGTCGGCAACCGCATCAACCTGTCGATGGCCGTCGGCGCGGTGATCGCGTGGATCATCGCCCCGAAGCTGCTCCACCCCGACATCGTCCCGACGCTGAACCGCGGCGATCTCCTCCTGTGGCTGATGTGGCCGGGCACCGGCATGCTGATCGCGGGCGGCCTCACGGCGCTCGCGCTGAAGTGGCGCACGCTCGCGCGCACGTTCAATCGGCTGTCGGGCAACGCGATCGACGACCAGGAGTTCCCGCTGCGGTGGGTCGGCATCGGCGCCTGCCTCGCCGTGATGATGCTCCTGTTCGTGCAGTGGCTCGCGTTCGACCTGCCGCTGTGGCTGACGCTGATCGCGGTGATGTTGTCGGTCCCGCTGATGCTCGTCGGGCTGCGCGTGCTCGGCGAGACCAACTGGGGCCCGATCAGTCAGCTCACGAACGTGATGCAGTCGATCTTCGCCGCGCTCGTCCCCGGCAACCTGACCGCGAACCTGATCGCGAGCGGCACCACCGGCACGATCGCCGTGCAGTCCGAGGCGATCATGCAGGACTACAAGGCGGGCCACATCATCGGGTCGACGCCGCGCTACCTGACGTACTCGCAGCTGATCGCCGCGCCGATCGGCGCCGCCGCGGTCGCGATCTGCTACCCGATGTTCAAGGAGACCTACGGCATCGGGGCGGGCGGTTTGACGTCGCCGATCTCGATCCGCATCGCGGGCTTCGCCGACGTGCTGTCGAGTGGCTTCGACGCGCTCCCAGACCACGCGATGACGTTCCTCGCCATCGGCGCGGTCGTCGGCGTGGTCCTGACGCTGCTCGAGACGAAGTGGAAGAAGTGGGTGCCCTCGCCGACGGGCCTCGGCATCGGCATGATGGTGCCGGGCGCGGTCGTGTTCGCGATGGTGATCGGTGGCCTGCTCATGTCGCTGTGGAACCGGGTGCACGGGAAGAGCGCGAACCAGCTCGGGATGCCGCTGGCCTCCGGCCTGATCGCGGGCGAGGCCGTGATGGCCATCGTCATTCCCATCCTGATCCAGGCTGGGCTGCTATCGGCATAGGGCCGCGAGGCGACGAGGACGGAACGGGGCGTAATGCGCCCCACGGTGATCCTGCGCGATGAATGCGAGGCCGGGCTGCACCGTCACAGGACGTGGCGCGAGACCCGTCCGCGTGGCCAGCAAGCGCGGCCTCCCTCGCGTTAGGCTTTCGTCCATGAACCGACTCCTGATTTCCGCCGCGATCGTCGGCGCGACGGTGGCGGTCGCCTCCGCGCAGCCGGCCACCTTTCCGCCGCTCGGCGAGAGCGTGCCGGTCACCGGCGCCTCGACCTGGGGCAAGCGGGACTGGCTCTACGACGCGCCGTCGGCGAAGGACGCGGCCGGCAAGGTCGTGATCCACTGGTTCTGCTCGCCGAAGGGCCCGACGTGCCTCGAGGACCTCGCGCGCATCGTGACGCTCCGCGAGGGCGGCCGCGTCTACGTCGTGGCCCACGTCGCGGGCACGAAGGCGCAGGCCAAGAAGCTCGATCCGATCCGCGAGAGCGAAGGCGTCGGCCGGGGCACCGTCGCGTTCGGTCGCCACGTGATCAGGATGATGAAGGAGCTCGGGATCGACGGCCCGGCCTCCGTCGTCGTGGATCACGAGGGCAAGGTCGCGCTCGTGACGACGGGCGCCACGCCCGCCGAGCTCGACGCGCGCGACCGGAAGGTCAAGGAGCTCGCGGCGAAGATCCGCCCGTACGTCGTCAGGAGCTCGGAGAGCCCCAAGCAGCCGAAGGCCGGCGACAAGTTCACGCTGTCGATGACGGTCGAGCTCGCGAGCTGGCTGACCTACACCACGAAGACGCCGATGCAGTTCGAGCTCACCGCGCCGCCGGACTGGACCTGCGACGCCAAGCAGCTCCGGGCCGACCAGCTGAAGATCGAAGGCCAGAAGCTGACGGCCGCGGTCACGTGCAGCGGCCCGAAGGGCAACTACGAGGCCCGCGGCGCGCTGCGCTTCGGCTACGAGACCCCCAGCCGCGCGGCCGGGCTCGGCAGCGAGGGCGCGCGCTGGAAGTTCGAGATCAAGCCGTAGCCGTCTCGGTCGACTCGGGCGCGTGGTGTGGGCGGTGACGCCCGGCGACGAGCGCGAACAACAGGCCGATCGCCGAGACCGCCGCGGGCACGAGCGTCCACGCGAGCAGCCAGTGTTGATTCAGGAGGGCGCCACCGGTCGGAGGCGCCGCGATCAGCGCGATCGAGCTCAGCGAGCCGGAGATCCCGATCGCGGTGCCCTGCTCGTGGGGGCCCACCGCCTTCGTGATCCGGCTCGTCAGCACCGGGCGCAGCACGCCGCTGCCGAACGACGACACGACCGCGACGAGCCCGAGCGGCACCAGCCGGTCGGCGGGGATCAGGCCGAGCCCGACGTAGCCCGCCACCGACGCGACGAACCCGGCGAGGACGAGGCGGACCTCGCCGTACTTCTTCACGAGCCGGCCGATGAGGCCGCCCTGCCACAGGATCCCGAGCACGCCCGAGAACGCGAACAGGTAGCCGACCTCGCGCGCGCCCCACGGCACGAGCACGCCGCCCTCCTCGATCAGGAAGCGGCGCTCGGCGAACAAGGCGAACCCGCTCGTGAACACGGAGAACGCGAACGAGAACAGGAAGAACTGGACGTACAGCGAGCGCAGCTCGGGGCGGCGGAAGTACCCGGCGTACGTCCCGAAATCGAGGAGGCCGGGCCGCCGGCCGCCTGGACCCTCACCGGCGGACGCCAGGACGTGCGGCTCCTCCTTGGGCAACAGCGCGTACGTGCAGTACATCGCGAGCAGCGACAGCCCCGCGGCGACGAGAAACGGCAGGTGCATCCCGTAGTCGCCGAGCCAGCCGCCGAGCGCCGGGCCGAACATGAAGCCGATGCCGAACGCGATGCCGATGATCCCGAACGCCTTGGCGCGGTTCTCGGGCTCCGTGTGGTCGCTGATGTAAGCCTGGGCGAGCGAGAGGTTCCCGGCGGTGAAGCCGTCGAGGATCCGGCCAAGGAACACCATCCACAGCGACGTCGAGAACCCGAGCACGAGGAACCCCGCGCAGGTTCCGGCCTGGCTGATCAGGAGCAGCGGTCGCCGCCCGTACCGATCGGAGAGGCGCCCGAGGATCGGGGTCGAGATCAGCGAGCAGACCGCGTAGCAGGTGACGATCAGCGTCGCCGTGAGGGGCGAGGCATCGAAGCTCTCGGCGTAGAGGGCGAGGAGCGGGATGACGATCGTGAACCCGAGCACGTCCACGAGGACGACCAGGAACATCGCCAGGAGGGGAGACCGCGTGCGCACGCGCGGAGAGGATGGCCCACCGAGGCCCGCTCGGGAATCCCGAGGTGCCCCCTTTCGCCGCCGCCCTGAGATACTCTGGTGCGGCATGGCCTCCACCCGACCAGCGCTCGCGGCGCTCGCGACGGCGGCGCTCCTGACCGGCTGCTTCGCCTACAACAAGCCCGCAAAGAAGTGGGCCTACGTCGGCGACACGCTGATGATGCTCGGCGGAGGCGGCGTGATCGCGCTCGAGCTGACCGGCACGCAGGAGATGTGCGTGCCCGGCCCGAACACCGTGTGTCCCTACGACTCCCCGGTCACCGGCGCGCTCGTCACGGGCGCGGTGCTCGTGACCGCGGGCCTCGTCGGCATGATCCTCAACGCGACCCGGCCCGAGGTGAAGACGTCGCGCTGAAGCGCGGAGGAGCTGACGTGCGACCTGCGCGCGGCCTGCGCTGCACGCGCCGTGGCCGGAGCGTCTGCGGATCGGACCGGCTCACCTGCCCGACCGCTTCCGGTGGGCCTTCGACACGCCCTTCGGCGCGGGCGTCGCGTGACGACGCGCGCTGCGCTGCTTCGCGGGCACGCCTCGCGGCGGCGCCGATCGAGCTGCTGCTGGCGGCGCCGCCGGACCTCGCGCTCCTTCGGCGTGAGCTTCGACGCGGCCTTCGGCCGACAGCTCCCTTCCTCGCTGGGCTTCTTGCTCGGCACCGGTTCGTACCCGGGCCAGCATCGGTTCGTGGGCATGCACCTCCGAGGGTGCAAGCACGGTGCTCAGCGCTTGCGCTTGAGCGCGCGGATCTCGCGCTTGGCGCGGTCGCGGTCCGGATCGTTGGCCGGGGCGAGCTCGAGGAACTTCTCGAAGTTCTCGATCGCGGGCTTGTACTTGCGGGTGTCGGCGTACACGTCGCCGAGATAGAGGTAGCCCGTCGCGTTCTCGGGATCGCGGCGGATGGCCTTGATCAGGAGCACCTCGGCCTCGCCGTACTGCTTGCGGGCGATGAGGAGCTGCGCGAGCTTGCCGATCGCCTTGGGGTAGGGCGGGTCGAGCTCGACGGCCGTGCGATACGCGTTGAGGGCCTCCTCGGTGCGCTGCTGGAGGCGGAAGATCTCGCCGTACGCGTACCAGAACAGCGACTCGTTCGGCGCGTGCTTCACGGCCCGGGCGAGCGAGTCCTCGGCGAGCGCTTGCTTGCCCTGGCGGTTGAGCAGGAGGCCGAGCTCGAAGTACGCGCGGCCGTTCTCGGGGTCGAGATCGAGCGCCTTGTCGAGGTACTGGCGCGACTCGTCGAGCTCGTTCTGGTCGCGCAGCGCCATGCCGAGCAGCACGTGGGCTTTCGGATCCTCGGGCGCGTGCTTGAGCGCCGCGCGGAACTCTAGCGCCGCCTCGTTGACCTCGCCGATCTTGTGCAGCGCGCTGCCGAGCGACATGTGGTACGTCGCGTTCTTGGGCTCGATCTGCACGGCGCGGCGCAGCTCGGCGATGCCCTCCTGATCCTTGTCGAGGAGCAGGAGCGCGCGACCTCGCTTCTCGCGCGCCGCCGCGTCGTTCTCGTCCGCCGCGACCATCTGGTCGGTGATCGCGAGCGCCTCGCGGCCCTTGTTCCCCGCGAGCAACGCGTCGGCGTACAGCGCGATGCCGCGCGCGTCGTTCGCGTTCTCCTCGTAGTAGACCTTCGCCACCGCCTGCGCGCGCGCGGGGCGGCCGGCGTGGATCAGGAAGTCGACGTGCTCCTCGAGGACGTCGAACTCCTGGCCGAGCGCGTACGCGGCGGCATAGGCCTCGTCGGCGCCGTCGACGTCCCCGGCGCGCGCCTCGTCCCGCGCCTCCGAGAGGAGCTCGCCCTTCTTGTTCGTTTCGACCTTCGCGGGCTTCGCGGTCTTGACCGGCTTGTCGGTGCCGCCGCAGGCGACCACGCTGGCAGTCAGCGAGCCCGCGAGCGACACCTGGAGGAGCAGGCGTAGCATCCCGGCAAGACTAACCAAGGCGGCGGCGGCACGCCACCTCGCGGCCCCGTCGCGGCACCGCCGCGGCCCCGTCGCGGCACCGCCGCGGCACCGTCGTCGCCTCGTCACGCGCGAGCGCGCGGTCGGTGCAGCGCGAGCCAGATCGCGCCGATGATCATCACGTTCGCGACCAGGGTCGTGATGCCGAGCACTTCCCCGAACAGCAGCGCGCCGAGCAGGACGGCGAGGATCGGGTTCACGTACGCGTAGCTGGTCGCGACCACGGGGCGGGCGTGGCGGAGCAGCCAGCTGTACGCGGTGAACGCGATCAGCGAGCCGAACACGATCAGGTAGGCGAGGGCGGCCCACGCCGACGCGCTCGCGTCGAGGGGGAACCGCTCGCCGCGGACCGCCGCGACGGCGAACAGCGCGACGCCGCCGGTCAGCATCTCCATCGCGGACAGCAGGAACGCGTCACCGCCGACCGGGCCCGACAGCCGCCGCGCGAGGATCGAGCCGAGCGCCCAGCACAGCGGGGCGGCCACGAGGAACGCGATGTGATGTGGCTCACCCGCGAGCGACGGCCCGCCCATCAGCACGACGATACCGGCGAACCCGAGCACCAGCGAGACCCACTCGCGGCTGGTCGGGCGCTCGCCCGTGACGAAGCCGAGCACGCCGACCCACAGCGGCATCGTGGAGCACACGACGGCGGCGCCGCCCGACGACACCGAGCCTTGCGCGAGCGCGACGAAGCCGTTCCCGCCGACGAACAGCAGCGCGCCGATCGGCAGCACGCGCAGCCAGTCGCGCAGCCGTGGCCAGGCCGCGCCGCGGCGGATCGCGACGAGCAGCATCACCAGCCCGGCCGCCGCATAGCGCACGCTCGCCATGAGGAACGGCGGGAGGTCGACGATCGCGATCTTCATCGCGAGGTACGTCGAGCTCCAGATCAGGTAGACCGCGACGAGACTGAGGACGAGTCGCGGGTCGAGGGCTCCGCGGACCGCCGGGCGGTCCGCACGTGCTGCGAGCATGCGATGCATGATGAGCGCGGGCGCGGAACAGTACAGATACACGACCGGGGCACCTGTACCAGTACAGGGGCTCTGTATCGGTGCCGGGCCCCCAGGATCTGTGCTGGTCGATCCGGACATCGATGAGTACACTTTTCGACGTGGTCGCAACGCACGGCTTCCTCTACGAGCACATCGCGGACGAGCTCGGCCAGGCGATCGATCGCGGCGCCTTGCGCGCGGGGGATCGGCTGCCCTCGGTGCGCCGGCTCGCGCAGCAGCGCAACGTCAGCGTCGCCACCGTGCTCGAGGCCTATCTCCGCCTCGAGAACGCGGGCCTGATCGAGGTGCGGCCGAAGTCGGGGCACTACGTCCGGCACCGCTCGCCGCGGACCGCCGAGCCGCGCCCGCCCCGCGCCTGCACGACGCCGTCGCGGGTCACGGTCTCCGACGCGTACACCAAGATCCTCGAGGCGATGCGCGATCCCGAGCTGTTGCCGTTCGGGTGCGCGACGATCGACGCCTCGTACCTGCCGATCGCCGCCCTCAACCGGATCATGACGCAGGTCACGCGCGAGCTGACCACGGTCGGCGCGCGCTACGAGGGGGCGCCCGGCCTTCTCACGCTGCGCCGGCAGATCGCGCGCCGGGCCGCGCACGCCGGCATGG
>Ga0164243_10005970_pt1 | contig 18526 bp, 13 predicted proteins | sample OricompcompostOP_FD_108781 | JGI IMG/M metagenome (GOLD analysis project Ga0164243, IMG submission 108781) | Organic Plus compost microbial communities from Emeryville, California, USA - Original compost - Organic plus compost (OP) | ecosystem: Engineered > Solid waste > Mixed feedstock >... | reverse complement strand
GGTCTCGTCCGTCGCCTCGATGAAGTTGCCTTCGGAGTAGATCTGGAACAGGCGCGGCCGCTCTTCGCCGATCTGTCCGCCGAGGATGAAGGAGGCCGAGAAGCCGGTCTTCGTCGCCTCGAGCGCCGGGCCGTCGATGGCGCGCACCGCGCGCACGGCGTCGCCGACGAGCCGAGCGGCGCGGTACATCGAGGGCACGTTGTGAAGGTTGGCGCCTTCGCCATCTCCCTCGTCGTCGGCGAGCTGCTCATTGAGCAGACTGATGACCGACTGCGTGAGCGAGAGGTTGCCGGCGGTGAGCAGCACGAGCACACGCTCGCCCGGCTTCTTCCAGATATGCACCTTGCGGAACTGCGCGATGTTGTCGACGCCGGCGTTGGTGCGTGTGTCGGCGGCGAACACCAACCCTTCGTTCAGCCGCAATGCCACGCAGTATGTCATCTCGCAGTTCCCGTTTCTTCCAAGGCGCCCGGCGCGCGCCCCGGTCCCGGGCTCATTGCTGCTGGGCGCTGCTTTGCTGCTGGACTTCCACGAAGACGTCAAGAACCTCGTCCTGGCCGCCGCGGCGGTTCCCGGTGATCGGCGCCGCCGAGGCCGCGTCCAGTCCGCAGGCGAGACGGACATAGCGATCGGTAGGGCAGACTTGATTGGCGGGATCGAAGCCCAGCCAGCCAAGCCCGTCGATGAAGGCCTCAGCCCAGGCGTGCTGGGCCTCGGAAGGCTCCATGCCGGTGACGAAGTAGCCGCTCACGTAGCGGGCAGGAAGCCCCATGTGGCGAGCCGCCGAGACGAACACATGCGCATGGTCCTGGCAGACGCCGCGCCCGGCCTGAAGTGCCTCGGCGGCGCTGGTGTGGGCGTTCGTCGCACCCACGACGTAGTTCACCTGCTCGCCAATGACCTGCATCAGCTCATGCAGGCGGTCGATGCCGTCGGCAGACTTGAGGCCCGCAACGAGAGCGCGGATGCCTTCGTCCGGCGCGGTCTTGGGGGTCTGCCGGCGGAAGACGCGGGTCGGCGCGACCTCCGGCAGCCCGCGCACGAACCCGGCCTTGTCCGCGGTTTCGACGGTGCCCCGCGCAATGATGGCAATGTCCGAATGCGGGCGCGGGATGGAGACGAGATGGCAGACATTGCCGAACGCATCCCGATAGCGGACCGCATCCTCGATTTCCGGCATCTCGACGCGCCAACTCAAGACATGCTGACCGTCGAAATTTGGCGGCGTCAGCCGCAGAGTGTGAATGCTGTAGAGCGCCGGTGTCGAGTAGGTATAGCGCGTGACGTGACCGATGGAGACGAGCATCAGTGCCCCCAGCCGCTCTTGCATGCGAATTTCTCGATCATCGCGCTGGCCACACCCCTTACTCACCCGTTGAAGTGGTACGCCTCGGCGACCTCGTTCCCGAGCCGGTTGTTGCGAACGATGAAGTCCTCGATGAACTCATGCAGCCCGGACTGGAAGATGTCGTCGATGTTGCCGTTGGCGAGGAGAGTTCCCGTTGCCGCCGCCGTATCGTGACAGACGGCGCGGGCTCCATAGAGATTGCCGAGGTCTCTGAGCGAGAGATTGATCTCATCGTAGCAAGAGCGCAGCGAGCGGGGCATCGCCTTGTTGAGGATCAGGTACTCGGCGATGCGCCAGGGGCGATAGTTTTCCTTGTAAACCCAGCGGTAGCTGCGATGCGCCGACACGGAGCGCAGGATGGCGCCCCACTGCACGTTGTCGACGCCGCCGCCGACCATCTCGATCTGAGGAAGGAGCACGTAGTACTTCACGTCAAGGATGCGCGCCGTGTTGTCGGCACGCTCGAGGAAGGTTCCGAGCTGGCTGAAGAAGAAGGTGTCGTTGCGCAAAATGGTGTTGAGCAGCGCGCCGCGATAGAGCGCGGAGCGTGAGCGCACCCAGTCGAGGATGCGCGGCAGCTCGCCGGCGGTGATGCTCGCGGGGCTGATGTTGGAGAACTCGATCCATGCCGAGTTGAGGCTCTCCCACATATCGCGCGTGAGCGAGGTGCGCTGCGCGCGCCCGTTGCGACGCGCGGCGGCAAGGCACGACTTGACGCTCGATGGGTTGGAGAAGTCGAACAGCAGATAGTTGATGACGTCGCGCGTGTTGAGGTTCTCGAACTTGGAGAAATACCCTTGGGCGCAGCCGGCGCTGGCGAGCGTCGAGCGCCATTCCTCGTGGGTGCCGTCGCCGTCGCGCGGCAGGAGCACGATGCGGTAGCCGACCTCGATGAGGCGGGCCATGTTCTCGGCGCGCTCCACATAGCGCGCCAGCCAATAGAGGTCGTTGGCCGTCCGTCCTAGCATGTTGGGTATCTGGTTTCAGGGGTCAGGGGTCAGGTTTCAGGGGCCGCTTTTGACTATTCAATCGTATCGAGATTTGTTGGTGTGGCAGAAGGCGATGCGCCTTGCAGCGGAAGCGTATCGCCTCGCAAAACCTTTGCCGAGGGCCGAGGAGTACCGTCTGACAAGTAAACTTTTGCACGCGGCCGCTTCGGTGCCAGCCAATATCGCCGAAGGCCATTCCCGAGGAACCCGAAAGGACTATGCCAATTTCATCTCCATTGCGCGTGGGTCGCTTGCGGAGACGGAGACAATCCTTCTGCTGTCGGTGGACGTCGAGCTGCTCAGCGATGAGCAAGTACGAGCCGCGCTTGAACTCTGTTCCGAGACAGGGCGAATGCTGAATGCGCTGCTCGGGCGCCTGCGAGGCACGTGACTCCTGAAACCTGATCCCTGAAACCTGTAACCTCATCGCTAGTCCTGAAGAACCCAGGTGTCCTTCGTGCCGCCGCCCTGGCTCGAGTTGACGACGAGCGAGCCGGCCTGCAGTGCGACGCGCGTCAGGCCACCGGAGGTGAGCCGCACCTCGTCGCCGAACAGCACGAACGGGCGCAGGTCGAGGTGCCGCGGCGCGACGCCGGCCTCGACGAGCGTGGGACAGGTCGAAAGCGCCAAGGTGGGCTGGGCAATGTAGTTGTCGGCGTTGGCCTCGAGCTTCTGGCGGAAAGCTTCGATTTCCGCCTTGGAGGCCGTGGGGCCGACGAGCATGCCGTAGCCGCCAGAGCCGTGCACCTCCTTCACCACCAGCTCGGGGAGGTGATCGAGCACGTACTTCAGCTCCTCGGGCTTGCGGCAATTGTAGGTCGGCACGTTCTGCAGGATCGGCGCGCGGCCGGTGTAGAACTTTATGATCTCGGGGATGTAACTGTAGATCGCCTTATCGTCGGCGATGCCGCCGCCCGGTGCGTTGACGATAGTGACGCGGCCGGCGCGGTAGAGATCGAACAGGCCTGGCACGCCGAGCACCGAGTCCGGGCGGAACACCAGTGGATCGAGGAAGTCGTCGTCGATACGCCGGTAGAGCACGTCGATCTGGCGCAGGCCCTGCGTGGTCTTCATCTGCAGGTGGCCGTCCATGACGACGAGGTCATGGCCCTCGACGAGCTCGACGCCCATCTGGTCGGCAAGGAAGGAGTGCTCGAAGTAGGCGCTGTTGTACTGGCCCGGGGTGAGCAGCGCGATGGTCGGCTCTCGTTCGAGCCCGCGCGGGGCGACGCTGGCGAGCGTCTTCAACAGGTTCTCGGGATAGTCCTCGACAGGCGCGACGCGGTTGCGGGCGAAGAGGTCCGGGAACATGTGCATCATCGTTTCCCGGTTCTCGAGCATGTAGGAGACGCCCGAGGGGGTGCGCGTGTTGTCCTCGAGGACGAAGAAGTCGTTCTCCGAGGTGCGCACGATGTCGATGCCGATGATGTGGCTGTAGATGCCAAGCGGCGGCTCGACCCCCATCATCTCAGGGACGTAGGCCGAGTTGGCGACGACCAGCTCTTCCGGGATCTTGCCCGCCTTGATGATCTCCTGGCGGTGGTAGATGTCGTACATGAAGGCATTGAGCGCGCGCACCCGCTGCTCGATGCCCGACGTGAGCCGGCGCCACTCGGTGGCCGAGATGATGCGCGGGATGATGTCGAACGGGATGAGGCGCTCGGCGGCTTCCTCCTTGCCGTAGACGGCGAAGGTGATGCCGGTGCGGCGGAACATCGTTTCCGCCTCGAGCAGCTTCAGCTTGAGATCATCGAGCCTTTGCGTGCCGAGCCACTCGGAGACGGCCTGATAGGGCGCACGGACACCATCTCCGGTGCCGTTCATTTCGTCGAAGGCCTTGCGGAGCGCTGCCGCGGCTTTGACCGATGTTGACGTCTGTTCTTGCTGCAACTTCCGCCCCGATTGCCAAACCAAGCCGCATCATGCCTGCAAACTGCGAAAAGTGGCAGCGAATCATACACGGAACGCTGCCTGAGTTGCGGGCATTTGCCTTGAGATGGGGCAAACGGTGGGGCTTTTGACGCTTATCCCCTAGAAGAGGCCCTCGATCTGGCCATCGGCGTTGAGGCGGATGGACTCGGCGGCGGGGACCCGCGGCAGGCCGGGCATCGTCATGATCTCACCGGTGATGACGACGACGAACTCGGCGCCTGCCGACAGGCGCAACTCGCGCACCGGGACGGTGTGCCCGGTAGGTGCGCCGCGCTTGTTCGGGTCGGTCGAGAACGAGTACTGGGTCTTGGCCATGCACACTGGCAGATTGCCGAAGCCGCCGGCCTCGAGATCCTTGAACGCGGTCTCGACGGATGCGTCGCAGGCGATGTCGGCGGCGCGGTAGATCTCGGTGGCAATGGTCTTGACCTTGTCGCGCAGAGACAGCTCATCCGGATAGAGCGGCTTGAAGCTTGAGGGCCGCGTCTCCGTCAGTTCGACCACGTGGCGGGCGAGCTGCTCGGTGCCGGCGCCACCGTCCGACCAGTGCGTGCACACGAACGCCTTGGCGCCGAGGCTCTCGGCGGCCTTTGCGACCTCCTCCAGCTCGGCGTCAGTATCGGTGACAAACTTGTTGATGGCGACCGTTGCCGGCACGCCGAACTTGGCGATGTTCTCTAGATGGCGCTTGAGGTTGTCGCAGCCCTTGTTCACGGCGAGGACGTTCTCGTTCTTCAAGTTCTCCTTGGAGACGCCGCCGTGCATCTTGAGAGCGCGCACGGTTGCGACCACCACGGCAGCAGCCGGCGCGAGGCCCGCCTTGCGGCACTTGATGTCGAAGAACTTCTCGGCGCCAAGGTCGGCGCCGAAGCCGGCTTCGGTGACGACATAGTCGGCGAGCTTCAGCGCCGACTTGGTTGCGAGCACCGAGTTGCAGCCGTGGGCGATGTTGGCGAACGGGCCGCCGTGGATGAACACGGGGTTGTTCTCCAGCGTCTGCACGAGGTTCGGCATCAGCGCATCCTTGAGCAGCACCGTCATGGCGCCGTCGGCCTTCAGATCGCGCGCGCGGATCGGCGTCTTGTCGCGCGTGTAGCCGACGATGATGTTGCCGAGGCGGCGCTCGAGGTCCTGCAGGTCGAGCGCGAGGCACAGGATGGCCATCACCTCGGAGGCGACCGTGATGTCGAACCCGTCGGTGCGCGGGAAGCCGTTGGCGACGCCGCCGAGCGAGTTGGTGATCTCGCGCAAGGCGCGGTCGTTCATGTCGAGAACGCGCTTCCAGGCGACGCGGCGCGTGTCGAAGCCGAGGCTGTTGCCCCAGTAGATGTGATTGTCGATCAGCGCGGAGAGGAGATTGTGCGCCGAGGTGATGGCGTGGAAGTCCCCGGTGAAGTGGAGGTTGATGTCCTCCATCGGCACGACCTGGGCGTAGCCGCCGCCCGCCGCGCCACCCTTGACGCCGAAGCACGGCCCGAGCGAGGGCTCGCGCAGGCACATCATCGCCTTCTTGCCGATGCGGTTGAGGCCGTCGCCGAGGCCGACGGTCGTCGTCGTCTTGCCTTCGCCGGCCGGCGTCGGGCTGATGGCGGTGACGAGGATCAGCTTGCCGTCCTTGCCATCCTTCAGTCCATCGATGTGCTTGAAGGAGACCTTCGCCTTGGTGTGTCCGTAGGGAACGAGCGCATCGGCCGGAATGCCGATCTTGGCCGCCACCTCCGTGATCGGCTTCATGGTCGCGGCGCGCGCGATCTCGATGTCGGACTTGATGGTCACGGCTCTCGTTCCTCCCTGTTTTTGGCCGCCCCCGAGGACTGCACCAAGGAACCGGCTGAAAATTCCCGCGCCGATATTCCCGGTTCGAAGCGAGCGCGCAAGTGCCCTCATCTCAAGGGACGCCATTGCCGCAGCGCAGCTAGACAAGACCGTTAACGGCGCTGTGGTGCGAACTTCCGGTGCAGATCAAGGTCAGTCACCTCAGGCGAAGCGCTGTCGCGGGATATTGCACTCTCGCGCGCAAGCTTTGCCTCGCGGTGGGTGACGAATACCGCCGACGCGAAGATGATGATGGCGCCGATCCAGGTCCAGACATCGATCAGCTCGCCAAAGACGAGATAGCCGACGAGAACCGCGAACGGCAGCCGGCTGAAATCGAAGGTCATGGTGAGAGAGGCATCCGCAATCGCCAGTCCGCGAACCAGCGTCAGGTGGCCGAGAACGGCGAAAACGCCCAGCAACACCAACTGAGGCCAGGCCGCGACTGGCGGCCAAGACCACGCCCAGAGAGCCGGCATGAGGGACAGCGGCAGCGAGGCGAGATTGGTAATGAAGACGATGCGGTCGGCGTCGTCTTCCGCGGTCAACTGCTTGATGAGCGGCCCGATGAGCCCCATGCACATGGCCCAGACCAGCGCTGCAAGCTGGCCGGGGCCGAACGCGGCTCCCGTGGGACGCAGCATGATCATGGCGCCCGCAAATCCGGCCAGGGCCGAGCAGCAAAATCGCAAAAAGGGCACCAAAAAGCGGGCCCAGGAACCCGATGGCCGTAACCTCGCCCATGGGCAGCATGGCGAGCGCCTCGAAGTAGGTGAGCATGGCGATGAAGCTCACGGCGACGCGGAAAACATAGAGACGCGGCTGGCTCGTCTGCATCAGCGACCAGCCCCGGCGGTAGAGCAGCGGCAGCATGAACGCGACGCAGAAGAGGTTGCGGAAGAACATGATCTGCAGGGGGTCGACGCCGGCGAGGGCAGCGCTGCGCGCGGCGGCAGCGATGCCGACGAGCAGAGCCATCGACAGCGTCACGAGCAGCATGGCGGCGACGGGATGGTTGCGGCGGCCGGGCTCGCCGCTGGTCCACAGCACAGTGGCAAGCGAGCGCAGCCTATCGCGCATATCGGACGGCAATTGCGGGTTTCACCTATTTGCTCTTCGCGATGCGACGTCGTAGGTCGGATCAGCGACCGTCACCCATCTGTTTGCCCCAGGCATACTATAGTTGCTGCCTGACAAATTGCCCCGCGGGCTCGGTGCTATAGTCCTCGGCGAGGAGCCGACGCATGGAACACGATCACGGCCACGGTTCGCACAAAGGCGGGGGGCACGGCCACACGCACGGTGCGGGCCTTGCCAACGCGGGCAACGAGCGGCGCCTGTTGCTCGCGGCTGCACTTACGACCGTCACACTCCTCGCGGAAGCGGTGGGTGGAATCATCTCGGGATCGCTCGCCCTGCTCGCCGACGCGGGGCATATGCTGACCGACGCGGCCGCTCTCGCCCTCGCATGGCTGGCAGTGCGTTTCGCCCGCCACCCTGCCGACTGGAAGCGCACCTACGGCTTCGACCGCTTCGAAGTGCTGGCCGCCTTCGCCAACGGGCTCGCCCTGTTCTTCATCTCGGCGATGATCTGCTATGAGGCAATCCAACGCCTGTTCGAGCCGGTTCCCGTGCTCGGCGGAACCATGCTGATCATCGCCGTGGTCGGCCTCGTGGTGAACGTCGTCACCCTCCTCATCCTGCGCCATGGCGGGGACCCGAACCTCAACGTCCGCGCGGCATTGCTGCACGTGATGAGCGACCTTCTCGGCTCGGTGGCGGCGATCGGCGCGGCGTTGATCATCCTGCAAACGGGATGGACGCCAATCGATCCGATCCTCTCGGTCGTGATCACCCTGTTAATTCTGCGCAGCGCTTGGATGATTACCAAGGACGCCGGCCATATCCTGCTCGAAGGAGCACCGAGCGACATCGACGTGCGCGAGGTGCAGAAGGATCTCGAGGCCACGGTCCCGGACGTGCAGGGCATCCATCACGTCCATGCCTGGTCGCTCAGCGAGGACCGCCCGATGATGACGCTGCACGCGCTCACCTGCGATAACATACCGCCCGAACGAGTTGCCGCTGCCATCAAAGCGCGCCTCAAGCAGGCGTTTGGCGTCGTGCACGCCACGGTCGAGGTCGAGCACTGCGAGTGCGCCGACGCCATCCATACACCGGCCGAAAGCTGCGGCGGCAAGGTGTAGGAGCAAGTCGTTTCCAAGCTTGCTCTTGACTCAATCCTTCAGGTTCGCTGCTACCAATGCGGCAATGGCAGAATCCTTGCTCCCAGCCACGCAGGGCGCCCCCCGCCCAAAGGTCATGATCGCGGACAAGAGCCCGGTCGTGCGCTCGGGGCTGCGTGATTTCATCGAGCGCGACGGCCGCTTCGAGGTGACCGGCGCGCATGCCACGGCAGGAGACTTCATCGCCGCCGTTGAGCAGCGACCGGCCGACATCGGCATCATCGGCTGGTCGTTCCCAGACATGACCGGGGCCGACATCCTCGCGGCGATCAAGCGTCGCCACATCGCAACGCGCATCGTCGTCTACACGGGCGAGCCGGGGAAGGAAGTGCTGCGGCAGGCGATCCGGCTCGGCGCCTGGGGCTTCATCTCGAAGAGCGACGAGCCAGCGGTGCTGGTGGAGAGCATTGCCGCGGTGGCGCGAGGGCGTATGTCGCTCCCCTATGTCGACCTGCAGGCGCTGACAACCGATCCGTTCGCTGAGCTTACCTCGCGCGAGCGCGAACTGCTCACCGCGCTCGCCAACGGATGGACGAACTTGCAGATCGCCTCACGCATCGGGATCTCGCGCAACACGGTGAAGTATCACCTCAAGAACCTCTACGATAAGCTCGGTGTCTCGAACCGCGCGATGGCCGTCGCGCTCTACATGCAGACGACCATGGATCAGCGGTAAGCACGCGCTGAGAATTGACGCGCCGCACAATGAAAACGTGCGCTTTTGCGCGTTGCTTCGCCGCTCGGAACGGCTAATGTTTCCGCGGGTTAACGGCACGGCCAGCGCGCGCGGGCGACAGCGTCAATCGACTGACAATCGCGTGCGGCAGAGTGGGTAGGAATCACCACCCCGAAGCGTAACCGAGCTACTACCCAATCGCGTGCCGCGGCTGCCCGATCGGGTGTTGTGCAGACATCAGCGTAAATAGATGGTCCAACGCCAGCCGCAGGCAATAGACAACGGCACCTCCCTCGGGCGCGAGGGCGAGGCCCGCGCATAAGCGCAATTCAAGACGCAGCCAACTCAGACGGCAATTCGGAGGAAACACACCATGCTCGTTACGCCGCATCTCTTCATTCCTGGGCCGACGAATGTCCCCGAAGCCGTCCGCAGGGCGATGGACATCCGCCAGGAGGATATGCGCTCGCCCGAGTTCCCGAAGTTCACGCTGCCGCTGTTCGAAGACCTCAAGAAGGCATTCAAGCTCACCAACGGCCGCGTCTTCATCTACCCGGCGTCCGGCACCGGCGCCTGGGAAGCGGCGATCACCAACACGCTGAACCCCGGCGACAAGGTTCTGATGAGCCGTTTCGGCCAGTTCTCGCTGCTGTGGGTCGACATGGCCGAGCGTCTCGGCCTCAAGGTCGAGCTTTGCGACGAGGAGTGGGGCACGGGCGTTCCGCTCGAGAAGTACGCCGACATCCTCGCCAAGGATAAGAACCACGAGATCAAGGCCGTCTTCGCTACGCACAACGAGACCGCCACGGGTGTTGCCAGCGACATCGCCGGCGTGCGCAAGGCGCTGAACGACGCCAAGCATCCGGCGCTGCTGTTCGTCGACGGCGTCTCCTCGGTCGGCTCGCTCGACATGCGCATGGAGGAGTGGGGCGTCGACCTGTGTGTGTCGGGCTCGCAGAAGGGCTTCATGCTGCCGACCGGCCTCGGCATCCTCGCAGTGTCGAACAAGGCGCTCGAAGCGCACAAGTCCTCGAAGTTCCCGCGCTGCTTCTTCTCGTTCGAGGACATGATCAAGAACAACGACAACGGGTACTTCCCCTACACGCCGGCGACGCCGCACCTGCGTGGTCTGCGTGCGTCACTCGACCTGCTGTTCGCCGAGGGTCTCGACAACGTCTTCGCACGTCACACGCGCTTCGCCGAGGGCGTGCGCCGCGCGGTGGCCGCGTGGGGCCTCAAGCTATGCGCCAAGGAGCCGAAGTGGTACTCCGATACGGTGAGCGCCGTCCTCGTTCCCGAGGGTGTCGACAGCGCGCAGGTCGTGAAGACGGCCTACTATCGCTACAACACCTCGCTCGGCGTCGGCCTCAACAAGGTCGCCGGCAAGGTGTTCCGCATCGGGCATCTCGGTGCCCTCGATGAGGTGATGATCGGTGGCGTGCTATTCGCCGTCGAGATGGCGCTGCTCGACAGCGGCGTGAACATCGTTGCCGGCTCCGGCACGGGCGCGGCGGCTCAGTACTTCCGCGAGACGACCAAAGCCTCGGCGACGAGCCGTCCCGAGCTGAAGCTCGCCAGCTAACTATCGGCGGCGCCCCGAAGGGCGCCGCTTTGCTTTGACGAGCAGTGCTCGGCGCCAGGCAAGCCAGGTGCCGAGCCCCTATCGACCGAAATCAAAAGCCGTCCCAGAGGAACGCCCGAGATGAGCTACACGCTTCACCCCCTTCGCAAGTCCCGCCTGCAGCGCTCGGAGCTCGCGGTGCCGGGGTCCAACCCGACCATGATCGAGAAGGCGCACGCCAGCGCCGCCGACTTCGTGTTCCTCGATTGCGAGGACGCCGTTGCGCCGCCCGACAAGGAGCAGGCGCGCAAAAACATCATCCAGGCGCTGAACGACCTCGATTGGCATGCCGCCGGCAAGACAGTCTCGGTGCGCATCAACGGCCTCGATACGCATTATTGCTATCGCGACGTGGTCGACATCGTGGAGCAGGCCGGCTCCAAGCTCGACACTATCCTCATCCCGAAGGTCGGCGTGCCGGCGGACGTCTATGCGATCGAGACCATCGTCAGCCAGATCGAGGTGGCGAAGGGCTTCACCAACAAGGTCAACATGGAGGCTCTGATAGAGACGCCGCTCGGCATGGCCAACGTCGAGGCCATCGCCGCCGCGCCGAGCCGGCTCGAGGCGATGCACTTCGGCGTCGCCGACTATGCGGCCTTCAACAAGGCGCGCACCGTCGTCATCGGCGGCCTCAACCCCGACTATCCGGGTGACCAGTGGCACTTCGCGCTGTCGCGCATGACGGTCGCCTGCCGTGCCTACGGCCTGCGTCCGATCGATGGCCCGTTCGGCGACTTCTCCGACCCGGCCGGCTACACCGCCGGCGCCAAGCGCGCCGCAGCACTCGGCGTCGAGGGCAAGTGGGCCATCCACCCCTCGCAGATCGAGCTCGCCAACGACGTCTTCTCGCCGACGGCGAAAGAGGTCGAGCGCGCCGAGCGCATCATCGTGGCGCTGAAGGAAGCCGAGGCGCAGGGCAAGGGCGCCGCTTCGCTCGACGGCAAGATGATCGATGCCGCGTCGGAGAAGATGGCGAAGAATCTCATCGCCACCGCCGCCGCGATCAAGGCGTCCGCAGAGGCGCGCAAGGCCAAGGCCGCCTAAGGCAACGGAAACGTCCAAGGAAAACAAAAATGGATATCCACGAGTATCAGGCTAAGGAGCTTCTCTCGAAGTTCGGCGTGCCGATCCCGCGCGGCGGCCTCGCCTACAGCCCTGAGCAGGCCACCTACCGGGCCACCGAGATCGGCGGCTCGAAGTGGGTGGTCAAGGCGCAGATCCACTCCGGCGCGCGCGGCAAGGCGGGCGGCATCAAAGTGTGCTCGACCGACCGCGAGATCGAGCAGGCCGCCGAGTCGCTGCTCGGCAAGAAGCTGGTGACGCATCAGACGAGCGCAGCCGGCAAGCTGGTGTCGCGACTCTACATCGAGGAAGCGACCGACATAGCCAAGGAGATCTACCTCGCCCTGGTGATGGACCGCGCCTTGGAGCGGATCATGGTCGTCGCCTCGGCTGCCGGCGGCATGGAGATCGAGGAGATCTCCGCCAAGCAGCCCGACACCATCATCCGCGTGGTCGTCGATCCGGCCGTCGGCATGCAGCAGTTCCAGGCCCGCGAGGTCGCCTACGGTCTCGGCGTCGATCCGGAGATCATCAACAAGCTGGTCCCCACGATCCTCGCCTGCTACCGCGCCTTCCGCGACCTCGACGCTACGATGGTGGAGATCAACCCGCTGGTCATCACCAAGGACAAGAACCTCCTGGCGCTCGACGCCAAGATGAGCTTCGACGACAACGCCCTGTTCCGCCGCCCGCACATCGCCGAGCTGCGTGACAAGAGCCAGGAAGACCCGCGCGAGACGTATGCGTCCGACCGCGGCCTCGCCTATGTCGGCCTAGATGGCGACATCGGCTGCGTGGTCAATGGCGCCGGCCTCGCCATGGCGACGCTCGACATGATCAAGCTCGCTGGCGGCGAGCCGGCCAACTTCCTCGACATCGGCGGCGGCGCCTCGCCCGAGCGCGTCGCCAAGTCGTTCAAGGCGGTGCTCAAGGACAAGAACGTCAAGGCGTTGCTGCTCAACGTGTTCGCCGGCATCAACCGCTGCGACTGGGTCGCCAAGGGCGTCGTCGACGCCGTCAACGATCTGCAGATCAAGATGCCGGTGGTCGTGCGCCTCGCGGGAACCAATGTCGAGGAAGGCCGTCGTATCCTCGATGAGAGCGGTCTCACCGTCATCACCGCCGAAACGCTGGCAGAAGCGGCCCAGAAGGCCGTCGCGGCCGCAAAAAGCGCCGCCCACTAAGGAGGATCGCGAAGATGGCAATTTTCATCAACGAGAACACCCCGGTCCTCATCCAGGGCTTCACCGGGCGCATCGGCACCTTCCATGCCCAAGAGATGATCGACTACGGCACCAACGTCGTCGGCGGCGTCACCCCGGGCAAGGGCGGCACCACACATCTCGGTCGTCCGGTGTTCAACACCATGAAGGGCGCCGTGCAGGAGACGAACGCGGAAGCCTCCATCGTCTTCGTGCCGCCGCCGTTCGCGGCCGACGCGATCATGGAAGCTGCGGACGCGGGCATCAAATACTGCGTGTGCATCACCGACGGCATCCCTGCGCAGGACATGATCCGCGTGAAGCGCTACATGCGCCGCTACCGGCGCGATGACCGCATGATCCTCACCGGCCCCAACTGCGCCGGCACCATCTCTCCCGGCAAGGCGATGCTGGGCATCATGCCGGGACACATCTACCTGCCCGGCCGCGTCGGCATCGTCGGTCGCTCCGGCACGCTCGGCTATGAGGCTGCCTCGCAGCTCAAGTCGCTCGGCGTCGGCGTCTCGACATCGGTCGGCATCGGCGGGGACCCGATCAACGGCTCCTCGTTCCGCGATATCCTCGAGCACTTCGAGCGCGACCCGGATACCGACGCCGTGCTGATGATCGGCGAGATCGGCGGCCCGCAGGAGGCCGAGGGCGGCCAGTTCGCCCGCGACCACATGAAGAAGCCGGTCGTTGCCTACATTGCTGGCCTCTCGGCACCCAAGGGCCGCAAGATGGGTCATGCCGGCGCCATCATCTCGGCCTTCGGCGAATCCGCCCCGGAGAAAGTCGAGATCCTGAAGGGCTGCGGCGTCACCATCGCGCCCACCCCATCGGAGATGGGTGCGACGGTGGCTGGTGTTCTCAACTCCTTGAAGAAAGTCGCGTAAGAGGTTAGGGCCTGCCTCGGGAAAGGCAGGCCCGTCCCCCTCGGCGACCCGAGCTCTTCACGGATCGGCGTGCTGCCGCGGGCCGAGGCAGCCGCGAAGCGTGGAGAAGACTATGCAGAAAGACGTGAAGCCGACCGCCGCCGGGATGCTCGATGAGTTCCGGTTGCGCGACGAGCTCCGCGCTCTGCGCACCAGGATTCCCGATACGCCGGCGCTCAACCCGATCGTCAATCTCGCCTTCGACCTGTCGCGGCGGCTCGAGTCGGGCGAAATCCAGTTTGCCGAGATCAAAGCACTCGCAGGGCGGCTCATGGACCGCGCCTGCGTGCAGCGTGCCCTGCATTTGCGCGAGCGCGTCGGCTTCGTCGACCGCGCCACCACCTACAAAGAGTTCGCCGACTTCGTCGAAGGCGCCGCTGCCGCGGCCGACTTCGAGACCTTCAAGGCACGGTGGGAGCGGGCGCGCACGGGCATCGTGCTGACGGCGCATCCGACCTTCGGCCTGTCAGATGCCTTGTCGAAGCGCATCGTCGACATCGCCGTCGCCGACGAGGTCGATCCCAACACGCACATCGGCGTGCCACACAAGCCCGACGACAACATCGATCTCGCCTATGAGCACCGGCGCGCGCAGAACGCGATCCAGAACCTGCGCAACGCCTACGTCGAGCTGCTCGACAGCTTCTTCTCGGCGGCCCTGCATCGATTTGGCGCCAAGGCCTATGAGCTGAGGCCGAAGCTGGCGACCTTCGCCTGCTGGGTCGGCTACGACCTCGACGGGCGCACCGATATCGACTGGCGCAAGTCGTTCATTCTGCGCCTCAAGGAAAAGCGCGCCTCGCTGGCCGATATCCGCGAGCGCTTCATCGGTCTGAAGAACGATCTGCCGGGCGACGGCGAGGCGGCGCGCCTGTCGCGCCAGGTGACCGGCAAGCTCGACCTCACCATCGCTGCCGTCGACGAGCAGATCGAGGCGCTGGACAAGGTGATGACCTCCAAGGCGCCACTGGCCGACGCGGCGAACATCATCACGCGCCAGGACGGTTACAACATCACCACGGTCGAGCCGATCGTGACGCTCTTGCGGGCGCTGATCGAGGTGCTTCCCGAGGGCAACGGCAAGCGCGGCGTCGCGGTGCTGGCCGGACTGATGGAAGCGACGGGCCTTGGCACGGCACACATCCACGTGCGCATCAACGCGGTGCAGCTCAACAACGCGTTCCGCGCCTTCGTGCACGAGCCCTGGACGCGCGATCTGACGGAAAGCCAGGCGCTCGCCCGCATCGTCGGCATGATCGAGTCGGCGCGCAAGGAGACGGTGAACTTCGAGTCGCTCGATCTCGAGACCGCTACGGCCATCCGGCAGTTCGCGCTCATCGCGCAGATCAAGAAGCACGTCGACCGCGAGACGCCGGTCCGATTCCTCATCGCAGAGACGGAATCGCCGGCGACGGTGCTGATCGCCATCTTCTTCGCCACCCTGTTCGGCGTTGACGACATCACAGACGTGTCGCCCCTATTCGAGACGCCGCTCGGCCTCGAGACGGGCGCGCGGGTCGTCGAGCGGCTGCTGCAGGAAAAGGCCTACCTCGACTATGTGCGCCGGCGGCGGCGCCTGTCGCTGCAGACCGGATTCTCGGATGCAGGGCGCTTCGTCGGCCAGATCGCCGCGACGCTCGCCATCGAGCGTCTGCACCACGGCATCGCTGAAGCGATCCACGGCTCGGAACTCAAAGGCGTCGAGACGCTGATCTTCTCGACGCACGGCGAATCCATGGGTCGTGGCGCGCATCCGGGCGAGATGCGCACGCGTCTCAACTACGTGTTCTCGGAGGAGGCGCGGCGACGCTTTGCGCGCTACGGCATCCCCATCAAGCACGAGACGAGCTTCCAGGGCGGCGACGGCTACCTGTTCTTCGCCAATCGGCGTCTGACCACACGTGCACTTGCTACCGTCATCATGGACGGTGAGGTGCCGGCCGACGGCGAGGATCCGTTCTACGAGGATACGGACCTGAGGCTCGACTTCATCGGTCGCCTCAGGGCCTACCAGGAGCATCTCTTCGAGCATCCAGGCTACCGGGCCGTGCTCGGGGCGTTCGGCTCGAACATCCTGTTCAAGACCGGATCACGCCCAGTGAAGCGGCAGATGGATGCCACCGGCGCCATCGACCGCAGCGCGGTGTCGCGCATGCGCGCCATCCCCAACAACGCCATCCTGCAGCAGTTCGGCTATGTGGCGAACGTGGTCGCCGGTCTCGGCGCGGCGGTGGGCTCCGAACGCGACCGTTTCATCGAGCTGGCGCGCTCCTCGCATCGCCTGCGTCCGCTCCTGGAGATGATCGCCCGCGGCAAGCAGCTCTCAAGCCTCAACGCCATGGGCGCCAACGCCATCGTCTTCGACCCGGGCTTTTGGGCATGGCGTGGCTCGTGGGGGCGCGAAGCCAATCTCGATCCTGCCTTTCGTGCCCTTGCCTCGCTGCTGCTCGACGATGACCGCAACGGAGAGATCAACAGCCTCGTACACCACCTGCGGCTCGACGCGGTGGAACTCCACGCGATGCTGGAGGAAATCGGCATCGAGGGCGGCAAGATCCCCGACGACACACGGCTGGAGCTCGACCTGCTGCAGGCGATCCGCCTTGCGCTGATCATGCGTGTTTTCATTCTCGCGGCACAGATGCCGCGCTTCGCCACGCGTGAAATCTCGCACCGCCAACTCTTCGAGCTCGCCCTGATGCTCGACATTCCGGCGGTGGTCGAGGAAATGCGGAAGGCTTTCCCACGGCGGCGCACCGAGGGAAGCGATGGCGCGCAGTACTCCGAAAAGGCGACCTATCGACCGCAGGGCATGGACGACTACGGTCGCGTCGAGACGGAGATCTTGACGCCGATGGAGGAAGCCTACGAGCTGATCCGCGAAATCGGCACCGGCATCTCGCATCACTTCGGGGCGTTTGGCTAGTGGCGCCGGGCGACTCCCCGGAGGAGAGCCGGCCGCCCCAGCGCGGGTTGGCTTGCGCCCGGCGCGGGATGGTTGCATGGGCGAACGCCTCCGTGAAAGAGTGCGGCGCCGAAACATTTGAAACGGAGCGTTCCCGATGGCCAATCCGCTGCCGCGCGCCTGCAAGAGCCTCAACGAGCTGAACGTGGGCGACACGTTCCGTCAGACGTACTCCATCAGCGACAGCGACGTGCAGAAGTTCGGCGAGATTTCCGGCGACTTCAACCCGGCGCACTTCAACGAGGACTATGCGAAGGGCACGGTGTTCAAGAACCGTATCGCTCACGGCATGATCTCGGTGGCCAAGTTCTCGGGCATCTTCGGCATGGATATGCCAGGGCTCGGCGCGATCTGGGGCGGCCAGAACCTGAAATTCCTCGCTCCGGTGTACCTCGATACCCCTTACACCGCCGTCGTACAGGTGAAAGAGAAGGGCGAGAAGAATGTGATCTTCACTTGCTGGGTGGAAGACGGCGAGGGCAAGCACGTGCTCGAAGGCGAGGGCGTGCTCTATCCGATCCCGCAGAAGGTGAAGGATAAGATGGCGGCCGACGGCACGCTCAAGTCGCTGCTGGCTTGATTGCTCGGCTGGCTTCCTTGTCATCCCGGCACTTGCTGCCGGGATCCAGCCACCTCCGGGCATCTGAGGTCGCGGAAAGATAGATCCCGGGGACGAGCCCCGGAATGACACCTCTGCTTGCAAGGGCGAATCGCAACCGGCAGCGCGTTAGATGCTGAAATCGACTGCGTCGTACTTGACGACGAACTCCCTACTAGTTCTGCACGCCAGAGCGTCCGAAAAGCCAGCCAAACATAGCGCTACCCTGCCACTCCTCAGTGCTTGGCCCAGACCTGCACGGTTGCGTAAGCGCGGTCGCGCTTGGAGGTAGCGATCGCGCGCGAACGCCACGTCGCCTCGATCTCCTTGATGGTTGCGCTCTGCTTGAGATCCACGGGGCCGAATGCCTTGTCGGCGTCCACCTTTATGCGGCTGGTCTCGATCTCGTCCTTGGCCCCATCGTTGTAGACGACGGCAAGGTTGGTCATGGTGATGTCGCGGTCCTTGACCGAGACGCGCAACTGCTTGAAGCCGCCTTCGTTCTGGCCGACCGGAATCTTGACCTTGTCGAAGCCGATCGAGCCGGCGGTATCGGTGCCGAGCAGCACCCAGCCGTCGTTGTACTTGCGGCCCTCGCCATTGGCCCCGAGCCAGCCGTTCTCGTACTCGCCGAAGACCTCGACGCGCGCCTGCCCCTTAAAGTCCGGCTTTGAGCGGTAGACGAGTTGGATCTCCTTGATGAAGCCTTTGTGCTTCAGCGGAATCCAATCGGTCTTGCGGTCGGCGCCGATCTTCGCGTCGGTGAGCAGCGTCTCGGTAGCGCCGTCGTCGAAGACAGCCTTCATGTCGGTGATGAAGATATCGTTGCGCAGAACGCGAAGGCGGATGCGGTCAAACTTACCGATCTCAGCCCCGACGCGGATCACGTCGCGGTCGACCAGAAAGCCGACATCCTGCACGCCGAACAGCACCTCACCGTTGCTCGCCTTGCCGGGCGGAATGGCGGATGTGTCAGGCGAGGTCTCGCGCGTGCTCACCTCGCGCTTGCGCCGCCGTGCCACCTCGATCACCTGCGAAGCAGCCTGCCCGCGCTCCATGGCCTTGCCCAACGGCAACATGCCGGCGTCGCGTGCCTGAGACACGGACACCGCCCCCGTGGCAGCCAATGCAAGG
>Ga0164243_10005969_pt1 | contig 18526 bp, 9 predicted proteins | sample OricompcompostOP_FD_108781 | JGI IMG/M metagenome (GOLD analysis project Ga0164243, IMG submission 108781) | Organic Plus compost microbial communities from Emeryville, California, USA - Original compost - Organic plus compost (OP) | ecosystem: Engineered > Solid waste > Mixed feedstock >... | reverse complement strand
GGCAATATTCAGCCCCGTGATGGCATCCGTTGATTTATCATAAACACCATCGCCATCCGTATCTTCGAAAATGGTGATCTTGTCGGCACCTTCCGCCCCCGCAGGTGGTGCCAAAGGTGTTTTGTCAAAATGTACTCGTATATAATTATCAACACTCACTACCTTAAGCCCTTTAGGGTAAGGATACTGGTGGTATTGCACCACCCATAGCCGTCCCCTCTGGTCAAAACTCATTTCCACGGGCTGCGTGATTTTCGGCTCCGACAACAACAGGTTAAGTTTTAGATCATCAGGATACCTGAAATGGGAAAGTGTTTGCTCTGGAGCGGTAGGTTGCGTTGAGTCGGTAAGCGTCCCGCGTCCTTTAAAAGCTTCCATATAGCGAGTTACATCTTCATTGGCGGCAACCTCTTCGATGTTACGTTTTTTTGACTTAATGCCTGTCTGGCAAGCAGATAAGCCAATAAAAAAAACAAACAGTATGCTATAAAGCACATAGATTTTAAAGCTCATATTAAAAAATTTATTATATCATTATTGTACTTTGAGTACATGAATCGAAACTATCAACCTTTACCCCTTCACTTAATATCCCTCATTCTGGGTCAGCACACCTGGATTGGCCAGGTTAATCTGCTCCCAGGGGATTGGGAAATACTTCATATAAGATTTCGCGTTGATCGGGATCTGGACCGCTTTTTTTGTCGACGGATTGTACTCCCCATCGATCGTGGTCAGCACAGAGGTAAACCTTCCCGTACGCACCAAGTCAAACCACCGGTTGTTCTCCACGGCCAGTTCCAGACGACGTTCCAGCAACAATTTGTCAAGGAAGGTCTCTTCCGTAGCAATATCCGCCAAAGTATAATTATGCGATGTATTGCCAAAAGCCCTCTCCCTTACCTTGTTGATCTGAACCAATGCACCTGCCTGATCACCCGTATGGTACGAGGCCTCCGCATACAAGAGGATCATATCAGCCAAACGAAGGACGGGAATATCAAGCCCCGAACTCGAATAATCTTCTAGAGGTATAATCCATTTGTTAATGTATGGATACCAGAGAGGCTCATCGCCAGGCTTCCATGAATAAGGGATCTGGTATTCCTCAATGGTGGCTTCAAACCTCGAATCACCGTCTTCAAATGCCTGATGAAGGTCCCACGTAGGCCGAATCGTTCTATTGCTACTCGCAATCACTTGGTATATACCTCCATGAGGACCTAAATTTCGGGCCAAAACATTCCCGTTTGTCCCTGCAACATAAGGCAAGGCAAAGATCACCTCACTGTTATTTTCCGTTTCTTCCTCAAAAAGGCTCCCGTAATCGGCAACCAGGCTGTAGTTATAGTCACGGAACAACTGTTCCAACAGGGTCTTCGCCCCGCTCCAATCCTCACGGTAGATGTCAACCTTGGCCAAAAGAGCAATGGCCGCGGCTTTGGAGGCTCTTCCTGTCACTGTCCTATCGGGTCCGGGAAGATTGGCTATGGCCTCGTTCAGGTCGGCTGCGATCAGGTCGTATATCTCCTGTTCGCTCGCCCTCGGGATATCTTCCCATCCTTCCGTGATCACGGTGGTAATGGCAGGTACACCGCCGAAGATCCGTACCATGTCAAAATAATAGAGCGCCCGCATGAACTTGGCCTCGGCAATATACTGCTCCTTCTCCGATTCCCTGTAATCCGCCGGATTGTCAATATTGGCAAGCACGTTGTTCGCCCGGAAAATGCCGTTGTAAGAGTCTTTCCAGAACGTATTGAGCTTCGGGTTCTCTGGTGCCACAGTCAACAAAGCTATTTCCGCCATCCCTGGAGATACCGCGAAATAAGCACCATAGGCATTGTCTGAAGGAGCTTCCATGAGCTCATAATCTGTGGGAAGCCTCGACTGGTAGGCACTGTAAATCCCCAGTACCGCAAGGTTCAGGTCACTGGCCTTATTGAAGGCATTGGCGGTGGTAAGCACCGATTCAGGGACCGGGTTGAGCAATTGGTCATGGCAGGCCCCTAGGGAGAGTGCCATCAGCAATAATCCTTTTATATATAATCTATTCTTGTACATAACCTTTGTTTTAACATTCATTAGAAACCTATATTGACACCGAACACAACCGTCCTTGTAAGGGGCTCTGAACCGTAGTTCACACCCGGCACACTGTTGATCCCCGACACCTCCCCTTGGGTAGTCCCTTCAGGGTTGTAGGAATGGTTGCCTTTGCTCTTCACCACCAGCAGGTTGTTGATAGAGGTATAGAGCCGCAAGCTCTTTACGCCCCAGTTTTTCTCGGCGATATCGGCAAAGGTGTAGCCCAGGTTGACGTTCCGGATGGTGAAATAGGATGCATTCTCCACATAGTAATCGGTCGCGCTGTTGAAGCCAAACATTTGGCTGCCCGCGGCGGCAGGCGTCATCCCGTCACCGGGTTCCTCTTCCGACCACCACTGGTTCTCCACCACTGAGCGGCGCATCGCGCCCAGGGTTCTCCCTTGGTAGTACTGGCTCTCGATGTTGTAAATCTCAGCCCCCAAAGAAGCGTTCATGAAGATGCTCAGGTCGAAGCCCTTGTAGGAGAAGTCATGCGTCATCCCCAACAGGAAGTCGGGCTGGAAGTTCCCCAGGATCACCCGGTCTTCCGGGGTGATCTTGCCGTCATCATTCGTATCCTGCAGGATCGGGTTGCCCGGCTTGGTGCCCGCCAAATGGGGGAAAGACGCAATTTCGTCCTCATTGTCAAAGATTCCCTTGATCTTGTAACCATAGAAAGAGAACATGGGCTCCCCTTTGCGCAAAAGGAAATCGATGTAGGTACCGTAGCTGTTGGTCCGTTCGGTAACCCCACCTACCAGGTCGGTCACCTCGTTGATGTTATGCGAGAAGTTGAAGGAGGAATTCCACTTGAACTCGCCCACCATGTTCTTCGAGCTGATCTCAAGGTCGATCCCCTTGTTCTTCACACCACCGCCGTTGATGATCCGGTTGCCGAAACCAGAAAGCGCAGGTATGTTCACATTGTAGAGCATATCGGTGGTCTCGTTGTCGTAATAATCGAAAATGAAGTTCAGGCGGTTGTTAAAGAGGCCCAGGTCTAGGCCTAAGTTATAGCCCTTGGTCTTCTCCCAAGATAAGGTAGGATTCTCTATCGTACTTTGGGCAATAGCATTGACTGTTTCATTACCGGGCGAATAGATTATGGTACTAACAGCGCCAAGGTAGGGGAAGTTGCCGATATTGAAGTTCCCGGTAACCCCCACACTTGCCCTAAGCTTCAGCTCACTGATGTTTGGGATGGCATCCATGAAGCCTTCCTCGGCAACACGCCAGGCGATCGAGGCAGATGGGAAGTCGCCCCACTTGCTGTCAGGACCGAAACGCGAACTCCCGTCACGGCGGAAGGAACCCTCGACCAGGTACTTGTTCTTGTAGGCATAGTTCGCACGCACGAAATAGGATACCAAACCCCATTCAGACGCCGTCTGAGTCGTTCCTCCGGGATTGATCTGCGCGTTGTTCAATGTCTTGATGATGTCATTGTTGAACGAGTTGACGACGGCCGTCAAACGTGTCGACCGCGAGGTGGCGTTCTGGTACGAGGCACCAAGGATACCCCCGACCGTATGGTCATCGTTGAATGTCCTGTTATAGCTCAGCACGTTCTCGTTGACGATGTTGAAGCTGTGCGACTCCGATGCGTTCCCACTCGTTCTGACCTGGGGATCGCCGACACCTCCGCGCCAATAATCAGCGGAGGAATAGGCAATGTTCGTTCCCAGCGAGGTCTTGAAGCTCAAACCCTCCATCAGCTGCAGGTCCACAAAGGCACGCCCGATGTTCGTGAAAGAACTACTGTAGTCCTCAGTACCGTATATATAGGTATAGGGATTAGGATTGCCCGAGTGGCCGGTTGAAATGTAGTCATAGGTTATCGGGTACTTGCCGTTCAGCTTCTCGGGGCTCACAAAAGGGGGGTATTTAGAGAAAGTTCCCATCGTAGAGCCAGCAGTCCTGCGCCTGTTGTAGGACGGGCTCACCTCAACGCCCATGCTGACCACGTCGTTGATCTTCACGTCAACATTGGCACGTACTGCGTACTGGCGGTAGGCAGACGTCTTCACCGCACCCTTCTCGTCGGCAAAGGTACCCGACACATAATATTTCGACCGTTCGGTGCCACCGCTCACAGAAAGGTTATGGTTCTGGATCGGTGCCACCTGGAGCACCTCGTCCTGCCATACCGTCTGCGGAAGCGTCATTGCCAGGGGATCCACCTGGTAGGTCCGTGGACGCTCCGGGTCGCCCCATATCGGGAGCGTCGGATCGCCCCCGTTCCAGGCAAACTCCCTGTTCTGGTAGCGTGTCAGGTAATCGTACCACTCCTGGCCTGTAAGCCAGTCATTGTGGACAATCGGGTCCGCAAAGCCATAGTACGAGTTCAGGTTCAGTTTGGCGGCACCCGTGGCACCCCGCTTGGTGGTCACGATGATCACCCCGCTGGCACCCCGTGAACCGTAGATCGCCGTGGAGGAAGCATCCTTCAGCACTTCCACCGATTCCACGTCATTCATGTTCAGCTGCCCCAGGCTCCCGCCGGGAAAACCGTCGATCACCACCAAAGGGTCGTTTCCGGCACTGATCGAACCCAGTCCACGGATCCGGATCTCGGGGGCCGTCCCCGGGGTATTGCGCGCATTGGAAATGTTCACCCCCGAAATACGACCGGCAAGTGCCGTCTCAACACGGCCGGCCGGCATCTGGTCTAGCTTCTCATTCTCCAGGCGTGAAACCGCATTCGTAATAGCCGTCCGGTTCTTCGTTCCATAACCAACAACAACAATTTCATCGATATCCGTAAATTGAATATTCATCATTACATTCAACGTCATTGTATTTTCAGAAATGCGATATTCTTTCGCTGCGTAACCCACATTCGTAAAAATTAACGTTGACCCTGATGAAGGGACTGTAATATGATAATCACCGGCTTCATTTGAAAGGGTGCTTATTCTTGAATTTTTCACACGTACACTAACACCAGAGAGTCCCATACCCAGCGAATCCGTAATCCGACCAGAAACCGGTATCGGTTTTTGGAGCAAGCGGCGCTCATCAACCGCTCTTTCTTTTATCAAAACAGTCTTATTTTCAATTTCATAAGTAACTGGTTGTTCACGGAATACATAATCCAAAACAAGCCCTAAAGGTTGGCTCTCAACATCAAGGCTCACCGAACTTGTACCTTTTAAATCTTCTGATACATATAGAAAATCATAACCTGTCTGTCTCTTTAATTTCTTAAAGACCTCTTTTAGGCTCGCGTCTTTCAGGTGTATACTAATTTCTTGCCCTAACACTGAAATCGCCCCCGCTTGAAGGGTGGCCATTAAAATGAAAACAAGACTTAACTTCATGGTGAGAACTATAATTGATGGGCAGGCAGGCACCCTGCATCTTTTCGAAGTAAAATTTTTATACATTTGTGTATTAGGTTAATTAAACAAATTGTCTTAGCAATAAAAATGATTACCTAATTGGGCTTTATTTATAAAGCTATCTGACCAGAAGTGATGCGAACACTTCTGGTCTTTCTTATTAGGGAACCGGTTGATAGAAAGAATTAGATCATAACCGTTACCCTCCTTCCTTCTTTTTTAAATGTTGCCACTTTTAATTTTTCCAGAAAACGCAATAGCTCTTCCAGACTTTTTGAGCGGGAAAAGGTTCCTCCAATTTTTTTCTTGGTTTTACCATCTCCTTCAATATAGACATCCACATTATACCACCTGGCAACATTTCTCATCACTGTTTCAATATCCTGATCATCAAATACGAAATATCCATTTTTCCAAGCAATACTAGTCTCAGCGTCCACCTGCCGACGAACGAAGTAATCCGTACCCAAAATACTAACAGCCTGTTGACCGGGAACCAAACGAATCTTCGCAGCGGCTTTTGCAACTTCTACCCCACCCTCTAACAGTGTCGTTAAGACTTTTTGATCCTCTTTATAAGCGGAAATATTAAAATGTGTACCTGTTACTGCAACTTCGGTATCCCCCGCCCGTACTTTAAAAGGCTTTCCCGGATCTTTGCTAATCTCAAAATATCCTTCACCAATTAATTCAACCCTTCTTTCATCTCCAATGAATGCAGAAGGATAGCTCAAAGAAGAAGCGGAGTTTAACCACACCTTCGATCCATCCGGTAAGACAACTTCATACTGTCCCCCCAGTGGTATGGTTATCTTATGCATGAAAACGTCTTTCTTATTTTTCTTTCCTCTAGGTTCATAAATAAGTTGGCCATTTGTCAGCTTCTTAATTGTCACATCATTTTTGGTTAAAAGCACACCTTTCTCAGCTTCATCTAAAGGAATAGTAGAACCATCTTCGAGTGTTAGGAAAGCCGATTTCGTACCTGGTGCTACCACCTCTTCAATAAGCTGGGCAGCCTCGATATTTTGGTTGGGCTTTGAAGAATAAAAATATATGCCGATCATCATAAAAAGCGCAAACGAGGCTGCCCAGCCCACCCGCTTGATGGTTTTTAGCCGAATGACATCTTTCCTGAAAATAGCCCTTCTTACCGACTGCCTGATTTTCCCTTTTGTATTTAAAACCTGATCTTTATCCTGCCATTGCCAATCTTTGGAACGCATGCGATGATCCAACCAAGCCTCTACCTGTTCTTTTTCATCAGGGCTACAGGTACCTTTCACATAGTTATGAAGTAATTGATGTGCTTCTTCTCTTTTCACTTATATATCCCAATGGTTAATTTAAGGAGTATAAAAAATAAAAGAGGTATTAGAGAAAAAATAAAATAATGTGTAATAAACTGTATACCAGCCTATTAATTTGACATGTTTTAAAAGAAAACCATAACAAGACTCGACAGCAAGTTGTCTAATTTTGCCCGTATATGTTTAATGGAATTGTTGATCTGCTTTTTAACTGTATGATCAGATATCGTTAACTTCTGTGCTATTTCTTTATTCGATAAGCCCTGTTTTCGGCTAAGGATAAATATCTCCTGCATTTTTAAAGGTAAATCGGCAATTTCTTTGTCGATAAAAGAAGATAAGTCATTCGCAATAAGTGCCTGTTCTACCGAATTTTCATGGTTAACATCGAGATATGCTGCCAAGGAGTCAAGGTATTTACGTTCATTCGTACTTTGCAACATATGTTTCACAGCCCTGTTTCTCGCCATTACCAATAAATAAGAATTTAACGAGCGAATGACCGGTAACTTCTTTCTCATGTTCCATAACGTAATAAAGACCTCCTGAGTAACATCTTCCGCTTCTGTATTGGTTTCTACAATGCGAACCACGTACGAAAATAAACGTTCCCAGTAAACGTCATACAGTTTATTGAACGCCTTTTCATTACCCTTGCTCAGTTCCAATAAAAGCAATTTCTCATTATCCAATTCCATCAGAAGCTAAAAGGTCTATAATATGGTTACCCAACTGCAATTTAATACATTTATTCTAATCTCCAAATTGTTGGAATAAAGAAAGTTCGCCGTATCATAGGTCCCTCGCAGTTCATTCCGGGCCTGACCCGGAATCTTTTGAGGTCTGAGCAAGTAGTTTAAAGACCCTGAACCGAGCTTGCGAGCTCTATTAGACCATTGAAAAAGCAAACAATAACTAATAAGTCAAGCTCAGGGTGACGAGCTAGACTTATGATACTGCTTCGACGAACTAGACTTATAATGCAGCCTCTTTTTGGATGGATTTCTCCTCGCAGGCGTAGTTACGGCCAATTAAGGTGCTTGTGGAGAAATTCAAAGGTACCTACATTACGCATGGAATGGCCACCATTAAAATATTCAATCGCCGTATTGTCACCAAAATTAAAATGGTCATACACATACTTTACTTTTGCGTATTCATAGGCCACCCATTCATCAGGTTGGACCAAATCATAGTGTCCGCGCTCCACCATAAAGGGTCTGGGAAAAATAAGATAAGCCATTTCAGCGTAGCTAAAGGTACTTCCCATATTGAAATAGGGCATTTCCCATTCCAAGGTGTTTACAAAACTTCCTCTATAATACACATCTGTTATCTTCCGGGTCCAATCTCCAAAATCACCTGAACATATAGAAAGGCTGTAGCTCTCCAAAACAGCGGGAACCCGCATTGCAGTCTCCCCTCCATAACTTATGCCATAGAACGCAATCCTCTTTTTATCGACAAAAGGAAGAGAACCTAACCATTTCAGTGTTTGGTCATGCTGCGCGATGATGAATGAAAAAAGTGTTTTTTTAAGGGTATTTGCTTTCCGGTCCAGCCACCTATACCGATCTTCTCCCCTATAGGGATTATAGGGGGCATACACGACAAAACCTTGGTCAGCTAGTTTAGCCGCCACATCATTATAGGCGGTCTTGTTTCCCTCTATGAGTTGTTGGGGTACCCCGCTACGCCCATGTTGGGCAACCACTACCGGCCGTTGCTCCCCGGCTTTTAAATCTTTCGGTATTAAAAGTATTCCCGCAGCAAAAAGCGAATGATAGACATCCAGCACCACTTCATAACCCGTCCACCGGTCATTATCGTAGACTTTCCGGGTGCGCGCATTGGCAGGGAGATACGCTTTTTCAAATTTGCCCAAAATCTCTTCGTGGAAGTATTTGCGGTATTCTTTTCCCTTTTCAATAAACTCTTCGGGTGAATAATAAGGATGATAGCTTTTTGTGCTCCACCCCGTGCTCATACCGGGCAATGTTTTATTCAGGAAAAAATCTTTCCTTTTCTGATCTGAAAGGCGGAGCAGCCATTGAACATAGTCTTCCATTTCTTTGGCTTGACGTACCTGCCTTTCTTCAGGATGAAAGGCAATACGCTTATCCACCGCGGTTTGATCAGACAAGGGAAGCTGTGTCTCCTTTACCAATGAAGCACAGAACCTGCTCAAAGCCTCCTGCGAGCCAAAGTTTACGGCTTCCCCCTTATCAGAAATCAGGTGATGGGGAAAGAAGCCCGGTTTCAATAATTTTTCGATTCGCTTAAACTCTGCCTGCACTTCTTCAATAGGTGGTGTCTTCAGGGTGCCCTTATAACCCGTAAAAGGGAAGCCATTCACCTGAGCGGGCGTTTGGTTTAAACGTTCCATCTTTTCTACGGTTTCCGGAATGGCACTGTATTCCACCACTAGCGCCCGTGGGGCTACCAATGAAGCAATTTCCGCATCGCCAAACTCTTGAAGCAAGCCCCAGACATTCCGGTACAAGGGTTCATCCCAAGTCTTCTGCCTAGAGGTAAAATAACCGCTTACCAAAGTGGCATCAATCCGCTTATCGACCGCTGCCGCATAAAAAGCAATAAGCCCCCCTTCGTTGTAGCCTGCTACCCCTACCTTTTTTTCTGGCGACGATTGTTTAAACCAATCGATTCCGGATAAGACTTTCTGCACTTCAAATCCGATGATATGCCTCCCCATATGAAAAGCTTGCCGATAAATCCTTTCCCGGTAGCTTTGTTGCTGCGGTGTACCTCTAAAAAGAAAGGTTCTGTTAATTAAGACCGGGATCAATACCTGAAAGCCGTTTTCAGCCAAGCGGCGGGCAAACTGCGATTGAGGTACTATGCCGGTTGAAAGGCCCATCAGCTGTTCGGGTGTTTGGTCCGCATCCGGAATGGCAACAATATTGGCAAGCGGTTGAACTTTGGGTTGTACCAATAGGCCTTCGCCATGTACATCATGCAATACCGGCCAGCGTACTTGATAAACACGATATTTTTCCGTCTCGGCAACCAGTACCGGCTCACCTAAAGCCGAAAATTTTTCCATCGCTGTTTCGGGCCGCTCGTCTTTCCACCCGGTATTATAGTTAATAAAAGGTTCACTCTTATCTTCAACACCAATGATTTTCATAAAATGTTTTCGATTAGGCTCAACCGAAATTTCATATGCTTCCCTGGAGTTTAAATTTCGGTTCCATAATCTGGCACGGTCATCTACTGATTCTGCTATTTTCTTCTCAATAAAGACATGCGCATCATCGAGCATCTTCGCTGACACATCAACATCCCACGTAAGTTCATGGGTACCCGGCATTACCGCCGGCATATTCAGATAAGGATTAACAATGGAATCAGCCTGAAAAACCCCGCCCCTTGCTTCCATTTTTCCCGATATGTTGATGAGTAGAAAACAGATAAAAAACACGTTATATTTCATGCTATAAGCTTTATGTAACGGACCTTCAATCATTAAATCATTGGTATCCCGGGTTTTGCACCAACAGGTTATTCTTATTCATCTCATCCCGGGGTATAGGGTGAAAATAGGTTCTTTTTACCCACTCCCTATTGCCGATCACCACGGGTGTGATGGTGGGTGTGGTTGCCGTGGTATGATCAGGCTGAAGCTCATATACAACTTTCACACCGTGTACCGGATGGTAGGCTTCCGGACCAATGACCCAACGTTTCACATCATAAAAGCGTCGGTCTTCCAAAGACAACTCGATGCGTCTTTCATTCCGATAGCGTGTGCGCAATTCATCACCTGATTCTGTCACAGGTGGCATACCTGCTCTTTTTCGGATCATATTGATGTATTTACGTGCTTCCGCATCTTCCCCGAGTTCTATGCACGCTTCTGCATAATTCAATAAGATCTCAGCATACCTGAAATACCGCCAAGGCACCGTTTGTGGTTCAAACTGTTGATTTACGGTAATATCCACCATCTTCCGGCTATAATAGCCGGTATAGCCACCATTATGGGGAGCAAAAGGCCCACTCCGGGTATCCAGTCCCCATTCTTCCACCATGGAGTTTGTCGTACTGTTCCAGCGTTGCCAAACGCCCACCTGGATCACACCTACGGGGTCCATTACACTGGCGTCTTTCGGCCTGGGCTTGAATGTTGCGCCTTCATACAGTACATTGGCATAAAAGCGTGGTTCCCGGTTCTCATAAGGGGAAGCAGCCTGTTCGGGATTGTCCCAACTGAATTTTGTCCCATCCTTCATTTCATAGGCATCCACCAGCTCACCCAATAGCGCGATTGTACTGGTGCCGCCATAGCCATTTGGGGTACTAAAGCGACCATATCCACGGGCATCGGCCTGTTTATTGATGTATTTAACAAAAATATCTTCTTCCGTTTTCTTCAAGGTAAACAGTTCGATGATATTTTGGTCCACAGCCTCTCCCTCTTGAGGATCTGCTTTATACAAATGATATTGGTTCATGTCGATGACAGCCTTTGCCGCATTCTTTGCAGCTTGCCAGCGGGCTTCCCGATTACCGTCGGTATAACCGATAAGTTCCGGATCGGAATAATCCGGAAAGACGGGAGTGTTATAGAGGTCGCTGGCGGCAAAAAGAAGGGTCCTGGCCTTTAATGCCAGGGCTGCACCCTTCGTTGCACGACCATCATTGTCACCACTCTGAACGACGGGCAGCAGCGCTGCTGCCTTATCACATTCATCAACAATAAACTGAACACATTCTGCATAGGTATTGCGGGGCACTGTAAATTCATCATCCAAGCCATATACTTTGGTAATGAGGGGTACGCCACCGTGAAAATTTACCAAGTACGAATATAAAAACGCACGTATGAAGGTCACCTCGCCCGTCATTCTCTCTTTTAGTGTTTTACCATCAACTACCTCTGTCGGCCATTCAATCTGGTCCATCCGCTCAAAGAACATGTTGCAATCCCTTATACTTTTGTAATAGGCGGCCCAACTTTTAAATGAATTTCCCCTATTGGGCAGGTTATCCGGTGATATCTGGGTATAGTTAAAATTAAGTCCGGCAAATGTTTGATCTGATTCATCCACCAAACCGCACTTTATCCCTTCAGTAAAAACAAAATCAAATTCGTTATAAAGCCGGTTGATAATGAGCTCCACCAAGGCGGGGTCATTCCAGATATCTTTCTCGGAATATTCGTTTAAGGGTTTTGTATCGAGAAAATCTTTTGTACAAGATGTCATCAACAAGATTGTACATATCGACACCTTAACAAGGTAAATAATATTTTTCATGATATTGGGTTTAAAAAGTGATGGATAAACCGAAATTCGAAGTCTTGTTGGTCGGGTAAATCGTACCGGTAGTTTGATTGAAGGTCGATTCTGGATCAAAATCCTCCAACTTGGTCAGGGTTAGCAAATTTTGTCCGCTGAAATAAACCCGCAAGCCGGTAAGTCCCCATTTTTCAATGAAATCAGCAGGAAGGTTGTATCCTATTTCAATATTTTTCAACCTCAGGTAATCATTGCTCTTGGTATAATAGGTATTATTCCAACCCGGATTTGCCCGCCAATATTCACCCACCCGGTTGTAGGCCCTCGGTTTCGAGGCATCCGGGTTATCTTCGGTCCACCGCCCCGCTACATTTTGCATCAGGTAATTGAAACCCTCGCCCTCAGATTCCATATAAATACTTCTTACAGCTCCGGCTGCACCCTGCATGAGCAAGGTTGCATAGAAGTTTTTATAGCTTAAATCAATAGCCAAACCACCGGTAAACCTCGGAATATCCGAGCGGTAATCCATCTTCATATCCCGCCCATCGATCTCTCCGTCTTTATTAACATCTTCAAATATGATATCCCCCGGTCTGGCAGTGGCAATATGGGGATAAGCTTCTATCGCTTCCCAATCCCTGAATATCCCTATCGCCTGGTAATTTAATTTTGAACCCATGGGGTGACCCGTAGATTGCTGGTATTCGGGTACGCCGGGTGATTCATCCCAGAATTTAATTTTATTCTTTGCGTATCCGCCGTTAACCGATACTTGATAAGCAAAGCCCCCGGCCGTTGTATTGCCATAGCCTACCTGAAATTCGAAACCCTGATTCACCACTTCCCCGATATTCTCCATAGGCAGGGACAAACCCGTAGAGGCTGGGACAGATGCATTTCGATAGGCTAGAATATCCGTCCGTAAATTATAAAAGTAATCTGCCGAAAACTTCAACTTCCCCCCAAACAGCTCACTATCAAAACCAATATTGGTTTGGTTCGCCACTTCCCAGGTAATATTGGGATTAGGAATCCGTGTAGACGACAAGGTTTTCGCTTCTACATCTTGATTAAAGATGTAATTGCTGTTTGTTCCACCCAATGCATAACCCAACAAATACTGATAAGGTGAAACGCGGTCATTCCCTGTTTGCCCCCATGACCCCCTAATTTTGAAATAACTAAGCGCAGCAAGGTTTTCCTTCCAAAAGTGCTCTTCCGATGCTACCCAACCCAGTGAAACCCCCGGGAAAAAGCCAAACTGTTTTCCTTCCGGAAAAATATAGGAACCATCATAGCGCCAAACAAATTCAACTAAATATTTATTAAGATAATCATAATTTACTCTACCGAAGGCATTTAATCTCGCAGTTGTACTCGCTGAGCCATTATTGTTTTTCAATACGTCACTCCCTGCAAACATTTGATCCAGCGCAGTCGAAACAAAATATCTCCGAAAAGCGGAAACGAATTCCGAATCGGTTGTGATCCGCTCACCGCCAACCAAGAATTTAACATGATGTTGATCTGCAATCGTTGTCTGATAATTAATCAATGCATTCAGGCTGGTTCGGTTGCCATCTGTCATAGAATGCGATAAACTTGGGTCAGCATAGCCCGTAGGCGATCCTACAAGTACCGGCTCATTATTTTCATCATAGGTTTTTCCATCCCAGGAATAAAGCAACCATGGCTTTTGCCATATCTTATCATTTACAATGTTTTTATCAAATGAGGCATTACCGGTAAGTGACAAACCCTCCACCCATGGAATAGCAATATCAAGCTTAAAGTTACTCTCCATGATATATCGCTTATCTTTCTGATAACCTGTCTCTTCTGTTGCCATAAGCGGACTCTTTCCCAATTGTGTATCCGGACCCGGAAGCCCATTTGGCCAATAGGCAGTCACCGTTGGGAGACCGTTGATGGTAGCCGCCCATATACGGGTAGCGGGAATGGTGGGGTAATTCCGGTTTTCCTGACGACCCGACAAGTCGATGCCAAGATTGATATAATCGGAGATTTTCACATCGAAGTTGCTCCGTATATTCGATTGGGAATAATTGGTGGCACTATTCTTATATATTCCGTCCTGGAAATTGGAACCCAGGGAAACAAAATATTTAATGGTTTCAGAACCACCGTTTACCGAGAGGTTTCCATAACGCTGTACCGAGGAAGGCTTAAATGTCTCCGCAAACCAATCGGTATTCGGATACCTCCAGGGATCAGAGCCATCTTTATATTTCTGTATTTCATCCTCAGTAAATGGAAGCGGAGATCCCCGATATTCACTTACTTCATTGATCATTTGCGCATAATTTGCCGCGTCGGCCATCTCGGGGATTACGGTCGGACTGTTCCATCCTTGATTCAGGTTGATCTGCACCACCGGTTTTCCGGTTTTTCCCCGTTTCGTGGTAATCAAAATCACCCCGTTTGCCGCCTGGGCACCATAGATAGCCGCCGAAGCATCTTTTAATACGGTAACACTGAGGATATCGGCAGGGTTTAAACGTGTCATGCTCCTATTTGCCACACCATCTATGACAATAAGCGGCGAATTGTTTCCCAGGGTATTCGAACCCCTTATCCTCAAGTTTGAATCATCCTTCCCCGGCTCAGAACTTCCAGTTACCGAAGTCAACCCGGGCAACCTGCCCGCCAAGGAGTTCGTGAAATTGATGGTAGGTGCCGTCTCCAAAGTCTCTCCGCTGACCGTACTTATCGATCCCGTTACCGTAGCTTTCTTTTGTTCTCCATAACCAACGATCACAATTTCTTCCAGATCGGATGCCGTCTCCTGAAGGGAAATGTTCAATACGGTACTTTCGGTGGCATTTACTTCCTGTGATTCATAGCCTAAGAAGGAATACACCAAGATGGCTTCACGGGGAATAGAAAGGGTATAATTGCCTTCCTCATCGCTTGCGGTCCCTGCAAGGGAACCTTTTACCTGAATGCTTACCCCCGCCAACGGATTGCCCTTCCCATCGCTAACCTTGCCCCGTATCACGATATCCTGTACCTGGGCTTTTTTCTGCGGGATGGGAATTTTTGGGGGTATTGCTTTACTCTTTTTGACAAGAATCGTGTTTTCAATCACTTTATAAGTTAAAGATTTTCCATTCAGGCAATTTTTCAATACCTCCTCAAGCGATGCGTTTTTCACATCTATTGATACATTTACGATGTTCTCCACATCGCTGTTATGGTACAGAAAGGTATAGTGTGTTTGTTGCTCAATCTCTTTAAAAATGTTTAAAAGAGAAGTGCTTTCCTCTCGAATAGTAATTTGCTGGCTGAAACTATCCGCACTTGCCTGCAACAAAGCCACCATGCAGAATAAAGTGGTCAATTTCATGATCAGGTAACTTTTAGGGTCTACTCTAAAGACTTTCTTTCGGAGATCTTTAGAAAAAGCATTTAAAATCATACTTTTGTACGTTTAGGTTAGAAATAATTAATCAATTGAGACATTGCTTTTTTAGCTAGCCTGAAGTTTTCCGGGTAAGTGCTTCCAACACTTCCCGGTTTTTCTTCCTTGCTTAAGAGGGGCGTAAAAACTTCTTCATCATATGCAATTTAAGTGAACATTCAATTCGTTATCGTTATTTTTCGTCCTTCAATCTCCGCATTAATACCCAGATAGTGGAGCATTTCCAAAACTTTGGAGACCGACACATCCCGGCTTATTTTACCTGAAAGCCGGTTTTCGTATGCCCCTCCTTCATAGACTACCTCCACATCATACCAGCGTTCAACCTGGCGCATAATCATGGCGATATCCGTATTGTTAAACTGGAAATAGCCATTTTTCCAAGCGATGATTTCTTCCGTGTCCACATTCTTGACTTCGATATGGCTGCTGTTCGGTGTCACGGTCGACTGCTGCCCCGGATGCAATAGTATTGACTGATGCTCCCTGCCTTTTTGATGGGTGGGTGAAACTTTCACACTTCCTTCCAATAGCGTTGTTTTAACGGCTTTTTCTCCTTGGTAGGCATTGATATTGAAGCGTGTACCTAAAACCTCTATGGTCTGTTCGGGTGTAATCACCCGAAAGGGTCGGTTTTTATCTTTCGCGACTTCAAAATAAGCTTCACCCGTAATTTCTACCCGGCGTTCTTCATGCGTAAAGCTTGTGGGAAAGCGTATGGAGGATACGGCATTCAGCCATACCTTTGTTCCATCAGCCAATACGACTTTGTATTGACCTGTTTTGGGTGTTCTTATGGTATTGTATTTGGGTGCAATGGATTGGGGCGCCCTCTGGCCCTTGGCATTAATATACACCACCTGCCCGTCTTCTGTTTTGTGAATGCGGATTTCCCCTTGTTTGGTCAGATCGCCATTTTTTGCTTTATCCAAGGCAATCTCCGAACCGTCTGCCAAAATCAAAAGGGCCTTATCACCTCCCGGTGCCACGTCGTCCTGTTGCGAATAAGTTTTAACCGGTATCTCCTGCTTCACATCCGGATAAAAAAGAATGCCAAGAGGGATCAACACCAGCAATGCTGCAGCGGCAACGAGGGGCACTACTACTTTACGACGGCGCATCTTGATTTCTTTTAAAATACGCGCATACAATTTCTCATGAACGCTAGCCTTGCTTCCCATTAATGAAGCATCCCAAACCGAAGTGCTGTTTTGCAATTCATCATAACGATCAAACAAACGTCTTTCTTCGTCGTCATTCAGATTACCCGCAAGGTATTCTTCTATTAGCTTTTTAAATTCCGTATCTTCCATGCTTAGATCGTTATATGTATGTACCTGAAAAGGCAGGGCACCCCCAAAGAAAAATTTGATCTCTATAGAAGGTGATACAACACGCCCGTGTGGTGCCCAAAAAAGCACAAACCGGGGACCTTATATGAAAAGTAAAAAGACCAATATGAGGAATAAGTGGCCTATTGTGGAACGGAGGCGGCGAATGGCTATTGTCAACTGGTTTTCCACCGTCTTGGGCGTGATATTGAGCATGGCGGCTATCTCTTTGGTAGATAGTTGCTCCTTCCTGCTGAGCGTAAAAACCCGCCGGCATCTTTCAGGGAGCCCGGCAATTCCCATATCTAACTTCTCATAGATGTCCTTTACCGCCAAATTGGTTTCTATGTTGTTCTCAGTGGCAATATCTTCAACTTCCTGCAATGACAGATGAAATACTTTCGCTTTTCTAATGCATTTAAAAACCTGAAACCGAACTGCTTGGTATAAATAGGAAGGCAGGGAATCAATGACTATGGTGGCCCTTCTCACCCAGAGCTGCACCATAATCTCTTGTACAATATCTTCAGCGGCTTCCCGGTCACGCAGGAGATTATAGGCTGAAAGGTACAAACGCGACCAATATTTGTTGTAGATTTCCTCAAATGCCCCTTTATTATTTTCGCGCATCATTCGCAAGAGCTCACCATCTGACAAAGGCTGAGGAAATTTTTCAAGCATAATAAACCTTTAAATCATATCCATTCCAATGAGAGCATATCCATATTGATACTAACTCCTATCAAATATATTGATCTTCTGATAATATAACAAGCGGCCAAACCGGCAAGTTTTATTCACTTTTCATGATGTATGCAAAGATATCCCGTACTTGTTGGTCAGTCAAAGGATCCAAAATACGTTCCGGCATAATGGATGTAGGCTGCGCTTTCATTTCTTTGATCTGCCCACCTGAGAGCGGTATTTTTTTGCCATCCAATTGCTGGAAGGTGATGACATCACCATCACGGGCGGCAATTTTACCCTCCAACGTACGTCCATCTGTCGTGGTAATGCGGTACACCACATAGCCTTCCCTGATATCAGCATTGGGATCAATGATATTCAATAAAAGATAATTTACATTGCTCCTTTCATAACCCGTAAGATCAGGGCCGATATCCTGCCCTTCCCCAAACATACGATGGCAGGTACCGCAGTGCATGGCAAAAAGCACATGCCCTTTCTCCACGTCCCCTTTCCCGGATTTGATCAATTGGGCATACTTCGCAATGCTCTCGTTCTTCTCGGTTGATGATGCCAATTTGATATTGGGCCATAAGCCATCCACGGTTTTCGATATTTCCGGATCGTTCAATAACTTCAAGCGCCGTGCAACCTGCTCGGGCACATCTTCCTTGCTTATCCGCTTGGTCTCCTGAATCGCATTCAGGAAGTCACGTGTCCACAATGCCCGACTGGCGAACAAGTCGAGCGCAGCATTCCGCACGCCTTCATCGCCCCTGAAGCGAGGATAGGCTTTCACAACTTCAGCACCAATTTCAGGAACATCATAATGTTGCAACGCGTTCAAGGCGGTTTGTTTCAAAGCGCCTGAAGATTTCGCACTTGCCATCACTTTTAATAAAACAGGCACAGATTTAGGCTGTTCTGTCTCCCCCATGATCTGGATATAAGCCAGGCGGTGATCTACATCCGCGTTTTCATCCGCAATGACCGCCAGCGCTTTATCAACCGCCTTGGCATCACCCTGGCGCACGCCCATTACCAAAGGGGCACCGAAAAGCTC
>Ga0164243_10005968_pt1 | contig 18527 bp, 15 predicted proteins | sample OricompcompostOP_FD_108781 | JGI IMG/M metagenome (GOLD analysis project Ga0164243, IMG submission 108781) | Organic Plus compost microbial communities from Emeryville, California, USA - Original compost - Organic plus compost (OP) | ecosystem: Engineered > Solid waste > Mixed feedstock >... | reverse complement strand
CTGAACCGCTTCGTCATCCAGGCCGTCCTCGGCCAGCCGCTCACCGTCTACGGCACCGGCGGCCAGACCCGCGGCTTCCTCGACATCCGCGACACCGTCCGCTGTATCGAGCTCGCCTGTCTCAACCCGGCCGACCGCGGCGAGTTCCGCGTCTTCAACCAGATGACCGAGTCCTTCTCGGTCAAGTCCCTGGCCGAGCTGGTGCAGCAGACGTTCTCCGGCGCCGTGACCATCGATTACCTCGAGAACCCGCGGGTCGAGAAGGAAGAGCACTACTACAAGGTCGTGCACACGGCATTGGTCGATCTGGGGCTCGAACCCCACCTGCTGTCGGATACGTTGATCACGTCCATGTTCGACATCGCCAAGCGGTACGCCGATCGTGTCAAGACCGCCGCGCTGACCCCCAAGGTCGACTGGAGGGCCACCGCGAGCCCCGCGCAGGAGGTCTGAGGCAGCGGTTCGGGGGACCGCCGCCACCCCTCGCTGATATATGAGCCTGCGCACCACCCTCGCCGCCCCGGCGACCACCGGCCCCGGCGATCCCGGCGACCCGCCGCGCCCCGGATTCCTCCGGCGGCATGTCCTGTTCCTCGTCCTGCTGCTCGCCGGGACCGCCCTGCGGGTGGTGGCGCAGCTCGCGTACCGCCCCGCCCTGCTGTACGTCGACTCGTTCCGCTACCTCAGCAACATCGACTCCACCGGCATCAAGGGCAGCGACCCGCTCGGGTACACGCTGTTCCTGCGCGGCCTGCTGAGGATCCCGGACCTGGCCGTCGTACCGATCGTGCAGCACCTGATGGGCCTCGGCCTGGCCGTCGCCCTGTACGCGCTGCTCGTCCGGCGCGGCGTACGTACGTGGCTGGCCGCGCTGGCCGCGGCGCCCGTGCTGCTCGACGCCTACATCCTGCAGATCGAGCAGCTCGTCATGTCCGACACGTTGTTCATCGCGCTGGAGGCGACCGGGCTGATCCTGCTCGCCTGGCGGCGCCGGCCGCCGGTCACCGCGATCGTGGTGGCCGGTCTGGCGCTGGGCGCGGCGGTGACCGTGCGCAGCGTCGGGCAGCCGGTGGTGATCATCGCGCTGGTCTACGCGGTCGCCACCGCCGGGCGCGGCTGGCGGCGGCGGCTCACGCGCGGCGCCGCGCTGGTGGCGGCATGCGTCGTGCCGGTCGCCGCGTACGGGGTGTGGACCATCGCGCAGTACGGCCACGTCGGGCTCGGCAGCTCGCACGGGCGGATGATGTACGGCCGCGCCGCGACGTTCGCCGACTGCCGCGGACTCGACCTGCCCGCGTACGAGCGGTCGCTGTGCCCGAAGCAGCCGGTGGACCAGCGGCCCGGCGTGGACGTGTTCATGTGGGGCGTCGAGTCGCCGGCCTCCACGTACAAGCCGCCGCCCGGCGTGACCAAGGACGCGGCGTTCGGCGACTTCGCGATGCGCGTCTTCCGGCACCAGCCGCTCGACCTGGCCTGGGCGGTGACGCTGGACATGCTGCGCGGCTTCCAGCCGACCAAGGCCGAGATGCACAACCAGGTGTCGGTCACCCGCTGGCAGTTCCAGGAGGGGTACCCGCAGACGATCGGCATCGACCCGTCGTCGGTCCCGGCGCTGGTGCGCACGGGCGGCGTGGACACGTACGCCGATCCCGGCCTGGCCAAGTTCCTGCGGGCGTACCAGCTCAGCGTCGGGTACCTGCCCGGGACGGTGGTGGGGCTGTCGCTGCTGCTCGGCGCGCTGGCGTTCCTCGGCGTGGGCCGGGCCCGGCGGTCGCCGCTGCGCGGGGCGTGCTTCGTGCTCACCGGCGGGGTCACCGGGATGCTGCTGGTCGCGTCGCTGGTCGAGTTCTCCTGGCGGTACCACCTGCCCGGCATCGTGCTGGGCCCCGTCGCGGGCGCGCTGGCGCTGACGGCGATCTTCGGCCGTACCCGGAATGCGCGCGGGGTGGGGGACGCTTCTGGTGTTGGGCGAGAGCGGGAGGACGCGAGGCGATGAGCACCTGGCCGGGCGACACGCGGGGTTTCGAGATCGCCAAGGACGGCGTCGGTGACCTGGTGGTGGGCTTCGACGGTACGGACCCCAGCGCCGACGCGCTGGCGTTCGCGGTCGGCCTGGCACGGCGCGAGGAGGCGCGGCTGATCATCGCGTTCGTGGGGTCGCCGACGGTGTTCTCGTCGCTGTCGCCGGACCCGGGCGCGCTGGAGAGCATCCAGGCGGTCGGCGACGAGCTGGAGGAGCGGGTACGGACGACGCTGGGGGACTTCCCGGTGTCGTGGCGGTTCGAGCGGCGGCGCGGGGACGTCGCGCACGAGCTCGAGGCGCTGGCCGAGGAGGTCAAGGCCGACGCGATCGTGGTCGGCCGGTCGGGCAGCAAGATGAGCCGGCTGCTGGGGTCGGTCGCCGCCGGACTGCTGCGGACGTCGCGGCGTCCGGTGATCGTGGTGCCGTAGCGCGCGGCGGCCGGTTCCGGGCGGTACGGAACCCTTAGGGGCCGGCGCTCGTCCCAGACCCGTGAGTCACCTCACGGACGAGCCAAGGAGCCCCGCGGCGCGCATCATCGCTGGGCAAAGCCGAAGCGCCGAGTTGGCGAAAACGCCCGAAAGGGGGGCGGAGCCCCCCTACACTGACTGCGTGCTCCAGCACATCGAACTACCTCGACCCTGGCGTCTGCTGCGGACTGCGGCGGTGTCCTTCGGCGAGTCCTTCGGCGTCCCCGTCGGCGCGTTCTTCATCGTCGACGCCCTGGCCGGCCGGCACACCGGCCTCATCGCCGGGCTCGCCGCCACCTGGTTCGTGGCGCTCGCCCGGAAGGTGATCACCGGCGCCGTACCCGGCCTCGTGCTGATCTCCGTCGTGCTGCTCTCGCTGCAGACCGGTCTGGCGTTCATGACCGGCCAGACGTGGATCTACCTGCTGCAGATCCCGCTGGCCAAGTTCCTGCTCTGCGTGGTCTTCGCCCGCACGGCCCCCACGACCAGCCCCATCGTGGGCCGCCTGGCCGGCGAGGTGGTGTCGCTGCCGCACGTCTGGATCACCCACGCCGACCTGCACAAGTTCTTCCGCGCCGCCACCTGGCTGTGGTCCGTGATCTTCCTGGTGCTGTCCCTGAGCCTCACCGCCATGGTCGTCACCCAGCCCCTGGAGACCGCCATGCTGGCCTCCACCTGCGGCTCCATCTTCCTGGCCGTGATCGGCGCCGGCATCTGCACCATCTGGTTCCGCCGAATAATCCGCCGCCTAGGCCTCAGCCTCACCTTCACCGCCGCCTGACCCTGCGGCCCCCGGCCGTACGCCCGCGTCCCCGCGCTCTGCGTCCTCGCGCCTACCCTGCGCCCGCGCGCTTCGCGCCCTGCGCCGCCGCGTATGCGCGCTCCCCGCGTAAAGGCCTCGCTTCGCGAGACTGATTTTTTGCGCGTGTGGTCGCCGTGCGTGGCGGGGGTGTGGATGCGAGGTGCGGCCAGGAGCGGGGTTCGCGGGGGCGGTGCAGATTGGTGGCACGCGGTGTTGTGGTACTTCCAGGGTCCCGAGCGTCGCCTGCGGCGGCATCCGGGCTGGGCTTCGCAAACGGTGCTCAGGCAGCACCACGTCGCACGCGCCGATGAATCAGTCTCGCAGGACGAGGCCTTTGTGCCGCGTCGGGAGAACGCGGGCGTGGAACGAGGCGGGTTCCCGAGGCGAGGCCTTCACACGCGTAGCGGGGGTCCCGCGAAGCGAGGGGTCCGGGGGCCTACCGCGCTAACACGCTGATCGACCAGTTGACCGGGATCGCGTGTGTCCCGTCTCCGGTCACCGTGACCTTGGAGCTGCCTGGTAGTTGGAGTAGGGCGTTGCGGGTCAGGTTGACCGTTACGCGCTGGGTGCGGCCCGCGGCCAGGGTGCCGCCGGTGGTGGACAGGGACAGGGCCGGGGACGACGCGGACGCGGACCAGGAGACGGGGCCGTCCTCCGCGGTCAGGGTCAGGGCGGCGGTGCTCGATGTCCCGCCGAAGTTGATCTCCGCGGGGCGGACGGTCAGGGAACCCTGGCCGGGTGGATCGGGGGGCGTGGGGGAGACCCCGCCGGGCGGGGCGGGGGCGTCGCCGGACGGGCGGGTGCCGGGGGAGTGGGCGCCGGGGCGGGACGCGTCGGCGGGGGGCGTGCCGTCGCGCGTACCGTCCTGGCGGGCCGGGTCGGTGGGGACGGCCACCGGGTGGTCGTTGCCGGGGTGCCGGCCGGGGTCGTCCGGGCCGGGGGTGCCGATGCTCGGGGCGGTCGTCCAGGACGGGGCGGGGCGGCCGAGGGCGGGGCCGTGGTCGGCGCCGACGAGGTTCAGGCCGACCAGCACCACGCCGAGGAACGCCGCCATCGCCGCCGCGCCCACCGCGTACCGGCGGGCCACCTGCGACGGCGCGTCCGGCTGCCGGGGCAGGCCGCTGGCGATCAGCCGGCCGCCGCGCGAGACGATCTGCGAGCGGTACCGGGACAGCTGCGGGTCCGCCGCGGTGTGCAGCACACGGTCGCGCAGCGCGTCCGGCAGCTCCGGCGCGGGCGGCATCCGCACCAGCTCGATCGCGACCGGCGCCTCCTGCGGCGCGTCGCCGCCGTACCAGCGGTCCACCTCGTTCTCCGCGCGCACCGTCGCGCGGTACACCCGCCGGCGCGCCCGGCGCTGCGCGACGCCGAGCGCGGCGGCCAGGTCGGCGCCCTCGAGGTTGTGCCGGTACGCCAGGAAGAGCGCGTCGCGGTGGCCACGGTCCAGTGCCGCGAGCGCGGCGTACGCGGCCCGCAGCTCCGCCGGGTCGGACTCCGCGGCGACCGGCGGCGACCAGGCGTCGCGCCGCCGCGCCAGGCCGCGGCGGCGGACCGCGCCGTACAGCCAGGGCCGCAGGTTACGGCGATCGCGCATGCGCGGCGCGCGGCGCGACGCGTCGATCAGGGAGTCGTGCACCAGATCGCGCGCCGTGTGCACGTCGTCGGTGAACAACAGCGCGTAGTCGTACAGCCGCTCGGCGTAGATGTCATAGACATCGGCCAGAGCCGATTCGCCGCCCTCCGCCAGCCTCTTCAGCAGGCGCCGATCCGCGGTCGCGTCGAAACCGGACCAATGGGTCACGACCGTCCCCCTCCTCGGCCCCCATTTTGGCGAGAACGCCCGGACCTCGGGGCCCGAACACGCCAATCCGGCCGCCCTTGGCCACGTCCGGGCGGTCTCGCTGTGGGCGAACGCCGTACCGGAAACAAAAACGGCCTCGGGAATCTTGAGTGAGATTGACTCAACGATCGGCCTGAGGATGTGGACGCTTTGAGTGAGAACCTGACGCTTCCGGTGCTGCCCACCGATGACGCGGTCGTGCTGCCCCGGATGGTCGTTCCGGTGGACCTTGACTCCTCCGAGGCGCGGGCGGCGCTGGACGCGGCGCGGGCGGCGGCGGACCCGTCCGGGCCCGGGATCCGGTCCACCGGCAAGCCCCGGGTGCTGCTCGTGCCGCGGATCGACGGCTCGTACGGGCCGATCGGGACGCTCGGCGTGGTGGAGCAGGTCGGCCGGCTGCCCAGCGGTGAGCGGGCGGCCGTGGTGCGCGGCGTGTCCCGGATGCGCATCGGCGCGGGGGCCAGCGGGCCCGGTGCCGCGCTGTGGGTGGAGGCCGCCGAGATGGAGGAGCCGCCCGTGACCGGGCGGGCGCAGGAGCTGGCCAAGGAGTACAAGGCGCTGGCCACCACCATGCTGCAGAAGCGCGAGGCGTGGCAGCTGGTGGACGCGATCGCCCAGCTCGACGACCCGGGCGCGCTCGCCGACCAGGCCGGGTACGCGCCGTACCTGAGCACCGAGCAGAAGTCCGAGCTGCTGGCCACCGTGGACCCGGCCGAGCGGCTGGAGCGGCTGATCGCCTGGACCAAGGACCACATCGCCGAGGAGGACGTCGCGGAGACCATCCGCAAGGACGTCACCGACGGCATGGAGAAGACGCAGCGCGAGTTCCTGCTGCGCCGCCAGCTCGAGGCCGTCCGTAAGGAGCTGGCCGAGCTGAACGGCGAGCCGGACGACGAGGACGACTACCGCGCCCGCGTCGAGGCCGCCGACCTGCCCGAAGAGGTGCGCGAGGCGGCGCTGAAGGAGATCGGCAAGCTGGAGCGGGCGGGGGACAGCAACCCCGAGTCCGGGTGGATCCGCACCTGGCTGGACACCATCCTCGAGCTGCCGTGGAACGAGCGTACGGAGGAGACCGGCGACATCTCCGCCGCGCGCGCCGTGCTGGACGCCGACCACGCCGGGCTCGACGACGTGAAGGAGCGGATCGTCGAGTACCTGGCCGTACGGGCGCGGCGGTCCGAGCGCGGGCTCGGGGTGGTCGGCGGGCGGCGCAGCGGCGCCGTGCTGGCGCTGACCGGGCCGCCCGGCGTGGGCAAGACGTCGCTGGGCGAGTCGGTGGCGCGGGCCACCGGGCGGAAGTTCGTGCGGGTCGCGCTGGGCGGCGTGCGCGACGAGGCGGAGATCCGCGGGCACCGGCGTACGTACGTCGGGGCGCTGCCCGGGCGCATCGTGCGGGCCGTCAAGGAGGCCGGCTCGATGAACCCGGTGGTGCTGCTCGACGAGGTCGACAAGCTCGGCGCGGACTTCCGGGGCGACCCGGCCGCCGCGCTGCTCGAGGTACTCGACCCCGCGCAGAACCACACGTTCCGCGACCACTACCTGGAGGTCGAGCTCGACCTGTCCGACGTGCTGTTCCTGGCGACGGCGAACGCCGCGGAGGCGATCCCGGAGGCGCTGCTCGACCGGATGGAGGTCGTGTCGCTCGACGGGTACACCGAGCCGGAGAAGGTCACCATCGCGCGCGACCACCTGCTGCCGCGGCAGCTCGACCGGGCCGGGCTCACGCCTGAGGACGTGACGATCACCGACGCGGCGCTGGCGCGGCTGGCGTCGGAGTACACGCGCGAGGCCGGCGTACGCTCGCTGGAGCGGTCGGTCGCGCGGGTGCTGCGGAAGATCGCGGCGAACCTGGAGCTGGCGCAGGAGTCCACGCTGCCGGTGACGGTGGACGCGGGCGACCTGCCCACGTACCTGGGGCGGCCGCGGCACGTGCCGGAGACCGAGCTGCCGGGGGAGAGCCGCCGTACGGCCGTTCCCGGGGTGGCCACCGGGCTCGCGGTCACCGGTGCGGGCGGTGACGTGCTCTTCGTGGAGGCGTCGCTGGCCGGGCGCGGGACCGGCGAGAACGGCGTGACGCTGACCGGGCAGCTTGGCGACGTCATGAAGGAGTCGGCCCGCATCGCCCTGTCCTACCTGCGGTCCCGGGGCGCCGACCTCGGGCTGCCGGTCGGGGAGCTGGCCGAGCGCGGCGTGCACGTGCACGTCCCGGCGGGCGCCGTGCCCAAGGACGGCCCGAGCGCCGGCGTCACGATGACCACCGCGCTGGCGTCCCTGCTGTCCGGGCGGCCGGTACGCGCGGACGTGGCGATGACCGGCGAGGTCTCGCTCACCGGGAGGGTCCTCCCGATCGGCGGCGTCAAGCAGAAGCTCCTGGCCGCCGACCGCGCGGGCCTGCGCACGGTCCTCATCCCGGCCCGCAACGAGCCCGACCTGGACGACGTCCCGGCCGAGGTCCGCGAGCGCCTGGCCATCCACCCGGTAACGGACGTCGCCGACGTCCTCGACCTGGCCCTGGAGCCGGCGGAGACACCGAGCGAACTGGCCGAGCCCACCGCGGCCTGAGCCGGACGGGAGGGCCACGCCGTCGTTCGATGACGGCGTGGCCCTTTCTTCGGCGGGGCCAGTCGCGCGAAGCGAGGCCTTATTCCGGGCGAGCCGGGTCCTGCGTACGGGCCTGCCCCGTGCCCGTTACCGTCCACGTACCAACTGACCGGTACGGTGGCTCATTGCCTGATCCCCGCTGGCTGAGGAGTCACTCGTGTCGTACCTTGCGGCCGCCCCTGCGGGTGGTTGGACGGTGCACGACAGCCGTCTCATGATCGCGGTGGTGCTGGCCATCGCGGTGATCGTCACGCTGATCGCCTGGCAGAAGGTCTTTCCGTTCATCGCGCTGGTGCTGGGCTCGGCGGTGCTCGGGTTCGCGGCGGGGATGCCGGCCGCGAAGATCCTGGACAGCTTCGAGTCGGGGCTGGGCGAGACCACCGCCAGCGTCGGCGTGCTGATCGCGCTCGGCTCCATGCTGGGCAAGATGCTCGCCGACTCCGGCGGCGCCGACCGGATCGTGGACACGCTGGCCAGCAACGCCGGGCCGCGGTCCCTGCCGTGGAAGATCGCGCTGCTGGCGTCGATCGTCGGCCTGCCGATGTTCTTCGAGATCGGCCTGGTCGTACTGGTGCCGATCATCCTGCTGGTCGCCCGCCGCACCCGTACGCCGCTGCTGCTCGTCGGCATCCCGGCGCTGGCCGGCCTGTCCGTGCTGCACGGCCTGGTCCCGCCGCACCCCGGCCCGCTCGTCGCCATCGACGCGCTGCACGCCAACCTCGGCATCACGCTGGCCATCGGCCTGGTCATCGCCATCCCCACGGTGATCATCGCGGGCCCGCTGTACGGCATGTTCATCTCCCGCCGCGTCCGCCCGGAGCCGCCCGCCGAACTGGTCGAGCAGCTCACCGAGAACCGGCCGGCGAACCGCCCGTCGTTCGGCCTGACGCTGTTCACCATGCTGCTGCCGATCGTGCTGATGCTGCTCCGCGCGGTCGCCGACATCATCTGGGCGTCGGACGAGAACGCCCTGCCGCGCCGCGTCCTGGACTTCCTCGGCGACCCGTTCCCCGCCCTGACCATCGCCGTACTGGTCGCCATGGTGGTGTTCGGGCCCAAGCTGGGCGGCCGGGACGAGATCGGCAAGACGGTCGCGCAGAGCGTCGCGCCGGTGGCCGCCATCCTGCTGATCGTCGCCGCGGGCGGCGGCTTCAAGCAGGTGCTGGTGGACGGCGGGGTCGGCGACGCGATCGCCAAGGCCGCCAACGGGTCGCACCTGTCGCCGCTGATCCTCGCCTGGCTGGTCGCGGTCGGCATCCGGCTGGCCACCGGCTCGGCCACCGTCGCCACCGTGTCGGCGGCCGGCATCGTCGCCCCGCTGGCCGCCGGCCTGGACACTCCGCACGTCGCTCTGCTCGCGCTCGCCCTCGGCTGCGGCTCGCTGTTCTTCTCCCACGTCAACGACGCCGGCTTCTGGCTGGTCAAGGAGTACTACGGCATGTCGGTCGGCGAGACGATCCGCAGCTGGTCGGTGATGGAGACGATCATCTCGGTGGTCGGCATCGTGCTGGTGCTGGTCGCCGGCCTCATACTCTGAGCCCGGCGAGCCGCCGGGACGCCTCGGCGGCCGCCGACTGGACGACCGGCCGCAGCCGTTCCATCTCGGCGGCGGTCGAGCACCCGCTGATCGACAGGCTGCCCTGCGCGTCCGCGCCGCTCCCCAGGATCGGCGCGGCGACGCAGAACATCCCGGGCGCCGACTCCTCGGCGTCGAACGCGACCTTGCGGGCGCGCACCCGGTCCAGCTCGCCGGCCAGCCGCCGCGAGCCGGTGATCGTACGGGGACCGCGGCGCGGCAGCCCGGACGCGATGGCCGCCCGTACGGCCGCGCGCGGCGCGAAGGCCAGCAGCGACTTGCCCAGCCCGGTGCAGTGCGCGGGCAGCCGCGCGCCGGGCCGGGCGATCCGTACGTCGTCGTTGGCGCCCGGCAGTTTCTCCAGATAAACCACGTCCGGCCCGTCCAGCACGCCCAGATTCGCGGTGTGCCCGGTGGCCTCGCAGAGGTATTCCAGGAATGGCAGCGCGGTGTCCCGGAGTACCCGCTGCCACCACGTCCGCTGACCGATCTCGACGAGCTGAATTCCCAGCCGGTAACCGCCCGGTACGCGTTCCAGCAAACCCAGGTCGGCGAGTTCGGTGGCGAGCCGGTACGCGGTCGGTTTCGTCAGTCCCGATTTCCTGGTCAATTCGGCCAGCGGCATGACCCATTCCTGCGGGCCGAACGCGTTCAGGATCATCGTCGCCCGGCCCAGCATGGAGACCCGCGGCTGATCCGGCATGCCGCCGTTGTAGACCGCGCGGAGCGGGCAGGCAACAATCAGTCCCGTGAGACGGGACGAATCGGGCATGTCGATGGTCGAGAAGTCGTGGCTGGTGCTGGACGCCTTCCGGCCCGAGGGCGGCCCGCTGCGGCTGGACGAGCTGGCCGCGCGGGCGGGCCTGCCGCGCTCGACCGTGCACCGCCTGCTGACGCGGCTCGTCGCGGCCGGCGGCGTGGAACGTTCCCCGGACGGCTTCCACCTCGGCCGCAAGCTGTTCGAGCTGGGCGCCGTGGTGCCGTCCGAGCGCGGCCTGCGCGAGGCCGCGCTGCCGTTCATGCAGGACCTGTACATCGCCACGCACGAGGCCGTGCACATGGGCGTGATGGACGGCCGCGACGTCGTGTACGTCGAGAAGATCTACGGCCACGCGGTGTTCGCGATGCCGTCGCGCATCGGCGGGCGGCTGCCGCTGGCCTGCACCGCGATCGGCAAGGCGATGCTGGCCTTCGCCGGCCCCGAGGTGCTCACGGACGTGCTCGCCGCGCCGCTGCCGCGGGTGGCCGGCGACCAGGCGGTGGTCGACCCGAAGGAGCTGGCCGGCGCGCTCGCCGAGGTCCGGACCACCGGCATCGCCTACGAGTACGAGGAGGTGCAGCTCGGCGGGTGTTCGCTGGCCGCACCGGTGTTCGAGCGCGGCCGGGTGGTGGCCGCGCTGTCGGTGGCCGTCCCGGTCGAGCGCTTCCAGCCCGTACGGCTGGCCCCCGCCGTGAAGACCGCCGCGCTCGGCCTGTCCCGGCTGCTCAGCCGGTAGGACGGGGCGTCTCGTCACACGAGACGTTTCGCTTGGCCGGTCATTAACCCCGATGGCATAGTCCCGAAATAGTCGCGTAATCGGGAGGCCTGCGGTGGATTTCGAGCTGACCAAGGACCAGATCGCGATCCGTGACGCCGTCGCGGATCTGTGCGCCCGCTATCCGGAGGATTACTGGCGGAATATCGACGCCACGCGAACCTATCCCCAGGAATTTGTCGAAGCGCTCACCGAAGCCGGCTGGCTGTCCATTCTGGTGCCCGAGGAATTCGGCGGAGGCGGCCTGGGAATCGTGGAGGCCGCGCTCGTCCTTGAGACCATCAACCGGTCCGGGTGCAGCAGCGTCGCCGCGCACGCCCAGATGTACACGATGGGCACCGTCCTGCGGCACGGCACCGACGAGCAGAAGCAGCGCTTCCTGCCGAGGATCGCCCGCGGTGAGCTGCGCCTCCAGGCGTTCGGCGTCACCGAGCCGGACGCCGGCACCGACACCACGCGCATCCGCACCACCGCGGTCCGCGACGGCGACCACTACGTCGTCAACGGCGGGAAGATCTTCACCTCCCGGTTCCAGCACTCGGACCTGATGCTGCTCCTCGTGCGCACCACGCCGTACGAGGAGGTCGAGAAGAAGTCCGACGGCATCAGCGTGCTGCTGGTGGACCTGCGCGAGGCCGGCGACAGCATCGAGGTCCGGCCGATCGACACGATGGTCGCGCACGAGACCAACCAGCTGTTCTTCGACGACCTCCGGGTGCCCGCCGAGAACCTGGTCGGCGTCGAGGGCAAGGGCTTCCGCTGCATCCTGTCCGGCATGAACGCCGAGCGCATCCTGGTCGCCTCGGAGGTGCTCGGCGACGGCTTCTGGTTCGTGGAGAAGGCAAGCGAGTACGCCACCAAGCGCGAGGTGTTCGGCCGCCCGATCGGACAGAACCAGGGCATCCAGTTCCCGATCGCGCAGGCGTACGCGCAGCTGGAGGCGGCCAGCCTGCTGCGCTGGAAGGGCGCGGCGAAGTTCGACGCCGGCGAGCAGCCCGGCATGGAGGCCAACGCCGCCAAGCTGCTGGCCTCGCAGGCGACGTTCGCCGCCGCCAACGCCGCGATGGACACGTTCGGCGGCTACGGCCTGACCGTCGAGTACGGCATCGAGCGCAAGTTCCGCGAGGCGCGGCTGCCGATGGTCGCGCCGATCAGCAACAACCTGGTGCTGGCGTACCTGGGCCAGAACGTGCTCGGCATGCCCAAGTCGTACTGAGGGGGAACCGGTGGATCTGGGACTCACGGGAAAGAAGGCGCTGGTCACCGGCGGGAGCCGGGGGATCGGCCTGGAGACCGCGCGGGCGCTGGCCGCGGAGGGCGCCGAGGTGATGATCTGCGCGCGCCGGGCCGAGGTGCTCGCCGAGGCGGCCGCCGACATCGAGAAGACCACCGGCGTACGGCCGCACACCGCGGTCGCCGACGTCACCGGCCCGGCGTCGCTCGACGCGCTCGTCGCGGCGGCCATGGACGCGCTCGGTGGCATCGACGTGCTGGTCAACAACGCCGGCACCGGCACGTACAAGCCGTTCCTCGAGGTCACCGACGAGGAGCTGGAGCACGGCATGGCGATCAACTTCTTCGCGCAGTTCCGGCTGTGCCAGCGCGTCGTCCCGCACATGATCGCGGCCGGCGGCGGCTCGATCGTCAACGTGTCCGGCGAGACCGGCATCCGGGTGACCGCGCCGCCGTTCCGCTCCTCGTGCACCGGCCCGGCCAAGTCCGCGGAGATCCGCCTCTCCAAGATCCTGGCCAGCGAGTTCGGCGCGCAGGGCATCCGCGTCAACTGCGTCGTACCGGGCCTGGTGCTCACCCCGGAGCGGTTCGCCAAGTGGGAGCGCGAGCTGGCCAAGCGCCCGCTTGAGGGCGCCGACGCCGAGGAGACCCGCCGTGAGTGGGGCGCGGGCATCGCCAACCCGGACAAGGCGTGGGGCACGCCGGAGGAGCTCGGCCGGCTGATCGCGTTCGCGGCGTCGCAGGCGTCCCCGTACGTCAACGGCGCGGTGCTGGTCGCCGACGGCGCCGAGGACAAGTCCTAGGGAGGCGGGCACGATGGACGGATCCCTGCGCGGACTGAAGGTCATCGACATCACGGCCAGCGTGGCCGGCCCGTTCGCCACCCAGATCCTGGGCGACCTCGGCGCGGACGTGATCAAGATCGAGCGGGTCGCCGGCGGCGACGACACCCGGCGCTGGGGCCCGCCGTTCTGGGCCGGCGAGAGCCCGATGTTCCTGTCGCTGAACCGCAACAAGCGCAGCCTGGCGCTGGAGCTGAAGACCGAGGCCGGCCGCGACGTGCTGACCCGGCTGATCGCCGAGGGCGACGTGCTGGTGCAGAACCTGCGGCCCGGCGCGCTGGCCCGGCTCGGCTTCACCGCCGAGCGGATACGGGAGATCAACCCGCGGCTGGTCTACTGCGAGATGACCGGGTACGGACCCGAGGGCCCGCTGCGCGACCGGCCCGCGTACGACCCGCTCATGCAGGCGTACGGCGGGCTGATGAGCATCACCGGCGAGGCCTGCCGCACCCCGGTCCGCATCCCGGCGTCCCTGCTGGACCAGGGGACCGCGATGTGGTCGGTGATCGGCATCCTGGACGCCCTGCGCGTACGGGAGACGACCGACGACGGCGCGTACCTGCACACCTCGCTGCTGCAGACCGCGCTGATGTGGCTGCCGTCGCAGATCACCGGGTACCTGGCGTCCGGCGAGCTGCCCGGAAAGTTCGGTTCGGGCACCGGGCCGATCGCGCCGTACCAGGCGTTCCCGACCGCCGACGGGCACATCGTGGTGGCCGCCGGCAACGACAACCTGTGGCGGCGGATGTGCGCCGCGATCGGCCGCGACGAGCTGCCCGGCGACGCGCGCTTCGTGGACAACCCGAGCCGGGTGGCCAACCGCGAGGCGCTGTCCGGCACGCTGTCCGAGACGTTCCGCGCGCGGCCGACCGCCGACTGGGAGGCCGCGCTGACCGAGGCGGGCGTCCCGGCCACCGCGATCAAGGAGATCGACGCGGTCGTCGCGGACGAGCAGGTCGCGGCCACCGGCATGCTCCGGCCCGCCGACCACCCGCGGATCCCGGACTTCACCGTGATCAACACGCCGATCTGCCGGGGCGGCGAGTACCTCGGCACGCCGGAGCCGCCGCCGCGGCTCGGCGAGCACACCGCGCAGATCCTCGCCGAGCTCGGCTACGGCGAGGTGGAGATCGACAAGCTGGTCAGCGACGAGGTGGCCGGAACGGAGGCGACATGAGCACCGACGAGGTGCGCTACGAGGTGGCCGAGCGGGTCGCCCGCATCACCATCGACCGCCCGGAGCGGCGCAACTCCCTCAGCCGCGCCGTGATGGCCGCGGTGATCGACGGCTTCCTCGAGGCCGACCGCGACCCGGACGTGTGGGCGATCGTGGTGACCGGCGCCGGTGACAAGGCGTTCTGCGCCGGCGCGGACCTCAAGGAGCTGAACGAGATCGCCGGTGCGGGCGACGTGTTCCCGGTGCCGATGGGCGGCCCCGGCCGTAACGTGCACGAGGTCGTCCTGGAGACCGGCAAGCCCACCATCGCCGCCATCAACGGCCCGGTGCTGGCCGGCGGCTGCGAGCTGGCGCTGGCCTGCGACCTGCGGATCGCCGCGTCGCACGCCTACATCGGCATGCCGGAGGCCAAGCGCGGCATGGGCGCCAACTTCGCCACCGTCCTGCTGCCCCGGCTCATCCCGCGCGCCATCGCCCTGCGCATGCTCTACACCGGCGACCCCCTGGACGCCGACGAGGCGCTGCGCTGGGGCCTGTACAACGAGGTCGTCCCGTACGAGGACCTGGCCCGCGCCACCGACGAGCTCGCCGGCACCATCGTCGCCAACGCGCCGCTGACGCTGCGCCGGTACAAGGAGATGACCACCAAGGGCTGGGACCTCCCGCTGCCCGCCGCGCTGCGGCTCAACGTCGGCCCCAACCCGTACCTCAGCGAGGACCGGGAAGAGGGGGTGCGCGCCTTCGTGGAGAAGCGCGCCCCGCAGTGGAAGGGCCGCTGACCGTGGCCCGCGGAGCGTCGCCGCGCATGGTCGCGGCCGCGGCGGCCGTCGGGTCGACCATCGAGTGGTACGACTTCATGGTCTTCGGCACCGCCGCCGCGCTGGTGTTCAACAAGCTGTTCTTCCCCGGCTTCGGCGCGCTGGCCGGCACGCTGGCCGCGTTCGTCACCTTCTGGGCCGGCTTCCTGGCCCGGCCGCTCGGCGGGCTGCTGTTCGGCCACTTCGGCGACCGCATCGGCCGCAAGTCCATGCTGGCGCTGACGCTGCTGCTGATGGGCGTGGCCACCTGCGGCATGGGACTGCTGCCCACGTACCGGGAGGCCGGCGTGGCGGCGCCGGTCCTGCTGGTCGTGCTGCGCCTCGTGCAGGGGCTCGGCCTGGGCGGCGAGTGGGGCGGCGCGGCGCTGATGACCGTCGAGCACGCGCCGCCCGGCAGACGCGGGTTCTACGGCAGCTTCACGCAGATCGGCGGGTCGCTCGGGCAGATCCTGGCGTCCGGCTCGGTCGCCCTGGTGGCGCTGCTGCCCGGTGACGTGCTGCTGACCTGGGGCTGGCGGGTGCCGTTCCTGCTCAGCTCGCTGCTGATCGTGGTCGGGCTGGTGATCCGGCTGCGGATCGTGGAGTCCCCGGTGTTCCTGGAGCACCGCGCGGCCGCGCCCGCCAAGCCCGCCCGGGCGCCGGTGATCGAGGTGCTGCGCACCCGCCCCGGCAACGTGGTCCGCGCGGCCTGCGCGGCGTTCGCCAACAACGCGATCATCTACGTCGTCACCGTCTTCACGCTCTCCTTCGCCGCCGCCGACCTGGGCATCACCGAGGGCACGCTGCTGTCGGCCGTGGTCGTCGGGTCGGTGGTGGACGCGTTCGCCATCCCGGCGTGGGGCGCGCTGTCCGACCGGGTCGGCCGGCGCCCGGTCGTGCTCGGCGGCGCGGTCGCGATGGTGCTGTTCGCGTACCCGTTCTTCTGGCTGCTGGAGACCGGGAACACGCTCGCCGTGTGGCTGGCGTTCACGGTCGCGATCGCCGGCGTCCGCGCCGCGCTGTACGCGCCGCAGCCCGCGTACTTCTCCGAGCTGTTCAGTACCGGCGTCCGCTACAGCGGTGCCTCGCTGGGCACCAACCTGGCCACCGTCGCCGTCGGCGGCACCGCGCCGTTCATCGCCACCGCGCTGCTCGGCTGGGCCGGCACCTGGTGGCCGGTGGCCGCGTACCTGGTGGCGATCGCGCTGATCACGCTGGTCGCGGTGCTGCTCAGTCCGGAGACCCGGGGCGCCGCGATCGCACGTACCGAAACGAACCGGACCGAGAAAGGGGCTGTCGCGGAATGGGGCTGACGATCACGCCACTGCTGGTCGGCTGGATCCGGGGCATGCCGAAGCCGGCGATCACGTACGGGTTCGGCTGGGGCGAGACGCACGACTCCGCGATGCTGGTGTTCCTCATCGAGGGCGGGCCGTCCCCGGTGGTCGTGGACACCGGCACGCTCGGCCCGGAGTGGACGGCCGAGCACCACGGGTACACCCTCGACCGGCCGCTGGACCTGGAGCCCAGCACGGTGCTGTCCGAGGCCGGCATCGAGATCGGCGACGTCAAGCACGTCATCAACACCCACCTGCACTGGGACCACTGCTCCAACAACGCGCTGTTCACCGAGGCGTCGTTCTACGTCCAGGACGCCGAACTGGCCTACGCCGCCGACCCGCTGCCGATCCACCGGGCGTCGTATGAGAAGAAGAACGGCATCAAGCCGCCGTGGCTGTCGGTGTGGGACCGGATGGAGACCGTACGCGGCGACACCGAGATCGTGCCCGGCGTCTCCGTCGTCTCCGTGCCCGGGCACACGCCCGGGTCGCAGGGCGTGGTCGTGCAGACCGACGCGGGGCCGCACCTGCTGGCGGGTGATTTGATCGACACGTACGAGAACTGGGACGGAAACGGCACCGTTCCGCACATCCCGTCGGGCGTGCACACCGACCTCTTCCAGTACTTCGCGAGCTTCCAGAAGGTGGAGGGGCTGGGCGCCACGATCATCCCCAGCCACGACGGCGAGGTGCTGAGCCGGGGGCCGTTCGGAGGGGTGCGATGAGCGTGAACGGATATCCGCAGGTCACCATCGTCGAGGAGGGCATGCGGGAGGGCATGCAGATCGAGAGCGCGGCGATCTCCGTACGGGACAAGATCGCGCTCATCGACGAGCTGTCGCACACCGGGCTGCGCAACATCGTGGTCGGGTCGTTCGTCAGCCCGAAGTGGACGCCGCAGATGGCGGAGATCGACGCGATCCTGTCCGGGTTCACGCCGGTGCCCGGGGTCAACTACTCCGGGCTGGCGCTGAACGAGCGCGGACGGGAGCGGATGCGCGCGTACATGCCGCCGCTCACCGACCTGCACCCGTACCCGCGGTCGCTGGTGCACGTCTGCGACGTGTTCGTGCGGCGCAACACCAACCGGTCGCAGCGCGCGGAGATCGACGCGCTGCCGGCGGTGATCCAGCGGGCCGTGTCGGCGGGCGCGCAGCACGCCGGGATCGGCGTGAACGCGGCGTGGGGCTCGAACTGGCTGGGCGAGTTCGGCCTCGACCAGCGCATGGAGCTGCTGCGGCTCCAGCACCGGCTGTGGACCGAGGCCGGCGTGGGCGTCCGCGAGGTGTTCATCGGCGACCCGATGGGCTGGAACGTGCCGGACCGCGTCGAGGACCAGCTCCGCGCGATCCGCGCCGAGTGGCCGGAGATCACCCGCTTCCACCTGCACCTGCACAACACCCGCGGCACCGCGCCGATCTCGGTGTACGCGGCGCTGCGCACCCTGGACCCGGCGTGCGAGCTGGTGGTGGACGCCACGATCGGCGGCATGGGCGGGTGCCCGTACTGCGGCAACGGCCGGCTCACCGGCATGACGCCCACCGAGGACCTGGTCGACCTGCTGGAGGAGCTCGGCATACCGACCGGGGTGGACCTGGACCGGCTGATCGAGGTCGTGGTGCACGCGCAGGCGGTCGTGGGGCGGGAGCTGTACGGGCACGTGTCGAAGGCCGGGCCGCGACCGCGCGGCGACCGGCTGTACGCCATGGACATGCCGTTCATCGAGACCCCCGAGCAGGCGCAGCACTTCCGGCTGGGGCCGGAGACGTACGCGGGCGCGCTGGCGCCCTGGAAGGAGCCGATCGCCTCGCCCGAGCGGGACGCGATCGAGCGGGAGAGGAGCGCACGATGACCGGACCGACGTCGGCGATCGCCCAGTACGTCGCGCAGGCGGCCGCGGCACCGGAGGAGGCGCGGCGGCGGGCGCTGGCCGCGGTCGTGGACACCGTGGGCGTGGCCATCGCGGGCCGCGCCGACCCGGGATTCGCGGCCCTGCGGGAGACGATGCGGCCGGAGATGGCGTCCGGGCCGGCCACGGTGTGGGCGACCGGGGAGCGCACCAGCCCCGCGATGGCCGCGCTGCTCAACGGCGCCGCCGGGCACGCGCTCGACTACGACGACGTCGCCGACCAGATCTACGGGCACCCCAGCGTGGTGCTGGTACCGGCGGTGCTGGCCGTGGCCGAGGCGACCGGCGCGAGCGGGCGCGACGCGCTGGCGGCGTACGCGGCCGGGTTCGACGTGTGCTGCGCGGTGGCGGCCGGGATGGACGTACGCGCGCACTACGCGCACGG
>Ga0164243_10005966_pt1 | contig 18530 bp, 16 predicted proteins | sample OricompcompostOP_FD_108781 | JGI IMG/M metagenome (GOLD analysis project Ga0164243, IMG submission 108781) | Organic Plus compost microbial communities from Emeryville, California, USA - Original compost - Organic plus compost (OP) | ecosystem: Engineered > Solid waste > Mixed feedstock >... | reverse complement strand
TGATCTGGAAATGCTGGACCACCAACACCCCCTACCACCCCGACCGCCACAACGCCCTGCAAAACCTCCTCGACCACACCCCACCCCACGCCGCTTGACACACAGGGCACTCCCGCCAGACTCACCCTCCGCGGTGGCCCGGGGGAGGGGGCTAGACCGGGAACTCGTCCAGCGGTGCCGTGGCCGGCGGTGGCGGGGTCGCTTTCCACAGGCCCGTCTTCTGAGCCGAGAGGCGGGCCAGGTAGGCCGGGTTGAGGATCACGTACCGGCGCCACAGCCGCCTGGGCTCGAGGCCCAGCCGCCACAGCCACTCCAGGCCGCTCTTCTGCATCCACGGTGGGGGCTTGCGGAGCAGGCCGGCGTGGTAGTCGAAGGCGGCGCCGACGGCCAGCAGCGGCATGTCGAGGTGGGGCCGCATGGCGTACGCGAACATCTCCTGCCGCGGGCACCCGAGGCCCACCAGCACGACCCGCGCGCCGGACGCCCGGATGCGGTCGGCGATCTCGACCGGCTCACCGGGGCGGGCGGTGCGGAACTTCGACGGCTCGGCGGCGGCGATCTTGAGGGCCGGGAACGTGCGCTCCAGCGCGGGCACGAGCCGGCCGAGGGTCTCCTCCGTCGAGCCGTACAGGTAGACGGGCAGCCCCTCGTCCGCGCAGCGGGCCAGGACCCGCAGGGTCAGCGTCGGGCCGTAGACCCGGTCGGCGAGCCCCGTCCCGTGCAACAGGTTGAGCCCCCAGCGGACCGGCTGGCCGTCGGGGGTGACCACGTCGAACGCGTTGAGCCGGGCGTTGTGCGCGGGGTCGAGGACGCCGGTCATCACCCCGTGGACGGCCAGCGCGGTGAGCGCCAGCGGCCGGCGCTCGTGCGCGGCGGCGAGCACGCGCTCGGTCGCCGTCTCGTAGTCGACGGCGTCGACGAGGACGCCGAGGACGCCGTGCCTGCCCTTGTCGATCACGACCTGGGCACCCAGCGGTCGGCGTTGGCCTCGTAGATCTCGCGCAGGATCATCGGCACGTCGTAGGTCTGCCGCCACTCCGGGTAGTGCTCCTGGAAGCGCGCCATGCTGCTGATCCACCACTGGTGGTCGCCGATCCGGGCCTGCTCGACATAGTTGATCTTCGCCTCGCGGCCCGAGATCTCCTGGGCCAGGGCGAACGCCTCGATGTGCGACGTGTTGGAGAAGCGGCCGCCACCGAGGTTGTAGATCTGGCCCGAGCGGGGTGCCCGGAAGAACGCCTCGAACGCGGTCAGCACGTCGTGCGAGTGGATGGCGTCGCGGACCATCTTGCCCTTGTAGCCGTACAGGTTGTACGTGCGGCCCTCCATGACGCAGCGCATCACGTACCCCAGGAAGCCGTGCAGTTCGGCGGCGGAGTGCGCCGGCCCGGTCAGCGTGCCGCCCCGGAACGACGCGGTCTTCATGCCGAAGTAGCGGCCGTACTCCTGGACCATCACGTCGGCCGCGACCTTGCTCACACCGAAGATGGAGTGCAGGCAGTCGTCGATCGGCATGTCCTCGGTGATGCCGTCGGTGTACGGGTGGCCCGCGGCGATCTCGTACCGCGTCTCGTGCTCCTCCAGCGGCAGCCGGTTGGGCCGGTCGCCGTACACCTTGTTGGTCGAGCAGAAGATGAACGGCGCGTCGATCGCGTGCTGCCGGGTGTTTTCCAGGACGTTCAGCGTGCCGACCGCGTTGACGTCGAAGTCGGTGAACGGCTCCTTGGCGGCCCAGTCGTGCGAGGGCTGGCCGGCGGTGTGGATCACCACCGCGATGTCCGAACCGTATTTCTTGAAGATCTGTTCGAGCCCCGGCCGGTCCCGGATGTCGGTGTCGTAGTGGGTGTACGCCGTGCCCAGCTCGCCCGCCAGGCTCGCGACGCTCCACGCGGTCGAGCCGTCCTCGCCGTAGAAGTAGCGCCGCATGTCGTTGTCGATGCCGACGACGTCGAGGCCGAGGCCGGCGAAGTGCCGGCTGGCCTCCGAGCCGATCAAGCCTCCGGAACCGGTGACCAACGCGACGGACACATCACTCCAGGTGCTGCTCGGGGGGATGAAAAAGCCACCGGAGCATAACGTAAGGGCTCCGCTTGTCGCGGAGCCCAACGTTGCGGTGGGGAAGGGGGGAGTTGAACCCCCACGCCCTTTCGGGCACACGGACCTGAACCGTGCGCGTCTGCCATTCCGCCACTTCCCCGGGAACGGCTGCCGGGACATATTACGCTATCCCTGCCGGTGGCCGTGGGCGGTTGCCGCTCGCGGCGCTTGGGAAGACTAGCACGGCACGCGCTGACGGGCTCCATCCCCCAGACGTCACGTGCGCCAGCGCTCACGGAGACCGGCGAAAGACCGTCGGCCGGTCGCCATGCGGACTGCGGGTGCCCCGGCCGGATACCATCATTCCCTCGGGACCCGAGGAGGAGCCGGTGAGCGTGCTGCAACGCTTCGAGAAGCGTTTGGAAGGCCTGGTCGAGGGGGCCTTCGCGAAGGTGTTCAAGGGGGTCGTCCACCCTGTGGAGATCCTCAACGCCATGCAGCGGGAGGCGGAGGCGCACAAGGCTATCCTGGCCGGCGGGCGGACTCTGGTGCCCAACCGCTACGTGATCGACCTGTCTCCGTACGACCACAGCCGGCTCGCGCCGTACGCGGCCGCGCTCGCGCAGGAGCTGGCCCAGTCGCAGGCCGAGTTCATCGGCGAGCAGGCGTGGACCGTCTACGGCGACGTGATCGTCGAGATCGAGCGCGGCGACGGCCTCGACACCGGCATGTTCCGGGTCACCGCCGAGGTCTACACGGGCGGCGACGTGGCCCCGGTGCCGCAGGGCGGCTATGACGCCCCTGGCGGCGGCTACCACCAGCCGGCGCCGTACGACCAGGGCTACGGCCAGCCGCCGATGCACGGTGGCGGCGGCCGCAACATCCGCCTGGTCTCGGGCGACGGCCGCACGTACCCCCTGCAGATGGGCTCGACGGTGATCGGCCGCGGCGACCAGGCCAACCTGCGCCTGCCCGACGTCGGCATCTCCCGCCGCCACGCCCGGCTCGACTTCGACGGGGCTCAGGTCGTCCTCACCGACCTCGGCTCGACCAACGGCACGATGGTCAACGGCCAGCGCGTCTCGGCCGTGGCGCTCAACCCCGGCGACATGATCCAGCTCGGCACGACGACCCTGACGTTCCGCGTGGACGGTTAGCCCGTTGGCCGGAGATTTCGTCGTCGAGGTCGCCCGGATCGGATTCATCGTCCTCCTGTGGATCTTCGTGTTCACGGTGGTGGGTGTGATCCGGCGCGACCTCTTCGCCGGGGCCCGATCCAGCCGGCTGGTCGCCGCACCGCGCGGGGTGGGTGCGTCGGCCGGCCACGCGCGTCCGGCCAAGGTGAAGCGGGGCCGTGCGGCTCACCAGCTCGTGGTGACCGCCGGCCAGCTCGCCGGCACGCGCATCACACTCGGTGACCAACAGATCACGATCGGACGGGCCGAAGACTCGACCCTGGTCATCACCGACGACTACGCGTCGGCCCGCCACGCCCGCCTCGTCCCCCGGAACGGGCAGTGGTTCGTGGAAGACCTGGGATCGACCAACGGGACCTATCTCGACCGCGCTAAGGTCACCGGGCCAACCCCCGTTCCCCTCGGCGTGCCGATTCGCATCGGCCGCACTTCACTCGAGTTACGGCCATGACACTGACCCTGCGTTACGCGGCCCGCAGTGACCGCGGTCTGATCCGGGACGGAAACCAGGATTCCGTCTACGCCGGGCCGCGGCTGCTCGCCGTCGCCGACGGCATGGGCGGCATGGCCGCCGGTGACGTCGCGAGCAACATCGTCATCGGTGCGATGGCGCCGCTCGACGAGGACGTCCCCGGGGATGCTCTCGTCGACGCCTTACGCACCGCCGTCGACGCCGCCAACCAGCAGCTCCGCGACACCGTCGACGCCAACCCCCACCTCGAGGGCATGGGCACCACGCTGACCGCGACCCTCTTCTCGGGCAGCAAGATCGGCATGGTGCACATCGGCGACTCGCGGGCCTACCTCCTGCGGGACGGCGAGTTCGCCCAGATCACCAAAGACGACACCTACGTGCAGATGCTGGTCGACGAGGGCCGGATCAGCGCCGAGGAGGCGAGCAGCCACCCGCAGCGGTCGCTGCTCACCCGCGCGCTCGACGGCCGCGACATCGACCCGGAATACTCCGTACGCCAGGTGCTGCCGGGCGACCGCTACCTGATCTGCAGCGACGGGCTCTCCGGCGTCGTGAGCGCCGAGACGATCGCCGACACCCTCCGCGAATACGCCGACCCGCAGCAGTGCGTCGAGCGGCTGGTGGCGCTGGCGCTGCGCGGCGGCGGCCCGGACAACATCACCGTCGTCGTCGCCGACGCGACCGACCAGGACATCGTCGAGGCCGCCCCGATCGTCGGCGGCGCCGCCGCCCGCGACCGCGGCAACTCGACGTCCGCGGCCGCCGACACGCCGGCCGCCCGCGCGTCCGCCGCGCTCGCCGGCCCGCGCGCCGCGGCCCCGGAGCAGGACCTGCCGGCCGACGCCAACGGCCGCGCCGGTGTCCACGACGAGGAGGGCGAGCCGCGCCGGCGCCGCCCGCTGCGGACGGCAATCATGCTCGCCGTCCTGCTGCTGATCCTCGGCGGGGGCCTGTGGGCCGGCTGGCGGGTGACCCAGCAGCAGTTCTACGTCGGCGCCACCGAGGACGGCCGCCTGGCGGTGTTCCGGGGCGTGCCGGGGCAGATCGCGGGCGTCGACCTGTCCAGCGTCCGCTCGACCAGCGCGACGACCCTCGACGAGCTGACCGCGGTCGCCCAGGAGCGGGTCAAGCAGGGCATCCAGGCCGACAGCGAGTCCGACGCGCAGCGCCGGCTGGCCGAGCTCACCAACGACGACCCGGCGAACCCGAACCTCAAGCCCGCCTGCCCGCCCAGCCCGACGCCGACGGCGAGCCCGACCGCGTTCACGGCACCCGGCGTCTCGGCCACCGCGACGACCGAGCCCGCCGGCATCGCACCGAGCGGCGGCACCGCCGTGCCGACCGCTCCGACCGAGACCCCGCCCACCGACTCCGTCCCGCCGGTCATCGACCCGGCCGACTGCCGACCGTCCGACTGACATCGTGAGCGCCGCACCGGGCCCGGCCACCACACCCGCGTCGACGGGTGAGCTGCCGCGTGTCCGGGCGGGGCGGGGCCGGCGCAACGCGGAGCTGGCGCTGCTGGCGTTCGCGATGGTGGTGGTCGCGGCGTACCTCGGGACGATCGAACTGACGATGTTCGACACGATCACCGGCGACTTCTGGACGCCGGTGGCCATCCTGAGCGTGCTGTTCCTCGGCCTCCACCTCGTCGTCCGGTTCGCGGCACCCTACGCCGACCCGGTGCTGATCCCGGCGGTCGCCCTGCTCAACGGCGTCGGCGTGGGCTTCCTGCGGCGCCTCGACATGGAGGAGGCGGCCGAGCAGGCCGACTTCTCGGTCTTCGCCGGCACCGGCGGTCGGCAGCTGCTCTGGACGCTCATCTCGGTGGTCCTGGCCGCGGTCGTCCTCCTGGTCATCCGGGACCACCGGGTGATCTCGCGGTACGCGTACACCCTGGGCCTGACCGGTATCATCCTGGTGCTCCTGCCGGCCCTGCTGCCCTCGAGCATCTCGGAGATCAACGGCGCGAAGCTCTGGATCCGGGTGGGCGGCATCTCGATCCAGCCCGGTGAGTTCGCCAAGCTGGCCCTGCTCACGTTCTTCGCGTACTACCTGGTGCGCAAGCGCGAGGTGCTGTCGCTGGCCAGCCGCCGCGTGCTCGGCATCGACTTCCCGCGCGGCCGCGACCTGGGCCCGGTGCTCGCGGTCTGGGCGGTCAGCCTCCTGGTGCTGGTCTTCGAGAAGGACCTCGGCACCTCGCTGCTCTACTTCGGCATGTTCGTGGTGACGCTCTACATCGCCACGGAGCGGGTGAGCTGGCTGCTGATCGGCCTGCTGCTCTTCTTCGGCGGCGCGTACACCGCGTACCTGCTCGGCGCGTCGATCCAGGGCCCGTTCGCCAACTTCTACCACCGTGTCGACATCTGGCTGGACCCGTTCGCGGACCCGTACGCCGACGGCTACCAGCTCGTGCAGTCGCTGCTCGGCCTCGGCAGCGGCGGGCTCTTCGGCGCCGGGCCGGGTGGCGGGCAGCCGTTCAAGATCCCCGAGGTGCACAACGACTTCGTCTTCGCCGGCATAGGCGAGGAGATCGGCCTCTTCGGGCTCTCCGCGCTGCTGATCGTCTACCTGCTGATCGTCGAGCGCGGCCTGCGCGCCGGTCTCGCCGTCCGCGACTCGTTCGGCAAGCTGCTCGCCGGCGGCCTCGCGTTCACCCTGGCCCTCCAGGTCTTCGTGATCATCGGCGGGATCAGCCGGCTGATCCCGCTCACCGGCCAGACGACGCCGTTCCTCTCGGCCGGTGGCTCGTCGTTGATGGCCAACTGGATGCTCATCGCGCTTCTGCTGCGGGTCTCCGACGCGGCCCGCCGTCCGGTGGACGGCTCGGTGGCGTCGATCCGCCCGGGCGGAGCGGCCGCGAGCGCTCCCGCGCAACTGCACGGGGCGCCCACGGAGGTGATCAAACCGTGAACGCTCCGCTCCGCCGGGTCGGCGTGGTCGTGCTGGTGCTCTTCGCGCTGCTCTTCGCCAACCTGAACTGGGTCCAGGCCTACAAGGCCGACGAGTACCGCAACAGCGACTACAACGGCCGCGTGCAGGTCGCCGAGTACGAGCGCGAGCGCGGCGTCATCGAGGCCGGCCGCACGGCGCTCGCGAACAGCAAGCCGACCGACGGCGAGCTCAAGTACCTCCGCCAGTACCCGTTCGACGAGACGTACGCCCACGTCGTCGGCTACAACCCGGTCAACCTGGCGGCCACCGGCATCGAGCGCACCGAGGACGAGTTCCTCGCCGGTACGTCCGACATGCTGGTCGGCGACCGCATCTCCGACCTGTGGACCGGTGAGAAGACGCCGGGCGGCAGCGTGCTGCTCAGCCTCTCCAAGCGGGCCCAGGAGACCGCGTTCAAGGAGCTCAGCAACAACCGGGTCGGCGCCGGCAAGGGGGCCGCGGTCGCGCTGGACCCGCGCACCGGCGCGGTGCAGGCGCTGGTGTCGATGCCCAGCTTCGACCCGAACCCGCTGGTCAGCCACGACTCGGCGACGGCCGAGGCCGCGTTCGACAAGCTCGACAGCGACCCCGACAAGCCGCTGATCAACCGTGCGCTGAGCGAGACGTACCCGCCGGGCTCGACGTTCAAGGTGATCGACGCCGCGGCGGCGCTGGAGAACGGCTACACCAAGGAGACGATGATCCCGGCCGGCCCGGTGTACCGTGCGCCGACGTCGGGCACCGACATCCGCAACGCGGCCGCCTCGATCTGCCCGGAGTCCGAGGTCTCGCTGATCGAGGCGTTGACCGAGTCGTGCAACACCGGCTTCGCCCGGCTCGCGGTGACGCTCGGCGCCGACACGATCAAGAACGAGGCCAAGAAGTTCGGCTTCACCCAGAGCGACCTGACCGTCGGCCGGCTCAACGGGCAGGGGCTGACGGTCGCGGCCAGCGAGACCGGCGACATCAAGAACCCGGACGGCGGCGACGACCCCGCGGCGCTGGCCCAGTCCGGCATCGGGCAGAACAACGTCCGGATGACGCCGATGCAAGGCGCGCTGATCGCGGCCGCCGTGGCCAACGACGGCCGCCAGATGCGGCCGTACCTGGTGCAGAAGCTCCTCGGCCCGGACCGCACCACCTCGCACTACACGGCGACGCCGAAGGAGCTCAACGGCTCGGTCGTGAGCGGTCAGGTCGCCGGTGACCTGCAGGACATGATGGTGAGCGCGGTCGAGAACGGCACCGGCCGCAACGCCCGCATCGACGGGTACCGGGTCGGCGGCAAGACCGGAACGGCCCAGTCCGCGCCGGACCGCGAGGACCACGGCTGGTTCATCGGCTTCGTGCAACGCTCCGACGGCACCCCGGTCAGCGCGGTCGCGGTGTTCCTCCAGGAGGCCGGCAGCGGCGGCAGCGCCGAGGCGGCCCGGATCGCCGGCCAGATCATGCGGGCCGTGGTCACCGACGCGGGGGGCAGCTGACCATGATCAGTCCCGGGGTCCTGCTCGGCGGTCGTTACCGCCTCGACGAGCGCATCGCGGGCGGCGGCATGGGCGACGTCTGGCGCGGCACCGACGAGGTGCTCGGCCGGACGGTCGCCGTGAAGATCCTGCTGCCCGCCCTGCTGGACGAGCCCGGCTTCGCCGAGCGCTTCCGCGGCGAGGCCCGGACGATGGCGACGATCAACCACCCCGGTGTGGTGGACGTCTACGACTACGGCAGCGACCAGCAGATCGCGTTCCTGGTCATGGAGTACGTCGAGGGCGACGCGCTGTCCCGCACACTGAGCCGGGTGGGCCGGCTCACACCGGCGCGCACGATGGCCCTCGTCGCCCAGGCGGCCGACGCGCTGCAGGCCGCCCACGAGAAGGGCATCGTCCACCGCGACGTCAAGCCCGGCAACCTGCTGGTGCGTCCCAACGGCACGCTGGTCCTCACCGACTTCGGCATCGCGCGCTCCGCGATCGTGGGCCAGCTCACCGCGGCCGGCTCCGTGCTCGGCACCGCGTCCTACATCTCGCCGGAGCAGGCGGCCGGTGCGATCGCCACGCCGTCCTCCGACGTGTACGCGCTCGGCGTCGTTGCGTACCAGTGCCTCTCCGGGCGGCGGCCGTTCGAGGGCGACAACCCGCTCGAGATCGCCATGAAGCACGTGCGGGAGACGCCGCGTCCCCTTCCGGGTGACATCCCGCCCGCGATCCGCGCGATCGTCGAGCGTTCGATGGCCAAGGACCCGGCCGCCCGCTGGCCCACCGCCTCCGCGCTGGCCGCCGTGGCGCGCCAGGCGGCCGCCACGCTCGCCGCGCCGGCCCGCACGCCGGGGCCGCTCTCCGCCGCGCCGTCGTCGCCGGCGGTGGCGACGAGCGGGCGGGCCCCCGTGCCGGCCCAGCCCGCCCCGCCGCCGCAGGCGCGGCCGCCGCAGGGCCTCCCGCACGCGCCGCAGAGCGGCGGCCCGGTCCACCGCCCGTCCGGTCCGCCCGCCGTGGGCAGCCCGGTCGGTCCCGGCCCGTACGCGCGGGTGCCGGCGGCCCCGCCGCCCAACCGTCCGTCAACGCCGGCGGGATACGGTTATGCGACGGCGCCTGCCGCCGCCCCGCAGGGTGGCGGAGGGCGCCGGATACTCATCGTGTTGGCGGTGATACTCGGCGTGCTCGTCCTGGTGTGCGCGGGCGTGATCTCCTACGAGCTCTCGAAGAACAGCAGCGGCTACAACAGCTCGCTGTCGCGGGACGCTTCGGAGAAGGTAACGACCGCGCTTCATCTCCCGGTCGACGGCGCCGAGCGGGCCGCCGCCCCGTACCGTCTTGGGGAGCGAATCCTCCACATCGGGATGACGAGCGGGACGAGCGAAGGAATGCAGACGAGATGACGCAGGCCCGCCTGCTGGGTGGCAGGTACCAGGTCGGCGAGCTGCTCGGATACGGCGGCATGGCCGAGGTGCACCGCGGTCGTGACCTGCGGCTTGGCCGCGATGTCGCGATCAAGATGCTCCGCACCGACCTCGCCCGCGACGCGACGTTCCAGATGCGGTTCCGGCGCGAGGCGCAGAACGCCGCCTCGCTCAACCACCCGGCGATCGTCGCCGTCTACGACACCGGCGAGGAGATCGCCCCCACCGGCGAGACCCTGCCGTTCATCGTCATGGAGTTCGTCAACGGTCGCACCCTCAAGGAGGTGCTGGCGGCCGAGGGCCGGCTGATGCCCCGCCGCGCGCTGGAGATCTGTGCCGAGATCTGCGCGGCGCTGGAGTTCAGCCACCGGCACGGCATCATCCACCGCGACATCAAGCCGGGCAACGTGATGCTCACGCAGAACGGCTCGGTCAAGGTCATGGACTTCGGCATCGCCCGGGCCCTGGCCAGCGGCGCCACGACGATGACGCAGACCAGCGCGGTCATCGGCACCGCACAGTACCTCTCGCCCGAGCAGGCACGCGGCGAGGCGGTCGACGCCCGTTCCGACGTGTACGCGGCCGGCTGCGTGCTCTTCGAGCTGCTCTGCGGGCACCCGCCGTTCGTCGGCGACAGCCCGGTCAGCGTGGCCTACCAGCACGTGCGGGAGGACCCCCGGGCACCCAGCGAGATCAACCGCGACGTGACGCCGCCGATCGACGCGATCGTGCTCAAGGCCCTCTCCAAGAACCCGCTCAACCGCTACCAGAGCGCCGGCGAGATGCGCGCGGACCTCCTCCGGGCGGCCACCGGCCGGCCGGTGATGGCGACGCCCGTGCTGCGCGAGCCCGAGACCATGCCGATGTCCGCCGCCGCGGCGACCACCCAGATCCGCCGCCCGCAGGGCTCGGCCACCCGGCCGATCCCGGCCGCGCGGGTGGGCGACGCGCAACGGCGCAAGCGCTCCAACTGGGTGCTCGCCGCGCTGAGCGCGCTGGGCGTGCTGGCGGTGATCGCGCTGGTCGCCGGGCTGCTCGCGCAGAACGCCCGCAACGAGAAGGTCGACGTGGCCTCCGTGCTGGGCCAGCCGCTGAACGCCGCGCAGGAGCGGTTGACCGCGGCGGGACTGGTCGTCAACACGACGACCGAGAACGGCGACGACTGCAAGAAGGACACCGTCACCAAGCAGGACCCGGCCGGCGGCACGAAGGTCGAGAAGAACAGCACGGTCACGTTGACCGTCTGTGCCGGGCCGAACACCGCGGTGGTGCCCACCGACCTCGTCGGGCTGAGCGCCGACGCGGCCGAGGCGCGGCTCGAAGCGCTCCAGCTCAAGGCCAGGATCGTGAAGATCGACAGCTCGAAGCCGGAGAACCAGGTGCTCGCGGTCGACAAGGCCGGCACCTCGGTGCCCTTCGACACGACGATCCGGGTCGAGGTCTCCAACAACAAGCTGGCTCCGGTTCCCGAGGTCGTCGGGCGTAAGGAGGACGTCGCGAAGGCGCTGCTGGAGCAGGCCGGGTTCGACGTGAAGGTCGTCGAAGGCGATAAGGTCTCCGACCCGAACATCGCAGGCGTCGTGACCGACCAGTCGCCCGCGGGCAAGCGGGAGGCCCGGCGTGGCGACACGGTCACCATCGAGGTGACGGTGTTCGAGGAGCCGGTTGACCCGACGCCGCCCACCGGGACCCCGTCCCCGGGCACCGACGGCAACAACGGCACGATCGGGGGGATCCTGCCGGGCCTGGGCGGCAACGGGCGGCCCGCGGGCGAGTCCGACCGGGTCCGCCCTTCGACGACCCTCAAGCCGGCCGAGTGACGCAGGGTCGCCAGCCGGGCCGGGTGATGCGGGACCGCGGGGCCGTGGTGGGCCGTCAGGCGGCGGCGAAGGCGGCGCGGCGGCGGGCGTCCACCTCGGCCGACAGCTCCGGGGCCCGCTCGCGCGCCTCGGGGTAGCCGCACGCGGCCAGCCAGTTGGCCAGCATGATGTGGCCGCCCTCGGTGAGCACCGACTCGGGGTGGAACTGGACTCCCTCGATCGGCAGCGAGCGGTGCCGCATCGCCATCACCACGCCGGACTCCGTCGCGCCGGTGACCTCGATCTCGTCGGGCAGCGTGTCGGCGAGCACGGCGAGCGAGTGGTAGCGGGTCGCGGTGAACGGGTCGGGCAGCCCGGCGAGCACGCCGTCGCCGCGGTGGTGCACCAACGAGGTCTTGCCGTGGAGCAGCTCGGGTGCGCGGGTGACGGTGGCCCCGAACGCGGCCCCGATCGCCTGGTGGCCCAGGCAGACGCCGAAGATCGGCAGCTGCCCGCCGTACTCCTTGATCACGTCCATGCAGATGCCGGCGCGCTCGGGCGTACCCGGGCCGGGGGAGAGCAGGATGCCCGCGGCGCCGGACCGGCCGACGGCGGCCAGCTCGATCTCGTCGTTGCGCCGGACCTCGCACTCAACCCCGAGCTGGCCGAGGTACTGCACGAGGTTGAAGACGAACGAGTCGTAGTTGTCGATCACCAGGACGCGCATGACGGGGCTACCTCGGGTGCGGGTTGTTGGTCTCGGTGGAGTACGGGAGGTCGTGCTCGCCCAGGCCGGACTCGCGCGGGTCCGGGGTTCGGCCGACCATGCCGGGGTCGTCGACCGGCGCCGGGCCGCCGCCCGGGACCCCGCCGTCCTGCGTCACCTGCACGTCGTCGAAGGGCAGCAGCGGCTCGGCCCACGGGAAGACGACGAACCACAGCAGTGTGAGCACGCCGGCGACGAGCACCAGCGACGTCGCCAGCTTGCCCAGGAGCCCGTCGAACGGGAGTTTGCGCCAGATCCACGCGTACACCGGTCAGTCCCCCAGCTCCGACGGGCGGCCCTGCGACTTGGGCTGGCTGCGGGCGAGCTCGCCGTGGACGATCAGGCGTTGGTAGTTGTCGAACTTGGGGTTGCAGGTGGTCAGCGTGATCATCGCCTTCGTCGGCTTGGAGCCGGGCAGCCCGGGCACCGGCGCGACGACCTCGACCTGGGTCGGCTTGACGATGTGCACCTTGTTGACCTTGTAGACGTACCAGTTGGCCTTGTCCTCGACCACCAGCGCGTCGCCGTTGTCCAGCTCGTCGAGCCGCCAGAAGGTGGCCCGGTTGCGGTGCCCGGCGATCGAGAAGTTGCCGATCTGGCCCGGCATCGCGGTGTCCGGGTAGTGGCCCGGTGCGTAGCGGATGTCGGCCTGGGTGACGCCCTCGACCACCACCCACTGCTGGCCGAGGCGGGGGATGTAGAGCCGGGCGATGCCTTTGGCGCCGGCCGCGGAGCCCAGCCCGCCGGTCCCGGCGGACGGGGTCGGGCCGACGGTCGGGTTGCCGCCCTCGTCGGCCCACTGCTGCTCCAGCGAGTCGGCCAGCGCGTCCTGCTTGCCGCCCTGGATCACGCCGACGCCCCAGACCTCGTACGCCGCGAAGAGCAGCACCACCAGCCCCAGGGTGATCATCAGCTCGCCGGCGACCCGGATGCCGCCGCGGATCCGCGAGCCGAGGGTCGGCCGCGTCAGCTCGGAGTACACACTCTTGTAGCCTTCGCCCGCGCGCTCGGGGCGAAGGCGCACGACCTTCTCGCCGCGGCGGACGCGGTGCGGCGTCGGCGGCGCCGCCGGCGGGTCCGGCCGCTTCGGCGCCGGCGGGACGGCACCCATCAGCGTGGTCGCGTCGGCCGGCTGCGGCAGCTTCGGGATCACCGTGGTCTCGTCGCCGACGGCGGGGATCACCGCGGTGGTGTCCGGGGTCGGCGGCCGCACCGGGCCCGACGGGTGCCGGGTGCCGCCCGTGTAGTCCAGCGGCCGCGGATGCGGCCGCGGTGCCGGGTCGGCCAGCCGGGGGATGACCGCGGTCGCGTCGTTGGTGTCCGGCGCGCGGTGGCGCCCGTTCTGGTCGGTCGTCATGACGGCTCTGGCCTCATGAAGCCACCTTGGCGGACCGGAGGCCACTGGACCCCTCGAACGCCGGTATCGTCACGTCCTTCTCCACCGTCTCTTGATAGCCGAGCTGGAAGTGGTCGACAGCGTCTTTGAAGAGACGTACGCCGTCGGAGGCCGCCAACGCGTTCCGCATCGCGTCGGGATCGCCGATGGCCGTGATCACGAAGGGTGGTGAGTAGACCCGCCCGTGGAGGAGCAGGGTGTTGCCGACACAGCGTACAGCGCTGGTCGAGAGCACGCGGACACCCATGATCGACATAGCCTCGGCGCCGCCGGCCCAGAGCGCGTTGACCACCGCCTGCACGTCGCCCTGGTGCACCACGAGGTCGTCCGGGCGTACGCCGTCGGGGCGGTTGCCCGCGCGCTGCGGCGGCGCGTCGTCGAGCTTCACGGTGAGGCCGGGGCCGTGCACCGCGGTGAAGCCCGCGGCCAGCTCGTACCGCTTGGCCCGCTCGCTCTCGGCCCGGATGGGGCCGTCGGTGCGGGCCAGGGCCTCGGTCTGGCTCTGGACGGAGGCGGCGAGCTCGCGAGCGCGCTGCTGGCTGGCGGTGACCCGGTCGCGCTCCTCGTTGACGACCTGGGCGAGCCGGGGGCGGCGGTCCTCGCGCAGGGATGTGCCGTCGGCCGTGCGGGCCGTTGTGGTGAAGAGCAGGCCGGCAGCCAAGGCGATCAGCGGCACGAAGGCCGACCAGGCGCTGCGCGGCCGGCCACGCGCCGGCAGCAGGCGGCGGACGACGGCCCGCCACCCCGCCTGGCGGGTCGGGGAGGTGTCCACCTGGCCTCCTTCTCCTATAACCGGTTGGCACCCGTGGATGGCCGCGACGCGCCGCGTTGACTACGCTAGCTCCCGAACATTATTGGCCATGGACCGTCGCCGGTTGACAGGCCCGAGCGAGGACCCAACCAGGAGAGAGCGTCGTGCCGAAGTCGCAGGTCCGCAAGAAGAAGGTCTACACGCCCCCGACCGACGTGCGTCCGTCGGCGACGGCCGTGAGCCGCAAGCCGAGCCCTCGCTGGGTGCCCGTCAGCGCGGTCGTGCTGATCGTCCTCGGCATCGCGTGGCTGGTGGTCTACTACCTCTCCGACACGCAGTACCCGGTGGCGTCGTGGCGCTACTGGAACCTGGCGATCGGCTTCGGTGCCATGGTGGCCTCCCTGGCGGTCCTGAGCCGCTGGCGATAGCCCCGCGCCGCGATCATCCTTTACTAAGGTGACGTGAGGGACCGGAAGTGCGGCGTACTTCACGTTACCGTTTGGTAACACTTGTCGTACCGTTGGTCATCAGCTTCAGATAGAGGGCCAACGGAGGCTTGCGCATGGGCGTTGTCGAGATCGTCTGCACGGTCATCGCCGGTCTCATCACGCTTGTAGCGGTCGCGCTGGCCGTCCGTGCCGTCATGCGCATGCTGAGCGTGATCCGCCAGGGCCAGCCGGATCCGTTCCGCCTGGGCTCGTGGGGCGACCGCACCAAGGTCATGCTCAAGGAGACCGCCGGCCACACCCGGATGCTCAAGTGGTCGGTGATCGGCGCGGCGCACTGGTTCGTGATGGTCGCGTTCATCGTGCTGTCGCTGCTGGTGCTCGAGGCGTACTTCGAGGTGGTGTCGCCGGAGAGCGGCATCCCCTGGCTGTCCAACTGGGTGGTCTTCGGTTTCGTCACGGAGATCATCGGCATTCTCGGCATCGTCGGCATCCTCGTGCTGATCGCGATCCGGCTGCGGAACCGCCCGTCCCGGGCCCGGGGGTTGTCGCGCTTCACCGGGTCGACGATGTGGCAGGGCTACTTCGTCGAGTGGGTGATCGTCGGGGTCCTCGTCTGCGGGTTCCTGATCCGCGGCTTCAAGGCCGCGACGGGCCACCTGGAGTTCCCCACCTGGGCCGCGCCGCTCTCGCACGGCCTCGGCGACGTGCTGCCGGCGTGGGAGTCCGGCTCGGCGGTGGTCGCCGCGATCAAGATCGTCATCTCGATGACGTGGCTGATCACGATCTCGCTCAACATCACGATGGGCGTGGCCTGGCACCGCTTCCTGGCCTTCCCCAACATCTTCTTCAAGCGCGACCCGGCCAAGCCCGCGGGTTCGGGCCTCGGCGCGCTCAAGCCGATGACGTCGGCCGGCAAGCTGCTCGACTTCGAGGAGGCCGACCCGGAGAAGGACCAGTTCGGCGTGGCCCAGGTGGAGCAGTTCACCTGGAAGGGCCTGCTCGACTTCTCCACCTGTACGGAGTGCGGCCGCTGCCAGTCGCAGTGTCCGGCGTGGAACACCGGCAAGCCGCTCTCGCCCAAGCTGCTCGTGCTCTCGCTGCGCGACCACGCGTACGCCAAGGCGCCGTACCTGCTCGCCGGCGGCGGCAAGGACCTCACCGGCGAGGAGAAGGCCAGCGCCGAGCAGCTGGCCGGCGTCGACGTGCTGGCACTGGCCGAGGCCGAGCGGCCGCTGATCGGCGGCGCCGACGTCAACGGCGTGATCGACCCCGACGTGCTCTGGTCCTGCACCACCTGCGGCGCCTGCGTCGAGCAGTGCCCGGTCGACATCGAGCACGTCGACCACATCGTCGACATGCGCCGCTACCAGGTGCTCATCGAATCGTCGTTCCCCTCCGAGGCCGGCGTCATGCTGCGCAACCTGGAGAACAAGGGCAACCCGTGGGGTGCGCCGCCCAACACCCGCGAGGACTGGACCAAGGGCCTCGACTTCGAGATCAAGCGTGCGGGTGCCGGCGACGACTTCGAGTACCTGTTCTGGGTCGGCTGCGCCGGCGCCTTCGAGGACCGGGCGAAGAAGACCACCCGGGCCGTGGCCACGCTGCTGCACGAGGCCGGCGTCGACTTCGCGATCCTCGGCGAGGGCGAGACCTGCTCCGGCGACCCGGCCCGCCGGATCGGCAACGAGTTCGTCTTCCAGATGCTCGCCCAGCAGAACGTGGAGACCCTCAACGAGGCGGGCGTCAAGAAGATCGTCGCCACCTGCCCGCACTGCTTCAACACCCTGCGCAACGAGTACGGCGCACTCGGCGGCTCGTTCGAGGTCGTGCACCACACGCAGCTCCTGGCCGACCTGGTCGCCAGCGGCAAGCTGACGCCGGTGCAGCCGGTCGACGGCGGGGTCACGTACCACGACCCCTGCTACCTGGGCCGCCACAACCGGATCTTCACGCCGCCGCGCGAGGTGCTGGCCGCGACGGCTGGCGGCGCCGCTGTGACCGAGATGCCGCGCAACAGCGAGCGTTCCTTCTGCTGCGGTGCCGGCGGCGCGCGGATGTGGATGGAGGAGCGCATCGGCAAGCGGATCAACATCGAGCGCGTCGAGGAGGCGATCTCCACCGGAGCGCACACGATCGCGGTCGGCTGCCCGTTCTGCTTCACGATGATCAGCGACGGCGTGACCGCCAAGCAGGCCGCCGGCGCCACCGACGGCATCGAGGTGGTCGACGTCGCCTCCGTCCTGCTCCGCTCGGTCAAGCCGGAGAGCCCCGCCGCCGAGCCGGAGGCGGCCGCGGCGGGGTGATCCGCAGCCTGCGGGGTGTGGAAAACCGCACGGGTACGGTCGCGGGCATGGTGACCGCGGCCGGCCGGCTCCTCGCCGGCATCGCCCTCGGCGCCGCCACCGCGCCGGTCGAGTTCCTGTTCGCGGCCTGGGCGGGCGGGGCGGTGCTCGTCGGCCGCGCGCGCTCCGCGTACGGGCCGGCCCGCCACCTGGCGGAGCTGTCGCGCTGGCGGGTCGCCACGTTCCTGCCCGGCGACGTCTCGGCGGGCGACGACGGTTACTCCGGTGCGCGCGCCGTCGCGTACCTCTCCGTGCGGTGGCTCGTGGGGCTGCTCGGCGGGCTGATCGCGCTGCTGTTCCTGTACGGGTTGGGCACCGGCGCGGTGTGGGCACGAGACTTCCTGCTCGGCCGGAGCGGCGTGCCGCTCGTCGTCGCGCAGGTGGTGGGCGGCCTGGTGCTGCTCTTCCTGGCCGTCCAGGGCTTCCTCGGCGTGGCGGCGCTCGACCGGCGGCTGGCGCGGGCGATGCTCGGGCCGAGCGACCGGGCCCGCTACGAGCGGCGGATCAGCGAGCTGGCGGCCAGCCGGGCCGGCGTGGTGGCGGCGGTCGACGCGGAGCGGCGGCGCATCGAGCGGGACCTGCACGACGGGGTGCAGCAGCGGCTGGTCGCGCTCGGGATGCTGCTGGGCCGGGCCCGGCGGACCGCTGATAGGGACAAATCGGATGAGCTGGTCCGGCAGGCACACGACGAGGCGCGCGGGATCCTCGCCGAGCTGCGCGACGTCGCGTGGCGCGCGTACCCCGCCGACCTGGACAACCTCGGGCTTCCGGAGGCCCTGTCCCGGGTCGCCGAACGCAGCGGTGTCCGCGTGACCGTGGAGTGCGGCGTGGGCCGGCTCCCGGCCGCCGTGGAAACCGCGGCGTACTTCGTCGTGTCCGAAGCGGTGACCAACGCGGCCAAGCACGCGCCGGACAGCACCGTCACGGTCTCCGTCCGGTCGTCGGGTGCGCGCCTGCGGGTGGCGGTGACCGACGACGGCCCCGGTGGCGCCGACCCGGCCGGCGGGGGCCTGTCCGGGCTCGCGCGCCGGGTCGCCGCCCTGGACGGGAACTTCACCGTGACCAGCCCGCCCGGCGGCGGGACGGCCGTGACCGCGGAGCTGCCATGCGGGTGATCCTGGCCGAGGACTCGGTGCTGTTGCGGGAGGGGCTGGCCCGGCTCCTCGCGGACGAGGGCCACGAGGTGGTGGCCGGCGTCGGGGACGCGGCGGCGCTGCTCGCGGCCGTCGCCGCCGACCCGCCGGACGTGGTCGTCGCCGACGTCCGCATGCCGCCGACCCACACCGACGAGGGCCTGCGCGCGGCCATGGAGATCCGCGAGCGCTGGCCCTCGGTCGGCGTGCTGGTGCTCTCGCAGTACGTGGAGCGCCGGTACGCGGTCGAGCTGCTGACCACCCGCGGCGAGGGCGTCGGCTACCTGCTCAAGGACCGGGTCGCCGAGGTCGGGGAGTTCCTGGAGGCGCTGGACCGGGTGGCGGCCGGCCGGGCCGCG
>Ga0164243_10005965_pt1 | contig 18532 bp, 17 predicted proteins | sample OricompcompostOP_FD_108781 | JGI IMG/M metagenome (GOLD analysis project Ga0164243, IMG submission 108781) | Organic Plus compost microbial communities from Emeryville, California, USA - Original compost - Organic plus compost (OP) | ecosystem: Engineered > Solid waste > Mixed feedstock >... | reverse complement strand
CGGGGCTCTCCGGCGGCGCGGCGGGCGCCGGGTGCGCGGGGGCGGCGGGCTCGGTGCCGTTGACGCCGGGGCGGGGCTTGGTCCAGGTCGCGGCCAGGGCGGCGGCGGGCGGGGGCGCCTGCACGGCGGCCGCGCGCGTGTCGGCGACGCGCGGGCCGGGGCCGATGGGCACCGCGGCGCCCGCAAGGCGGACCGGCCCCGTGCCGGCCGCGCCCACGGGGGCCGGCTGGGGCGGGGGCGGCGGGACGACCGGGTCGTGCGGCGGCGGGGGCGGTACGTGGGGACGGGCGCCGCCGCCGCTGCGGCCGCTGTTCTGCGGCGGTCTGGCGGGACGGCCGCCGCGGCGCGCCTCGATCAGGCTGACGGCCCGCTCGGGCAGCCAGGCGGACGCCGTGCCGCTGTCGTCGGAGCCGGAGCCGAACAGGTGCGGGGCGAGCTGCGCCTGGAGGTCGGCCGGGTTGGGCCGGGCCGTCGGGTCCATCTGCATGCAGGACTCGATGAGCGGCCGCAGCTCGTCCGGCAGGCCCTCGAGGTCCGGGCCCTCGCGCAGCAGCATGAAGACCGTCTCGACGGGGTTGGCGCCGTGGAACGGGGGGTGGCCGGTGGCGGCGAAGACCAGCATGGAGCCGAGGGAGAACACGTCGCTCGCGCCGGTGACGCTGCGGGAGTCCTTGGCCTGCTCCGGGGACATGTAGGCGGGGGTGCCGACGGCGACGTTGGTCATCGTCAGCCGGGTGTTGGACACCCCCGAGGCGATGCCGAAGTCGATCACGCGGGGGCCGTCCTCGACGACCAGCACGTTGGACGGCTTGAGGTCGCGGTGGACCAGGCCCGCGCCGTGGATCGACTGGAGCGCCTCGGCGACGCCCGCGGCGAGCCAGCGCACGGCCTGCGCGGGCAGCGGCCCGCACTCGTTCACTATCTCCTCGAGCGAGGGGGCGGGCACGTACGCGGTGGCCAGCCACGGCACGGCGGCGCGCGGGTCGGCGTCCACGACGGCCGCCGTGTAGAAACCGGAGACCGCGCGGGCCGCCTCCACCTCGCGCGTGAAACGCACCCGGAACAGCTGGTCCTCGGCCAGCTCGGTCCGGACCGTCTTGATCGCCACCCGCCGGCCGGACGCCGAGCGCGCGAGATAGACCAGCCCCATGCCGCCGGCTCCCAGCCGTCCCAGCACCTCGAACGGCCCGATTCGCCGCGGATCGTGCTGCGTCAGCTGATCCACCACTTGCCTGCCACCTCCCCGTACGCGTCGCGCCACCACCTGTGCGCGACCGTAGTGCAGCGTCTCACCACCGCACCGCCGTGGCGGCACGCACCCCGATTCTTCCTGTCCGGGCCCCCTGGTGCGAACCGGCCGACAAATCGGGTGTCCAGGTTTACATATGACTCGAATGGACGGTCGGACGGCGTACAGGAGACGGACCGCGGCGGCGCACCGAGCGTACGGTCAGCGCCGCAGCAGCGCGAAGGACGCCCCCTGATTGTCGGTGACGACGGCCGCCGTTCCGTACGACGTCTCGAAGGGCGGAACCTGCGTGCGTCCGCCGAGGCGGGTCACCGTCTCCAGTGCGGGCTCCAGCTCCGTCACCGCGAAGTGGACGAGGAGGTGCGGGGGCATTTCGGGGGCGAAGACCTCGGAGACGGGCGCGCGTCCGAATTCCGGGTCGGCGCCCTCACCGAACAGGGCGTCGTGGAAGAGGTCGCCGTAGAAGGCGTTGGCCGTCTCCGTGTCCCGGGTGTAGAGCTGGACCCAGGCGAAGGTGCCGGGCTCGTGCCGGCGTCCGAAGCCGGTCGCGGTGCCGGGCTCCCACAGCGAGAACACCGCGCCCTCGGGGTCGGTGACGAGCGCGGTGCGGCCGAGGTCGCCGAACGGCGCGGGGGGCGCGACCACGCGTCCGCCGGCCGCGCGGATGCGGGCGCACAGGCTGTCGGCGTCCGGGGTCCAGAAGGACACCGTCCACACCGTGGGCAGCCGTCCGTCCGTCTTGCGCGCGAGGGAGGCGACGGGGTCGCCGTCCTTCAGCGCCCGGACCGTCCCGGTGGGCTGGTCCTCGAAGGTCCAGCCGAACAGCTCACCGTAGAACCGCTTGCCCGCCTCCAGATCGGGCAGCTGCGCGTCCACCCAGCAGGGGGTGCCCTCTGTGTACTCCGATGCCCTGTTTTCGGCCATGCCGACAACGTAGCCGTGCCGCCCGCACCCCGCCGACCAGGCACACCAGGGTTCTTCGGGCCCCGCACCCCATTTGCAGTCGGCCGAATCGCGCTCCTGAACCCCGTCGGTAAGCTGACGGCATGACAGGACAAGTGCGTACCGTCGACGGCCGCGTGGCCGGCCGGCGTGGGCAGGAGACCCGGCAGAAGCTGCTCGACTGCCTCAGCGAGATGCTCAGCTCGTCCCCGTACCGGGATGTCAAGGTCATCGACGTCGCCCGCCGCGCGGGGACCTCGCCGGCCACCTTCTACCAGTACTTCCCCGACGTCGAGGGCGCCGTGCTGGAGCTCGCCGAGACCATGGCGGCGGAGAGCGGCTCCCTGAGCGAGCTGGTCGAGGGACGCTCCTGGAGCGGGCGGGCCGGGTGGCAGACGGCGCAGGAACTGGTCGACGGTTTCCTGGAGTTCTGGCGGAAGCACGACGCGATCCTGCGTGTGGTGGATCTCGGCGCCGCCGAAGGGGACAAACGTTTCTCCAAGATCCGTCTGAAGGTGCTCAACGCCGTGGAGGGCTCGCTCGCCGAGGCGGTCTCCGAGCTCCAGGCGAAGGGCCGGATCGACAAGGACGTCAACCCCGGCGCGATCGCCGGGTCCCTGGTCGCCATGCTGGCGGCCGTGGCCTCGCACCAGAAAGGTTTCTCCTCCTGGGGCGTCAAGCAGGCCGAGATCAAACCGAACCTGGCGCTGCTGGTGCACCTGGGGGTCACCGGGCGCAAGCCGACCAAGTAGCGGGCCCGGCCCCGCATCCCCTCCCCGACCTCGCGATTCCTGTCATCCGGGCGGCGATTCACTCCGGTGGACCGCCGCCTGTCGCGTCCCCGGGGGCGGTCCGGTTCCGATGGTGGGGGCGCGAGGGCGGACCACGCCCGCGCCCGGACGGTGCGGCACCGCACGGCTGCCTGCCGCCCGGGTGCGCGTCCCGACGCCGACGACGCTGGAGGAACCGCCATGGCCCTGTCCCGTGAAGAGCGCGAGACGTTCCTGTCCGAACCGCGCGTGGCCGCGTTCGCGGTGGACGCGGGCGAGGGCCGCGCCCCGCTGACCGTGCCGATCTGGTACCAGTACGCGCCCGGCGAGGACGTGTGGATCCTCACCGGGCTGCACTCCCGCAAGAACCGGCTGCTGCAGGCGTCGGGCCGCTTCTCCCTCCTGGTGGAACGCGTCGAGCCGACCACCCGCTACGTCTCCGTCGAGGGCCCCGTCGTCGACACTTCCCCCGCCACGATCGAGAAGCTCCGGGAGATCTCCGCGCGCTATCTGCCGCCCGAGAAGGTCGAGGGGTACGTGGACTTCGCGTGGAAGAACCGCGGGGAGCAGGTCGTGGTGCGGATGCGGCCGGAGCGGTGGGTGTCGTCGGACCTGGGCTCCATCTGAGCCGACAATCGCTGCATGCAACCGGAACCGGAACCCGAACCTGATCTCCACGAGCTGCTGCGTTCCCTGCGGGTGTGGGACCCGGCCGTCACCGACCTGCGCCCCTTCGACCCGGAGCGGGCCCCCGCCGAGCCGCTGCCGCTGTTCGCGCGGTGGCTGGCGGACGCGGCGGCGGCCGGACAGCCCGAGCCGCACACCATGTCCCTGGCGACGGCGGACGCGGACGGTCTGCCGGACGTGCGGATCGTGATGCTGCACGGCGCGGACGAGCGGGGCTGGTCGTTCGCCACGCACGCGCACAGCCGCAAGGGCGGCCACCTCGCCGCCCGCCCGTACGCGGCCCTCGCCTTCTACTGGCCCGTCCTGGGCCGCCAGGTCCGTGTACGGGGCCCCGTCACGGCCGCCCCGCCCGAGGAGGCCCAGGCCGACCTCCACGCCCGCTCGACCGGCGCGCTGGCCGCGGCCCTCACGGGCCACCAGAGCGGGGTGCTCGCCTCTCCCGAGGAACTCCGCCTTGCCTCGGAGGCGGCCTGGGAGAAGGCGCGCAGTGCCCCGACGACCCCGGCGCCGTCGTGGACGCTGTACCACCTCGCCCCGGCCGAGGTGGAGTTCTTCCAGGGCGATCCCCAGCGACGCCATGTGCGGCTGCGGTATCGGCGGGAGGGGGCGGACTGGGTGCGGGAGTTGCTGTGGCCGTGAGGGGGTGGCTCCACGCCTGAAGCTCATGGCCCCGCCGGCTCCCGGTCCGTCGCGAGGCGGGCGTGGAGGTGGGTGTCCCGGAAGGCGTCATGGCGGTCGGGGGCGAACATCGCGTCTCGCAGCGTGCCCTCCGGGAGGAAGCCGCAGCGGGTCGCGATGCGGCAGGACGCCTCGTGGCCTATCGCGTGGCCCAGTTCCAGGCGGTGGAGGGCGCCCTCGGTCAGGGCCCAGTGCGCGGCGAGCAGGACCGCGCGGGTGGCCACGCCCCGGCCCCGGGCCTCCGGCAGGACCCAGTAGCCGATGCGGCCGACGCGCATCACCGGATGTATGTCCTGGATGCCGATGTGGCCGAGCGGTGTGCCGTCGGTGTCGTCCGCGACATGGAAGGAGAGGGTGGACCCCTCCTCGGCGAGGGCGACCCGGGCGCGCAGGGAGCGGCGGGCGCCGGCCAGGTCGTCGACCGGGCGCAGCGGGGTGTTCCAGCGCCGGAACTCCGGGTCCGTGAGGCCGCGCAGCCAGGCGTCCGCGTCGTCGGCGGAGTCCGGGTCCCAGGCGCGCAGCAGCAGTCCGTGGCCGCGGAGTTCGGACGGCGGGAGGGGTCGGGTGGGCTGGGGAGAAGACATGGGGACATTGAACCCGCGATCACGACATCATGTGATCATTCCGCAACCAATTCCGGTCTTGACCGAGACCCATCAACCCCCTGCTTGATTACGCTCGCGGTCATGGCCGACTCCTCCACGTCCGCGCAGCCCACCGCGCCCCTCCGGGCGGACCGCCCCGTCCATGTCGTCGGCGGCGGCCCCGGCGGACTGTCCGTCGCGCACGCCCTGCGCGCCCGCGGGGTGCGGGCCGTCGTCCTGGAGCGCTCCGAGCGGGTCGGCGACTCCTGGCGCCGGCACTACGACCGGCTGCACCTGCACACCACCCGGCGCCGGTCGGCGCTCCCCGGCCTGCCGATGCCGCGCCGCTTCGGACGCTGGCCGTCCCGCGACGACGTGGTCCGCTACCTGGAGAAGTACGCCGAGCACCACCGCCTGGAGATCGTCACCGGCGTCGAGGTGTCCCGGATCGAGCGCAGCGAGGACGGCGCCGGCTGGCTGCTGCGCGCCACCGGCGGACGTGAGCTGACGGGCGCGGCGGTCGTCGTCGCCACCGGCTTCAACCACACCCCGCGCGTCCCCGACTGGCCCGGACGGGACACGTACACGGGCGAGTTGCTGCACGCGTCCCAGTACCGCAACCCCAAGCCGTTCGCCGGGCGGGACGTGCTGGTGGTGGGCGTCGGCAACACGGGCGCCGAGATCGCCGTGGACCTGGTGGAGGGCGGCGCGTCCCGGGTGCGGCTGGCGGTGCGCACCCCTCCGCACATCGTGCGCCGCTCGACGGCCGGCTGGCCCGCGCAGTACTCCGGGATCCTGGTGCGCCGGCTGCCGGTGCCGCTGGTGGACCGGATCAGCCGCCTCCAGGCGCGGGTCGCGGTGCCGGACCTGTCCGAGCACGGCCTGCCCCGCCCGGAGACCGGGCTCTACAGCCGCGTCCTGGAGGGCGCGATCCCTGTGCAGGACGTCGGTCTGATCGACGCCGTGCGCGCGGGCTCGGTGGAGGTGGTCGCCGCAGTGAAGGGCTTCGAGGAGGGCGAGGTGCTGCTGGCGGACGGCGAGCGGATCTCCCCGGACGCCGTGATCGCGGCCACCGGGTACGAGCGCGGCCTGGAGGGCCTGGTCGGCCACCTCGGCGTGCTGGACGAGCGCGGCAGACCCGTGGTCCACGGCGCCCGCACCCCGGCCGGCGCCCCGGACCTGTACTTCACCGGCTTCACCAACCCGATCAGCGGCAACCTCCGCGAGATGGCCCTGGACGCCCAGCGCATCGCCCGCGCGGTCGCCCGCAGCGGGAAGGCGTCCCCGCTGCCGGGCGCCTGAGACCCGGTTTTCAGCTGCCGGGCGCCCGGCCCTCCGGGCGCCTCAGCTCGCCGTCAGGACCGCGGGCCGCTTGCGGATCACCAGCGCCATCAGCGCCGCCGCCGCGCACAGCGCGCCCGACGCCAGCCACACCACGTCGTACGAGCCGAACGCGTCCCGCGCCAGCCCGCCCGCGAAGGCCACGATCGCCGCGCCCACCTGGTGCGAGGCCAGCACCCAGCCGAACACGATGGGACTGTCGTCGCCGTAGTGCTCCCGGCACAGCGCGAGGGTGGGCGGCACGGTGGCGACCCAGTCGAGGCCGTAGAAGACGATGAAGAGCAGCATCGGCGGGTGCACGGAGGGCGCCAGCAGCAGGGGCAGGAAGAGCAGGGATATGCCGCGCAGCGCGTAGTACACGGCGAGCAGCCGGCGCGCGTCGAAGCGGTCGGTGAACCAGCCGGAGGCCACCGTGCCGACGACGTCGAAGACGCCGATGACGGCGAGCAGGGACGCGGCGGTGGTGATGGGCATGCCGTGGTCGTGCGAGGCGGGCACGAAGTGGGTCTGGATCAGTCCGTTGGTGGAGGCGCCGCAGATCGCGAACGTCCCGGCGAGCAGCCAGAAAGGGCCGGTGCGGGCGGCCGAGCCGAGCACGGTCAGCGCGCGCCGGGCGGCCCCGGGCACGGGCGCCGGCTTGGGCACGAACTCCTCGGCCCCGTACGGCTTCTGGCCGACGTCGGCCGGGTGGTCTCGCAGCAGCAGCCAGACGAACGGCACCACGGCGAGCGCGGCGAGGGCGACCGTCACGGCCGCGGGCCGCCACGAGTAGCGGTCGACGATCCACGACAGCAGCGGCAGGAAGATCAGCTGTCCGGAGGCGGACGCGGCGGTGAGGATGCCGCTGACCAGACCGCGCCGCTCGGTGAACCAGCGGTTGGTGACGGTGGCGGCGAAGGCGAGCGCCATGGAGCCTGAGCCGAGGCCCACCAGCAGGCCCCAGCAGAGCATCAGCTGCCAGGGGGCGGTCATCCACACGGTGGCGCCGGAGCCGGCCGCGATCACGGTCAGCGCGACGGCGACGACCCGGCGGATGCCGTAGCGGTCCATCAGCGCCGCCGCGAACGGGGCGGTGAGTCCGTACAGCGCCAGGTTGACGGAGACCGCGGCGCCGATGGTGCCGCGCGACCAGCCGAACTCCTCGTTCAGCGGGTCGATGAACAGCCCCGGCACGGCGCGGAAGGCGGCGGCGCCGATGATCGTCACGAAGGTGACGGCGGCGACGAACCAGGCGCGGTGCACGCGGAGGCGGGTCGGCTTGCGGCCGCTCGCGGGCGGCCCGACGGCGGCGGTCTTGCTGGTCGTGGTCACGCCGTACAGCTTCGGTGAAGCATGTCTGTTTCAACGAGTGGCCCGAGGGACAGTATTCGCTAGGATCGGGCCATGCCTTCACGTCCGGACGAGTCCCGCTCCCCCGCCGGCCACCGGCCCCACCGCGTGGTCGTCCTCGCCCTCGACGGCGCGCTGCCGTTCGAACTGGGCATCCCGCACCGCGTGTTCGGCCGGCCCCGGGACGAGAAGGGGCGCCCGCTGTACGAGGTGGTCACCTGCTCGGTCCGGCCGCCGGGTCCTGTGGAGACGGACGCCGACTTCACCATCCATGTGCCGCACGGCCCGGAGGCCCTGGCCACCGCCGACACGGTGGTCGTCCCGGCCTCCTACGAGCTGGGCCCGGTCTTCGAGCGGGGCGAGCTGACGGACGAACTCGCCGACGCGCTGGGCCGCATCCCGCCGACGGCCCGCATCGCCTCCATCTGCACCGGGGTGTACGTCCTCGCCGCCTCCGGCCGCCTCGACGGGCGCCGCGCCACCACGCACTGGGCGGACGCGGAGCGGCTGCAGCGGCTGTTCCCGCGGATCGACGTCGACCCGGACGTGCTGTTCGTCGACGACGGCGACATCCTCACCTCGGCGGGCGTGGCGGCCGGGATCGACCTGTGCCTGCACATGGTGCGGCGCGACCACGGCGCCGCCGTCGCCAACGACGTGGCCCGGCGCACGGTGGTGCCGCCGCACCGGGACGGCGGCCAGGCGCAGTACATCCAGCGCCCGGTGCCCGACCCGCAGCAGGCGTCCACGAGCGGCGCCCGCGCCTGGGCGCTGGGCCGGCTGCACGAGCCGATCCAGCTGCGGGACATGGCGGAGCGGGAGTCGATGTCGGTGCGCACCTTCACCCGCCGCTTCCGTGAAGAGACCGGGGTCAGTCCGGGGCAGTGGCTCACCCGTCAACGGGTGGAGCGGGCACGGTACTTGCTGGAGACCACCGAGCTGACCGTGGACCAGGTGGCGCGGGACGCGGGGTTCGGGACGGCCCAGTCCATGCGCGCCCATCTCCAGGCGGCCCTCGGTGTGACGCCCACGGCCTACCGGCGCACCTTCCGCGCGGGTTCGACGCGCGAGGAGGGGGCGGCGGTCGCGGTCTGAGTTCGCACGCGTCCGTTTGTCCACAGGCTGTGGACAGATATTTCGCCGCGGCGGCGGTGCGGCGCTGCTCGCCCCGAGCACGGCAGCCCCGCACCGCCCTTCGTCTCCGGCGGCCCCGCCAGGTCCCCCGCGCCCGGGAGGCACACGCCGGATCACGACCCACACTCGCCGAGGGCTCCCGTCGCGGCGCCCTCGCCGTCCCCTCACGGCGAATCGCTGACGACCAGAGTCATCACCCGGTCATGGCGCGTCAATACCATTTCGAGGGTGGATACGGCGTTCGCGGCAATTGCCCTGTTCGTCGGCTCGGCGCACGGGAGCACATCCGGCGCACCGCATCACGCACGGCACCGGAGCGCCGTCGCGCCATGCACCCGTGCCTCCCCGAAGGCGCGGCAACCGTCGGGGCGCGGAGCGCTCAGACCGCCTCGTACGCCAGCCCGTCGTACGTCACCGCGCTGCCGCCGCAGGAGGTGCGGGCGGCGTCGGACGCGGCGCCGCAGCGGTCGAGTTCGCACCAGATGCGTTTGCCGGCGCCCTCGGTGGTCCAGCCCCAGCGGTCGGCGAGACCGTCGACGAGGGCGAGTCCGCGCCCGCCGGTCGCCTCGTCGCCCGCGCAGCGCGGCACGGGGGCGCGGCCGCTGCGGTCGGCGACCTCCAGGCGGACGGTGACCTCCTCGGCCGCGTCCGCGCCGGGCAGCGAGAGTCTCAGGACGGCCGGACAGCCCGTGTGCACCACGGCGTTGGTGACCAGTTCGGAGACGAGCAGGATCAGCGTCTCGGCCAGCGGTTCGTCGGCCCCTATGCCGGACCCGGCCAGCCGTGAGCGGGCCCAGCGCCTGGCCCGCCCCACCTCAGCGGGGTCGGGCCGGATCTCCAGCTGCACTTGAAGCACCTGCACCGCTCACACCATCCGAACCGGCGGACACTTGGACTCGCGCCTCACGAGGGCCACGATCCTAGCCATTTTCCGCATGGCCAGAACAATGACCGGGACCGGGATCACGGACCGTGACTCCCTTGTGGGACAGCATGGTTGACGTACAGTCACGCCAACAAGCGCTTCGGGCATATTCCAACGCGAAGGAGTACCCGTGCGGCATACTGTGCGACGCTTGCCGCGCCGACTCGAACGGAGCGCGGTACACGGCCCGTTGAGCCCACGGACACCCGCAGGAACGGCGCCTCGGGCAACCGTCACGAGGGAGCCCCGGCCGTGGCGGACACTCACGACGACTCGCATCCCTCACAACGTACCGGAGCCGCGCCCCGACTCCGGGCCGTGACGAGAGAACTCACCCGGCCCGGTGCCGTACGGACGCTCCGTGATCAGGAAAATGCCACGATCGGTGACACGAATGCCGTCGGGAGCGCCCGGCGCGTCACTCGGGGACGGTGAAGTAGCGGGCGAACGCGGAGACGATCTCCTCCTCGCCGATCCGCCCGTCCCCGTCGGTGTCCAGCTGTGCGGCGGCCTGCGCCGCCACGTCCCCGTCGACGCCCAGCACCCGGAGCACGCGCGCGGTGTTCTCCACGCCGACGGCGCCGTCCCCGGTGGTGTCCGCGACGGCGAGCGCCGCGTGCAGGAAGGGGCGGGCGATCTCGGCGAAGCGCTCCGGGTTGTCCCGCAGCCGCTTGACCGCGCCGGTCACGAACTCCTCGCGGGTGATGCGCTGGTCGCCGTCCCGGTCGGCGATGCCGGCCATGCCCTGCCAGAACGCCTCGGCGCCGACGTACAGGGACTGGCCCCGGTCGGAGCGGGCCGCCGTGCTGAACTCGGCGAGCAGCGCCTTGGCCGCCGCCATGAAGTCCTCGCGGTCGATGTAGCCGTTGCCGTCCTGGTCGAAGCCTGCGAAGCGGGCCGCGATCCTGCGCTCGTACTCGCTGGTGACCATGTCTTGTTCAGGCCGCCTTAGGTCGGAGGGGTCGTCTCGCTGGGAGCGTACGGGGTGCGGGGGCGCGGGGAAGCCGGAAAGCGGCGCTTGGGCCAGGACCGGGGGAACACCGGGACAGACGTGTGACACGTGTGAGCGGCACCACGCGCGGACCACGAGGTGGGAAGGGGGTGACGGGGGCGGCGGCTCAGGCGGAGAGCGGGCGGGCGTCCTCGTCGACGGCGGACGGCACGTCCGGGTGGACCTCGAACAGCCGACGCACCCCGAGCGCGCCGAGCACCTTGTTGACGTGGCTGCCGTCGGCGGCGCCGCGCGCGGGCAGGATCAGCCGGAGCCGGCCCTGACAGGAGCGCAGCAGCCGGCGGGAGGCTATGAGCACGCCCACCCCGCTGGAGTCGCAGAACCACACCTCGGAGAGGTCGAGGACCAGTTGGTGCCGCCCCTCCGCCACGACGTCGTGCACCCGCTGCCGCAGCACCGGGGACGTCACCAGGTCCAGCTCGCCGGAGACCCGGAGGACGGCCCATTCGCCGTTCTCCTGGTCGGTCACTTTGAAGGTCACCACCACGCCCCTCGCTCGCTGAAACGGAAGCAATGCCTACGCTTCCTTGCTGCGCGGCTGCCCACCGGCCGTTCCCTGAAACACGGACCCGGAAACGGTTACCGAACAGAAGGGGCTTGTTCTGGTCGTAATCGATCCGATTCGATCGGTTCCGATCGACAGGCGACGGGGCAGACATGATCCGCGGGCTGTGCCACCTGCGTGCGCGACCCTCTACCACGGAAGGCGCCGCGAGGGGCGCACATTGCCACAAAGGGGCGTGCACGCACGTGGATGGCGACTACATTCGTGGCGTCGCCGGTCACACGCCGGTCCCGGGACCGACCACCCCGGAGACCCGCGGGACGAACAGGGGGTGAGGGGCCGCATGCAGAAGAAGGACGTACCGCCCCGCTGGGACCGCAAGATGCAGCAGCGGCTCGCCCGCGGGGAGGCGGCCGCCCTCGGCGAGCTCTACGACCGTTTCGCGTCCCTGGTGCACGGCCTCGCCCACCGCGTCCTCGGGGACGAACACGCGGCTGACACCGTCACCCGTGACGTCTTCGCGCACGTCTGGCAGCACCCCGACACCTACGACCCCCGCCAGGGCCCCCTGCGCAGCTGGCTCGCCGCTCTGACCAACCGGCTGGCCGTGGAGCGGCTGCGCACCACCGAGACCGCCGCGCTCGCCCGGGGCGGGCCCGGCACCACCGAGGACCTGGAGCGCAAGGTCCGGCACGCCACGGTCGCCGCCCGCGCCGACTACATCGTCCAGTCGATGCCCGCGCCCCTGCGGGCCGCGCTGGAGCTGGCCTACTTCCAGCGCCGCGACTACCGGCAGACCGCCGCCGACCTCGGCGTCACCGACGAGGAGGCCCGCCGCCGGCTGCGCCTCGGCCTCCAGCTGCTGGCCACCGCCCACGACGCCGGGACGCCGGGGGCGCCGCCCGGAATGGGGGGTGCCGCGTGAGCGGGCGCCGCCCCGGGCCGTACGACGACCGCGGAACCCTCGCCCCCGGGCCGGACGCGCTGCCCCCGGGTCCCGAGCACCAGGTGCTGAAGTCGCTGCTCGGCGCCTGGGCGCTGGCCGCCTGCGCGCCCGCCGAGGCCGACGCCGTCGAGGAGCACCTCGGTGTGTGCGGGTCCTGCGCGGACGAGGCGCTGCGGCTGCGCGAGGCCGTGGGCCTGCTCCAGCGGCCCGAGAGCCTGGACCTGAACCCGGCGCTGCGCACCCGCGTCCTGGAGACCTGCCTGGAGCGGCGCCCGCCGCGCATCCCGGTCCCCGCCTGGGCCACCGCCTACGACACCGAGACCGCCCGGCTCGACGCGCTGCTCCAGGACTTCGGCGACAACGAGTGGCACGCGCCGGTGCGGCTGCGCTGGTACGAGGGCGACGAGGCGAGCACCCGGCGCACCACCGTCGCCGGGGTCATCGCCCACCTGATGAGCGTCGACGGGCTGGTCGCGGTCGCCCTCGGCCTGGAGGACCCGCTCGGCGACGTCCGTCCCGAGCGGGCCACGCCGTCCGACCGCACCGAGGCGTACTGGCGTGCCGCCCGTTTCCCGCCCACCCGGGCCGTCCGCGGGCCCTGGCGGGAGCAGAGCCACCGGCTGATCCGCACGGTCTCCTTCACCGGCAGCGACACCGGCCGCATGACCGTCCCCTACGGCGACTTCGCGCTGCCGCTGCACGACGCGATGCTGGACCGGGCCTTCGAGTGCTGGGTCCACGCGGAGGACATCGCGGAGGCGGTGGACTATCCGTACGACCCCCCTGCGGGGCGCCATCTGCACGAGATGGTGGACCTCGCGGCCCGTCTGCTTCCCGTGGTCCTGGAGAACCGCCGCCATCATGGGCTCGCCGCCCCGGTGGAGCGCCGGCTGATCGCGGCCGGGGAGCCGGGGCGGAGCCTGCGGCTGGAGATCGAGGGGTCGGGCGGCGGGGAGTGGCTGATCCCGCTGGACTCGCCGGCGGCGAAGGGGTCCGCTGAGCACGAGGTGGCTCATGTCGCCCTTGACGGGGCGGAGTTCTGCCGGCTGGCGGCCGGACATGTGCCGCCTCGGGAGGCTGCCGCCGGGCAGGAGGGTGATCGTGAGGCGATCAGGGATGTGCTGCTCGCCGCGGCGAGCTTGAGCCGCATGTAGGGGCGGGTCGCGCTCGTCGCCGGCTGCGGGTGCGTGGTGGTTGCTCGCGCAGTTCCCCGCGCCCCCGGAAGGGGCGCGGGGAACTGCGCGAGCGGCCCCCGCCGGCCCGCAGCCTCCGACGAGACCCGGAGGCCCCGCCTCTCAGGCGAACACGACCGTACGGCGGCCGTTCAGCAGAATCCTCCGCTCCGCATGCCACTTCACGGCCCGCGCCAGCGCCTGGCACTCCACGTCCCGCCCGATCGCGACCAGCTGGTCGGGCGTGACGTCGTGCGACACCCGCTCGACCTCCTGCTCGATGATCGGCCCCTCGTCCAGATCCGCGGTGACGTAATGAGCCGTGGCCCCGATCAGCTTCACACCCCGCGCATGCGCCTGGTGGTACGGCTTCGCGCCCTTGAAGCTCGGCAGGAACGAGTGGTGGATGTTGATGATCCGCCCCGACAGCTGCTTGCACAGGTCGTCCGAGAGCACCTGCATGTAGCGGGCGAGGACGACGAGTTCGACCTCGTCCTCACGCACGATCTCCAGCAGCCGCGCCTCGGCCTCCGGCTTGGTGTCCCTGGTCACCGGGATGTGGTGGAAGGGGATGTTGTAGGAGGCGACGAGCTCGGCGAAGTCGGTGTGGTTGGACACCACTCCGGCGATCTCCACGGGCAGCGCACCGGTCCGCGCACGGAACAGCAGGTCGTTCAGGCAGTGCCCGAACTTGCTGACCATCAGCAGGATGCGCATCTTCTCGTCGGCCCGGTTGATCTGCCAGTCCATCTGGAAGGAGTCGCCGATCGCGGCGAAGCTCGCCCGCAGCTTGTCCACCGTGACCGGCGCCTCGGCGGAGAAGTGGACGCGCATGAAGAACAGACCCGTGTCATGGTCGCCGAACTGCTGGCTGTCCTCGATGTTGCAGCCGGTCATGAACAGGTAGCTGGACACGGCGTGCACGATGCCCTGCTTGTCGGGGCAGGACAGGGTGAGGACGTACTGGTCGGCAGGTGCCGCGGCTCGGGTGGACTGCTCGCTCATGGGGAAAAGGGTCGCACACCCGGACCGGCTCCCGGCCGGTCGTCCCGCTACGCGGAACGCGTCATGATGCGCAGCACCTCGAGCGTGCTGGGCTGCGCGTCCGGGTCGTCGCCGTCGCTCGCCGCCATCCGCACGTGCGCGTCACGCGCGGCGCGCACCGCCTCCGGCCAGCCCTCGTGCTCCACGTACGCGGTGACCGGGGCGTCCGGCCCGACCTGGTGCATGATCCGCAGCACGCGCAGCACGGCGGTGTCGACGAGCGCGGCCTCCTGCGAGTCGCGGAAGATCGTGCCGACGTACTTCTCGGCGGACCAGTTGTCCAGCCAGGTGTCCTCGACGAGCCGGTACACGGCGTCGGTGACGTCCCCGTAGCCGGGCACGCCGGCCAGCCAGACGTCCCGCTGGAAGACGGGGTCGGAGAGCATGTGCAGCGCGGAGCGCACATTGCTGCGCCAGCGCCACCACGGCATGTCGTTGAGTGGCATGCCGCCCATGGTGGAGGAGCGACGGCCGCGACGGGAAGAGTTCTCCGAACCTTGCACGGTCGTCGATCGTACGTTTCCGCTCCGTACGCCCCGGACGGGCCCCCGCAATTCACCTCCGCGTCACCTGTCGTTGACCGAGCGTCACGGCGCGGTTCGCCGTGTGAGGGAATGGTGCGGGGACATGACCGGCAGGCGACGCATCCGCAGTACCGTCCTCCCCCGCTCCCTCGTCCGGCCCGCCCGCGCCGGCGCCCTGGCCGCAGGCGCGCTGGCGGCGTGCGCGGCGCTGGTCGCCGGCTGCGGGGTCGTCCCCGGCGTCACGGGGGGCTCAGGGGACGACACGATCACCGTGATGACGTGGGCGCCCGAGAACACCGGCGCGACCAACAAGCCCGGCATGCCCGCGTTCGCCGAGGCCTACGGCCGCTGGGTGAACGCCCACGGCGGCCTCGGCGGCCGCCCGCTGAGGGTGCTGACCTGCGACGAACACGACGACGCGGTGGCCGCGGCCCGCTGCGCCCGGCGCGCGGTCGCGGAGAACGCCGTCGCCGTGGTCGGCTCGTACAGCCAGCACGGCGACGCCTTCCTGCCCACGCTGGAGGCCGCCGGCATCCCGTACATCGGCGGCTACGGCCTCACCCACGACGAGTTCACCAGCCCGCTGTCCTACCCCGTCAACGGCGGACAGCCCGCGCTGCTCGCGGGGCTCGGCCGGACCCTCGCCGACGCGTGCGGTCCTGTCGCCCTGGTCCGGCCCGACACCATCGCGGGCGACCAGCTCCCTCCGCTGCTGGACTCGGGCCTCGCCGCGGGCGGCCACGACCGGGCGGGCGACCTGCGCGCCGCCGAGGACGCGACCTCCTACGGCGACGCCGCCGAGCGCGCCCTGGAACACGCGGCCGACGGCACCGGGGAGAAGGGCTGCGTGGTGCCCGCGCTCGGCGACCGCACCGGCACCTTCATGGACTCCTTCCGGCGCGCCCGCGCCCGGTACCCGAAGGTGCGCACCGCGACCGTGCTGGGCAGCGTCGACCAGACGGTGCTGGACGCCTCCGGCGGGGCGTCGGGACCGTACGAGGGGGCGTACGTCACCGGCTGGTACCCGGAGGCGGGGGACGCGCGCTGGGATCCGATGAGGGAGGTGATCCGGGCGGAGGCCTTCGGCGACAACCGGATCGACCCGGCGGACGCGGGCGTGCAGACGACGTGGATCGCCTACACGGTGCTCCGCCAGGCCGTGGAGTCGCTCGGCGACGGCGAGGTCACCGCGGACACGGTGTCCGCCGCCCTGGACGGCGGTCTGAAGGTCACCACCGGCAACCTCACCCCGACCCTCCGCTGGAAGTTCCAGGACACCCTGGCCTCCGTCGGCCTCCCCCGCCTGGTCAACGCGAACGTCACCCTCCACCAGGTCCGCGACGGCCGCCTCACAGCAGCGGCGAACGGCTTCACGGACGTGACGTCCACGCTGGAGGACGCGGCGCTGTGAGAAAGGGGCGCGGGGAACTGCGCGCCCCGCCCCCACGCACCCGCACCTGACCTACAACTGCGTAGGAGCCCGCTCGGTCAGCCCGTACTGACGGGCGATGGCGTTCCACAGCTCGGACGCCTTCTGCTTCTGCTCGGTGGCGGTCCCGCTCTCCCGGTTCCCCGCAGCGGTCTGCTCGGTGCTCCGGGCGGACCCCTTCTTGCACCCCTTCTTCCCCTTGGCCTGCTCCGCCCACTTCGCATAGTGGTCGTCGGCCGAGGCGGACGCCTTCCACGCCTTCCGCAGCGCCTCGCTCAGCGCCTCGTGCTCGGGCAGCTTGTCCACGGAGAGCTGACCCAGGTCGGTGACGAGCTGCCGCCGCTGCTTCGCGGCCTCCCGCAGATCGGACGCGGCCTGGCCGAGGTCACGGCACGCCTTCACGTCCTCCACCGCGTTGATCACGGAGCTGCGGCTGTCGCCGCTGTGCGCGAGCAGCTTGTCCAGCTCGACGGCCTGCTCACGGGCCGGGTCGGCGCTCGGCGACGCCGAGGCCTCGGTGCTCGCGGGCGCGGTGGCGGAGACGGGCTGGTTGGTGTCGCCGTCGTCGTCCTTGTCGCCGCTGCCGAGCAGGGCGCCGGCGCCGATGCCGACGAGGGCGATTCCGACGCCGACCGCGGCGATCAGCGGCCAGCGCGGGCTGCCGCCACCGCCGCCGCGTCCGCCGCCGTGGCCTCCCCCGTGGCCGGAGCCGGGCGGGGCGGGCGGTCCGGGCGGGGTGCGGTCGGTCCGGACGGGACGGCCGTAGTCCATGCGCGGCATCTGCTGCGTGGCGCCGGCCGCGCCGTCCCCGTCGCGGAAGAGGTTGTCGAACTCGGCGGGCGGCTGCCGGCCCGCGTCGCCCTGCGCGGCGCCGTACGGCGGGGGCCCCTGGTCGGTGATCGGGGCGATGAACTGGGTGGGCTCGGCGTCCGGGCTGCCCGGCATCGGGCCGGGACCGGCCGGCGGCTGGGCGATGCCGAGGTGGTGGGTGAGCTCCGCGTCGTGCGCGGCGGGCATCTCGGGCGGCAGCGCGCCCGGGGCGACCGGGGGTATGTACTGGGTCGCGCCCTCGTCGGCGCCGCCCGCCGGGACGTGCGGTATGACCTGTGTGGCGCCCTCGTCCGCGCCGGGCGCGGGGGGCGGCAGCGGGGCGCCGTGGGCGGGCGGGTAGCCGTACCCGCCGCCGGGAGCCGCGTAGGCGGAACCGTTCTGCGGGGGCAGCTGGCCGCCCGCGGCGTGACCTCCGTACGGGGCGGGGTGGCCGTAGTCGCCGCCCTGGCCGTACGGGTCCTGCCCGCCGTGCGCGGGCGGGTAGCCGCCCTGGGACGGGGCGCCCTCGGGCGGCAGCGGCCCGGGGCCGCCCTGCGGCTGACCACCGCCGTGCTGCCCACCGTGCTGACCACCGTGCTGACCGCCCTGGACCTGACCCGAGGCGTCCCACGAGGGCTGCTGCCCCTGCTGCTGACCGTACGGCAGCTGGGCGTGATGGCCGCCGTGCTGCGGCTGACCACCCTGCTGCCCGTGCTGCGGCTGACCACCCTGCTGGTGATGACCCCCGTCCCACCCGGACGGCGACTGCTGCTGCCACTGCCCGTCGTTCGCCGACGGCCACTCCTGGCCGGCGGACGGGGCGGCGGCCTGCTGGTCGGGGCCCCAGGGGTTACCCCAGGTCTGGCCGCCGGGCGGCGCCGAGGCGGGGAACCCGCCGGCGGGCGGGCCGTCCGTACCGCCGGGCGCGGCCGGACCGGACGTCATGCCCGGCAGCAGGGGCTCACCACCGTCCGAGGGCAGCACGATGCCTTCGCGCGCTTGGCGCGCCGAGGGCTCCTCGCCCTGTCCACTCTGCGTCACCGGGACTCCTACCAATGGGGGACCTTGTGAATCGCGCTCACGCTACCGGGTCCCCGGAGCCCGGTGCCACGCAGCACAGAACCTGACCTCCTGCCCTGTGAGCGCGGTAACAAAACCGGGTCACCGCACGCTGATTACGTCACCTCCGTCCCGCCCGTCTCCCGTGTCCCACGGGAGTGTCGCGTACGTCACGCCGCCGTCTGCAGCTCCATCCGCGCCCCGAATTCCCGTACCACCGGCTCCTCCCGGTACGGCTCGAGGCGCTGCTGGAGGTCCTCCAGGTACTCCGCGCCCCGGTCGGAGCGCAGCCCGCCGAGCAGTTCGGCGGCCTTGAGGCCCGTGGCGCAGGCCTGTTCGATCTCGCGCTGCTGCACCTGGGCGGTGGCGAGCAGCACATAGCCGATGGCCCG
>Ga0164243_10005964_pt1 | contig 18534 bp, 18 predicted proteins | sample OricompcompostOP_FD_108781 | JGI IMG/M metagenome (GOLD analysis project Ga0164243, IMG submission 108781) | Organic Plus compost microbial communities from Emeryville, California, USA - Original compost - Organic plus compost (OP) | ecosystem: Engineered > Solid waste > Mixed feedstock >... | reverse complement strand
TCGCCAGTGGCCGGTCGTCGCATGGGCATGATGCGCGTGCATGCCATCGGTCGCAGCTCGGGCCGTCCACGCCCCGTCGTGCTCGGCTACTTCCCGGACGGCGGGCGCCTCGTCACGCTCGCGATGAACGGCTGGTCTCCCGACGAGCCGCAGTGGTGGCTGAACCTCCGGGCCGAGCCGGAGGTCGATGTCGACCTTGCCGGCCGGTCGGCGGCGATTCCGGGCGCGAGCGGCGACGGACGACGAGCGCGCCCGCCTCTGGCCAGGCTTCACGCGCTTCCCCGGATGGGGCGACGTCGACGTCCTCTCCGCCCGGCGGCCCGCGGGCACCGCCGTCGTCGTGCTCGAGCCGCGCTGAGCGCACAGGCCTCATCGTCCTTGCTCCGGCTGCCGCGGCGCTCGTCTCGTTCGTCTTCTCGCTCGCCGCGCGGAACGTCGCGTCGAGTGGCATGGTGCGCGGCGCGTTCCGCATCCTCCCGCGACACGTGTTCAAGTAGCGGCGGACCGGGTCGCGAATCGCGCCGATGCCGCAGGATGTACGGAGAATCTGCGCCAGGTGCAGACAACTGTTCAGCAACCGCGAGCCTGTTAACGTGACCGACCCGACCGTGTTCATTTCCCGTTCACCGTTCGTGGCACCCTCGCGCCATGAGACCGGGCGGACGCGCGTGACGCGGTACCACCACGTCGCGAGCGACATCCGCCGCCGCATCGCGCACGGCGAGTTCCCGGTCGGCACGCTCCTGCCCGCCGAGCATCGGCTCGCCGCCGAGTACGCGGTCTCCCGCGGCACGGTCCGCAACGCGCTCGCCGCGCTCGAGCTCCGCGGCATGGTCGAGCCCGCCCGCGGCAACGGCTGGATCGTCGCCGCGGCGCTCCAGGCGCGCGAGTTCGCCGAGCTGCGGAACTTCCCGGACTGGGCCGAGAGCCACGACCTCAGGCCTGGGGGTCACGTCGTCGAGTCCCGGCGCGACTCGCCCGCCCCGGCCGAGGTGCGCGCGTTCCGCATCGGGCAGAACGAGAGCGTCCTGCGCATCGTCCGGGTCCGCACGCTCGACGAGCGCCCCGTCATGCTCGAGCGCACCGCCTACGCGCCGTGGATCGCGCCGCTCATCGAGTCGCTCCCCGAGGACGAGCCGTCGATCATCCGCGTCCTCCTGCGCGAGGGCATCCGCCCGGTCCGCGGCTCGCACCGGGTCGACGCCGTCGCCGCCTCGAGCGAGGACGCCCGGCTGCTCGGCGTCGCGCGATCGAGCCCCATCCTCAGGATCCGCCGCGAGTACCTCGACGGCAGGGGCCGGACGATCGAGGTGGGGGAGGACCGGTACATCGCCGGCGCCGTCTCGTTCGCCATCGACGTCATGGCGGCGCCGTGAGGCCGTTCAACTCGAATTAACCGACAGCCGCCGACAGCTGTTCGCATCCCTCGGGCTTGTTCATGCCCGCGTGCGCGTCGCGTTTCCCCGGCGTTCACCTTCCGACCGGAGCGTCGGGGACGTCCCGTTGTCACCCGGCCCCGGCCGGCACCCACATGAAAGGCAGCAGCAATGCGCTTCAGCACCAAGGCCATGACCGGCCTCGCGGTCGGCGTCGCGGTCCTCGCGTCGCTCACCGCGTGCTCCACCTCGTCGACCCCGTCCGGCGGCTCGACGACCCCGGCGGCCGAGGAGGGCACCTTCGCCTCCGGCGACCCGGGCACGCTCGTCTTCGCGACCGTCCCCGACAAGGCGGGCACGGACGCGGCCTGGAAGCCGCTCGAGGACTACATCGCGAAGAAGACCGGCCTCGAGGTCGAGTTCCACGCGACGACCGACTACGACGCGCTCATCGCCGCCGCCGTCGCCGGCCAGGTCGACGTCGGCGCGTTCTCCGGCGCGACCTACCTCAAGTCGCTCTACAAGGGCGCCGACCTCGACTTCGTCACCGCGGTCTCGACCTCGGCCGACTACGACACGCCCGGCTACTACTCGGAGGCGATCGTCCCGGCCGGCTCCTCGATCAAGGACGTCAAGGACTTCGCGGGCAAGAAGGTCTGCTTCGTCTCGAACTCGTCGACCTCGGGCTTCTTCATCCCGATGGCGACGCTGCAGAACGCCGGCATCGACGTCACCTCGACCGGCACCGACGCGAGCGGCAACCCGCAGTTCAGCGCCTTCACCGCGGTCTTCGCCGGCGCCCACGACAAGTCGGTCCAGGCGGTCGCGAGCGGCCAGTGCGACGTCGGCTTCGCCGAGGACGCGGCGGCCGAGGCCTCCGGCTCGGGCGTCGACGTCATCAGCAAGACGCTCGTCCCCGGCGGACCGATCGTCGTCAGCGCGGCGCTCCCGCAGTCGATCAAGGACGAGCTCACCGACATCCTCGGGAACATCACGATCGACGACATCACCGCCGAGGGCATCCCCGTGACCGACGACTTCAAGTCGGCGTTCGCCTACACCGAGGTCGTCGACCCGAAGGAGTTCTACGCGGACGTCCAGTGGGTCTGCGACAACATCGCCGCCGCGAAGTGCGGCAAGGCCGGCGCCTGATCCCCGCCTCTTGATTCGGTTTGGCGTATGAGTGGCACGGCGGCTTCTCCGGTGATCCGGGTCGAGCGCGTCACGAAGGACTTCGGCTCGACCGTGGCCTTGCGGGATGTGGATCTCGAGGTGGGTGCCGGGGAGGTCGTCGTGCTGCTGGGCCTGTCGGGTTCGGGCAAGTCGACGCTGCTGCGGCATCTGAACGGCTTGGAGCTGGCCACCAGCGGCCGGGTCACCGTGCTCGGGGAGGAGCTCGCGCGGCTGCGGCCGGGGGAGCTGCGCGGCCTGCGGGGTCGGGTCGCGATGATCTTCCAGCAGTTCGAGCTGGTGCCGAGTCTGACGGTGCTGGAGAACGTGCTCACCGGGGCGCTCGCCCGGCTGCGCGGTCCGCGGATCGGGCTGTTCATGTATCCGAAGGCGCTCAGGCTGGCCGGGCTCGGGCATCTCGACCGGGTCGGGCTGCTGGAGAAGGCGTATGAGCGCGCCGATCAGCTCTCCGGCGGGCAGCAGCAGCGGGTCGCGATCGCCCGGGCGCTCATGCAGGATCCGGAGATCCTGCTGGCCGACGAGCCGGTCGCCTCGCTGGATCCGGAGTCCAGCGATCAGGTCATGGCGCTGATCCGGGAGATCGCCGCGGCGGACGGGCTGACCGTGGTGTGCTCGCTGCACCAGGTCGATCTCGCGCTGGGCTGGGGGGACCGGATCGTGGGGCTGCGGCATGGCGAGGTCGTGCTGGACACGCCGACCGAGGGGCTGAGCAAGACGCAGGTGATGGAGATCTACGGGCGGGTGACGGTCTCGACCACCGAGCTGACCGCGATCGAGCAGGAGCTCGGCGTGGCCGAGCCCGCCGCCGCCCGCGCCGTCGCCATCGCCATCGACGCGCTGCAGCACGGGGACGAGGCCCCGTGACCGCGGTCGGCGCGACCGGCGCCGGCATCCTCGAGCGCGCTCCGCGGCGGCGGCTCGCGCCGCACCGGATCGTCGGCTCGATCATCATGCTCGGGCTCGCGGTCTTCTCCGTGTGGTCCCTCCTCGATGTCGACTTCTCCTGGGCGCGCATCACCCGGGGCCTGAACACGGCCGCCGGGCTCATCGCGAAGTCCGACCCGATCTCCTTCCCCTCGATCGGCGACCTCGCCTACCTCATCGGCCTCACCCTCGGCATCGTCGTCCTCGGCACGCTGCTCGCCGCGGTCATCTCCATCCCGATCGCCTACGGCGCCGCGCGGAACACGACGCCGGCGAAATGGGTCATGTGGATCTGCCGGGGACTCGGCGTGCTCTCCCGGGCGTTCCCCGACTACGTCATCGCGGTCGCCACGGCGATGATGTTCGTCGTCAACAGCACGCTGCCGGGCGTCCTCGCCTTCGGCATCCACTCGATCGGCATGATCTCGAAGCTCTACGCCGACGCGATCGAGCAGATCGACGAGGGCCCCGTCGTCGCGATCCGCGCGGCCGGCGGCTCGAAGGCGCAGCAGTTCTGGTCGGGCGTGTTCCCGCAGGTGCTCCCGAGCTGGATCGCGACGACGCTGCACCGCGCCGACATCAACCTCCGCGCCTCGGTCATCTTCGCGTGGGCGGGCATCGGCGGCCTGGGCCTGCGGCTCAAGAACGACCTCCAGGACTTCCCCGAGTCCCTCGGCGCCGCCATCGGCGACGGCATCGTCATCATCCTCCTCTGCATCGCGTTCGAGATCGTCTCCTCGACGATCCGGCGGAACCTCCTCGGCATCAGGCCCCGCGGCGGCGGCACGGGGACGACGATCGTCCGGCTCGTCACGAGGGGGCGCCCCGCGCCGCCGCGGTCGACGAGCCCGGCGGCCTTCCATCCGGCGAGCCCCGAGGAGGCGCTCCGCCGCCCGTGGACCGCGCAGCGCGTGCGCAACCTCGTCTGGATCCTCGTCGCGCTCGTCGTCGTCGCCGGGAGCTTCTGGACCGCCGAGGTCTTCGTCTACGGCGTGAACTGGGGGCAGTTCTGGCCGACGATGGCGAGCTTCTTCCCGCTCTCGACCGGCGGTCACCCGATCGGCGACTACTTCGAGGCGCTCCTGGACACGCTCAAGGTCGCCGCGGCGGCCACGGTCCTCGCGTTCGTGCTCTCGCTCGTCTTCGGCTCGCTCGCCGCGCGGAACGTCGCGCCGAACGGCTGGGTGCGGAACGCCTTTCGCGTGCTCATCACGATCATCCGCGGCTTCCCCGAGATCGTCGTCGCGCTGCTGCTCATCATGGTCACCGGCCTGGGGAACCAGGCGGGCACCGTCGCGCTCGCCTTCGGCGGCATCGGCCTGCTCGGCAAGCTCATCGCCGACTCGTTCGAGGAGGTGCCGAACGGACCGGAGACCGCCCTCTCGGCAGCCGGGGCGACGCGCCCCCAGCGATACTTCTCCGCGACGCTGCCGCAGGGCATGCAGTCGCTCATCGGGAACACGATGTATCTGCTCGACACGAACTTCCGCGCCTCGTCCGTGCTCGGCGTCGTCGGCGGCGCCGGCGTCGGCGTCATCCTGTTCTCCGCCGCGGGCCTGCAGTCGACCCACGGGCAGATCACGACGCTCGTCCTCATGATCGCCGGCACCGTGCTCCTCATCGAGGCGCTGTCGCAGTACCTGCGCTGGGCGTTCAAGTAGGCCACGCGGCGTTCACGAACGATCGGTAGGGTGCGCGCTCGTGGAGCAGGGATACGACCTCGCCGTCGTCGGCTCGGGCATCGTCGGGCTCGGGCACGCCGCCGCGGCACTCGCGCGCGGGAAGCGGGTCGTCGTCGTCGACCGGTCGGCGGGGATCAGGGGATCGACGATCCGGAACTTCGGGCACATCGGCACGACGGTGCACACCGGCGAGGCGGGGGAGTACGCCCGCGCGGCGAACGCGATCTGGCGCCGCCTCGCGGCAGCGGCCGGCTTCTGGCTGCGCGCGGCCGGGACCCTCGTCGTCGCGCGGCACGAGGACGAGCTCGCGACGCTCGAGGAGTCCGGCGTCGGCGGCCTGCTCACCGCGCGCGAGGTCGCGGCGCTCGCGCCCGTCGTCGGCGCGGTCGGCGGCGCCCACCGGGCCGAGGACCTCCAGGTCGACCCGCGGGAGGCGGGGCCGGCGATCGCCGCCTGGCTCGAGGAGCAGGGCGTCGCGTTCCGACGGCGCACCGCCGCGCTCGGCGCCGAGCCGGGCGTGCTGCACACCTCGCGCGGCGCGATCCGCGCCGAGGCGATCGTGGTCGCGGCGAACTTCGACGTCGACGAGCTCTTCCCGGAGCTCGCCGAGGCGCACGGCGTCGAGCGCTGCGTCCTCGACATGTGCCTCGCCGACGGCGTGGGCCTCGGACTGCCGCTGCTCACCGGCTCCTCGATGCTCCGCTACTCCGCGTTCGCCTCAACGCCGTCCGCCGCGGCCGTCCGCGCGCGCTACGCCCGGGAGGAGCCCGGCCTCCTCGCCCACGACGTCAACCTGATGTTCACCGAGCGCCCCGACGGCACGCTCGTCGTCGGCGACACCCATGCCGTCGCGGCGGCCCCCTCGCCGTTCCAGCCGGAGGCCGCCTATGAGCTCCTGCTGCGCCTCGGCGGCGAGCTGTTCGGGCGCGAGCTGCGGGTCCGCGAGCGCTGGCAGGGCGTCTACGCGAAGGCGCCGCAGGACTTCCTGCGCGCGGCGCCGATGGACGGGGTGCGGGTCGTCTCGGTGACGACCGGCATCGGCATGACCACCGGACTCGGGCTCGCCGAGTCCGTCATCGAGGAACTGTTCGGATCGGGGGTCGCGGCATGAGCATCGGGGATCGCGGGTCGGGTGCGGCGAAGGCGCGCATCGAGACCGTCGTCATGGACATGGCCGGGACGACCGTCGTCGACGGCGGCATCGTCGAGGAGGCGTTCACCCGCGCGTGGGACCGGCTGCAGTCGGCGCAGGGGCCGCGGCGGCGCGAGGAGGCGATCGCGTGGGTCCGGCAGACGATGGGGCAGTCGAAGATCGCCGTCTTCCGCCACCTGCTGCCCGAGGAGTCGGCGGCGCAGGCGCTCAACGCGGCGTTCGAGGCCGCGTACGACGAGCTCGTCGCCGAGGGACGCTCGGCCGCGATCCCCGGCGCGGCGGATGTCATCCGCGCGCTGCGCGCCGACGGCCGCCGGGTCGTCCTGACGACCGGGTTCGCGCGGCCCACGGCGGAGGCGATCATCGCCTCGCTCGGCTGGGAGGACCTGCCGGACCTCGTCCTCACGCCATCCGACGCGGGCCGCGGCCGCCCCGCCCCCGACCTCAATCTCGTCGCGCTCATCCGCACGGAGGCCTCCGGCGTCGACGCGATCGCCGTCGTCGGCGACACCGAGTCGGACGCGCGCAGCGGCGTCGCGGCCGGCGCCGGCCTCGTCGTCGGCGTGCTCACCGGGGACCGCGACCGGGAGGCGCTCCTCGCCGCGGGCGCCGACGAGGTCATCGACTCCGTCGCCGCGCTCCCGGCCCTTCTGGAGCGGCTCGGTCGATGAGCACCCCGGCGCCGATCGCGACGGCGGGATCCGAGCTGCGGCTCGACCCCGCGGCGGAGGCGCTCGTCTTCCTCGGCGCCGACCACCCGATCGAGCGGATCGCCGTGCCGGAGCTCGCGCTCCGGGAGGGCGAGGCGCTCGTCGCCGTCGAGCTCGCGACGGTGTGCGCCTCGGACCGGCACACCGTCCAGGGCCGGCGTCGATCGCCCGTCCCGTCCGTGCTCGGGCACGAGCAGGTGGGCCGTGTCGTCGCGCTCGGCCCGGGCGAGCCCGCCGCCGCGATCGACGGCATGCCGCTCTCGGTCGGCGACCGCGTCGTGTGGGGCGTGGCCGTCGCCTGCGGCGAGTGCCGCACCTGCCGACGCGGGATTCCGAACAAGTGCGAGCGCCTCTCGAAGTACGGCCACGAGCAGAACCGCCGCGGCTGGGAGCTCTCGGGCGGCATCGCGACGCACGTCCACCTCCTCGCGCGCACCCCCGTCGTCCGGGTTCCGGACGGGCTCCCCGCGGAGCTCCTCGCGCCGTCCTCCTGCGCGACCGCGACCGCGGCCGCCTCGCTCGCCGCCGCGGAGGAGCTGCGCACGCTCGGCGCCGAGACCGTCCTCGTCTCCGGCAGCGGCATGCTCGGCCTCAACGCGATCGCGATGGCCGCCGAGGCCGGCGCGCGCGTCGTCGCCGTCGACCCCGATCCGTCGCGCCGCGCGCTCGCGATGGACTTCGGCGCCGACGCGGCGAGCGAGCCCGGGGCGGAGCCGATCCGCGCGGCGCTCGCGACCGTCGGCTCGCCGGCCGGCTTCGGCGTCGCGATCGAGGCCTCGGGGGCGGGCGGCGCGATCGCCGCGCTCATCGAGACGGCGGACGTCGGCGCGACGATCGTGCTCGCCGGCAGCGTGTTCACGGCGCCGCCGGTCTCCGTCTCCGCCGAGACCATCGTTCGGCGCCTGCTCACGATCCGCGGAGTCCACAACTACCGGCCCGAGCACCTCGTGCGCGGCGTCGAGTTCCTGCGGCGGGCGGACCAGCGGGCGTTCGCGGCGCTCGTCGGTGAGGTCCTCCCGTTCGCCGAGGCGGAGCGCGCGCTCACCACGACGCCGACGCGCGGCGCCCGCATCGGCGTCCGGCCGTAGCGCGGCCTTCCGAATGCGCCGCTTCGCGGCCCGCGTTCCCGATGAGTTGCCCGCTTCGGGGCAGTGCGCCGCCGCCTACTGCCCCGAAGCGGGCAACTGTCCGAGGGAAGGTCCGCGCGGGGCGACCGCGGACCACGCGACGCTGAGCTCGCCGAGGCGCCAGCGCGACCGCCCGCCGAGGATCGGCCAGCGCTCCCGCAGCGCCTCCGCCGCGGCGATCCAGCGCTGCACCGGGCCGTAGACCGAGAGCGGGGCCGCGCTCGCCCAGGCCCGATCGAGGTCGGCGAGGAACGCGTGGACCGGCTCACCCGCGACGTTGCGGTGGATGAGCGCCTTCGGCAGCCGCTCGGCGACCACCCCGGGCCGCTCGACCGGGTCGGTCCCGATCGAGGCGAGGCGCAGGCCGAGCGTGAGGGAGACCGGGCCATCCTCCGGGGTGAGCGTGACCCAGGACCCGACCCGGCCGTTCTCGGAGCAGGTCCCTTCGACGAGCGCGCCGCGCGGCTGGAGGCGGCCGAGCATCGCGGCCCACGCGGCCGCGACCTCGGACTCCTCGTACTGGCGCAGCACGTTCGCGGCGCGGATGATCGCGGGGCGCCGGCCGCCGGGCAGCGGCACCTCGAATCCGCCGAGCGCGAAGCGCACCGCGGCCGCGGCCTCGCGGCTCGAGGCCGCGCGCTCGGCCTCCGCGGCGCGCACCCGTTCGGAGTCGATCTCGATGCCGACGACCTCGGCGTCCGGCCGCACTGCGCGGAGCCGCTCCGCGAGTTCGAGGACCGTTGTCGCGGAGGCGCCGTAGCCGAGGTCGACGACGAGGGGGTCCTCGGTGCGCCGGAGCGCGGGCAGCGCCGCGACCCAGCGGTCGAAGCGGCGCAGGCGGTTCGTCCCCGTCGTCCCGCGCGTGATGCGCCCCACCGGCCTCACCCGACCATCCTCGCGCGCGCCGCCCCGCCCCGAGTGCATGATCGTGCGTCGAGTGCATGGGATTCCATGTACCGAACGCACGATCATGCACTCGGAGCGGGCGCAGAGGCATGCGTGGGGGCGGGGCGGGGCCGGTGCCGGGGCGGGGCGCGGGCCGGGCGACCATAGGCTGGTCGCATGAGCACGCTGATCCTCCTGCGCCACGGGCAGTCCGAGTGGAACCGGAAGAACCTCTTCACCGGCTGGGTGGACGTGCGGCTCTCCGAGCAGGGCGCCGCCGAGGCGCGCCGAGCCGGGGAGCTGCTCGCCGAGTCGGGCCTGAAGCCGGACATCCTCTACACGAGCGTGCTCACCCGCGCGATCCAGACCGCCGACCTCGCGCTCGAGGCCGCGGATCGCCTGTGGATCCCGGTCAAGCGCTCCTGGCGGCTCAACGAGCGCCACTACGGCGCGCTGCAGGGCAAGGACAAGGCGCAGACGCTCGCCGAGTTCGGCGAGGAGCAGTTCATGATCTGGCGCCGCAGCTTCGACGTGCCGCCGCCGCCGCTGCCGGACGACGACGAGTGGAGCCAGTTCGGCGACGAGCGGTACGCCGACATCCCCGACGCCGAATTCCCGCGCACCGAGAGCCTCGCCCTCGTCATCGACCGCCTCCTGCCGTACTGGGAGTCGGACATCGTCGCCGACCTCGCCGCGGGGCGCACCGTCCTCGTCGCCGCGCACGGCAATTCGCTCCGCGCCCTCGTCAAGCACCTCGACGGCATCTCCGACGCGGACATCGCCGAGCTCAACATCCCGACCGGCATCCCGCTCGTCTACGAGCTCGGCGAGGACTTCCTCCCGGTGCGCCCGGGCGCCTACCTCGACCCCGAGGCGGCGGCCGCCGGGGCGGCGGCGGTCGCCGCGCAGGGCAGGCAGTAGCGCGCCGCGCCGAGGCCGCGGCGAGCGGATGAGTCGGCCGCGACCGGCTATCGGCCCGGCACGGGTCGCCGCTCGACCGGCGGCGGAACCTCCGGCACGGGCGGCAGCGGCGGCAGCGGCCGGTGCGCGATCTCCCGCGCCTCCCGGGCGGGGATCCCGACCATGCGAAGGAGATGCTCCGCGTAGGCGGCGCCCGCGTCGTCCGGGTGGTCGTCGGAGGACAGGTAGCTGCGCATCGCCGAGAGCAGCGAGCCGAACGTCATCGCGCTCGCGAGCGGCACGTCGGCGAGCGCGAAGCGCCCGGTGTCGACCCCGTACTGCAGGTCGCGCGAGGCGCGCGGCCCGAGGATGCCGACGAGCCCCTCGTGGGCGATCCCGAGCCGGACGAGGAACCAGCCCCACACGGGGTCCGAGATCGCCGTGTGCATGAGGTGGCGCAGCGAGAACGAGTACACCTCGGCGGCGTCCTCGATGTCCGCGGTGAGCGCGTCGAGCCGCTGACCGAGCGTCTCGACGACGTCGTAGATGACCGCGTCGATGATCTCGTCGCGGGAGCGGAAGTAGTTGTAGAACGTTCCGAGCCCGATGTCCGCGCGCGCCGTGAGCCCGCCGATCGTCACCGCCTCCGGCCCGCCCGCCGACATGAGGTCCCGCGCCGCCGCGAGCAGCCGCCGCCGCGTCGCCTCCGCCTTCCGCTCGCGAAGACCGGAACGCGCCGGCGCGTCCGCGGTCGCCTTCGGCCCCGATGCGCTCACCCGGCCTCCCGTCCTCGGATCACTTGACAAACGCTAGCGGACACCCAATTATGAATTGACAACCGAATATGAACTCATATTCATTTTTCTCGCTGGAGCTTCCAATGGCGCAAGACCCGCAGCCCACCGCCGAGTACGAGGCGGATGTCGTCATCACCGGCCTCGGCCCCGTCGGCCTCCTCGCCGCGATCCTCCTCGGGCGCAAGGGCTACACCGTCGACGCGGTCGAGCGCTGGCACACGCAGTACGGCCGGCCCCGAGCCGTGACGTTCGATCACGAGATCGCCCGCGTCCTCGGCCTCGTCGGCATCAACGCCGAGGACGACCCCGGCATCGAGCACCACGGCGACCACTACTACTGGGTCAACAAGGACTACGAGATCCTCCTCGAGCCCGACTGGATCTCCTTCGAGGCGAACGGCTTCCACAACCGCTACTGGTTCAACCAGCCCGATCTCGAGCGCCGCCTCATGGCGATCGCCGGCACCCTGCCGAACGTGCGGATCCACATGGGCCGGGAGGCGGTCGCCTTCGAGCAGGACGAGGCGGGCGTGACGCTCACCGCCCGCGAGGTGAAGAAGGACGTCTTCGTGACCCCCGTCGAGTTCGCCGAGGGCGGCGAGGTCGCGCGGATCCGGGCGAAGTACGCGATCGGCTCCGACGGGGCGAACTCGTTCATCCGCCGGTCGGTCGGGCTCGAGCTCACCGATCTCGGCTTCCTCTTCACGTGGCTCATCATCGACACCCGCCCGCACGAGTACCCGCACTATTTCACCGCGCACTTCCAGGTCTGCGACCCGGAGCGGCCGACGACGGTCGTCCCCGGCGGTCCCGGTCGGCGGCGCTGGGAGTTCATGGTCCGCCCGGGCGAGGACCCGAAGGCGTTCGGCTCGACCGAGAACGTCTGGAGGCTCCTCGAGCCCTGGGGCATCCGGCCGGACAACGCCGAGCTCGAGCGCGCCGCGGTGACGAACTTCGAGGCGAAGTACCTCGAGAAGTGGTACCAGGGCCGCGCCTTCCTCGTCGGCGACGCCGCGCACCTCATGCCGCCGTTCGCGGGCGAGGGCATGTGCGCCGGCTTCCGCGACGTCGTCAACCTCATCTGGCGCCTCGACCTGCTCCTCAAGGGCCAGGCGGGCGAACGCCTCATCGAGGACTGGTCGAACGAGCGGCGCGAGTCGGCGAAGTACTACATCGACTTCTCCGTCGAGCTCGGCAGGGTCATCTGCATCGCGGACCCGGCCGAGGCCGCGGCGCGCGACGAGCGGATGAAGGCCGAGTACGCCGAGACCTCGAAGCGGGGCCCGCTGCCCACCCACGACGTGCGGCTCGGCGAGGGAACCTGGATCGCCGAGGACCCGCTCGCCGGCGTGACCTCGCTGCAGAGCCGGGTCGTCTGCGGGGGCCGGACCGGTCGCTTCGACGACGCGGTCGGCCGCTACGACTGGTTCCTGCTCAGCCGCGTCGGCACGGAGGCGGACCTCGACGAGGGCCGCCGCAGGACGCTCGAGTCCTTCGGCGGCCGCTCGCTCGGCGTGGGACCGGAGGGCTCCGGCGCCGACCTCATCGACCTCGAGGGGAAGTACCTCGCCTACTTCGCGGAGCACGGGGTCGATCACATCCTGCTGCGCCCCGACTTCACCGTCGCCTTCACGGCGAAGGGCGCCCCCGAGCTCGCCGAGCGATTCGACCGGATCGCGCTGTCGGTCCTCTCCGCCGCTACCGTTGCAGCATGAGCATCGTCACCGTCACCATCGACAACCCGAACGGCGAGGGCAACCTCCTCAACCCGGAGGTCGTCGCCGGGCTCATCGCGCAGCTGCGCGCCGCGGACGCCGACCCCGAGGTGACCGGCATCATCCTCACCGGCGCGGGATCGATCTTCTGCAACGGCCTCGACATCCCCGCGATCCAGGCGGGCGGCGACCCGGTGGCGTTCTCGACGGCGCTCGCCGAGCTGCTCAAGCTCCTCCCGCGGCTCGGCACCCCGGTCGCCGCGGCGGTGAACGGGAACGCGGTCGCCTCCGGCGCGAGCATCGTCGCCGCGTGCGACTACGCCGTCGCGCTCCCGGACGTCGCGATCGGCACGCGCGAGGTGAGCCTCGGCATCTGGCCGATGGTCGCGCAGGTGCCGCTCATCCAGCGGCTCGGCGTCCGGTGGGCGATGGAGAACATCGGCTCCGGCGAGCCGTTCACCCCGCAGCGCGCGCTCGAGGTCGGGCTCATCAACGAGATCGCCGAGGCGCCGCGGCTCATCGACGCGGCGGAGGCGTGGCTCGTCAAGGCCGCGCGCGGCGGCGCGATCGTCGCGACGGGGCGTCCCGCGTTCTATCGCTTCGCGGAGATGGGCTACGACGAGGCGCTCGACGCCTCCGTCGCGCTGTTCGCGGAGATGAACCGCCGCTGACGGCGCCCGGCCCCGGGGCTGTCAGGCCTGCTCCTGCACCCAGTCGCCGGTCTGCAGGTACTGGACCTTCTTCGCGATCGACACCGCGTGGTCGGCGAAGCGCTCGTGGTAGCGGGAGGCGAGCGTCGCGTCGACGGTGTCGACCGCCGCGCCCTTCCAGGTCTCGCCGAGGACCTTGTCGAAGACGGAGAGGTGGAGCGCGTCGACCTCGTCGTCCTGATCGCGGATCTGCTCGGCGATCCGCACGTCCTCGGTCTCCAGGAGCGCGACGAGCTTCCGCGCGATCTCGCTGTCGAGGCGGCCGAGCTCGCGGAACGTCGGCCGCAGCGACTTCGGGACGACCTTGTCCGGGAAGCGGTAGCGGGCGAGCTGGGCGATGTGCCCCGCCATGTCGCCCATCCGCTCGAGCGAGGCGGAGATCCGCAGGGCGCTCACGACGATGCGCAGGTCGCGGGCGACCGGCTGCTGGCGGGCGAGGATGTCGATCGCGAGCTCGTCGAGCGTGCGGGCCGCGGAGTCGATGACCGAGTCGCCGGCGATGACCTGCTCGGCGAGCGCGATGTCGGAGTCGTTGAACGCGGTCGTCGCGCGCTCGATCCCCTCCGCGACGAGCGTCGCGATCTCGACGAGCCGGGCCTGCACCTCGCGCAGCTCCTGCTGGAACACCTCGCGCATGCACGCCTCCACTCGTTTCCCGGCGCGGCCCATCCTGCCGCGCGTCCGGCCGGTCAAGTCTCGGCGTGGGGGGTGAACGCCCGGTGCCCTGTCGGTGAATTCCACCGGAAGGCGGGCGTCCGGCCCAGTCCTCGCCGACCGGCCGCGCCTAATCTATCTCGCATGGACCCGACCGGGCTCGCGGCTCTCGCCCTCGCGCTCGGCTTCGTCATCGGCGCGGGCCTCGCGACGGTCATCGTGCTCGCCTTCCGGATCGGCCACCGCGCCGTCGCCGTGACGACCTCGGCGCTCCCCTCGGGGATCGAGGCGGTCATCGACGTCCTCGAGGCGCCGGCGGTGCTCATCGACCCCTCGGGCCTCCGCGTCAGCGCCTCGGCCGCCGCCGAGTCGTCCGGCCTCATCGACGGGGGCGTTCACCCGGAGATCCTCGCGATCGCCTCCGAGGTGCGCTCGACCGGCAACCCGGTCCGCCGCGAGATCGCGCTGCGGCGGCTCGGCCGGCGCGACCAGGTGCGGCACCTCGGCGTCACCGCGGCGCTCGTCGGAGCGCGCTACGTCCTCGTCGTCGCCGACGATCGCTCCGAGTCGATCCGACTCGATGAGGTGCGGCGCGACTTCGTCGCGAACATCAGCCACGAGCTCAAGACCCCGATCGGCGCGGTGAGCCTGCTCGCCGAGGCGATCGACTCCGCGGCGGACGACCCGGACCAGGTGCGGCGCTTCGCCGGCCGGCTCGCGACGGAGGCCCATCGCCTCGCCGACATGACGCAGGACATCATCGAGCTGTCCCGAGTCCAGGGTCTCGAGCCGCTGCTCGCCGGGGAGCCGGTTCGCGTCGACCGCGTCGTCGCGACGGCGATCGAGCAGAACCGGGTCGCCGCCGACGCGAAGGCGATCGAGATCGCGAGCCGGGTCCCAAAGGAGCCGATCCTCGTCTCCGGCCACGAGCAGACCCTTGTCACCGCCGTCGCGAACCTCATCGCGAATGCGGTCCAGTACTCCCCGGAGCGCTCCCGCGTCGGCGTCGGCGTGACGCCGCGCGACGGCAGCGTCGAGATCGCGGTGACCGACCAGGGGCCCGGGATCCCGGAGGAGGAGCAGGAGCGCATCTTCGAGCGGTTCTTCCGCAGCGACCCGGCGCGCAGCCGCAACACCGGCGGCACCGGCCTCGGCCTCGCGATCGTCAAGCACGCGGTCGCGAACCACGGCGGCGAGATCCGGGTGTGGTCGAAGCCGGGGAGGGGCTCGACGTTCACCATCCTGCTGCCGATCGCCGCTTCCGGCGCCGACGCCGATGACCGCGAATCCGCCGAGCACCAGGGGGCAAGCGCATGACGAGGATTCTCATCGTGGAGGACGAGGCGTCGCTCGCCGAGCCGCTCGCCTACCTCCTCTCCCGCGAGGGCTACGAGGTGACGACCGCCTCCGACGGGACGAGCGCCGTCGCGATGTTCGACCGGGTGCAGCCCGACCTCGTGCTCCTCGACCTCATGCTCCCCGGCATGTCCGGCACCGACGTGTGCCGCGAGATCCGCACCAGATCGCAGGTTCCGATCATCATGCTCACGGCGAAGGACACCGAGATCGACATCGTCGTCGGCCTCGAGCTCGGCGCCGACGACTACGTGACGAAGCCGTACTCCTCCCGCGAGCTCCTCGCCAGGATCAAGGCGGTGCTGCGCCGCCGGGTCGAGCCGGAGGCCGATCCCGGCGTGCTCGAGGCCGGCCCGGTGCGGATGGACGTCGACCGGCACGCGGTGAGCGTCGACGGCCGCGAGGTCGCCATGCCGCTCAAGGAATTCGAGCTCCTCGAGCTCCTCATGCGCAACGCCGGCCGCGTGCTCACCCGCGGGCAGCTCATCGACCGGGTGTGGGGCGCCGACTACTTCGGCGACACGAAGACCCTCGACGTCCACATCAAGCGCATCCGCTCGAAGATCGAGACGGTGCCGTCCGAGCCGCGGCTCCTCGTGACGGTCCGCGGGCTGGGCTACCGCTTCGAGGCGTAGGGCTTCGATCGCGTCAGCTCGCGGAGCGCGGAACGAAGTCCGCGAGGTACTCCCTGCCCTTGGCGTCGAGCACCGGGATCCGGAGCGTCGCGCTGTCCGCGCCCTCCGCGGTGAACGTCACCGAGTAGAGGCCGCCGACCGCCGCGTTCTTCGGGGACACGACGACGATCTGCCGGCCGTCCTCGCCGACATTCGTCAGACCCGGCCTGATCGTGATCGAGTCGTCCTGCTGCCCGGACTTCGTGTCCGCCGAGTAGTGCAGCGTGATCGCCTTGTCGCCGGTGTTCACGGCGGAGAACACGATGTTGACGGCCGCGGCGTCCTCGTCGGCGACCGCGATGACGTTCCGCAGCAGCAGGTCTCCGAGATCGGCGCCGACGCCGTCGGCGGGGTCGTAGCGGATGAGCGTCGCCTGCGGCGCCATGTACGAGCATCCGGTTGCGGCGAGCGCGATGGCGCCGGCGATGCCGACCGACGCGACGATTCGGGTCCCGAGCGAGCGTGCGATCACGGGGTCCAGCGTACCGGCCCCGGAATGGTAGAATTGAACGCCTTCGAAAGGACTGGTTTCCATGCTGTTTGAGGTCGGAGAGACCGTCGTCTACCCCCACCACGGCGCCGCCACGATCATCGAGATCAAGAAGCGCGTCATCAAGGGCGAGGAGAAGGTCTACCTCAAGCTCAATGTCGCCCAGGGCGATCTGACCATCGAGGTCCCCGCCGAGAACGTCGACCTCGTCGGCGTCCGGGATGTCATCGGCAAGGAGGGCCTCGACCGCGTCTTCGAGGTGCTCCGCATGCCGTTCACGGAGGAGCCGACGAACTGGTCGCGCCGCTACAAGGCGAACCTCGAGAAGCTCGCCTCCGGCGACGTCATCAAGGTGTCCGAGGTCGTCCGCGACCTCTGGCGCCGCGACCAGGACCGCGGGCTCTCCGCGGGCGAGAAGCGGATGCTCGCGAAGGCGCGGCAGATCCTCGTCTCGGAGCTCGCGCTCGCGGAGAAGACCGACGAGCAGCAGGCCTCCCTCGTCCTCGACGAGGTCCTCGCCTCCTAGGCCCCGCTCGGTCCCGGGGAAGCCGCAGGCGAGACGAAGGGCCGCGTCGTGCGCGTCGGGGTCGTCGTCGTCGCGGCCGGGAGCGGAACGCGGCTCGGCGCGGGCGTGCCGAAGGCGTTCGCCGGCCTGGATGGCCTGACGGTGCTCGACCGGGCGCTCGCGGGGATCGCCGAGTGGGACGCGATCGGCGCCCTCGTCGTCGTCGCGCCCGCCGAGCGCGTCGATGACGCGGAGCGCGCGGTCCGGCGCGCGCTCCGGGATCGGCTCGCCGCGCCGCGGGAGGTCGCGGTCGCGGTCGTCGCGGGCGGATCGAGCCGGCAGGAGTCGGTCGCCCGCGGGCTCGCCGCACTGTCGCCCTCCGACATCGTCCTCGTTCACGACGCCGCCAGGGCGCTCGCGCCCGCGGCGCTCTTCGACCGCGTCGCCGCCGAGGTCGCGGCGAGCGGCGACGGCGTCGTGCCCGTCCTGCCGATTCGGGACACGATCAAGCGGGTGCACGGCGATGTCGTCCTCGGCACCGTCGACCGCGACGAGCTCGTCGCCGTCCAGACGCCGCAGGGCTTCCCGCGGGAGGTGCTCGAGCGCGCCTACGCCGCCGCGGAGCGCGAGGCGACGGACGACGCGGCGCTCGTCTCGGCGATCGGTCATCCCGTGCGCACGATCGACGGCGACGAGCGCGCGTTCAAGATCACGACACCGGCCGACCTCGCGCGCGCCGAGGCGCTGCTCCGCGGCTCCGGGGAGCTGCGCACCGGCATCGGCGTCGACGTGCACGCCTTCGCCGAGGGCGTGCCGCTTCGGCTCGGCGGCGTCGACTGGCCCGGCTCCCCGGTCGGGCTCGCGGGCCACAGCGACGGCGACGCCGCGTGCCACGCGATCGTCGACGCGCTCCTCCAGGCCGCCGGGCTCGGCGACATCGGCACGGCGTTCGGCACGGCGGATCCGCGCTACGCCGGCGCCTCCGGGGCGACGTTCATCCGGGAGACCGCCGCGCGCGTCGCCGGCGCGGGCTGGGCGATCCGCGGTGTCTCCGTCGAGATCGTCGCGAACGAACCGCGCATCGCGCCCCGGCGCGAGGAGATCGAGCGGGTGCTCACCGACCTCGTCGGAGCGCCGGTGACGGTGGCGGGGACGACCTCCGACGGGCTCGGCCTGACCGGGTCGGGCCGCGGTGTCGCGGCGATCGCCACGGCGCTGCTCGCCCGCTGACCCCGAGCCGGCCCTCGCCGGTTCCCTCCGCCCCCGCCCTCCGCCTCCGCCTCCGCCCTCCGCTCTCCGGACCTCCGCCCCTCCGCCCTCCCCCCGGCTCCGCCCCAGTGCATGATCGTGCGCCGGGTGCATGGAATGCGATGCACCGAGCGCACGATCATGCACTGGGGAAGGGCAGGGCGGGAACGAGGGGCGGGAACGAGAGGCGGGAGCGGGCGGCCGGCAGCGCGGGCGCGCGAGGGCCGCCGGTACGCTTGACGGGTGACGGTTCGGCTCTATGACACGAAGGCGCGAGAGGTCGTCGACCTCGTCCCCATCGTGCCGGGCCGCATCGGCATGTACGTCTGCGGGCCAACGGTCCAGTCCTCCCCGCACATCGGCCACCTCCGCTCCGCGCTCGTCTACGACCTCTGGCGGCGCTGGCTCGAGCACCGCGGCTACGACGTCACGCTCGT
>Ga0164243_10005962_pt1 | contig 18539 bp, 16 predicted proteins | sample OricompcompostOP_FD_108781 | JGI IMG/M metagenome (GOLD analysis project Ga0164243, IMG submission 108781) | Organic Plus compost microbial communities from Emeryville, California, USA - Original compost - Organic plus compost (OP) | ecosystem: Engineered > Solid waste > Mixed feedstock >... | reverse complement strand
TCGTGAAGGACGGATTCATCGATGTGCCGGACCGCCCCGGAATGGGCGTTGAACTTATTCCTGAGCAGGCGAAACGCTATCTTGCCCCTGAAGATGCGGATTTCTTCGCCTGAAGCCTGCAGGATGAGCTGAACACGCGGCGTGTGCTGCGGTCAGGTCGGAGCTTTGAGGGTCGACATGAAGCGCAGCTTGGATCGCTCCACATGACGGAAGAAGGCCTCCTGTGCGCGGTAAGGATGGCCGGTGAGCGCATCCACCATCTTTCGGTGTTCGCGGTAGGAGACTGAGAGGCCGCCCGTTTGCACGAGGCCGCGCGCGGCACAGATGGAGCTTGTTCACGAAGCTCCTGGATTCCTGGAGCAGCGTCTTGTTGCCGGTCGAGGTAACGAGATAGTCGCGAAAGGCGAGATTGACGGGGTAGTATTCATCGAAATCCTGGCCAGTCGCGATCTTGTCCATCTGGTCGAGATAATCGTTGAGCTTGGCGAGCATCTCATCCGTGATCGCCCCACTGCTCTCTTCCGATTTGCTGCCAACTCGAAAGGTACAGAGACATGAAGATTGTCGAAATTCGTGATGCCGTCGTTCCCATCTCCTCACCAATTCGCAACGCCTATATCGATTTCTCCAAAATGACCGCGAGTGTGGTGGCGGTCGTCACCGACGTGGTGCGCAACGGCAAACCAGTCATCGGCTATGGTTTCAATTCCAATGGCCGTTATGCGGCGAGCGGGCTTCTCAATGAGCGGTTCCTGCCGCGCCTGCGCGATGCCGATCCGGAAAGCCTTCTCGACGAGGCGGGCAGCAACCTCGACCCCATGCGCATCTGGTCGGTTATGATGGCCAATGAGAAGCCGGGCGGACATGGTGAGCGTTCGGTTGCCGTCGGCGTGGTCGACATGGCCGTGTGGGATGTGGTCGCCAAAATCGCTGACGTGCCCCTCTACAAATACCTGGCCGACAAATACGGAGACGGGACTTACGACGAGAGTGTCTTCGTCTACGCTGCGGGTGGCTACTATTATCCCGGCAAGGACACCGGACAGCTCCAGAAGGAGATGCGCCGCTATCGCGACATGGGCTACGAGGTCGTGAAGATGAAGATCGGCGGTGCCTCTCTTGAGGAGGATCTGCGCCGCATCGAGGCTGTTCTGGAGGTGGTGGGTGAAGGGAAATACCTGGCCGTCGACGCCAATGGTCGCTTCGATCTCGACACCGCCCTTGCCTATGCGGAGGCGCTGATACCCTATGGCCTCTTCTGGTACGAGGAGGCGGGAGATCCGCTGGATTTCCAGCTGCAGGCAGAGCTTTCCAAGGTCTATCCCGGTCCGATGGCCACGGGCGAGAACCTCTTCTCGCATCAGGATGCGCGCAATCTCGTCCGTTATGGCGGTATGCGGCCGGACCGCGACTGGCTGCAGTTCGACTGTGCCCTCAGTTACGGACTTGTAGAATATATGCGCATCCAGAAGGTGATCGGGGAAGAAGGGTTCACGAGCCGCAACTGCATACCCCATGGCGGACACCAGCTTTCGCTCAACATTGCCGCGGGCTTGAAGTTGGGCGGCAACGAGTCCTATCCGGAGGTTTTCGCGCCCTTCGGCGGCTTTGCAGACGGGATCAGGGTTGAAAATGGCCGTGTCCGCCTGCCCGACGCGCCCGGCATCGGCTTCGAGCAAAAAGCCTCTCTGATCAAGACGATGCGCGAGGCGACCGGAACCTGATCGATCACGAGGAAGCCGATCTGGAACTCTTCCAATCCAACAGATCGAAGAGACGTCCTACATCCTCCATTTCCTCGATCGACCAGACGGACGAGAAAACCTGCTTGACGCGACCTTCATCGAGGAGCCCTTCGGCGCAGTCGCGGAACTTGGCTTCCAGATCCGCGTCCGAGAGCGGATTATGCGGGCTGCCGCGATAGTTCTCGTCCGCCCAGCGCTCCAACTGCCGGCCGTCCTTCGTTCAGATCTCAATCTTCGAGCGGATACGATCCCATCCCATGGCCTCAATGGCGGAACCGATTGGGTTTCGATGCGCGTCTGGATATGCGGCAAGCGGCGCCATCCCGGGCTGCTCCGAGCCGGCGAGGGCCACGGCGAGCCCGTCCGGCACGCAACGACGCGAAAACGACAGCACTTCGCTGTCGAGATCGCTGAACCGGAGCTGGTCACGAAGGACGAGGCTGCCCTGGTTAGACCCGAAATCGTCGCGAAGGGTCTCCTGCTGTCTGTCCCCGCGCTGTATACCTGCCCAGTGCGAGTGAAACCGTGGATGCCGAAATCTCCCGGTTGGCCGCACGACCGATTATCCTGATAGTGCTTCGGGCATGACCCGATACGCTTCGCGCAACACCAGATCGGCCTCAGTCGGCCCGAAGGTCGATCAGAGCTCGAAAAGCTGGTACTGCGCGGAACGATCCACCGGTCGAGCGACCTGGCCGGAAACCCCAAACGGTCCTGAATGATCTATTTTACGAGCGATACGCACTTCGGGGATTTACGCGTGCTGCGCATCGACCGCCGTCCTTTCGCGTCGGTGGCCGAGCACGACGTGGCGCTGGTGCGATACTGGAACGAGACGGTTTCACCTGCGGACGAGGTCTGGCACCTGGGCGATTTTGCCCGTGGCAGCGCGGCAGAGATCGAAGCCCTGCTTTCATCCCTCAATGGACGCAAGCATCTTGTAATCGGCAACAATGACGGCCCGGCCGCAATTGCCGCGAAAGGATGGGAAAGCGTGCAGCATTACGCGGAACTGACGGTCGGCGGACAGCTGCTGATTCTCTGTCACTACCCGTTCCGCACCTGGAACCAGATGGGCAGGAAATCCCTCAATCTCCATGGCCACTCCCATGGCCGGCTCACTCCCGTGCCCCGCCAGTTCGACGTGGGCGTGGATGCCCAGGACCTTCGCCCGGCGACGCTGGAACAGATCTTGACGAGGAAGCGGAATGGCAGGGGCTGAAGGCGGATGCCGGCCAGCGGGCCGTGCAGATGGTTGCGCTTCAGGGCCCAAGCCCATATTTGCTTTGCAGGGCAAGCTTCACGGAGAATCGAAATCGTGTCGGCATTGACGAGGTTCTTGGGCGACAGCCCCGTGCGTGTCATCGTCAAGCTCCTGGTGGTGTCGCTCGTTGTCGGCTTCATCATGAGCGTCTTCAACTGGACGCCTTGGGACGTGCTGGATGCATTCCGAGACACGGTCGTGCGCATCTGGAACATGGGCTGGAATGCAGTGGAGGAATTCGCGGGTTATATCCTGCTTGGAGCCGTCATCGTGGTGCCGATTTTCCTCATCCTGAGGCTCCTGAACCTTCGAAAATAAGAGGATCGCGATCTGGTCGGGCGAAAATGAGGAAGGAGCCTTGCGCGCAGCGCTGAAGCCGGCACTGCTGCGCTGCTGAACAATTCGATTGGAACGATCGTGGACCAGACCGCTGCCAAAAGAGTGCTGCCCTTCGATGTGACGAACAGGCTCGTGCTTTCGGTCGCGATACCGATGATGCTCGCCTATCTCACGACCCCGCTGCTCGGCATCGTGGACACGGCGGTGGTGGGGCGGCTCGGAGAGCCTGCTCTTCTCGGCGGGTTGGCGGCCGGCGCGGTTATCTTCGACGTCGTTTTCAACACCTTCAATTCGCTGCGGTCGAGCACCACCGGCCTCGTTGCTCAGGCCCATGGGCGGCACAATCCGGAGGAGGAACGGGCGATCCTCATGCGCTCCCTGGCGGCATCCGCTGCGTTTGGGCTCGTGCTTGTCTGCCTCACCCCGGTTGTCGCTGCGGTGGGCGTCTGGTTCATCGACCCGGAACCGCGCGTGGCCGATGCGATGCGGACCTATATCGGCATCCGCATGCTCGCTGCTCCGCTTACCCTCATCAATTTCTCGATCCTGGGTTATGTGCTGGGAAGAGGCGAAGGAGCCTTGGGCCTCTTGCTTCAGGTCCTGCTCAACGGCGCTAATATCTTCCTTTCCATCCTGCTAGGCCTCAAGCTCGGCTGGGGCTTGGAAGGGGTGGCTTGGGGAACCGTGGCGGGCGAGCTGCTGGCCACGCTCGCCGGCCTTTTCATCGTCGGGCGCCGCTTTTCCGGTATGGAGCGTCTCTCGGCGGCGCGTGTTTTCGATGTCCCGGCGATGCTGCGGATGTTGGCGCTCAATGGCGACATCATGATCCGCTCCTTCTCGCTGCTGGCGGCATTCGCGCTGTTTACGCGTCAGGGAGCGCAGCTCGGCACCGTCACGCTTGCAGCCAACGCCGTTCTCATGAATTTCTTCCTCGTGGCCGGCTACTTCCTGGATGGCTTTGCCACGGCCGCCGAGCAGCTTGCAGGCCGCGCGGTCGGTGCCCGCTACGAGCCGGCCTTCAGACGGGCGGTGTGGCTGACCTCGCTCTGGGGCTTCGTGCTTGCGGGTACTTGCAGCGTCATCTTCCTCCTGTTCGGAGAGCGGTTCATCGACTTCGTCACCACTGCGCCGGAGGTGCGCGAGATGGCCGCCGTCTTTCTCCCGTGGGCGGCGCTGACCGCGATCACCGGTGTGCTTGCATTCCAGATGGACGGCGTCTTCATCGGCGCGACATGGTCACGCGACATGCGCAACATGATGCTGCTTTCGCTCGCCGCCTTCGCCTTGTGGATCCTCACGGTTGGCGAAAGTCTTGGCAATCACGGGCTTTGGGCCGCGATACATATCTTCCTGATCGCACGCGGCCTGACTCTTCTGTCGATCCTCCCGAAGCGGGCGCGCGAAGCCTTTGCTTGAGAGGCTCAGACGAGCGGTCGATCCGCCCAGCTATCGAGCCTGGTGTCGCGAATTTCCCTGATCGATTCGAGCCCCTCGGAATCCGCATAGGCTTCAAGCCCGCGAACGATACGCCCGGGAAGTCCGGGACCCTCGTAGATCATGCCGGTATAAAGCTGCACGAGATCAGCGCCTGCGCGGATTTTTTCCAGAGCGGTTTCTGTGGAATCCACCCCGCCGACGCCAACGATGGGCAGTGACGGGCCGACAAGGCGCCGCATCTTTGCGAGCACGATCGTCGAGCGCTCGAAAAGGGGACGACCGGAAAGCCCGCCCGTTTCGTTTGCTGCAGGGTCGCCAAGACCCGCACGAGCAAGCGTGGTGTTGGAGACGATGAGGCCATCGACGTTCTTTTCCCGCACCTCCGCCGCGATGTCGGCCAGACCTTCCTCGGAAAGATCGGGCGCAATTTTCAGGAACACGGGGATGGTACGGCCAAGTGCCGTCACCTGTTCATCGCGCACCCGCATCACGCGCTGGAGCAGTTCCGCGAGGCTCTCCCGATCCTGCAGGGAGCGCAGGCCGACAGTGTTAGGCGAGGAGATGTTGACGGTCAGGTAGGAGGCGACCCCGGCGAAGGTGCGGACGCCTTCCTTGTAATCGGCCATGCGATCTGTGCTGTCGCGGTTCGCCCCGATGTTGACGCCGACTATTCCCTTCCGGTCTTTTCGCACAGAAAGGCGTGCAAGGGCGGCGGCGTGACCCTCATTGTTGAAGCCGAGGCGGTTGATGACCGCGCGATCCTTCGTTAGCCGGAAGACGCGCGGCTTCGGATTGCCCGCCTGCGGCTTGGGCGTCACCGTCCCGCATTCGGCAAAGCCGAAACCGAGGCGCAGGAGCTCGTCGGGAATCTCGGCGTTCTTGTCGTAGCCGGCGGCCATGCCCACCGGGTTCGGGAAGCGCAGCCCGGCCAGGGACACAGCGAGCTTCGGCGTAGCGTGTGGTGCGGAGCAGAACGGGATGCCGGCCTTCAACGCCTGAATGGAAAGCCAGTGTGCGCGCTCGGGATCAAGCGCGAAGAGCAGCGGCTTGGTGGCGAGGTCGAAAAGGCTCTTCATGCTTCGAGAGCAGGAAAAGCGTGTTTGCCGTCAGCTCCGACCGGGAGCGGCGTGACCCAGCGCACGGCTGTGAGCGGAAGAGGAGCGTAAAGATGCGGAAAGAGCTGGCCGCCGCGTGAAGGCTCGTATTTGAGCGCAGGGCCAAGTTCTTCTTCGTCGATTGCGACGAGAAGGAGATCGCTTTGCCCGGCAAAATGCTTTGCCGCCGTTTCGCGCACCTGGGAAGCGGTGGAAAAGTGGATGAAGCCGTCATCAAGGTCGACAGGAGCGCCTGCGAACGAACCCTCTCGTTCGGCTTCTCGCCAGAGCGAGGCGGGGCAGATCTTGTAAATCAATTTGGGCATAGCCGCGCTATAGTGTGTTTAACCCGACGGTGGAAGTGGCATCTGCGAGACCTGCGGCTTTTGCACCATCCTAATTGTGGCGTATTCGCCCGCTATGCAAAAGCCTGTCATTGGAGTGAATTCGATGCGAACAGCAGTTGCGGCCATTGCTGGCCTTTGTGCCCTTCCTTTTCTCGCTGCCGGCGCATTCGGCCAGGAAGAAGAGCGATATCGCCTCGAGCGAACCGAAGAGGGCTATGTCCGGATGGATACCCAGACCGGCGCCATGACGCTTTGCCGCGAGCAGGCGGGCGAGCTCGTCTGCCGACCCGCTTCGGAGAGCGGAGAGGTTGGCAGCTCCGAAATCGACGCGCTTCGCGATAGAGTGGCGGAGCTCGAAGAACGGGTGAAGACGCTGGAGCAGGCCAGAGACGATGTTCCGCTCGAGCAGGAGTTCGAACAGTCGCTGAACATGATGGAGCGTTTTTTCCGCCGTTTCGTCGATATCGTTCGCGGTCTCGAACAGGAGGAGCAAACGCCCCAGGATCAGCAGTCCATGACGCCTGAGCGCACCTGAGCAAAATTGCTGGTCTCTGCCGTTCAGGGATGACATGGATGCGGTAATTTCTGCTCGCGCCTTGCAAACTGTCCCTATCCCCGCATAATCAGGTTCCGCGATCCCGTTCGAAAAGAACATGAAGTGACCGGGATATAGGGGGAGGTTTTCTTGCCTGGCTACCGTTTTGTGGTCGCCGACGATCACCCGCTTTTCCGGGGGGCATTGCAGCAGGCCCTGAGCGGCTTTGGGGCCGATTGCGACATCCTGGAGGCGGGCGATTTCGACAGCGTAAAGGAACTGGTTGCGGGCGAGGCCGAGATCGACCTCGTGCTGCTTGATCTTGCTATGCCGGGTGCGAGCGGTCTTTCAGGCCTGGTGGCGCTGCGTGGCTTGTCCCCGGCCGTGCCGATCATCGTCGTTTCGGCCCACGACGATTCACAGACCGTCAGGCGCGCCCTCGATCTGGGTGCCTCCGGTTTCGTCTCCAAATCTGCGCGGATGGAAGAGTTGCGCCGAGCCGTGAGGACGGTGCTTGACGGCGGTATCTATTTGCCGGAGGGGCTTGACCTGGGCGTGGAGGGAGATCCCGAGATATCCGAGCTCATCGGCAGCATCCGGACCCTCACACCACAGCAGACGCGGGTCCTGGCCATGATCGCCGAAGGACTTTTGAACAAGCAGATCGCTTACGAGCTGAACGTCTCCGAGGCGACGATCAAGGCCCATGTTTCCGCCGTACTGCAGAAGCTGGGCGTCGATAGCCGCACGCAGGCGGTGATCCGCCTGTCCCGGATAGGAGTCAATCCGCTGTCGGGAAACGTCTGAGAATCCGCATACCGCCATCCCGATGTAACCGCTACTCCGCCGCGAACATCTGTCGGTATCGCATAAGAAGAGCGCGCAATGCCGCCGGCTTCACCGGCTTGTTGAGGACGGAAAGTCCCATCGCCTCGGCAGCGGCGCGCACTTCGCTGGTGCGGTCCGCCGTGATCAGCACTGCCGGTATCTCGGCGTCCCAAACGCGGCGGAGCCGACGTACGGCCGCAAGGCCGTTCTCCTGGTCGAGGTGATAGTCAGCCAGGATCAGGTCCGGCCGGTCGCCGGAGAGGAGAGAGTTATCCGGTATCAGCATGTCGGAAGCGGTACGAACCCGGCAGCCCCATCCTTCTAGCAGCACGCGCATGCCATCGAGGATACTCTGATCATTATCGATGCAGAGCACGTCGAGGCCGGCGAGCATCACGTTCGGATGCGCCGCGAGCGCTGGCTGCTCCGACGCGGCCTCGGGCACGGCACTGCTGACGGGCAAGATGACTGAGAAGCGGGTGCCTTTCCCCTGTTCCGACTGCAGTCGGATCTCGAGCTTCAGCACGCGTGCGATGCGATCAACGATGGAAAGGCCAAGCCCCAAGCCTTGTGCCTCGCGCATTCCCTCCTGAAGTCGGGTGAATTCGCGGAAGACGGCGTTCAGCTGATCAGCGGGGATTCCGATTCCGGTGTCGATGACCTGCAGTTCCACCAGCGCGCCGCGTCGGCGCACGCCGACGAGCACGCAGCCCTCGCGCGTGTACTTGATGGCGTTCGAGACCAGGTTCTGGATAAGGCGGCGGAGAAGGCTGCGATCGGTTTTCACCGCGACCGAACTGGGGACGATGGTAAGCCGCAATCCTTTTTCCGCTGCAAGCGGCTGGAAATCCGTGCCGAGCTGGCCAAGCAACTCGTTAAGGCGGAAGACGCCTTCATTTGGCTTCAGCGCGCCCGTATCGAGCCGGGAAATATCCAGAACGGCACCAAGGATCGTCTCTACGGAATCGAGGGCGGATTCGATATTGTCCACCAGCGCGCGCAGGTCCTCGCGGTCTGTCTTCTCCTTGAGAGGTGCGCAATAGAGCCGAGCGGCGTTCAGCGGCTGGAGAATGTCGTGGCCTGCACCGGCAAGAAAACGAGTCTTGCTGAGATTGGCCTCTTCGGCCAGCATCTGCGCCTGCGCCAGCTCTTCGTTCACCCGCATCAGTTCGGCGGTTCGGCTCGCGACGCGCTGTTCCAAAGTCTCGTTTGCGCGCTTCAGGGCCATATCGGCTTCGACCCGGGCGGTGATGTCGGTGTAGGTGGCGACAATGCCGCCGCCAGGCATGACGTTGGAGCGGATCTCGAGGATGCGTCCGCTTTTTTGCAGCCGCAGCTCCCATGGCCGGCCGAATGAAGCGATCTGGTCGAGGACCATCTTCTCGGCGTTGTGCGAAAGCTCTTCCCGGGCAATGAGATGGCTGACGATCTGCCCGAGGGACACGCCGACCTGGCCCAATGTGTCAGGCAGATCGAAGAGCACGCGGAACTGCCGGTTCCAGCACGTAAGACGGAAATCCTCGTCGAAGACCGTGATACCCTCCTCCATCTGGTCGAGCGCCGTTTGCAGGAGGTCACGATTGTGCTGCAGAGCGATGGACGCGTCGTCCAGAAGTTTCATTGCGTCGCGGGGCGAGGTGTCGTTGCGCTGGAAGAGAAGCGACAGGATGAGCCGGGCCGAGGACGAGCCGACAGCGCTTGCCAGGAGCTGCTCGGAGAACCGGATCACCGGCATTGTCGCTGGATTGTTGCCCTTGAGCGGCGTGCCCTGCTCGGTTTCGAAGGAGAGGAAGGAGCGCTCCGTGCGCTCGACGCCAAGATAGCGGGAGATCGTGTCCTTGAGATCGTTGACCGTGACAGCCGTTCGGAAGCGGCGCAGGCTCGGAATGGGCGTGGCGTCGCGCGGAACGAAGATGGAGGCCTGGATGCGCTCGAGCGGGGTGGCCGCACGCGAGAGCGAGCCCAGGATGAAGAAGAGTGTATTCACCGCAAGGCTCCAGAGAACGCCGTGGTTCAGGGGCTCGGCCACCGTGCCGAACAGCGCCTGAGGCCGGAGCGCCTCGATCCCGAAGGGCCCGTGCGTGATGATTGCGGTGCCCGCCGGGGCGAGCGAGGGGAAGAGCAGCGTATAGCCCCAGATCGCGAAGCCCGCGCACATGCCGATCAGCGCTCCGCGGCTGTTCGCGCCGCGCCATATGAGGCCACCGAAGAATGCCGGCGCGAACTGCGCAATGGCGGCAAACGAGATGAGGCCGATCGCGGCGAGCCGCGTGTTGTTCGTCGTTTCGCGATAATAGAGGAAGGCGACGAACAGGATGATGAAGATAGCCGCGCGGCGGATGTTGAGGATGACTGCCGACCAGTCCTCCTTGTCGCTGCTGTCGGGCCGCAGGAGCCGTCGCACGAAAAGCGGGATGATGAGATCGTTCGAGATCATGATCGACAGCGCCACGCTGTCGACGATTACCATGGCGGTGGCTGCCGACAGCCCCCCGACAAAGGCCAGGAACGCGAGCATTTCATGGCCGGTGAGGAGCGGCAGGGCGAGCACGTAGAGGTCGGAATTGGTACGGTTTCCCACCGCATGGAGCCCTGCGAAGGCGATCGGAATCACGAAGAGATTGATCAGCATCAGATAGAGCGGGAAGAGCCACACCGCCCGCTTGAGTTCGTCCGGGCCCTTGTTCTCCACAATGGTAACGTAAAATTGCCGCGGCAGCATGATGATCGCGCAAGCGCTGAGCGTCGTCATCACGACCCAAGTGGCAAGCGATGTCGGATGGGTGAAGGCTTCCATCACCTCCGGTTCCGCCGTAACCCGGCGCGCCAGTTCACCGGCTCCGCCGAAGAGCAGGAAGGTGACGGCGATGCCCACGGCAAGAAAGGCGGCGAGCTTGACGATCGATTCCACCGCCACGGCAAGCACGAGTCCGCTTTGATGTTCGGTCGCGTCCGCATGGCGCGTGCCGAAAAGGACGGCAAATACCGCGAGCAGCATGGCGATCAGAAGCGATATATCTCCGATGAAGAGGTCGATCGCTGGGGGAGCGCCATTATAGTGCTCGACCATCAGGCTCACGGAATCCGAGATCGCCTTCAGCTGCAGGGCGATATACGGGATGGTTCCGCAGGTGGCGATGATGGCTGCGACGGAGGCAATGGCGAAGCTCTTGCCGTATCGCGCGGCGAGGAAGTCTGCGATTGAGGTGATCTTCTCGCTTTTTGCCAGGCGGATGATACGCCCAAGGAACCGGTTGGCGAAGATGAAGACGAGCACCGGCCCGATATAGATGGCGAGGAATTCAAAGGCCCGCTCGGAGGCAAGGCCGACCGAGCCGAAGAAGGTCCACGAGGTGCAGTAGATCGCCAGGCTCAGCGCATAGATCAGGGGCCGCGATCCGGACCATTGCCCGGCCGCAGCACGCTTGTCGCCGTGGCTCGCAATCACGAACAGGAACGTGACATAGCCGATGGCGATGATCGCAATGACCCATCCCTGCACGGAAAAGGCTCCTCCCAGGCCTCAGAACGAAGCACAGGCGGGCCGTTTCGCGCAATGGGTCTTTAGTGCCGTAAAATTCCTCAAAATCGCAAAATTCCGTCTGCGGCTTACGTATCCCGCCACATTTGCTATTCTGAAGCCGCACGGGGGGAGCGAGCTGCCGCTTGCCTGTTGTCGCAAGCGCTGGAGGTGCGAAATGGCAAACGGAATGTTGAACGAGTTCAAAGAATTCATTGCCCGGGGTAATGTGATCGATCTTGCCGTGGGCGTCATTATCGGTGGAGCGTTCGGCGGCATTGTAACCTCGCTCACCGATGACATCATCATGCCGATCGTGGGGGCGATCTTCGGCGGCTTCGACTTTTCCAATTATTTCCTGCCGCTAACATCCGGCGTGAGCGCGAGCACCTTGGCGGCTGCCCGCGAACAGGGGGCCGTGCTGGCCTACGGCAACTTCATCACCGTCGTTCTGAATTTCCTCATCCTGGCCTGGATCATTTTCATGATGGTGAAGGCGGTGAACAGGTTGCGTCGCCGTGAGGCGGAAGAACCCGCCACGCCGGCAGCGCCCCCGCAGGACGTCCAGCTCCTGACTGAGATTCGCGACCTTCTGGCCAGGAAATAAAGGGACTGTTCGGTTCCCTGGAGGTCCCTTCGGCGCTTCCCCTGCAGCTTCGCGCAGGCTATCTAGCTCCGCGCCGCCGCTGGCATGCGGCGCGTCGCAGAAGGTGAAGTCATGAACCTGCAGGAAAGCTTGCGTGCGGAAGCGCGCTTGGCGCCGCGAAGCGGCATTGTGTCCGTAGTTGACCATGCGCGGGGCCGCCCCGGCCTCATCCCACTCTGGGTGGGGGAGGGCGATCAGCCGACCCCGGATTTCATCCGCGAGGCAGCCACGCGAAGCCTCGCCGCGGGTGACACATTCTACACTTGGCAGGCCGGTATTCCCGACCTGCGCGCTGCTCTCGCGCGCTATCACGAGCGGACCTTCGGCCGCACCTTCTCCGCACAGGAGTTCATCGTGGTAGGCGGGGGGATGCAGGCGATCCAGCTTGCGCTGCAGGCGGTGGCCGGCGCGGGCGATGAGGTCGTCTATTTCACGCCTGCGTGGCCGAACTTTCCCGCAGCCCTTGGCGTGGCTGGCGGAAAGCCGGTGCCGGTGGGCCTCGACTTTTCGGAGAATGGCTGGAGCCTTGATCTTGAACGCGTCGAGGCTGCGATCGGACCGCGTACCCGGGCGCTTTTCGTGAACACGCCAGCCAACCCGACCGGGTGGACGGCGGATCGCGAAACGCTTTCAGCCCTGCTCGATCTTGCCCGGCGGCATGGTCTCTGGATCATTGCCGACGAGATCTATACGAAATTCTTCTATGCTGGTCCGCGCGCGCCTTCCTTCTACGACATAGCCGCCGATGACGATCGCATCCTCTTCGTCAACTCCTTCTCCAAGAACTGGGCAATGACCGGCTGGCGAATCGGTTGGATACGTGCTCATCCCTCGCTCGAAGGGATGTTCGAGAACCTGGTGCAATACTCCACCTCCGGCGTTGCCGAGTTCATGCAGCGCGGCGCCGTGGCCGCGCTCGATGAGGGCGATGCCTTTATCGCGGCCCAGGTCGCTCGCGCGAAGGACAATCGCGACCGTCTTTGCGCAGCATTGGGAGAAACGGGGCGCGTGCGTTTGGCGATGCCTCAAGGGGCATTTTATCTTTTCTTTGCCGTCGACGGGATGGAAGATACGCGCAGAGCAGCCATAGAGATCGTCGACCGGACCGGTGTGGGTCTTGCCCCCGGCATGGCTTTCGGACCTGGCGGTGAAGGCTTCTTCCGCCTCTGCTTCAATCGCCGGACCGACCACCTGGAAGAAGCGGCCGGCAGGCTGTCGGATTGGCTGTCGGGAAAGCTGTAGCTTTCCCTCATAGCCTAGAAGAGTAAGGGAGACTCAGCCTCCGGACTTGGAGACGACCAACGGGATGACGCGGTCGCTCTCGGCGGCGGGGGTCTGACCAGGCTCCACAAAGCGGATCCCCAGTGTTTCCCAGGTTTCCGTCAGAGCATCCTTGAGAGTGTCGATGAGCGCGTCCGTGTGGAAGGGCGTCGGCGTGATGCGCAGGCGCTCGGTGCCGCGCGGCACGGTCGGATAGTTGATCGGCTGGATATAGATGCCGTGCTTTTCCAGCAGGTGATCGCTGGCCTTCTTGCAAAGTTCAGGATCACCCACGAGCACCGGCACGATGTGCGTTTCCGACGGCATAACCGGAAGTCCGGCCGAACGCAGCACGTCCTTGGTGCGCTGCGCCTGGCGCTGGTGCGCTTCACGTTCCGCATTCGATTTCTTGAGGTGGCGGATCGAGGCGGTGACGGCGGCAGCAATCGCCGGCGGAAGGGCCGTGGTGAAGATGAAGCCGGGCGCGTAGGAGCGCACCGCGTCGATGAGAGCCGCCGAACCCGTGATATAGCCGCCGATGACGCCGAATGCCTTGGCCAACGTGCCTTCGATCACATCCATGCGGTGCGCGAGGCCGTCACGCTCCGTGATGCCGCCGCCCCGTGCGCCATACATACCCACCGCGTGCACCTCATCGATATAGGTCATCGCGTTGTAACGTTCGGCAAGATCGGCGATCTCGGCGATTGGCGCGATATCCCCATCCATGGAGTAGACGGATTCGAAGACGATGAGCTTCGCCCGTTCGGGATCTGCACTCTTCAGAAGGCTTTCCAGATGAGCCACGTCGTTGTGGCGGAAGATCTTCTTCTCCGCCCCCGAGCGGCGCACGCCCTCGATCATCGAGGCGTGATTGAGTTCATCGGACAACACAAGACAGTTGGGCAGAAGGCGCGCGATCGTGGATATCGACGCCTCGTTGGAAACGAAACCCGACGTGAAGACAAGCGCGGCCTCCTTTCCGTGGAGGTCGGCAAGCTCCTTCTCGAGCTCGACCAGCGGGTGATTCGTGCCGGAAATGTTGCGCGTGCCGCCGGCGCCCGAACCCATGCTGCCTGCTGCCCGCTGCATCGCGGCGATCACGTCGGGATGCTGCCCCATGCCGAGATAGTCGTTGGAGCACCACACGGTGATTTCCCGCGCCTGTCCGCTCGCTCGCCAGATGGCTCGTGGGAAAGCGCCGGCAATACGCTCCAGATCCGCAAAAACTCTGTAACGACGCTCCGCGTGGAGCTGATCAATCGCCTCGGAAAAGAACCGCTGATAATCCATGCTGTCTTCCTGGGTTGCGGCCCGGATCATAAACGCCGAGTCGCTGTGCGTCTATCGTTCCTGTGGGGGCAAAATGCCACGTCCTCCGGTCTTGGCTCGCACGTGATCGAATCTTTGCGGAATGATTGCGACCGGGCGCTGTCTTGGAGGAAGCTACTCTCGATTCGGAATGGCCCGCTGTTGTGGATAGTCGGAGTTTCCTGCCGAGCGTCTCACAGAATGCTCCTTCGACAAATTGTTTCTGCGTGCCAAAGACTGCGTCTGCCTCGGAACAGGAGCCACCATGCCGTCCTTGTTGAAGATGCAGCAGGATAGACACCGTCATGCCGCTGCCGTTCTGCAAAGCCGAGCGAAGCCGTTGCGCGACTGAAGTGGCAGGACTGTTTCGCCGCCACGAGATCCGGATTGTCCACAATCCGTGCCGCTGGAGGAGGACGTATACGATCTAAACGGTTGACCATAACCGAAAGAAGGTTTACGCAGAATGCATACTGAAAGTTGTATCGCAAAGAAAGATTCAATTGGGCTGGTTTTGATGCTGATCGAATTCTCGTGACCACGTTGTCATTGCTTCTGCAGCCTTTGGCCAAACCGCTCATCCTCAGGTCGCCTGGCAACTCGCGGCGGATCGGTGGCGCTCCGCAGGCTTATCGACGGCGGATTTCGTGCGGCCTGTCGAGGCCCGGTTAACGCTTTGGCTGAAGATCGGGAGCGGTGCTCCAGTGGGATCTCCTGCATTCAAGAAAAGGCGGAATCGATAATGCATAGAGGGTGATCTCAACCGGACGGAATCCGGCGCGGATGGCGGGGAAATATTCTGCCCTGCCGAGAACTCGGCCTCATTTTTCCAGCGGGATTTTAAGCTTTGATTTCTCATTCATGCGATTGTGAAACAAGAACGCGATTTGCACCCGTGGTTCTCGTCGCCCTTGCAGTGGCGCTCCAGGGATGCACCGTGCCAGCCAAAACCGCGTCGCGGGTCAAGCCGATTGACGTTGAAGACGAGGTTCTGGCGTCCTCCGCGCAACCGGCAGCCAAATCCCCTCCAAGCGCTGCAACCCGCGCCAAGAGCAGTCAGCCCGTCGTGGCACGTGGAATGGGGGAGGGGACCGATATCCGCGCCACCGTTGCCTCCGCATTGCGGCACAGCGGCGTCCTGCGTCGCGCCCAGGCCGACCGTTCCAGCGCCGAAGTGGAGGTGAAGATCGCCTATGGCGGCTACCAGCCACAGCTCCAGAGCCAGGCCGGTTTCGGTACCAGCGACACCTATGATTATGGGATAACGGTTGCCCAGCCGCTCTACGATTGGGGCCGCACGGGCGCCGATGTGGAGCGCGCCAAGGCCAATCTCGCATCCGCGCAAGCGAGCTTCATGGATTCGGCTGAGAAGACGGCTTTGGAAGCGGTGGCTGCCCATATCGCTGTCCGGCGCAGCGAAGAACTGGTCGAGGCGGCTCAGGAAAATCTTGTTGCCCACCGACGCTTCACGGAGCTTGCGACGGATCGCACCAGCGGCGGCGTCGGCGACGCCACTGAGGTGGAACTCGCTGGCGTGCATCAGGGCGAAGCTGAGTCGGCTCTCGAGGACGCTAAGGGCGCACTGCGCAACGCATATAGCGTTTACTATTCACGTGTCGGCCGTGAGGCCGCCCGGCTGGCGCCGGTCCCGGAGCTTCCGCTCTTCTTGGGGGAGGACAAGAACCTGGAGGCGGTTGCCCTCAACGCGCCCGCAGTGCTTGCGGCGCGCGCGCGTCAGGAGGCGGCTCGCCATGCAGCCAAGATGGAGCGGGCAGGTTTGCTGCCGCGCTTGAGCGCGGAAGCCTTTGTCCGCGGCGATGATGATTCGGACGATGCGCAAACGGGTGTCGGCCTGCGCATAGTGGGACCTTCCCTTGCAGGCCTTTCGAACTTCAGCCGAGTGGAGGCCGCCAACCTGCAGGCCGACAGCGCAAGATGGGCGGCGGAGGCGGCGCGACGCGACGCCACCCTCCAGGCCCGGGAGCTTTTCGATCATGAGCCGACCCTCCGCGGCCGCATAACCATTCTGGGCGCTCAGCTCGTGAGGGCACGCGCGCTGCGCGACCTCTACGAGGATCAGTTTGAGATTGGAGAGCGCTCGTTGGCGGATCTGGTCAACGTGCAGGCGGATGTCTTCCGCATCGAACGCAGCCTCATCAACGCCCGTTACGACATCATCGACCTGCAGTACCAGGCTGCGGCCGCCCTGGGCTACCTGATCGACGCGCTTCAGGTGGACTTGAAAGGGAGGGGAGAATGAAGCCGGCGAAGAGAAGCTCGGGCACGAGCAAGAAGCCGGAGCCAGCCGAGCCTCATCGGAAAGCTCCTTCGCCGGATCACCTGCTCGACGGCCTGCTCCTGCTCTGCAGGCTCTATGACCGGCCGGCTTCGGAAACCGAACTCACTGCCGGCCTGCCGCTTGTGGAAGGGCGGCTCACGCCGGTGCTGCTGCGCCGAGCGGCCGAGCGCGTCAGCCTCGACGTCCAGGTAAAAGAGCGGGAGAAGCTGAGCGCGATCAGGCCCGAACTTTTGCCCGTGCTCCTCATCCGGAAGGATGGATCCGTCTGCGTCCTGTCCAAGCTCGGCGAGACTGAATGCACCGTCATTCTGCCCGAAATGGACAGCCGCCAGCAGGTCGTCTCTCTCGAAGCCCTCGAAGCCGAGCATTCCGGTACCGTGGTCTTCGCCGCGCCGCTGCTGCGCGAGGACGGCCGCGCCGATGGTTTTGCGCCTGTCGAGAAGCAGCATTGGTTCTGGGGCGAAGTGGCCCGCTACAAGTGGAATTTTCTCGAGATTGCGGCGGCTGCTGCGATCGCCAACATGCTGGCGATCACATCGTCGCTCTTCTCAATGCAGGTCTATGATCGTGTGGTTCCAAATCTCGCCTTCGCCACGCTTTGGGTCCTCGCGATCGGTGTTGGGCTGGCGATCCTCATGGAAGCCACAATCCGCATCGTTCGCAGTCATTTGATGGATGTGGTCGGGCGCCGGCTCGACCTCTCCCTCTCCGCGCGCATCTTCGAGCGCTCGATGGGCATCCGCCTCGAGGCGCGTCCGCGATCCACGGGCTCCTTCACCAACCAGGTGCGGGAGTTCGACGCGGTACGTGAGTTTTTCACGTCGACCACGATCAATGCGTTGAGTGACCTGCCTTTCGTCGTCATGTTCATCACCGTCATCTGGCTCATTGGCGGGCCGGTGGCGTGGGTCTTGATCGGTGCCGTCCCCTGCATCGTCATTCCCGGCCTTCTGGCACAGTGGCCGCTGTCGAAGATGTCGCGCATGCACATCAAGGAAGGCTCGATCCGCAACGGTCTGCTGATCGAGGCCATGTCGAGCGCCGAGACCGTCAAGTCGCTCCAGGGTGAAACTCGCTTCCAGCGCCTGTGGGAGGAGTATACGGCGTTGCTCGCCGGGAACGGTACGCACATGCGCGCTCTTTCAAGCGCCCTTACCTATTCGGCCATGGCCGTGCAGCAGGCCTGCTTCGTCCTCGTCATGGTGGTGGGCGTCTACCAGATAGCAGAAGGGGAAATGACGGCAGGCGCGCTTTTGGCCTGCTCGATCCTTTCTTCCCGCACCATCGCCCCGCTGACCCAACTTGCCGGCATCTTTTCCCGCTGGCAGCACATGCGTGCTGCGCTTGTCGGCGCCGATACCATCATGAAGGCGCCGGTCGATCGGCCGCCAGAGCGCAAATTCGTGCACCGGCCGCGCCTGACGGGCGCTTATCACCTGGAGGACATAGCCTTCCGCTATGATGAGGACAGCGATCCTGCGCTGCAGATACCGAGTCTTTCAATTCAGCCCGGCACGGCCACGGCCCTGCTCGGCACGAACGGCTCCGGCAAATCCACCCTGCTGAAAATGCTGGCCGGACTGTACATGCCGCTCCAGGGGCAGCTTCTTCTCGACGGTACGGATATCAGGCAGATCGATCCCTCGGATGTGCGCCGGGCGGTTGCCTACCTTCCGCAGGATGTCCGCCTCTTCTACGGAACACTGCGCGAAAATCTGGCCCTCGGCCTCACCTCGCACCGCGAGGATGAGGAACTTCTGGAGGCGCTTGCCTTCGTTGGGGCCGAAGGCCTGGTACGGGATCACCCGCTGGGGCTAGACAGGCAGATCGGCGAGGGTGGATCCGGCGTATCGGGAGGGCAGCGGCAATCCGTCGGCCTGGCCCGCGTATGGCTGCGCGATCCGCGAATCGTGA
>Ga0164243_10005961_pt1 | contig 18540 bp, 12 predicted proteins | sample OricompcompostOP_FD_108781 | JGI IMG/M metagenome (GOLD analysis project Ga0164243, IMG submission 108781) | Organic Plus compost microbial communities from Emeryville, California, USA - Original compost - Organic plus compost (OP) | ecosystem: Engineered > Solid waste > Mixed feedstock >... | reverse complement strand
CCGTTATTCGCAATTGCACCGGATGGAGTTGTACGGAAATTTATTGCAGCAACTGCAGCAGGGCAACCAGGTCTTCGCCTGTACCTGTTCACGCAGCCAGCTGGGCAGTAGCAGCTATCCGGGCAACTGCAACGAGAAAAATATTCCGCTTACTGCACCCACAGCAGCCTGGCGATTGCATACAAATGATCACACGCCTGTGGCCATTAAGGATATTGCAGGTACCCTGCACCGTTATACCCTGCCTGCCTCCATGCAGGATTTTGTAGTAAGAAAAAAAGACGGATACCCGGCTTATCAACTGGCATCCATGGCGGATGATCTGCATTTTGGTGTAGACCTGGTTGTACGCGGCGAAGATCTTTTTCCTTCTACACTGGCGCAGTTATTCCTGGCGCAAATGCTGCAGTGCCAACAGTTCCTGCATACTGCTTTTTATCATCATCCGCTTTTAGTGGAAAGCGACAATAAAAAATTGTCGAAATCTGCCGGTTCCACTTCCATACAATACCTGCGCAAACAGGGAAAAAGCAGGGAAGCGATTTATGCAATGATCGGAGCAATGGCAGGTTGTAACGAACCTGTGCACAACTGGGAAAGCCTCGGCGCGGCAATCGGCCTGTAGTGGCCGGATGCAAATCATTTAATCATCCTGCGCAATCTGAAATCCACCCAGGTGTTAGTCGCCCGGGCTTTGCCGGTTATGAGGTTTTGCGATGTTCTTTCAGACTCAAGGATCAATGCAAGTGTGGTGTCGCGGTAAAAAGGGCGCAACTCAAAAGGAACAGCTGCATTCATCGTATATACCAATCCGTTAACTGTTACAGGTGATACGATGTCGCCGTCCATTATTACTGTAGTTCACCTCCTATGCTTCCACCAGTTCTTTTCTTCGGTATTTTTTGCGGAATTCAATGGGAGCGTATCCTGTTTTCTGACGAAACAGCCTGCTGAAGTGCGCTGTATTTTCAAATCCGCTCTCAAATGCAACATCAGCCACCGGCATCGAATGTTGCATCAGCAGACATTTGGCGCGGGCCAGTTTCTTTTCCATCAGCCAGCGCCCGGGGGAGGTCTGGTAGATTGCAAAAAAGTCTCTCTTAAACGATGACACGCTGCGATTGGTCAGCTTTGCATAATCTTCCAGCGTGAGATTGCGCGCAAAATTTTCTTCCATGATGGTGTGCAGTGAAGTACCTGCCGCACGATGCATAGACAATAATGTATTGCGCAACGGCATGTTGTCCTTGTTTAACACCATACTGAGCAGGATTTCCCTGAAACGGAGGTCCAGCAAGGCTTCCGGCGCCGGCTGTTCGGAAGCAAGCAGGTTTGCAACGGACCGGCAAAGGTGTTCTACGCGTTCATCGTAGGTGATAGAGATAATGCTTCTTTGCACGCTCCATACCGGTTGTTCACGGGCAAAGTATTCGTTGACGAATGCAACGAGATAATGGTCCGGTATCAGAAAGATCAGCAACGACACAGGTCCTTCCTGGGGATATTCGGTAATACAGGCGCCCTTTTGAATAAAAATAGCAGCGCCTTCGTGCAGTTGCACAGGCCCGTCAATGCCGGCGATCTGTTTGCTGCCGCCAAGCACATAACAAAGCGCGTGGGATTGCTGCCACCTGGCCGAATGCCGGACGGCTGCCAATGATTCGTTGTTCAGTATAAGCACATTTTCCGGGGAGAATTGTTCCGCTTTCATGTCTGGTAATTAAATGAATGATGATATCCGGGTGCAAAGTTTGGTTCCGGCAAAACATCTTTCCGGGCGGATTACCCAACGGCGGCCTTCAACGAATAATGCGGCGCATCCGGCTTTGCCAAAGAAAAAAGCCTTCACCTGCAATGAGGGAAGACTTCTTTCATTTTTGAAAAACCACCACCTATGATACCTGAACTAAACTATTTGTCAGATATCATCCCCTTTCCTGTTTCTACAATCCCGGACACAGGTTACTAATATTCAACGCCACTTTCCTACCCTGCCACAGACCTGCATCAATTGACTGCTGGTAGTGAATGCCTGCCGGCAATCTTGAATAACCAGCCTCCTCACCTATTTTCACCAACGTAGCATACGTACGCGGCGCAAAACCGAGATAGTCATACGTATGATCTGTGAAAGGACCAATATGACCGAATATTTTCTGAAACACTTCACCCGCTGCAGCAGACAACGATGAATGCGCAGAAGGATATTCAGGATGATTGGGTGTACAAATCAGCGAATTCCAGGCGGTATCTCCCATCACATCGCGCACATAAGTAACGGGACGCACCAGCGCATACTTATACTTGTCTTTGAAACAGGCGATAAGCCCATCGTTAATGGCCGCGCCGGTTAGCGCATAAGCAAATGCAGCTTTTGCCAGTGAACTGTTTGTTTTGTCCACCACCTGCCGCAAAATGCTCAGCCAGTGGCCGGGTGAAGTAACACCGGGCACATCGCGCCAGAAATAGGCCATGGCCTGCTGATCGGGTGTAGCGTTGTTTTTGGTGTCGTACACATGCTTCACCATTTTGTAAAATGTGCTGTTAGGGTTCGTAGAATACGCAGGCGGCGCCACCACAGCTGTATTGTTGATGCTGCCCCTGATCACCGGACGATTGTTGCCCCAATACGGCGTAAGCGGTTTGGTATCGGCCGGACTACCGGGCGAAGGCACCCATTTTCCCGGACCAGTGGGTGGGGTATAATCGTTGTTCGCATTCTTGTAGCCATCGGTCTCCGCCCAGGCAAATACGGCTGCCGCTACTGCTTTGCCGAATTGTGCCGAACGGGTGAGTGTGTTCTGGTCTGCCCTGGTGCGGAAATGGTTGTTCAGCGCATCTTCCAGCGAATCAATGGCAGCCTTATCCTCGTTGCTGGCATTGGGGAAAAATGAACGATTCATACTGGCCAGCGCCGCATTTACATTGGCAGGCCAGTAATAACGTTTGCGGTGATCATACTGCGGCAAACCCGTTAACCCCGACCATTTACTTTTCAGTTGTACTGATTGCGGCATACCAGGCGCCAGCGATTCCCAGGCGGCAATACCACTGTACGTGTAATGCCTGCTATAGCCATGATTGGGCACGCCTGCTCCTTTTTGCATCAGGCGTATCTGCAGGTCCATCCATTTCTCAATGATCTCAGAAGAAAACGAAGTAGGTAAGCCCGAATGATCGTGCGGGTGATCTTTCCAGTCGAATTTGTGACAAGCGCTAAAGCCGGTTGCGGTAAGCACAGCGGTCATTATCCAAACAATGCTTCGCCTGCCCTTCATAAGAGTTGTTGCTTTCATGTTACTAATGGTTTATTGTTTCTTTTAGAATATGCGAATCAAATTGCGTTTGTACTTTGCAGTTACATACGTTTTATTTGATACGCAAAGTTGAAGCAAATGAAGGCAGGGCAATTTTCTGTGGAGTTCAGCTTTATTGCAATCCGGTTCAAAATGCGGCGTGAAGAAGGAAAGTCCGGATCACAGTGCAAGGGCAATATAGTATGATAAACGCAGTATTGAAGAGAATTGACTTATGTAAGAACATCAACCTTTAGCCACCTCATCATAGTCTTTCACCTTCGGACGTAAAAATAAGAGTTGTATGACCAGCACTACCAACACGACTACAGACAGCAATGCAAAATCTCTCCCAAGATTTCCCGCATCCGTAGATTTGCCTAACCAGTCGGTAATAAAAGCGCCGGAGAAGACGCCGCCCATATTCAGTAACCCATACGCCGTGGCGCGGTGTTTTGAAGCAACGAACTGGCACAGTATGGGCATATTGTTCGCATCGAACATACCAAACCCAAAACCAAAACAGAAAGCAGCGGCAACAACATGAAATGCACTGCTGCCAAATCCTACCAGCAGCAGCGAGGGGATGGTTAACGACAATCCAATGGCGCTGGTAAATATTCTCCCCCGCAGATTTTTTTGTACCCAACGATCACTGAGCGTACCGCCAACAATAACACCCAGGAAAGAAGAAGCAGCTATGGTAATGGTAGACAGTGGTCCTGCCAGCGACATCTCCACACCCAGCTTATTGGCAAACAGGGTAGGCAACCAGTTCTTCACACCCCATCCCGGGAGACTGGGCACAGCGAAATACAAAAAGATAATCCAGAAGGAAATATTGGCGGTCACAAAGGCAAGTCCGCCAAAGAAGTTGGGGCGCCCGGCAACTTCGCGCGGCGCCACCGGTTGTTCAGCCAATGTCTTTTTACCTCGCAGGAAAAATATCAGTAGCAAAGAATACACCATCCCGGCCATACCAAACACAAAAAAAGTCTGTTGCCAGGTAAACTGATCAGCAATGGTAGCGCCAAAGCCACCCAGCGCCTGCCCCATGTACAACCCCGTCATATGGATCCCTACGGCAAGTGAGCGGGTGCGCGAAGAATGGAAGTCGGCAATCAACGATAACCCGGCAGGTATATACAAGGCTTCACTAACGCCCATAATTGCACGCAACCAATACAACTGATCAAAAGTGGTGGCGTATCCCATGGCAAACGTAACGCCTGACCATACAAAGAGACTGGCAACGATCAACCATTTTTTACTCAGCCGGTCGGCAATCATACCGGCTACGGGGCTCATGAAACCATATATCCAGAGAAAGATGGCCATCAGCCGGCCAAAGTTGGCAGCGGATTCCAGTTCGGCAATATCCACTTCCATCGAAGGCCGCATGGTAGACAGCATTTGCCGGTCCATATAATTCAACAATGCCACCACCCAAAGGAGGGCAACCAGTATCCAGGGATATAAATTGGAAAATCGTTTCATGGTTACTACAAACGCTGCCGGTAGTGTCTTCATGTAGAAAGCCTGCTAACCGGAAAATTTTCCGGCCTTCCCTGTTCAGACACTATTCAACTGCCTTATTTTTTTCATTTACACTTGCTGCCAGCACATGGGGCGTGCGTGTTCCCGGCCGTACTTCGCCGCCCGGTAAAATAATTGTATTATGCCACCATACCAACGGCGTAGTTACCGGCGCCCATATACTGTTGTTGGGATTGTCAACAGCATCCGGTTTACGGCTGGTATGAATATTTCCCGCTGCCGACCAGGTGTTGGAAGCAGGGTCATACCGAAGAATCTGCGTGCTGAATCCCGGATGTTTTTCTTTCAATACGGCAGCGGCAGCAGCATCTGCACCTGTATCGCCGCCAAAAATATAAAAGCCTTTCTGTAAGTAACATGCCGGTGAAGGCGCCGCCACTACGGCAAACGGCAGATCAGCCAATTGCCGCCAGCCATTATCAAATGAATAACACCATGCATCGGTTAGGTATACCCGTTTGCCGTCTGCCAGCTGCGTGCCGCTGAAAAGAAAAAATCGTTTCCCGTCTGTTCCTGCTACTGCCAGCATGCGTGCAGGGCCGGGCCAGGCAGGCAAGATTTTCCAGCCTCTTTTCTTTCTTTTCAGATCAAAACACAAAAACAGAGGCGCTGCATTTGCGGCGTCCGGTTTAATGAGTCCGCCTGCTACCAACAGCTTATCACCCACCAAAGCGCCACAAGCGTTGGCAAGCGTATATGGCAAAGGAGGCAGCACTTCTGTTTCCACCTTGCCATTGCGGTATCGCAGGCGCCACACGTGGGCAGTATGCCCGGATTCATTACTTCCTCCAATCAACACCAATCCTTCAGGAGTGGAAACGGAGACGCCGTAGCCGAGATTCACAGGTAAACGGCCAGCTTCTTTCCACCGGCCGTTGGGTTTTTCAAGCACGAATATTTTATCGTACCAGGTTTTGATACCGCCATTCCACGGTGTTCCGCCATGCGGAAAATTACTGCCGCCGGCTACGATCAACACATTGTCTGTAACGCCTGCAAAGGAGCCGGCATAACCAATGGTATCAGGAACCGGAGCTAAGGTATCCCATGTAAATGTTCCGTTAGCCGCAGGAAAGTCCTGCGCTGTTGTTGCCTGTACAGTAATCAAGAGTATGGAATTTAATATGCTTACTATCTTTTTTATCGTTGGCAAGGCTTCGTTTTTATTCAGCGAATAGTATTCACAATATTAAATAGCTGCATTACAAGTTAAACAATGTGGTGATTTCTGCAGGTGTCAATGCCTTGTTGTATATGATCACATCATCAATCTCTCCGTCAAAGAAGCTCGAATTGGAGCTGGCGCCTTCCTGCACGCCTATTTTGAAGTCCTGGTTGTTGCTTACCACTTTCACATTTCCTGCAGCGCGCGTGGCAACCTCTGTTCCATCAATATATACCGTTGTGTTCACGCCCTGGCGAACAGCTACTATATGGTGCCATTGTCCATCGGCTACAAATCCGTTAGCGCCCATATTAATAATGGAAGAACCGGTATTGTCTTCAATGGTAAAGCGCAGTCTTCTGTCGGTGGCGTTATCCCCCATACGCAACCAGGTCTGGTTGTCGTTGGTACCGTTCTTGCCGGATTCCTGCCATATCATCATGCGTCCGGCGTTGGACGTTTTTATCCAGCAGGAGATGGTAAAATCATTGGAACCAAAGTTGAGCGCTGTATGATCGGTCACAATTACGCCCGTGGCGCCGTTGAACGTTCCGGTATTGCCGGTTTGCATTTTTCTGTCGGCATTGCTGAAGCTCACGCCCGCTCCCAGTGATTGCGCACTGATAGCGTTTGGACCGGCATCAGCAATACTGCCATTGAAGGGAAAGAATGCTGCGAGCTGATCGCCGGGCACTACAAGAATATGGTCCGGCAGCTCGGTAGTGGAGTTCACCGTACTATTGGCCACCGTCAGCTTTACTGTGTAGCGTCCCGGTTGTGTGAAGTTCACCACAGGATGCTGATCGGTGGAAGTAAGGGTAACCGGTCCTTCAAAAGTCCAGTTCCAACTGGTGATCAGTCCCAGTGATTCATCGGTAAATTGAATACTTCCTCCTGCATACGTAGCAGTTGTATTGCTGGTGAAGGCTGCACTTACATCATTGGGGTCCAGCACACGTATAAATTCAATTTTCGTTTCGGTATCGCTGTACATCGGGTTGGATGCCGTCAACGATACCGTATAGTATCCTTTTTCGTTAAATGTAACCACAGGATTTTGCTCCGTTGCTGTAAGCGTAGTGCCGCCACTAACCGGAATGAACTCCCATTGCCAGGTATCGGCGCCGCCTTTGCTGGAATCTTTAAAGGTGATGGATTCACCCATGAATATTACGGTCGCACTTGCGGTGAAGTCGGCCTGCACCTGGTTATAATCAACGCGGATGTATTCCTTTTTGGTAAGCGAGGCAGTGTTTTTGCCATTGCTCAGTTCTACCGTAACCTCGTACACACCAGGCGTTTTATATACTACCGTGGGCATCGACAGATTAGATGTAGCAGGTTCTCCGCCTTCAAAGGTCCACTTCCAATGGGTGACATAACCAACAGAAAGATCTTTGAAGGTGATGCTGTCTCCTGCACTGATCTCCGTCTGATCGGCTTCAAAGATCACTTCCGAAATGGCATAGGCATCGTGCTTGTCTTTTTTACAGCCAATAGTTATACCCAGCAGCAACAACAAGGGTAAAAAAAGTTTTTGCATAGCAGTAGAAGTTTGGGGTATACAAAATCTCAAAAACAGACAAGCTTTTTACAAATCGGAAATCACCCATTGCATCAGCGCATCACCATGGCTTGTCATAAAGTCTTTTGTTATTTATTATTCTTTTGATGTTTTTTATTTAACCGTTGCTCCGTTGGCTGCCGCCAGGCCGGCCGTTTCCTGCAACGTGCTGAAAAAGTTTACCTGCTCCAGGCGACTGTTCAGTTCTGCCATTTGCTTATCGGTAAGCGATTGCAGTGGCAGCCGGCAAGGCCCCAGGTCCATCCCCAGCAATTTCAGGATGGCTTTTTGCGTAGGAATGGGCGACCAGGTAAACAGGCAACGGATCATTTCTATAGCAGCCATTTGGCGGGCGCGCGCCTGCTCTATGCTGCCAGCTTTGAAATGCGCCATCACTTCGCGGTAAATGGGCGCCGCAAATGTGTAGGTGCTGCCAATAGCCCCCTTGGCGCCTACCGCAAGCGCCGGCAATAACAGTTCATCATAACCGAAAAGGATATCGTATTTACCATTCTTATAGTTGAGACAGGTTTGATATTCATGCAGCGTAGCGGCCGTATACTTGATACCTGCCAGCGTGGGAATCCTTTGCTCACCAAGTTGCAGAAACTCCACCAGGTCCATAGCCACGCCGGTAAGTGCAGGAATATGATAATAATAAAATGGCGTATGGGGCGCTGCTGAAGCAATTTCTGCCATGCAGTTCACCAGGTTCTGCACGGAGTCCGGTTTGAAATAAAATGCAGCTACAGAAGAAATGGCATCGGCGCCTATCTGTTCCGCATGGGCAGCGAGCTTGCGCGCTTCACTGATAGAAGCATGACCAACGTGCACCAGCAACAGAATGCGTTTGTTCACTGCACGGGCATAAGCCTCTGCTATCTGCATTCTTTCTTCAATGGTGAGATTAGGGCCTTCGCCATTGGTGCCGCAAATGAAAATACCTTTTACACCATCACGGATCAGCTTTTCCACCAGGGGAGGGATCAGCGCTGTATTGAGAGAACCGTCTTTCGAAAATGTACTGAACGTTGCTGCAATTAACCCTTCAATTCTCATGTTGTCCTGTTTTTGTTAACTGGTTATTTATTAAGGAACTGGTTGATATGAAATTTTTTCAGCAGCAGGCTGTAATTCCAGCCTTTGCTTACGGTATTGGTTTCATACAGGCAATAGATAGTGCCATCAGGCGCTACGGCAAGATCACTGTAGCCGGAAGGGCCTTCGTCCAACACCAGTTGCGCCGGCCAGGTATGACCATTGTCGTAAGAAATTTTTGCGGTGAGATTTTGCCGCGGATGTTTTTCAATATTTCTGCTGTCGGGATTCACAAACAACACAGCGTCTTTCTCTTTTTCTGATGGCAGTGCAATGATGCTTGCCATACAGGTGGGATCGAATAATTCTTCTTCAAAACGAACGGGCGTCCAGCCGCTGCTGCCATCGTTGCTATAGCTGAAGGCGCGCTGTTTTACCTTGCTGGTGTTGCGGATGCTCAGCATCACCCGTCCGTCTGCCAGTTGCACCGGCATACTTTCGTTGGGATTGCTGATGGCAGCAGAACTGTCTGCTACGATCGCTCCCCGCTGCCAGGTGTTGCCGCCATCATCACTATAGATAGTAGCTACACAGGAGGGCGCATGGCGCCGGCGGGGTGTGATCCTTTCTGAACGCGCCATCCAGGCGGCCGCCAGCAGCCGGCCGTTTTGCAGTTCAATACCGTGCCCCGGACCAGTGGCCACTACATTCCAGTTGTATTCCGGTTTGAACTGATCAAACACAGAAGTGATGTTTTGCGGCGTTTTCCAGGTAAGGCCATCATCGTCCGATGAAGTGTAAAATGCTTCGGAATAATTCCGCTGAAAAAGCAGGTGCACTTTACCGTTACGGCTTACAATGGGCGTTGGATTGCCTACCGGTTGGTTGGGATCACTTTTGGCAATGATCCGGATAGCACTCCAGGTTTTACCGCCGTCTGTACTGCGCCGCATGGCCAGGTGCATGTCGGCCCAGTCGCTGGCAGAACCGATGCGCGCCTCGCAAAAAGCAAGCAACGTGCCTTTGGGCGTCAACACCAGCGCAGGTATACGCATGGAGGCATAGTTGCTGTCCGGTTCAAACACTACATAGGTTTCAGCTGCGCTGCCTGTTGCGTGCCTGGCGGATTTACAGGACAGCGTTGCTGCTATAACCATTATTATTGGTACAGAAAGTAATTTCATTGAGACGTACTGTTTATTAAAACACTATTTCAAATCGCTTACCGGGATTATTTTGAAAGCAATACCATCTGTATAAGCGCCCACTCCGGCTTCAAATAATAATGCCAGCGTATTATCGTCCAGCATCAGCAGGTCGGAATAACCGGAAGGACCGCCGAAGATCAGCTTTTGCTTTGTCCAGCTGATACCATCATCGGTGCTCATCTTAACCGTCATATCACGTCGCTGCGTGCTGGCGGCATTGGAAAAGAATACGGCAAAACCGTTGCCGGTTGTTCCTGAAGTAAGACTTCCCTGGCATACGGGATCGGTAAGTGATGGCGCCTGCACCAGCGGCGACCAGCTGGCGCCACCATCATCGCTGATGCTGTAAATGCGCTGGTTATTGTTGCTGCCTACACGCATGTTGAGCATGAGGCGGCCATCGGATAATTCCGTTACGGTACTTTCATTGGGATTGAGCGCAGGATCAACGGGTACTATGCCGCCGAGCGTCCAGGTGCTGCCGGCATCATCACTGTATATTACGTGGGAATTGCCTCTTCGGCCCGGACCTACTTCAATATAATCGCAGGGAATTACCAGGCGGTCTTTGTGTGGCCCCTGGGTGAGCTGGATACCATGACACGGACCGGTAGCATACCATCCCCAGTTGGGTTGTTTAACGGTGGTGGTGATTTCTTTGGGCGTTTCCCAGGTTTTGCCATCGTCTGAAGAAGAGGTCACAAACACGCGCCGGGTGTTTTTACTGGTGCCGCTGTTGATTTCACCGATATCATCATCGCCATCGTTCCAGGTCATCAGCAAATGAATTTTACCGGTATGCTGATCTACTACCGGAGCGGGATTGCCACAGGTATGCACGCCGTCGCTCCATATCACGCTGAGGGGACTCCAGGTTTTACCGCCGTCGGTAGAACGTTTTACTACCAGGTCTATATCGCCTTCATCTGCGCAATTGTTCTTGCGCCCTTCGGCAAAGGCGAGCATGGCGCCGGATTTTGTTTTGATCAAGGCGGGTATGCGGTAGCAGCTATAACCTTCTGTTCCTTTCTTGAAAACGTATGACAGTACGGACGATGGCGGCTCTACGCGTGGGTAGATACGTTCATCATTCTTGCGCTGGCAGGCAGCAGTAGCTACCAGCCAGGATATGAGGGCGGTTGCAAGGAGGGGTTTCATTATTTTTTGCATAGACTGTTTAGCGATTTTTTTTTTTGAACCACAGCGGCACAGGCGGATCAGCGTGGCACAGAGAGAAAAACATGTGTACATTCAGTTAATCAACTATTCATATCCTTCAGTCTGATCAATGTTGTCATTGTTCGCCAATACGGTGGCGTTTAGCGGCCAGAACAATGGGGTGTCTTTACCTATGAGATTTGGCACGTAATTGTACACATCAATAGTGCCGCCGTAATGAAAGCGCACTAAATCAAACCAGCGCTTGTTTTCAAAGAACAGTTCGCGGCCGCGTTCATCGAGAATAGCTTTTTCTACAGAGGCTTTGTCTTGAGGTCCCGTGTAGTCACCAATGCCCGCACGATCACGCACCACATCAAGATCATCTATGGCATTGGGCAACTGGTTGAGTCCTGCATAGGCTTCTGCCCGCATCAGCAATACATCTGCGAGGCGATACAGGATAATATCATTATCAGGGACGCGGTCATCGCTGTACTTTGTTCCGGGATATTTGGTTATCCACGAAATCTTCGGACCGCTGCTTTGCATTTCCACCACCCAGGTGCCGGGAATTCTTTTGTCTGCAGCATTGGTGAACAATGATTTGCTGAGCGGACTGATCTGGTAAGCGCCCTGTCCATTGCCGGAAGAAACGGCATAGGGAATATCATCAAGGTTCAATGCCCCCTGCACGAGTGATAAGAAAGGCAGCGCGTTTTTGGTGTAATTACCGCCGGGCGTTTCGTCGCGGTGGAAATAAGCGGCCAGCGCTACTTCACTATTATTGGAAGCACGAATACCGGTAACGTTTTTAAAATCTGACTGCAGCGAAAGACCCGTCTGTAACACCTCACCCGCCGCATCCGCAGCAGCCTGGTAATCTGCAGCGCCGCCGCCCAATACTTTCGCGCTCCACAAACAGGCATCGGCCATTAATGCTTGTGCCGAACCATATGCAAAGCGGTATTTACCGGGATAGCTTGTTTTGGAGAAATTACTTACTGATGAAAACTGTGTGATTGCTTCCTGCAGATCTGCCTTGATCTGGTTCATGACATCTGCAGCCGGTGAGCGCGACAACAACGGCACATTTTCATCCACAACAGCTTCCAGCATCAGCGGCGCATCGCCAATGATGCGTACAAGATGAAAATAAAACCACGCCCGCAGGCTATGGGCTTCGCCCAAAATTCTTTTTTTCAGATCAGGATTACTGCTGAATGAAAAATCTTTGATCTTCAACAGCAGCAGATTCACATGACCAATGCCCTTGTACCATTCATTGTAGTTAATGGCGCCGGAGGCCGGACTCAGGGTATGCGACCAGGCCACGGTAAAACGTGAGTTGGAAGCCGATACCAGTTCCTCGCTGCGCTCAGTGCCATAGGTAACATTATTGGCAAGACTGCGCATGATGGTATAAATGCCCGCGAGATTCGGTTCAAAATCCCCTTCATTCCTGAAAAACACTTCTTCCGTTATATCCGACTGCGGTTTTACTTCCAGTAATTTTTTACAACCCGGCGCAAGTATTCCTGCAATCAAAGCCACCGGTAGTATGAAAAATATTTTTCGCATGGTTGTATCGTTTATGCAGTATTTTTTGTTGCTGATTATTTCCTCAGAATTTTACATTGGCGCCTGCAGAGAACTGTCGCGGACGCGGATAACCACCGGGATCAAAACCGGTATAGATTTCAGGATTCAAGCCGGTGTAGCGGGTGAGGTAACCAACATTGTATACACTGGCATACACATGAATGCCTGTGGATTTTATCTTCTGCGCCCATTTCCCGGGAATGTCGTAAGCGAGGGTAATCTCGCGCAGCGCAAGAAAATCGCCTTTCTCATACATCACCGACACATCGGAACCATAACCATGATTCACTCCCAGCGGTGCACTGCGTAAATAGTTGCGCTGTCCGAAGTCGTAGTCAGCAAAGGAGAAGCGCGCGTATTTCTTGCCCACATCGCCCTGGTTCTTCCATACTTCATCACTCAGCGCCTGTGAAGGCGCGCCTTCATTGAATGCACGGCCTTGTCCCATAGAACGCGCCAGTGCGCCATTGCTGATGACATGACCCAATGCATAGTCGGCATTGATGCGCAGCGAAATGCCTTTATACGTGATGGTATTCTGAATACCACCCATCTTATCCGGATTGCGATAGCCGATGAACACGAGGTCTTTTGTATCAATTACACCATCATTGTTCACATCGTCGAAAATAAAGTCGCCGCCGTGTTTACCCACAATCTGTCCCTGCGGCGAAGCAAGATTGTCTTTGATGCGTGCATTCCATTCTGCCGCTTCTTCATCGGTGGCAAACACGCCCAGCACACGGAATGCCCAGATGCCATAGGGACGTTCGCCTTCGGCAAATCCACCGGCTTCCACTTCCTGCTTGCCAACAGGGTCCCACACAATGCTACCGCCCTGGCGGTTTTTCCCGCGGCCATTATCCGGCAGTTCCGTAATCACTGTTCTGTTGAACGCAAATGAGAAATTCATTTGCCAGTGCAGGTCTTTTGAGCGAATGATATTGGCGCCCAGTTCAATTTCAACACCCCGGTTGCGCAGCGCGCCATTATTATATACAATGCTGGAAAACGGCGCCTCAGAAGGAAGCGGTTTGGAAGTGATGCGGTCTTTGGTAACCTTGTTGTAATAATCCACTGTAAGATTGATACGACTGTTGAACAGTGAAATATCAAAAGCAATATCACTCGTTACTGTTGTTTCCCAGCGCAGGTTGGGGTTTGATAAACTGGCGCGCAGGATGCCGGCATTCAACGCATAATTGGCAGGATTATAATTGCCATAGGTGTCTGTTATGCTCAGGTCGCTGAGACCCGCAGCGCCCCAACTGGCCCGGAGTTTCAGCGCATTGATCACTCTGCTGCTCCACCAGTTCTCGCGATGAATATTCCAGCCGGCGGAAAGCGAAGGGAACAGGGCATATTTATTTTCAGGAGCAAAGTTGGAAAAGCCGTCATAGCGCAAGGTACCGCTCAGCAGGTACTTCAACTGGTAATCGTAACTGAACTGGCCGAATATACTGGCCGAACGCGTTTCGCCCAAACGCGTAGCAAAGTCCATCACATTGCTGAACGCAGAACCATTGATCACCGTGGTGGTGGGTTCTTCAATGGTATACACGTAATCATTGGACGCACGCTGGCTTCCCATATCCTTCACATGATTCGTATTGCGGGTGTAGTTGATGCCTGCCAGTGTGGTAAAACGATGGTCTGAGGCAATGGTAAAATCGTATTGCAACACCTGGTCAATCATCAGCTGGCGGGAGTTGTTGGTATAATCATCTTTCCACCGTTGTTGCGCCGGTTGAATTTCATCTTGCGGCGTTTGTTTGCGCATGAACAATTCTGTGTAGTCGTTGATCATGTACGACAACGAAGGTTTAAAGTGCAAACCTCTGGCAATGGTGAGGTCAGCAGCCACACGCGTTACCAGTCTTTCTGTTTTGGTGCGCATGTCGTCGTACTTCAGCGTATGAAAACGGTTGCGCACGGTATATAACTCGCCGGGGGTGGGATTGCCATCGTCTTTAAAGATGCGGATGAGCGGTGTAATGCGGATGCCTCTTACGAGCTCGTTTTGATAGTGGTCTACATAGTTGGGCATTACGTTCTGATAATTGATCATGAAATCAAGCCGCAGGTTGTCTGATGCACGGTAACCAAAATTGCCCAATGCGTTGTAGCGCTGATATCTGGTGCCTGCAAAAATCCCTTTCTGATCCGTATAACCCAGTGAGAAATTATAATCGGCTTTGTCGGTGCCGCCGCTGAAGGTGATATTGTCGTTGTTGCTCACACCGGTTTGCCAGAGCATATCCTGGTAGTGATTGTCGGCATATAACAATTTGGTGCCGGGATTAATGGGATCATCCATTACTCTCCAGCCGCGCGCCAGCAGGTTGTCTACATACTCTTGTCCTTCTACCTGGAGAATATTGTCGTATAAAGCGGTGAGGTAAATATTTTTTCCATAATCACCCTTTTTGGTATACACGCGGGTGCCGGCGGAGAATCCACCATTATACAACAGGTTGTTTTTATCAATCGGGTCGGCGGTGTTGGCAACGGTGATACGCGCCAGCCGCAGGTATTCTTCTGCAGTGAGGTAATCGTACTCACGCGCCTGTGTTTCCCAGGTAGTGCGGTGACTGAGCGTAGTAGTCATTCTGGTATTGAGCCTGCCTTTCTTTGTTTTGATCACGATGACGCCGTTGGCGCCGCGTGCACCATAGATGGCTGTGGAGGCAGCGTCTTTCATTACCTGGAAGGATTCTATGTCATCAGGATTGATATCATTCAGCGAGCGGAACACACCATCAATTACCACCAGGGGGTTGCTGTTGTCGGAGCCGCTGGTGCTGCTGCCGTTATTGGTCCCTAACCCTGACCCATATACGTTCGGCTTGGTGCCTCCGCGGATAATAATGTTTGTTGCACCGATACCCGGCTGACCTTGTGTAACGGGCACCGACACCCCCGCGATCTTGCCCTGCAATGCCTGTACAGGGTTGGGGTTGGGATTGTTGGTCAGTTCTTCGGTATTCAGTTTACCCACTGCCGCTGTGGTGCGGGCCTTTGATTGCTGGGTGTAACCTACCACCACCACATCAGATAACTGCTCCTGTGCACGGGACAGCACCACGTTTATAAATGTTTGTGTACCGGCATGCACCTCCTTTGGTTCGTAACCAACGCCGGAAAAAACCAGCACCGCATCGCCATTGCGTATACTGATGGCAAATATGCCATCGGCGGAAGTGGCCGTGCCTGTTGAAGTGCCTTTGATGCGCACACTGATCTGCCCCAGCCCGTTGCCTGTGCTGTCTGTTACTTTTCCGTTGATGGTATATGCCTGCGCCAGCACAAGACCCGGCAACCATACCAGACATGGCAATAGTAAAAGCACTTTCATTTTCCGGAGAGAGAAATTCCAGTTCATAAGCAATAGATCGTTTTTGGAACATTGTCTTTGTCAACACAGCAGTCAGTAACTTCAGTACAGTTGGTCGCTGAATGGCTGCATTACAAAGGCGTTGTTGTTTTTCTTGCTGAATAATTCATTTTGCAGGAACAGGCTTATTATTGAGGTTCTGACTGACCGTTGAGTATCCAGGCCAGGTTGAATTTGTGAAATTCTATGGATCGCCGGCTGTTGGCGTTATCGTGCACATTTTCATTGATCTCTATTAAGGCGCCTATGGCGTAGTCGGCCGTTTTGATCATACTGGAATAACCGCCTTTGGCCACAGTGATGGGACCATAGTCGCAGGTGTTCCAATCGTAAATGGGACGACTGCGTGCCCATGAATTGCCTTCATCATAACTGATGCGCACGGTCATATTGCATCGTTTGGAAGTGCTGTTGGGATTAAGGAAGATGATCCGCGCGGGATGATCGGTATTGTAGCGCATGATAGAACCTTCGCATTTGGGATCGGGCAATTCGTTTTCTATGGACCAGCCCGGAAATCCGCCTTCAATGCTGCCTACGGCTATGCGTCTCCGTTTGGATGCCTCCCAGAGCGAACTTCCCGGGCGATCGTTGCGCAATAATTTTCCATCCATGCGCTCAACAATCGTGCCTTCGTCGGTACCGCCGGCAATCAATTGATACTGCCAGGTAGCGCCGTGATCGTCGCTGTAAATATTTCTTCCCTTGGCGGGAATGATGAGCCTGCCCGGATGATCGAATACCGTTTGGATGCCGATGCCCGGTCCCATCGCGTCCCATTTATAATTGGGCGGCAATAATGTGTTGGTAAGATCTGCAGGCGAAGACCAGGTGGCGCCATGGTCATCACTGTAAGAAACTTTTACGCGGCGTTCGCCCCAGGTATCAATATCGCTGATGGCGTCGTGATCACCGGCATGCCAGCTCATGAATAACCATACGCGTCCGTTGGGTCCCTGGTGCCAGTCGTATACGGCGGTGGGGTTGCCCCAGGTGCCGTTGCCGGCGCCAATCACTTCACCGAGGGCGGACCAGGTGTTGCCGTTGTCAAAAGATCGTTTATACACGAGGTTTATATCACCCCAGTCGGAGTTGTTCCATCGCCGGCCTTCGGCAAAGGCGATGAGCGTGCCGTTTTTGGTGCGGATGATGGAAGGAATGCGATAAGAATGGTAGCCATCGGTACCCCCATCGAATACGAGTCGCGTGATGTGAACGGGTGGCGCGAGTGCGGCGGCGGTGGTTGCGGCTGGTACGGAAGTTTCGTTGGCGGTTGCTTCCGTTGAGGGGGCCAGGGGCCTGGAAGTTTTTTTCATGCAGCCGGTCAATATCATATAAGCAACTGCAAAGGCAAGCGCCCCTCTGAAGGCAAGGCGCTTACAGAATAATTTGCTGGCAGGCAAGGCAATCATAAGCAGGCAATTTGTCTTTTCGTACTTATGTACTACATAATAAAGGTAGGACTTAATTTGATAGTGCAAAATTTTTTTTGGGGAGGGGGTATTGGGTGGGAAGGTTTGATGGGAAGGATTTGAAGCTATACCCTTCCCTACTTCTTCAACTTATCAAAATGATGCTTCAAATGATCATGCATCCCCTGACGAAATTCTTCTTTCGTACCATTTTTGAGAATTTCAACAAGATCGAGGTGAGAGACTTTACCGATGATAGGCACTTTTTCCAGTGAAACCAGGTAACCAAAAATCGGCAACAGCATACTCTGAAACCGCTTGAGTGTATCGTTCCCGGTCATCTGGTATATTTTTCCGTGAAAGGCAATTTCATTTTCTATACGAAAGGCCTGGTTCCTGCCTTTCTTTTTTTCGGCCAGCGCAATCTGTTCCAGTTCCAGCACATCCTTTTTTGTTTTTCGCAGGTACAACAGATCTGCCAGTCCCATTTCAAGCGTTAACCGGATCTCGAAAATATCCTGCAGCGTGTCATCATCAATGATCATCGGGTCCAGCACTTTTTCAAAAGCGCCCAGGATATCGGGGTTAGACACCACCATGCCGCGTTTCTTCCGCGTTTCAATAATGCCCAGCATCCGGAAACGGCTCAGTGCTTCGCGAATCACATTGCGACTTACGCCCAATGCCTGCGCCAGCTCCACTTCGGTGGGCAATGCATCGCCCGGTTTAAAGGCTTTCTTCTTAAAATACTCACGCAGCTTTCCTTCCACCACTTCGGCCATGGTTTTGGTAAGCACAGGTTCTATATGATCGGCGAGATTGTCTATGGCCATGCTTGCTGATAATTTAATATGTCCTACAAAAGAATAAAATTAATCAAAACTGCCACACTTTTTATGGATGGACTAAAATTTGTGATATTGCCGTGGCAATTCCTGTAACCTGCGATAGCACATCAATATGAAGATCGCGATACTCACTCTGGGTTCACTCGGCGACGTGTTACCGTTTGCCCTCCTGGGCAAAGCATTGCGCAGAGCTGGTCATGAGGTGGTTTTTGTTTCCGGCGCCAACTTTGAATCGCTGGCGCAGGAGCATCAGCTGCCCTTTGTACCTGTGGAAGCGGATTTCCGGCAAATGGCCCAT
>Ga0164243_10005959_pt1 | contig 18540 bp, 15 predicted proteins | sample OricompcompostOP_FD_108781 | JGI IMG/M metagenome (GOLD analysis project Ga0164243, IMG submission 108781) | Organic Plus compost microbial communities from Emeryville, California, USA - Original compost - Organic plus compost (OP) | ecosystem: Engineered > Solid waste > Mixed feedstock >... | reverse complement strand
GTAGCCATGAACTCGTTTGCCTGGAGCGCCGCATTTCAAAATGAGCCCTTCACTGATTTTAACCAGCCGGAGCACCGCGAAGCGTTTCTGAAAGCTTTGGCCGCCGTGAAAGGGCAGCTGGGACATCGTTATCCTGTCGTGATCGGCGGAAAAGAGGTATACACGGAGCAGGAGCTGGTCTCGCGGAATCCCGGCCATGTGCGGGAAGTGGTCGGCCGGATGAGCCAGGCAGGTACCGATCTTGCGGAGCAGGCGATGCAGCAGGCGCAAAAGTCTTTTGCCACTTGGAAAAGAACGACGGCCACTGAGCGGGCGGCGCTGCTGCTCAAGGCGGCTTCCCTGCTGCGCCAGCGCAAGCACGAGTTTTCCGCCTGGATGGTCGTCGAGGCCGGTAAAAACTGGGCTGAGGCCGACGCGGATACGGCGGAAGCGATCGATTTTATGGAGTATTACGCCAGGGAAGCTGTCCGGCTCAGCGAGACATCGCTGCACCAGCCGCTGCCGCGGGTGCCGGGAGAAGAGAACCGGCTGCAGTATATCCCGCTGGGCGTCGGCATTATTATCCCGCCGTGGAATTTTCCGCTGGCCATATGCGCCGGTATGACGACGGCCGCGGTGGTGACCGGCAACACCGTTCTGCTCAAGCCCGCATCGAACACGTCCGTTATCGCCTACCAGTTCTTCAAGCTGATGAAGGAAGCCGGATTCCCGGACGGGGTCATCAACTTTGTGCCGGGAAGCGGGGCCGTCATCGGCGATTACCTGACGGCGCATCCGCAGACCCGGTTCATCAGCTTCACGGGCTCGAAGGAGGTCGGCCTCCGGATCAACAAGCTGGCCGCTGAGCAGGCTGAGGGGCAGATCTGGATCAAGCGGGTCGTCGCCGAGATGGGCGGCAAAGACGGTATCGTGGTGGACGAGACGGCGGATCTGGAAGCAGCGGCGAAGGCCATCGTGGTCTCGGCCTTTGGCTACCAGGGGCAGAAATGCTCCGCCGGGTCGAGGGCGATCATCGTCGAGTCGGTCTACGATCAGGTGCTTGCCCGCGTGACGGAGCTGACCAACCTGCTGGAGGTGGGACCTGCGGAGGATAACGCGCCGATCGGACCCGTCATTGATGAGAAGTCGCGGGACAAAATTTTGGAGTATATTGGGATCGGCAGGGAAGAAGGGCGTCTCGTGACCGGCGGGGAACAGGTTGGGGAAGCCGGGTATTATATCCGGCCGGCCATCTTTACCGATGTCCCGGTCAAGGGAAGGATCATGCAGGAGGAGATCTTCGGACCGGTGCTGGCGGTCGTACCTGCTCGGGATTGGGAGGAGGCCATCGAGATTTATAACGATACGGAGTTCGGTTTGACCGGCTCGTTCTTTTCGACGGACGAGAGCCGGATCTCGGCTGCGCTGGAACGCATGCACTGCGGCAACTTGTATGTTAACCGCAAGTGTACCGGTGCGCTCGTGGGCGGCCAGCCCTTCGGCGGCTTCAACATGTCCGGGACCGACTCGAAAGCCGGCGGGCATGATTACCTGCTGCTGTTCACCCAGGCGAAGGTAACCTCCCGCAAGTTACCTTGAGCGTGCCTCCTGGCAGGGTCATGCCCGGATATATTGACAAAGCACCCTGTATTGCCGGCGTGCCGCCGCAATTCCGGGTGCTTTATTGGGTTTGTTCTCGAAAGGTATAACGCTTCTAGAGCCCTTTCCCTTCGGGTTCGAACTCGTCGCTTCGGATCCACATGATGATGGGGGGAATCACTGTGCCTGCCGCTCATTCCGCTGCAGCTGGATAAGCTCGCCAAGCTGACGGATGGTGTCCAGCAGATGCTCGGTTTCCTCGTCCGTCAAATTCCCCAGCGTTTCGACGATGCGGACGGCGCTCATTTCCGCCAGCTTTTTCAGCAGCGCAGAACCTTTGTCCGTAATCGAGATGTTAACGAACCGGCGGTCCTGCTCGCTGCGGCTGCGAACAATGAGCTCTTCCTGCTCCAGCTTGTCGCAGATTTGCGTAATGGCGCTGGTGGTCAGGCCGGTGACCTTGACGATGTCCGTTCCGCGCTGGCTGCCGCTATTTTGCAAATATTGAAGTATAAACGATTCTGTCGTGCTTAGTTTTACCTGGCGAACCAGACCGGCATAATCTATAATTCTTGGAAGTCTGTCCATCAATTCAAAATATCGGGTCGCGAGTTCTGTAGATGTAGAATGCAAAGTAATCTCCCTCCTGGAGGCAACGGACAAGCCGGCTCGGCTCGAAACGTCCGTTCATGCATTTAATTGGTCCTAATGACATGTTAGTTTGATTTTAAGATACCGTCAACTTTCACCGGATGGGTTCCATGGGGACGGTATGTGCTTGACAAACCGCTTGTGGAAGATATATACTTTTCCATGCACTTATTAAAAGTAAGCTTATATCCAATAAGCTCTTACTTATCAATCGATAGGATTATGTGATCCGAATGTGCAACCATTCATTCGCTTAATTCGGCATCGATTACTCTCTTTATAACTCTCAGGATTCCTTTTTTATGGCAGCCGCAACGCGGCTGCTCTTTTTTTTGCCTGCAAGTTCAATAAGGCGCCCGGGGCAGGCATAAAAGGACAACGAAAAAGGATAAGAAAAACGTCTATCGAGGTACCTGCAAAGTAGACAGACCGCGTCTAGAGGAAGCTTTTCTTGCGGGATCAGGAAGCAGAAGCTCCCTCCGAAACTTATCCTTTCTGATCTCCTAAAAAAAGGATTGACTATAAAGTAACCATTGGTTATATTTATGACATACAGATTAAGTAACCGTTGGTTAGTTAAAAAAGACCGAAAGGAACAAACACCCAGATGCCCAGAAAAAAGCAAGTTCGATCCGAACAAACCAAGCAGGACATTTTGAATGCGGCAGGCCGGCTTTTCGCGGCCAAAGGGTACGATGCCGTCACCATGAGGGAAGTGGCCAAAGAAGCCGGCTGCTCCCATACAGCGATCTACATTTATTTTGAAGATAAGGAGGCGCTGCTCCATGAACTGTCCATCCCGGCGCTAACGGAATTGCAGCTTCAGATTGAGGCTAAGGTGTCCGGAAAGCTGGAGCCGGAAGAAGCGTTAAGGCAAATCAGCCTGGATTTTATCCGCTTTTGCCTGATTCACCGCAATATGCACCGCATCTTTTTTGAGGCACGCTCCGTAAGGGTGGACGAAGCGGAGCCCGAACTTGAGATTAACCGCGTCCGTAACGGGATGTTCCGTCTGCTAATGCAGGCTGTCCGGCAGTGTCTGGATTTACCGGAGGGAAGCGAGCGGCTGCTGTCGGCCACCCGGATTTATTTTTACCTGCTTCATGGCATTGTGGGCACCTATCAGCTGTCCGAGGAATCGGCCGAGGAATTGATGGAGCGTCTGCTTCCCACGTTTCGTGAAGCGATCGAGGTTTTGCTGCTGGGCTTCCGCGCACAACATGCGCCGGATAAATAACGATCCGCAAAGGAGAGGTTGATGGATGAGCTTTATCGTTCTGATGCTTTTGTTTACGGTGGTTTGCGGCTGGCTTGATTCCCGAATCGGCCGGACCACGAAAAAGGAGGGAAAGTAAGATGTTCGCAGGCCATTTTGGACTCGCCGCAGCGGCCAAAGCCGCAAGCCCCAAAACTCCGCTGTGGGCGATCATGCTGGGCACGCAATTGCTCGACGTCATTTTTGTGCCGCTGCTGCTTACGGGAATGGAGACAACCGTGGAAACGGATGGTGGAGGATACGGCGGAGCCGTTATCCATGCAGACTATACGCATTCGCTGGTCAGTGCGTTGATCATCGCCCTGCTTGCCGGCCTTGGAGCCTGGAGGCTATGGGGAAAGCAAAGTGCAGGGGTTATCGGCGGCGTGGTCTTCAGCCACTGGCTGCTCGATCTGCTGGTGCACCGGAGTGACATGCCGATTCTGCCGGGAAATCTGGGCTCATTGCCTTTGATGGGGTTCGGCTTATGGAAATGGCCTTTTATCAGCGGCGCTTTGGAGGTTCTTCTTATTGCCGTGGGTGCGGTCATGTATTATCGGTCAGTGCGGTTAAGGGCACGGAACGCGCCGGAAATCGCCGGAAGCGCCTTTCCTGCCAAAGCGGTATGGGCTGCTGCGGTCATGGCCGTCCTGCTGATGGGCTCGTTTATATCCGATCTGATCGGGATTTGATCTCCCGGACTTTTGCTGAAATTTGGATTTTCTTGAGCAGCCTGTCCATGCGCTGCGTTTGGGTCTCACGTTCTCGGACATATAATTCCAATAAATTTTATCGGATTTATAATAATTTCCTTCTTTTCAAACCTCACAAAGTATGAGAAAATATGAAAAAATTCGCGTGTGGAATCATTTTCCACAGACACATGAAGGAGGATCCACCTATGTCCGAGAAACGCCCATTATCCATTGAAACGCTCGCCGTCCATGCAGGCCAGGAAATCGATCCTGCGACTTTTTCGCGTGCCGTGCCGCTCTATCAAACGACGTCTTACGGATTCAAGGACAGCGATCATGCCGCCAACCTGTTTGCTCTGAAGGAGTTCGGCAACATTTATACCCGCATTATGAACCCGACCACCGACGTATTTGAGCAGCGCATTGCAGCCCTGGAAGGCGGTGCCGGAGCGTTGGCGGTTTCCTCCGGGCAGGCGGCGATCACCTTCTCCATCCTGAATATTGCCGGCGCCGGGGATGAGATCGTCTCGTCCTCTACACTGTACGGCGGAACCTATAACTTATTTGCCAATACGCTGGCGAAGCTTGGCATTAAAGTGCACTTTGTCGATGCCAGCAACCCGGAAAATTTCCGCGCGGCCATTACGGATAAGACGAAAGCGCTGTACGCCGAAACGATCGGCAACCCGAAAGGGGACGTGCTTGATGTGGAAGCCGTTGCCGCCATCGCCCATGAGAACGGCATCCCGCTGATCGTGGACAATACATTCCCGAGCCCTTATCTGCTGCGTCCGATCGAGCATGGTGCCGACGTCGTCGTTCACTCGGCAACGAAGTTCATCGGCGGCCACGGTACGTCCATCGGCGGCGTGATCGTCGACAGCGGCAAGTTTGACTGGGCGGCCAGCGGCAAGTTCCCGGGGCTGACCGAGCCGGATCCAAGCTACCACGGCGTCGTGTATACGGAAGCTGTCGGCCCGATTGCCTACATTATCAAGGCACGCGTACAGCTGCTCAGGGATTTGGGATCGGCGATCTCCCCGTTCAACTCGTGGCTGCTGCTTCAAGGTCTGGAAACGCTGCACCTGCGGATGGAGCGGCACAGTGAAAATGCGCTGAAAGTCGCGCAGTTCCTGGAAAGCCACGATGCGGTAGAGTGGGTTAGTTACCCCGGCCTCGCAAGCCATCCTTCGCATGAGCTGGCGAAGAAGTACCTGCCGAAGGGACAGGGAGCGATTCTGACGTTCGGCATCAAGGGCGGCACGGAAGCAGGCCGCAAGGTGATCGAGAACGTGAAGCTGTTCTCCCACTTGGCCAATGTCGGCGATTCGAAGTCGCTGATCATCCACCCGGCCAGCACTACGCACCAGCAGCTGTCGGAAGAGGAGCAGGTGGCCGCCGGGGTGAACCCCGAAATGCTGCGGCTGTCGATCGGTACGGAAGCGATTGACGATATTTTGCACGATCTGGAGCAGGCCATTGAGGCCAGCCAGCAGGCTTAAGCCATCCAAAACTATACAAAGCTATACAAAGCTATAGAAGTTAAATCCCGTCCTTATCCGGATCAGCCGCCTCGTTTGAGGCGGCTTTTTGTGTTGTGAATCGTAAGCTTGCCCAATGGGGACTCTCCGCCCGCAGGCTTTCCTTGGGAAACCGCGCAAATTCCGTATATTTCGCCCTTTCGGCTAATATTCTGTAGGGTATATAGATTGAACTCAAGTTTCGAATGAAAACCCTCTTTGTAACGGCTTATCCAAGCCTTTCAACATGAATTTCTTGAGTTCATTCTGTATAGCAATTTACGCAAGTGGAAGCTCATTTATCTCTGAAGAGAGGGTGGACAGCCAAAAATGAAGGGTGAACGGTGTCAGAACAGCTTCTGCCAATTCGGCTCCTGCCCCGCACCTTGCGGTGTGGAAGCGGTTCACCAGCCGGCATGCGGACAAATGGGCGGGACCGCTCGTGACCGGCGTTCCGGCAGGGAAGAGGAGAACGGCCGCCAGGAATCGGATGCCCCCCACTTGGAAGATGCCGGAGACTACGCAAGGGCAGGCTCCCTTCCCGAGATCGCATCCCTGGTAGAGCTTGCATCCATCGGCTCGATTACAAGGGAGAAGGCGCTTCTGTCCGCGGATTCCGAGCGGATTGGGGAAATCCTTCAGGAAGCGGAAGAATACCGGTCCAAGCCAGAGGAAGGCACGACCCCGGAAATGCTGTTGGATTGGAGTGATTCCATGCGCAGTTTGCGGGTTTATACGGAGGAAGCTCCGTACCTGTACCGGCAAAACGAACGCCTGGACGGAGCAGCCGGTCTTGTGCTGCTTCAGGAAGAAGAGTGGCTGAGAACCGGCCATCTGAAGGAAATTTATGCGGAGTGGCTCAATCGGGATCCGGGAGATGACGGCCGCGAACGGGAAATTCAGGAGCGGCTGATGAACCGGTGGAAGGGGCATCTGGTGAATCTCCTGCACAGCCTGCAGGGAGCGCCGCTAACGGTGGCTCTCGTGTCCGGACGCCTGAAAGACTACCGTAAGCTGAAAGGCGACGCGGCGCTGGACATTGATATGCTCCGGGATATTCAGCTGGAAGCCCTGTTTCGGGCCGCCCAGTCCTGCCAAATGCAAAGGATCGACTGCAGTCTGGAATTGCTGGTTCCTTATCCGGAGGACGGGGAGGCTTTTCATAGGATTCATGATTTTATCGATCGGGTCGGCGAGGAAACCCTTTGTCACCAGCGCAGATCCTTAAGATACCGGGTCGGTGCGATGCTGGACTGGGACGTTCGCGAAACGGCGGCTGCGGAAATCGCCAGGTTCGCGGATTTCATCGTGATCAACGGGAAGCATGAAGGGGCCTGGCTGATGGAATACCTGGTCAGCGAAGAGGAGAGGGGAAAAGTGCTCAGTGCGGGCATTCCGTACAGCGTGCTGGAGGAGCTGGTATACAGCATCCGCCGGACGAAGCCGGCTATTCGGATCTGCCTCTCCGGGGCGGTAAAACCGTCGGATCTCGCTTATGTTTATCGTTTGGGGCTGAACGCGGTCAGCACGGTTCCCTCCGAACTGCCGGGCGTGCGGCTCGCCGCAGCGCAGTGGGAGCTCCTGGAAAGGCAGCACGAACAAAGGCGCAGGTCTGCGCAGGGAAGAACGTAGGCCGGCACTTTATAGGATAAATGATCAATAGGCTTAATGATTGCTGGGGCAGGAAGGTCTGCATCGGATTCATTAAGCCTATTTTTTTGCGTAAAAAATAGCATACCCGTTTACTTTTTATGGGAGGGCGCGTATACTGTAATTAACAAAAAAGTTTCCTTAACACAAAATTATTGTATTGACGCAAAAATGATTATCATTCTCATTTAAAAACAACAATCGCGAAGGAAGAAAGGTTCGTCAGAGGCGTTCCGTTCCATCCGCATACCATGCTGCTCCGGCTAGTCCGGAGCAGCATGTGCCATTTTAAGGGGACTAATAATGCTATTCATTCTCATTAGGAAGGTGATCACTCATGGAAAACATACGAAATGCTCCTGCTCAATCGATCCAGCGTCAGGCCAATCTGAACCGCCCAGGTCCCGGAAAGAAAGGGCGCTTTGATCTACGCTCGCTCATCCGCAATTCGGAAATGCAGGCGGCGCTGGCGAGCGGACTGCTTATGCTGGGCGGCTGGGCGGCCAGCTGGCTGTCCGCTCCGGCCTTCATATCGATCGTGCTGTATATTCTGTCCTATGCCGCAGGCGGCTGGCTGAAAGCGAAGGAAGGGGTCGAAACGCTGATCCACGAGCGCGATCTGGACGTCAACCTGCTGATGGTGGCTGCCGCGCTGGGTGCCGCAAGCATCGGCTACTGGAACGAAGGCGCCATGCTTATCTTTATTTTCGCCTTAAGCGGAGCATTGGAAAGCTACACTACCGAACGAAGCAAAAAGGATATTTCGTCGCTGATGGCGCTGAAGCCGGAAACCGCGCTGCGGATTCAGGACGGGCAGATGAAGCTCGTTCCGATCGGGGAGCTGGCCATCGGCGATCTGGTCCTGGTCAAACCGGGAGAATTGATCCCGGCGGATGGAATCATCCAGAAGGGGAGCTCCTCGGTGAACCAATCGTCCATCACCGGCGAATCGGTCCCGGCCGACAAAGCCGCGGGCGACGAGGTGTTTGCCGGAACGCTAAACGGGGAAGGTGTGCTGTACGTCGAGGTGTCGCGTTCGGCGGAGTCCACCGTTTTCGCCAAAATCGTGAAGCTTGTGGAGGAAGCCGAGACCGAGGTTCCGGATTCGCAGCGTTTCATGAAGCGGTTTGAAGGCATTTATGCGCGCATCGTGGTGGCGGCGACGCTGGTCCTCATTTTCCTGACTCCGTTTGTGCTGGGCTGGAGCTTTGGAACTTCCTTTTATAAAGCGATGGTGTTTTTGGTGGTAGCTTCGCCGTGCGCACTGGTGTCTTCCATTATGCCGGCGATGCTGTCCGTTATCTCCAACCGGGCACGCCGGGGCATTCTGTTCAAGGGGGGTGCGCATGTCGAGAACATGGCGCTGACGTCTGTGGTCGCTTTTGATAAAACAGGAACGCTGACGCTCGGAACGCCGCAGGTAACGGATTTCATTCCGGCGGACGGATACGACCGCCTTGAGCTTCTGGGCATTTGCGCATCCGTGGAACAGCTGTCTGAGCATCCGCTGGCTAAAGCCATCGTGGTGAAAGCCGAGGAGGAGGGAGCGATGCTGCCTTCAGCGGAATCGGTCACCTCGCTGACCGGCTGGGGCATGGAAGGCTGGGTTCAGGGCAGACGCTGGCGCATCGGGAAGGCGGATATGCTGGATCAGGCCGACCTGTCCGGCGAACATGCAGCATGGCTTCGGCAACGCCAAGAGCTGAACGCGGCCGGCAAAACCGTGTCCGTGATTCTGGACGGGGAGCGGATTGCCGGGCTGGTCGCACTTGCCGATGTGATCCGTCCACAGGCGGCCGCGGCCGTGAAGCAGCTGCAGTCGATCGGCGTCAAGGTCGCGATGCTGACCGGCGATCACAGCCTGACGGCGAACGCCATCGGCAGCAGCATTGGCGTAGATTACGTCTTTGCCGATTTGCTGCCTGAAGAGAAGGTCAACCATGTGAAACGGCTGCGCGAGCAGTACGGCCACGTGGTGATGGTCGGGGACGGCGTGAATGACGCGCCAGCACTGGCTACGGCCACCGTAGGCATGGGTATGGGGATGAACGGCAGCGGCACCGCGCTCGAGGTGGCGGATGTCGTTCTGATGAACGACAACATTGAGGAGATTGCCTCAACGATTACCCTCGCCCGCCGCGCCCGGCGCATCGTCAAGCAGAACATGGTGTTCGCCGTGTCGGTGATTTTGCTGCTGATGGTCAGCAACTTTGCCGCCGGTATCGCCCTTCCGTTCGGCGTGGTTGGCCACGAGGGGAGCACGATTCTTGTCATTTTGAACGGACTCCGTCTGCTGCGGTAAGCACGGATTGAGACTGAAACGGCTCAGATATGAAGGAATCTCCGAAGGAGAATCGGAGGTTCCTTTTTTGCGCGGAAGGAAATTGTTAAACGATTTGTAAAAATTAAATTGTTCACAATTCAGGTGAAAGGCATGTATACTTAATCTATTGACATCTTATGAAAAATATATGATAATGATTATCAGATAATAATTATTTTAAATTAAATGATAAATAGATCCCGGACGAACCCGCTAAGGGACGATGCCCGGGAACGGGAAGCTTGGAGGGAGATCCTATGTATAAATCCGTAATTATCGGGACAGGACCTGCCGGATTGACGGCAGCGATTTATTTGGCACGGGCCAATATGAGTCCGCTGATTATTGAAGGGCCGCAGCCTGGGGGTCAGCTTACAACGACAACGGAAGTTGAGAACTTTCCGGGATTCCCTGAAGGCGTGATGGGACCGGAACTGATGGATAATATGCGCAAGCAGGCGGAGCGTTTCGGCGCTGAGTTCCGCACGGGCTGGGTGAACAACGTAGAACTGGGTGCACGTCCGTTCAAGCTTGACGTGGAAGGCATCGGCCACATCGAAACCGAGACGCTGATCCTGTCCACTGGTGCTACCGCCAAATACCTGGGCATTCCCGGGGAGCAGGAGAATGTCGGACGCGGCGTAAGTACCTGCGCCACCTGCGACGGATTTTTCTTCCGTGGTAAAGAAATTATCGTGGTCGGCGGCGGCGACTCCGCGCTCGAAGAAGCCGGCTTCCTGACACGCTTTGCGTCCAAAGTGACGCTGGTACACCGCCGTACTGAGCTGCGCGGCTCCAAGATCATGCAGGACCGCGTGCGTGCCAACGAGAAGGTGGAATGGGCGCTTAACCGTACTCCGCTCGAAGTTGTGGCTGACGAGCGCGGCGTGAAGGGCCTCAAAGTGTTGAACAACGAGACAGGTGAAGAGGAACTGATCGAAGCAAGCGGTGTGTTTGTTGCCATCGGTCATCACCCGAATACCGGATTTTTGGGCGGCCAAATTACGCTCGACGAGAACGGCTACATCGTTGTGCAGCCGGGAACGACGGAAACGAACATCCCTGGCGTCTTCGCCTGCGGCGACGTTCAGGACACCCGCTACAGACAGGCTATTACGGCAGCCGGCAGCGGATGTATGGCAGCAATCGATTGCGAGAAGTATATTGAAAGTCTGGAGCACAGCGCAGTCGCTCTGTAATGGATGCATGATTGGGACCGATCAGGCCGGCGCAAGAGCCTGTTGACATACACGACATTTTCACAATATGAGGTGACCTAAAGCGATGGATAAAGTGATTGTATATACCAGCACCAACTGCCCTCACTGCCGTCAGGTGAAAGGATACCTGGCCGACAAGGGCATCGAGTTCGAAGAACGCAACATCGAGCAAAACGATGAGTATGCACAGCAGGTCTGGGACATGGGCGTTCGCGCCGTTCCTTTGACCGTCATTGGCGAGAACCGCGTGCTGGGTATGAACACGACTCAGTTCGAGAAGTTTTTGAATCAACAATAATCTGTCCGTACTATATAGAATGAACTAAAGAAATCAAAGTTATATGCCATATTGGAATGTTATAACAGGGAGTTTAATGCAATACTTTAGTTCAATCTATCTATAACCGCTAAATTAGAGGTCGTCCCCCTGGTGCAGAGATGCTGCCGTCGGGGCGGCCTTTTTTTCGTAGGCGCAAAAAAATAAGGGATGACCGCCAATGGCCGCGATCCGGGCCGCGCTGGGGTATCCCTAGGCTTTTTTACATTTTAAAAACGCTGTCAAAAGAACAGCTTCCCGACCAGCTGCAGCACGAAGTAGATGATAATGCCCGTAGCGATGAGCGTGAATCCGGCCTTGGGACGGCCCTGAAAAAAACGCAGAATGGCCAGGCTGAACAGCGGGGCGATAATCAGCAGAAACAGCAGCACGGTCACGAAAACCTCGACCGATATATTGGAAATATCCACGTAAGTCACGGACAATCTCTCCATTCTTAAGGTAAAATCATCGGGTTTACCAACGTCCACAAACAATCATTTCTATACAACATTCCTATTATATACGAAACCCGCCCTGCATTTCCGTAGATTCGGTGGAAAAATACGTCGATTTTTCGTCAAATCCTGTGCTAAGGACGAAAAAAACGGAAGCATGAGAGATCCTGCCGAATTGACATGTCCGGGAAGGAAAACGCCTGTAAAGTCCGAATATACTTAGAAAAATAGATTCGGAAGGAATGAAACGCATGCATACATCACAGGTACTGCAAGAACTGCTGTCCGCCAGAATGGTTGCGATCGTCCGGGGGATCACCCGGGACCAGGCCAGGACGGCAGGTGAGGGACTGATCGCCGGAGGCGTGCGGCTTATGGAAGTTACGCTGAATACCGATGGGGCGCTGCACATGATCGAAGGCTGGCGCTCGGCATACGACGGACGAGCCTATGTAGGCGCCGGAACCGTTTTGAATCTGGCCATGGCCAAGGAGGCGGTTCAGGCTGGAGCGCAGTTTCTGATCTCGCCCAATGTCGATCAAGCCGTCATCTCCTTTGCTTTGGAGCAGGGCATCGACGTATGGCCTGGCGCCATGACGCCAACAGAGATTGTGGCCGCTTATGAGGCCGGTGCCAGCGCAGTGAAGCTGTTCCCGATGGGCAGCCTCGGGATCGGCTATTTGAAAGAGATCCGCGCGCCGCTGAATCATATACCCCTGATGGCTACAGGCGGGGTGACGATCGGCAATATTGCCGATTATTTCGAAGCAGGGGCGTGCGCGGTCGGGATCGGCAGCTCGCTGCTGCCGAAGGCGGAGCTGGAGTCGGGAAATGTCGAGGCCGTCCGGGAGCGGGTCGCGGCGTTTGTTCGGGCGGCTGCCCGAACAGAAACGGACAAGTAGTGGAGCGGCAAGAGGTGCTTTAAGCCAGCAGGAGGCAGCAGGGGGCAGCAGGTGTGCTGCATGGAATCGTTCGTTAGCCGGTCACAAGCCGCCGCAGCCGTTCGCAAAACAGCATAGAAGCGGTTGTGTCATAACTTGCCCATAGCTGGAATAGAGTCATTTGGAAGGGCCATTTTCATGTACGGGTGGGCTCGTTCGGCCATGGGATGACAAAAGCGGCAAAGGTGTGGACCGGCATGATGGTCAGGAAGGGAGGGGGCCATATGATTGTAAAGCGCTTCTCGCTCGTTTCGGTGCTGCTCTTTGGAACGGTGGTTGCCGCCGCCGTTTCCCCGAGCATTGATTGGCAAAGGGTATATGCGGCCGCGACCTCTCCGGCGAATGTGGTCACGACTGTGGACGGGATTCAGGCGAAGCTGCTGGCCGCCATGAATCAGCGCCTGGAGAAGATTCAGTTTGTGTACCAGGGCAAGACGTCTACCCTCAAGAGCCAGCTGAAGAGCGCCCTCGAACTGGCGCTGGAGAGCGATCCCTACATCAATTACACGATCGAAAGCTATGGCTACTCCTACAGCGGCAGCTCGAAATCGGCAACGGTGAGTGTGCAGCTCCGCTACCGGGAAACGGCCGCGCAGACGGCTTACGTCGACCAGCGGGTGAAGGCGGTACTCGGCAGCCTGATCCGGCCTGGCATGAACGATCATGAGAAGATCAAGGCGATCCATGACTGGGTGATACTCCATTTGAAATACGATATGACCCTTCAGAAATATACCGCTTATGACGGACTGAGCTCGGGCAGCACGGTTTGCCAGGGGTATTCGCTGCTGACTTACAAGATGCTGAAGGAAGCCGGAATTCCGAATAAAATTGTGGAAGGCACCGCCGCCCCGAGAGATACGGGCGTGAGTCAGCTGCATGCCTGGAATCTGGTGCTTCTTGACGGCAAATGGTACCACTTGGACACGACCTGGGATGATCCCGCTCCGGACAAGGCCGGTGAGGTCGGTACGGGCTATTACCTGCGCACAGACGCGCAGATGAGGAAGGACCATGCATGGACCAAAACCTATCCTGCTGCCGTGACCTTGTATCGAGATACGTTGTCTGGCCTGATCCGGCAGGGAGGAAGCCATCTGGCGTTTTACCAGAAGCTGCAGGAACAGCTCGAGTACCAGCTGTATGATCCGGCGCAGATCGTATCGACATCCGCCCAGCTCAGCGCCAAGGCCAAACCGATAGTCGCCGCGGGAGAGCACTCGTTGCTCTTCCGGTTCCGCGGGGACAAGGAGCAGCTGCTCGGCGCCCTGCAGGATTTGTACCGGCTTGGGGTGAGCTCGATCTCATACACGCAAAGCCCGCTGGATGAGACGGAGGATTTGAGAATATACGTCACTTGGAAATAGGCAAAGCGTGTATTGGCGGGCAAAGGTCGCCGGAATGCAGAACGCCCCCTCACTGCGAAGCCCGGAGCTTGGCAGGAGGGGCTTTTTGGTGTTTGGCGAAAGCCATCAGCACATAAAAAAGGAGACTCACATGTTCATCTGTGAGTCTCCTTTTTAACGTTACCGCGGGTCGTGGGTGGTCAGGTCGCACTGCTCCAGCGGGGTCAGTTTGGTTTTCTTTTTCCACTTGTAGCCGAACCATACGGCCAGGAACAGCGGAATGCTGACGTATGTCACGAGAATGCCGTACCAGTCGATTTTACTGCCGGTAAACGCTCCGGTGTTCTGTCCCAGGATCGCGATGATGCACAGGATAAAGGCGAAGATCGGTCCGAACGGGAACCAGCGCGCCCGGTAGGGCAGCTCGTCCAGGGAATGTCCCTGGGCGAGGAAAGCCCGCCGGAAACGGTAATGGCAGACGGCGATGCCGAGCCAGTTAATAAAGCCGCACATGCCGGAGGCGTTCAGCAGCCAGTTGTACACGACCCCGTCGCCGAACAGGGAGGCCAGGAACGCCAGCATACCGATCGCCGTGGTGATCAAGAGTGCGTACACGGGAACGCCGCGGCTGTTCAGCCGGCTCAAAAATTTAGGTGCCAGGCCGTCCTTGGCCATGGCGTACAGCACGCGGGTGGAGGCGTACATGCCGGAGTTGCCCGCCGACAGCACGGAGCTCAGAATGACCGCGTTCATGACGGACGCCGCAAAAGCCAGACCCGCCTTTTGGAATACCAGCGTGAACGGGCTGACGCCGATATTGTTCAGATCGGTCTTCAGCAGGTTCGGATTCGTATAAGGAATCAGGAAGCCGATGACGATGATCGCCAAAATGTAGAAGATCAGGATCCGCCAAAATACCTGCTTGATGGCGCGCGGCACGTTTTGGCGAGGATTTTCGCTCTCCCCTGCGGCCACCCCGATCAGCTCGGTTCCTTGGAAGGAAAAGCCCGCCGCCATAAAGACGCCGACGAAAGCAAAGAATCCGCCATGGAAGGAGCTGCCTCCCAGGTTGAAGTTCTCGAAGCCCACCGGCTTGCCCCCCATGATCCCGAAGATCATCAGAATGCCGACAATCAGGAAAATAATGACGACCGCGATTTTAATAATGGCAAACCAGTATTCGGATTCGCCGTAGCCCTTGGCTGATAGAATATTGAGGGCAAACATAATGGCTAGAAACAGCAGACTCCACAAAAAGGAGGGAGAGTCCGGAAACCAGTATTTGATAATGACCGTCGCCGCGGACAGCTCGGCCGCGATCGTGATCGCCCAGTTGTACCAGAAGTTCCAGCCGACGGCAAATCCGAAGGCCGGGCTGACGAAGCGGGTGCCGTAGGTGCTGAACGAGCCGGAATCCGGCATGTAGGTAGCCATTTCCCCCAGGCTTGTCATCAGAAAATAAACCATGAGGCCGACGGCGGCATAGGCCAGAATCGCTCCGCCCGGTCCGGAGGAGGAGATGGCGCTGCCGCTTGCCAGAAAGAGCCCGGTGCCGATAGAGCCGCCGAGGGCGATCATCGTCATGTGCCGGGATTTCAGGCTCTGTTTGAGTGCCGTTGCCGGTGTTTTTAAACGCATAAAAAGAAATCATCCCTTCAAATATGAATATGACTTCATGGAGTGGAAGGGGAACAACCAAAAGGGACCCCAGGTATGAAGTACCCGCGGTCCCGATAAATGACGCTATGGCTTCCGCACCCGTGCTTCCATGAAAGATAGCTCATCACGGCGCCTTGATCTTCCTGAGGAAGGAACGCCGCGACAGTTCTGTCCCTTTCGGAGAACAGACCCAGCATGCCAACCGCAGAGCGGGTTCGCACACTTCGGCGGAAGGCGCCCTTCACTGTCCGTCACCGGCGGCTCTTACGCCTCGGAACAGCTACTCATCGCTTCCGCAACCTCTACCTCACCTTTGGACGGATGAGGTTATCTTTTACATATTTCCTTGTATTGATGTATTGAACACGTAACATAGTAACGTATTACGCCGGGAAAAGGCAATGGTTAAAGCTGGAACTCCGGAAGAGCCGCTTCCTGCAGCTTTCAGGAGCGGCTCCGCTTGGCCATCTGCTGCCACACGGTGCCTGCGGCCTGCTCGCCGGATTCGATGCGTTCCAAGGCCATCCGCGCCTGCAGACTCACTTCGAACTCGGGATCGTTCACCGCTTCCTCCAGGGCATCGCGCGCTTCTTCCGTCCCTACTTCATACAGGAAGCGGGCGGCGCGCCAGCGGACGATCTTGCTGCTGTCCTTCAGCGTCGCCTGCATCGCCGGGGTGGCCGCCGGGTCGCCGATGTCAGACAGCGTGTCGCCCGCCGTCCGGCGGACAGTCGGCGAGCTGTCCTTCAGCGCCTCGTACAGCAGCTCCATCGCTTCCGGCGTGCGCAGATCGCCGAGGTAGACGACCGCCAGGCGGCGGGTCTGCATCTTCTCGTCATGCAGCGCCTGACGAATGATCGGCAGCCGCTCCTCGGTCGGCTGCATGCCGTCCAGGGCGGCATAGCGAACCTTCCAGTCGGCGCTCTGCATCGCCTCGGCGAGCTCGGCGTCGCTCAGCTCGCGCCGCTCCTCTTCAAACTCGCTCTCGCTGGTGCCATGGGCGATCGCCTGCTCGATGACCTGCTTCAGCCGATCCTCGGGGAACGCCGCTTCAAGCTCCTGCTCCACCTCACCGGCGATATCCTCCAGCTCCCCATAGCGGACGCCGTAATCCTTCAGCTTGCGCTCCTTGATCATCGTCGCCGCGGTGACTTCCATTACGGCTTTCGTAAAGCGGTCGGACAGCGCCCGGCGAACCTCCTGAGTGCCCGATTTCACGCGGATCTGCATCGGGATGCCCCGGAAAAACTGCACGAACACTTCCGCCTCGCCGTAGTGGATGCCCGCTTCCGCGTCTTCTTCTGTAAACTGGCTTGTCAGGCCCTCCTGGCCGAACCGCTCCTGCACTTCGCCAAGGATGGCGGACCAGTCCGCGCTGCCCTGGCGTTCCAAGGCGACAAAGTCAAGGGTATGGAACACGCTCTTGACCCCCTGGATATGCAGCATCTCCCGGATCCAAGCCGGGGCGGAGCGTTCATTGTCAAGCGTATATGTTTTGCGGATACCGGGCTCCAAACTCTCATCCAGGTGCAGCTTCATAGAGTTCGGGCTCGGCGTTGGCTCGATAAATTTGATCTTCACAGATAAAGACCTCCTTCTTCTTCAATAACTTTTACTATTGAAAAAAATGATACAACTCATTCCTATATAGATGAATCCATCTAAACTACAGTTTACCTCACTTTGCCCCCAAACATAAACCTTTTGCCGCGGATAGAAAACGGATGGAAGGACGACAATGACTAAGAGGTTACCAAGCTGCATAGAAGGAGCTGTACTGCCGCGTGATATTCACCATTTATTTTGCGCCGATGCTCATTGTCGTCGTGACTATGATGCTTTTGGCGCTGTACGTCATTCATTACTCCGACCTGCATGACGAATAATTCATAGACTTAGCGGTAAGCAAGCTTAGGAAAGAGGGATGCATTCGAGCGTCAGCGCTAGTGGTACACAGGGTTTCGGATCGGGTAAAATGGAATAAACAGCGATTACACCCGGGAAGGAGGGGGACTCTTGCCGAAGATCCGCTACAATAACATGGATAATGTCAGTACGGATAAAACGTTGAAGCAGTTCAGACAGTGGCGCCAGGAGCGGCGGCAGAAGAAAAAGGACTACAGCTTCCAAATCCCGAATATGCCGCCGGATCTGGAGTATCTGCACGGCAACCGGCAGGATACGTCGATTACCTGGATCGGCCACTCCACCTTTTTCATCCAATACGAGGGCCTCAATATTTTGACGGACCCGGTCTGGGCCAAAAGAATGGGCTTTGAGCGGCGCCTCGGTGCGCCCGGCCTCCTGATCGAAGATGTGCCGCCGGTGGACATCATTCTCATATCGCACTCCCACTATGACCATATGCACATGGCTTCCATCCGGAAGCTGTACCGGGCGGGCACGACGCTGATCGTTCCGGTCGGCCTCCGCGCGAAGATGGTCCGCAAAGGGTTCCACAATTGCCGGGAGCTGAAGTGGTGGGAGCATGTAGTCATCGGCCAGGTGAAGATCAGCTTCGTCCCGACGCAGCACTGGACGCGCCGCACGCCGTTTGACACCAACACCTCGCACTGGGGCGGCTTTGTGCTGGAGCCGCATGAGACAGGGGAAGCCGGTAACGCCGGAGCGGAAGACGGCACCAGGATGCTGCCGCCCAACGTTTATTTCGCGGGGGACAGCGGGTATTTTGCCGGCTTCAAAGAGATTGGCCGGCGCTTCAACCTGCATGTGGCGCTGATGCCGATCGGGGCGTATGAGCCTGAGTGGTTTATGACGTCGCAGCACGTCAATCCCGAAGAGGCGCTGCAGGCTTTTCTGGATGTGGGGGCCGATATGATGATTCCGATGCATTACGGCACGTTCCGGCTGGCTGACGATACGGCCCGGGAGGCACTGGACCGGATGGAGGCGGAGCGGGTCCGGCTC
>Ga0164243_10005958_pt1 | contig 18541 bp, 16 predicted proteins | sample OricompcompostOP_FD_108781 | JGI IMG/M metagenome (GOLD analysis project Ga0164243, IMG submission 108781) | Organic Plus compost microbial communities from Emeryville, California, USA - Original compost - Organic plus compost (OP) | ecosystem: Engineered > Solid waste > Mixed feedstock >... | reverse complement strand
TACTCGACCTCGATCCGCGAACCCGCCTGCGCCGTACGCCGGTTGGTGCCGGCGTCGCCCTTGGCGGGCGCGGTCGCCGAACCGGAACCCGAGCCGGAGCCGGAACCCGAGCCCAGGTTCTGCTTGACCGAGTCCAGGATCGTCAGGCCCTGGCCGACCAGGCCGGCCGCGATCTCGCCGAGGCCGTCGGTGCCGTTGAGGACGTTGACGTTGGCGTTGGACAGGCCGGCCGCCGCCTCCTTCACGATGTCCGGCAGCTGCTCGATCAGCATGCGGTCCAGCGCGACCCGGTCGTTCGACGCCGCCGCCTCCGCCTGGATGCGGGTGCGCTCCGCTTCGGCGGTCGCCAGCACCCGGATCCGCTCCGCGTCGGCCTCGGCCGGCTTGACGACCTCGGCCCGCAACTGCTCCTGGCGGAGGTCGGCCTGCCGCTGCGCCAACTCCGTCTCCGCGCTGGTGACTTCCTTCTTCGCGCTCGCCTGCGCCAGCGGCCCCGCCTGCGCGGCCTCGGCCTGCGCGCGGTCCACCTCGGCCGAGTACTCCGCCTGCACGATCTTGGTCTGCCGCTCGTACTCGGCCTGCTTACGGGCGGCCTCCTGCTGCGCCTCGGCCGCCGCCTGAGTGGCCTGCGCCTGCGCGATCTGCGCCTGCTGCTGGATGGCCGCCTTGTGCGGGGCGGACATCGCCTCGATGTAGCCGGTGTCGCCGTCGTCGATGGACTGGATCTGCAGCGAGTCGACGATGAGGCCGATCTTCGCCATCTCCGTCTTCGACGTCTCCAGCACCTCGCTGGCGAGCTTCTGCCGCTCGGTGACGATCTCCTCGACCGTCATCGAGCCGATGATGGACCGCAGGTGGCCGGCGAAGATGCGGCCGGTCAGCACGTGCATCTGGTCCTGGTCGGAGAGGAAGCGCTGGCCCGCGTTGACGATGCTCTCGGTGTCGTTGCCGACCTTGAACGCGATCACGGCGCGCACCGTCAGCACGATGCCCTGCTTGGTCACGCAGTTCTCGGCGACCTCGGCCTCGCACATCGCCAGCGTCAGAAAGCGGACCTTGCGGAACACCGGCAGTACGAACTTGCCGTGCCCCGTCACCACCCGGAACGGCGCCCCCTGCTGTCCACGCCTGCCCCCGGAGATCAGCATCGCCTCGTTGGGGGCCGGAACGCGGTAACCGAACATGTCTCGTCTCCTCACGCCGCCGTCGCCGGCACGCCGCCGGTCAACTCTCCAGTGGATCGGCCCACTCGGCGACGTCGACCTGCCGGCTGCCGCGGGTCTCGATCACCAGCACGGTCGTGCCCGCCGAGAGAGGCTCCGCGGACCAGGCGACGTACGTTTCCGAACCGCCCCTGATCCGCACCAGGACCTCGCCGGGGCCGTCCGCGCCCCGGGTGCCGATGGTCAGCACTCCGGCGCAGCCGATCACCGCGTCGTCCAGCGTCATCCGCACCGCACCCCCGTGCCCCCGTCGTAGCCGTCCTGCTAGGGCGCACCCTAAACCGTGCGCGTCATCCTCCCGTATACGGGCCGGAGTTGACCGGACGCCTACTGTTCCCCGGACGCCTACTGTTCCCCGGACGCCCGGGGCTGCGTATGGCCGTCCGTACGCCGACTCGCCCGCGGGGCAGGCGCGTTGGGGCGAGCGGGAACGAACGGGAAGGAGAGCGCGTGGAGATCGTGAAGAACGTCGGGCCGCCGACGGGCCTGCGGCGGCTGCTGTTCCGGCTGCCGATCCGGTTCTACCGGCTGGGGCTCGGGTGGCTGTTCGGGCGCCGGCTGCTGCTGTTGCACCACGTCGGCCGGGTGACGGGCAGGCCGCGGCAGGCCGTGCTGGAAGTCGTGGCCCGCGAGCCCGGCGGAGGCGTCGACGGTGCGGCAGCCGGGGAGAGTTACGTCGTCGCGTCGGGCTGGGGGCCGACCGCGGCGTGGTACCGCAACCTGCTGCACACCCCGGACGTCACCGTGCAGATCGCGCGGAAGACGCTGCCGGTGCGCGCCGTGCCGCTGTCCGCGGACGAGGGCGAGGAGGTCTTCGTGCGGTACGCCCTCGCACATCGCAGGGCCGCGAAGCAACTGCCCCGGCTGATGGGCTACTCGGTCGACGGCTCGGAGGCCGACTTCCGTGCGATGGGCCGGCGCATCCCCTTCGTGCGCCTCGTGCCGAGGAGCTGACGCCCGCTCGCGGCACCGCGCACGGAACCGGAACGCTCCGGCGCCGCCGGATCGCAGCGATCCGTGCAAGGCGATCCATGCAAGCACGCTTGCTTGTTTTCTTCGGTGCTGCCACTCTCAAGTGGCGGCGCCGGGGCCGGCGTTGGGCTCGCCGGTGCTCGACTCGGGCCCGGGAGACTCCCGTTGAAGGAGGGCGCGGCACGATGGCGGACGGCGGACGTGCGCAGAGCGGCGACGGCGAGAGCACGGGCGGCGCGGGTCGCGAGAGCGCGGGCGGCGCGGGCGGCGGCAAGGTCGCCGGACTGCTGGCCGAACTCGCCGACGAGACCCGCTCGTTGGAGTCCGTACTGGAGCCGCTGGGCACCGAGCCGAGCGCGTGGGCCCTGCCGACTCCCGCTCCCCGCTGGACGATCGCCCACCAGATCGCCCATCTGGCCTGGACGGACGCGCAGGCGCTGCTCGCGGTGGTCGACGAGCCGCGGTTCCGGCGGGCCGCGGAGGCCGCCCGGCTCGCTCCGGGCACGTTCGTCGACGAGGGCGCGGAGCAGGGCGCGCGACTGCCGCCGGAGGAGCTGCGCCACCGCTGGCGCGAGGGGCGTACGCGGCTGTGGCGGGCGCTGGAGGAGGCGCCGGAGGGGCACCGGCTGCCGTGGTATGGGCCGCCGATGAGCGTGCCCGGCATGGCCACCGCGCGGATCATGGAGACGTGGGCGCACGGCGAGGACGTGGCCGAAACGCTCGGGGTGCGGCGCGAGCCGACGGAGCGGCTGCGGCACGTCGTGTGGATCGCGGTGCGGGCGCGGGACTTCGCGTTCGGGCTGCACGGTCTGACGCCGCCCGAGCAGCCGTTCCGGGTCGAAGTGACCGGCCCCGGCGGGCGGTTGTGGACGTACGGACCCGAGGACGCGGAGCAGCGGATCAGCGGCGCCGCACTCGACTTCTGTCTGCTGGCGACGCAGCGACTGCACCGCGACGACGCCCGGGTGCGGGCCGAAGGGGCGGACGCGGAGCGGTGGTTGGGCATCGCCCAGGCGTTTGCGGGGCCGCCGGGCGCGGGCCGGGCGCGGGGCGCGCGGAGGCAGCCGTGAGCGGGGAGGTGCCCGTGCGCGGCGGCCCGGAACGGGAGTCGGACCCGCTGCTTCGCACGGACGCGGACGTGCTGCGGGTCGGCAACTGCTCCGGCTTCTACGGCGACCGCTTCGCCGCCTTCGAGGAGATGCTGACCGGCGGCCCGCTCGACGTGCTGACCGGCGACTATCTGGCCGAGCTGACCATGCTGATCCTCGGCCGCGACCGGGCGAAGGACCCCGGGCGCGGCTACGCCCGCACGTTCCTGCGGCAGTTGGAGACCGGGCTCGGGCTGGCCGTGGACCGCGGGGTGCGCATCGTGGTCAACGCGGGCGGGCTCCATCCGGCAGGACTGGCCGACGCCGTACGGGAGTTGGCGCAGCGGCTGGGCATCGCGGCGGCGGTGGCGCACGTCGAGGGCGACGACGTGCTGGCCGGCGGCCCGGGCGACGGCGGCGGCTGGCCGGAGGGCACGCTGACCGCGAACGCGTACCTGGGCGGCGCCGGTATCGCCGCCTGTCTGCGTGCGGGAGCCGACGTGGTGGTCACCGGGCGGGTCACGGACGCGGCGCTGGTGAGCGGCGCGGCGGCGGCCCACTTCGGCTGGACGCACCGGGACCGGGACGCGCTCGCGGGCGCGGTCGTCGCCGGGCACGTGCTGGAGTGCGGGGCGCAGGCGACCGGCGGCAATTACGCCTTCTTCACCGAACTCGCGGCGCAGGGCGCCGACTTGGCGCACCCCGGGTTCCCGCTCGCGGAGATCGCCCGGGACGGCTCCGCGGCCATCACCAAGCATCCCGGCACCGGCGGCGCCGTCACCCGCGGCACGGTGACCGCCCAGCTGCTGTACGAGACGGCGGGCGCCCGCTACCCCGGACCCGACGTGACCGCCCGGCTGGACACCGTGCGGCTGCGGCAGGCCGGAACGGACCGGGTGCGGATCGACGGCGTACGCGGCGAGGCGCCGCCGGACTCGTTGAAGGTCGGCCTGACCCGGCTCGGCGGCTGGCGCAACGAGGTGGTCTTCGTGCTGACGGGACTCGACGTCGAGGCGAAGGCCGCGCTCGTACGCGAGCAGATGGCGGGCGCGTTCGCCCGCGCCGAGCGTGCGGGGCGACGCCGACCGGCCGAGGTGCGCTGGGAGTTGGCGCGTACGGACCGGCCGGACGCGGCGGTGCAGGAGGAGGCGAGCGCGCTGCTGCGGATGGTGGTGCGGGACCCGGACGCGGAGGCGGTGGGCCGCGCGGTCAGCGGTGCGGCGGTCGAGCTGGCGCTGTCCGGCTACCCCGGATTCCATGTGACGGCGCCGCCCGGCAAGGGTGCGCCGTACGGGGTGTTCGAGGCGGCACGGCTTCCGGCGGCGCAGGTCGCGCACACCGCGGTGCTGCCGGACGGCCGTCGCGTTCCCGTGCCGCCGCCGCCTCAACCCGCCCCGGGGGACGGGGAGTTGACGGCCTCGGAGCCGGGCGTGGAGCCGGAGCCGTTGCCGGAGCCCGGCCCGCCTGCGCCGCCGCCCGCCTCGTACGCGCGCACCCGCCGCGCGCCGCTGGGCACGGTCCTCGGCGCACGCAGCGGCGACAAGGGCGGCAGCGCGAACCTCGGCGTCTGGGTGCGCTGCCCGCACGGAGCGGCGGACACCCCGGAAGATGCGCAGAGCCTGGACGCCGCCGGCGACTGCGCCGCGTACCGCTGGCTCGTACACACCCTGACCGTCGGCCGGCTGCGCGAACTCCTCCCGGAGACCGCGGAGTTGACGGTCACCCGGCATCTGTTGCCGAACCTGTGCGCCGTCAACTTCGTCGTCGAGGGGCTGCTCGGCGAAGGCGTCGCCGCACAGGCCCGCTTCGATCCGCAGGCCAAGGCGCTCGGGGAGTGGCTGCGCGCCCGGCACCTGGAGATACCGGAGGAACTGCTGCCATGACTGCGTCTGTCGCCCCGACATCCGTCGCCCCGGCATCCGTCGCCCCGACGCCGGCTGCCACGACCGGGCACCTCGCCACGGGAACCGCGCCGGCGCCCGCGTCCGCGCCGCCGCGGCTCGCCAGCGCCCTCGACCGGGACGCCCCCGAGTACGCCGCCAACCGCGAGGCCATGCTCGACAAGCTCGACCGACTCGCCGCCGAGCACGCCGAAGCCGTCGCGGGCGGCGGCGAGAAGTACGTGGCCCGGCACCGGGCGCGCGGCGGGCTCACCGCACGCGAACGTATCGAGCTGCTCCTCGACCCCGACACCCCGTTCCTCGAACTCTCCCCGCTCGCCGCCTGGGGCAGCGACTACACCGTGGGCGCCAGCCTCGTCACCGGCGTCGGCGTCGTCGAGGGCGTCGAGTGCGTCGTCACCGCGAACGACCCGACCGTACGCGGCGGCGCCAGCAACCCCTGGACGCTGAAGAAGGCGCTGCGCGCCAACGAGATCGCGTACGCGAACCGGCTGCCCGTGATCAGCCTCGTCGAGTCCGGCGGCGCCGATCTGACCGGGCAGAAGGAGGTGTTCATCCCCGGCGGCGCGCTGTTCCGCGACCTGACCCGGCTGTCCGCGGCCGGAATCCCCACCGTGGCCGTCGTGTTCGGGAACTCGACGGCGGGCGGCGCGTACATACCCGGGATGTCCGACCACGTGATCATGGTCAGGGAGCGGTCGAGGGTCTTCCTCGGCGGGCCGCCGCTTGTGCGTATGGCCACCGGCGAAGAGGCCGACGACGAGCAGCTGGGCGGCGCCGACATGCACACCCGCGTCTCCGGGCTCGGCGACCAGTACGCGCTGGACGAGCCGGACGCGCTGCGCCAGGCCCGCCGTACCGTCGCCCGGCTCAACCGGCGCAAGGCGCACCCCGATCCGGTTCCCGGGGCGCCCGGCCTGGACGCCCCCCGGTACGACCCGGAGGAGCTGCTCGGCCTCGTGCCCGCCGACCTGAAGTCGCCCTTCGATCCGCGCGAAGTCGTCGCCCGCATCGTCGACGGCTCCCTCTTCGACGAGTTCAAACCGCGGTACGGGCCGAGCCTCGTCACCGGCTGGGCGCGGCTGCACGGCTTTCCGCTCGGCATCCTCGCCAACGCCCGCGGCGTGCTGTTCAGCGCCGAGTCGCAGAAGGCCGCGCAGTTCATCCAACTCGCCAACCAGCGCGACATTCCGCTGCTGTTCCTGCACAACACCACCGGCTACATGGTCGGCACCGAATACGAGCAGGGCGGCATCGTCAAACACGGCGCCATGATGATCAACGCGGTGTCGAACTCGACGGTGCCGCACCTGTCCGTGCTCCTCGGCGCCAGCTACGGAGCCGGCCACTACGGCATGTGCGGGCGGGCCTTCGACCCGCGCTTCCTCTTCGCCTGGCCGAGCGCCAAGTCGGCGGTGATGGGCCCGCAGCAGCTGGCCGGAGTGCTGTCCACCGTGATGCGCGAGTCGGCCGCGGCGAAGGGCAGGCCGTTCGACGAGGAGGCCGACGCCGGGCTGCGGGCCATGGTGGAGCAGCAGATCGAGGCGGAGTCGCTGCCGATGTTCCTCTCCGGGCGGCTGTACGACGACGGCGTCATCGACCCGAGGGACACCCGCACCGTGCTCGGCGTCTGCCTCTCCGCGATCCACTCCGCGCCGGTCGCGGGCGCGCGCGGCGGCTTCGGCGTCTTCCGGATGTGAGCCGGGATGCGAGGACGTACGGAACCGGCCGGTGCCCGAACTCCCGGCCCGCGGCGGCGCGTTGACGGCGGAACGACGGCGAACGGCGGACGGCGGCGAGAGGGAGCGGAGCAATGATCACGTCGGTGCTGGTGGCCAACCGCGGTGAGATCGCGCGGCGCGTCTTCCGCAGCTGCGCCCGGCTCGGCATCGCCACCGTGGCGGTGTACTCCGACGCGGACGCCGACGCGCCCCACGTACACGAGGCCGACGCCGCGGTGCGCCTCCCGGGCAGCGCGCCCGCCGGCACCTACCTCCGCGCCGATCTGCTGGTGCGGGCCGCGCGCGCGGCGGGCGCGGACGCGGTGCACCCGGGCTACGGATTCCTCTCCGAGAACGCCGGGTTCGCGCGCACCGTCGCCGAGGCGGGCCCGGTGTGGATCGGTCCGCCCGCCGAGGCGATCGAGGCGATGGCCGACAAGATCCGCGCCAAGCGGCTGATGGCCGACGCCGGAGTGCCGCTGCTCGCGCCCGTACCGGTGGACGAGGTGGCGGGTACGCCCGCGGACCGGCTGCCGCTGCTGGTCAAGGCGGCGGCGGGCGGCGGCGGCCGCGGTATGCGGATCGTGCGCGAACCGGGCGCGCTGGAGGGCGAGTTGGCGGCCGCACGCGCCGAGGCGGAGGCGGCGTTCGGGGACGGTGCGGTGTTCGTCGAGCCGTACGTCGAGCGTGCGCGCCACGTCGAGGTGCAGATACTCGCCGACGCACACGGCACCGTGTGGGCGCTCGGCACCCGCGACTGCTCGCTGCAGCGGCGGCACCAGAAGGTCGTCGAGGAGGCGCCCGCACCCGGGCTCGGGCCCGAACTCCGCGCGCGGCTCGAAGAGTTCGCCGCCCGCGCGGCGCGCGCGATCGGCTACCGCGGCGCGGGCACCGTGGAGTTCCTGGTCGCCGCCGGCTCGGCCGAGCCGCAGCCGTACTTCCTGGAGATGAACACCCGGCTCCAGGTCGAACACCCCGTCACCGAGGCCGTGTACGGGCTCGACCTGGTGGCGGAGCAGATCCGCGTCGCGGAGGGCGGCGCGCTGGACCCGCACGGTCCTCCGCGCCCGTACGGGCACGCCGTGGAGGCCCGGCTCTACGCCGAGGACCCGGCACGCGGCTGGCAGCCGCAGACCGGCACCCTGCACCGGCTGCACCTGCCGGGCGCCCCGGGCGAGTTCGGGCCGCCGGACGGGCGCACCGGCCGGCCGGACGAACCGGGTGCCGGCCTCTCCCCGGCGTCACCCGCCGGCGCTCGCCCGTACGACGGCCCGTACGCAGGCTCGTACGCGGGCCCGTACATACGGCTGGACAGCGGCGTCGCCGACGGAGACGAGATCACCGCGCACTACGATCCGCTGCTGGCCAAGGTCGTCGCCTGGGCGCCGAGCCGCGCCGAAGCCGTCCGCGCGCTCGCCCACACCCTGGAGCGGGCCCGGGTGCACGGCCCCGCCACGAACCGCGACGTACTCGTCCGCTCGCTGCGCCACCCCGACTTCGCGGAGCCCGCACCGGCCGGCGGCGGCTCGGGTCGCCGGGGCCGCTCGGGTCTCGACACCGGCTTCTACGACCGGCTGCTGCCCGAACTGGCCGCGCACAGCGAGGAGTTCGAGCGCTTCCGGCGGATCGCGGCGTTCGCGGCGGCGCTCGCCGACGCTACGGCCGCCGCACGCGGCGGCGCCACCACGGGCGCGCGGCTCGGCGGCTGGCGCAACGTGCCGGCACTGCCGCACACCAGGACGTACCGCAGCGAACCGGACGGCGCCGAGGTCGAGGTCCGCTACCGGTACGGGCGGGACGGCACGTTCACCGCCGAGGACGCCGCCGGGGAGTACGGGGCGCTGCGTGTGCTGCGCGCCGAGCCCGCTCGCACGGTCCTCGAAGTGGAGGGTGTGCGCCGCGAGTTCGCGGTCGCGCGGTACCCGCTCGGGGACGGCGAGGTCCGGGTGCACGTCGACGGGCCGCCGCCGCTGGGCGCGCACGCCTTCACCGCGCTGCCCCGGCTGCGCGCGCCCCGCGCCGAGACCGAGCCGGGCTCGCTGCTCGCTCCGATGCCCGGCACCGTCGTACGCCTCGCCGACGGGCTGTCCGCCGGGGCCGCCGTCGAAGCCGGCCGGCCGCTGCTGTGGCTGGAGGCGATGAAGATGGAGCACCGTATCGACGCCCCCGCCACCGGCACCGTCACCGCGCTGCACGCCGAACCGGGCCGCCAGGTCGAGGTCGGCACCGTGCTCGCCGTGATCACCGAACCGGGCGCCGACGACGGGCAGTTCGGCGCCGCGTACGAGGAGCCCGGCGCCGAGGGCGGCGAGCCCGGCGCCGCAGCCGAGCCGGCAGCCGTGCCGGGCCCCGAAGGCCGACCCCAACACCCCGCCCCCGCACCGGAGTTCACCCGACCGCCGAGCACGTGACCGGTGCGCACCGCCGAGCACGTGACCGGTGCGCACGTGACCGGTGCGCACGTGACCAGTGACCGCGAAGGAGGCCGCCGTGACGGCGAGCAGCACCCGGAGCCCGGGCACCCACAGCCCGCTGCTGGAGACCGAGGAACAGCGCGATCTGCGCGCGGCCGTCGCCGCGCTCGGCGCCCGCTACGGACGCGACTACTTCGCCGGCGTCGTACGGGACGGCGCCCACCCGGACGAGCTGTGGTCGGACGCCGCCCGGCTCGGCTACCTCGGCGTCAACCTGCCCGCCGAGTACGGCGGCGGAGGCGCCGGCATCACCGAACTCGCCGTCGTACTCGAAGAGTTGGGCGCCGCCGGCTGCCCGCTGCTGATGCTGATCGTCTCGCCCGCGATCTGCGGCACCGTCCTCGCCCGCTTCGGCACCGCGGAGCAGAAGCGGGCCTGGCTGCCCGGGCTCGCCGACGGCAGCCGCACCATGGCGTTCGGCATCACCGAACCCGACGCGGGCTCCAACTCGCACCGCATCACCACCACCGCCCGCCGGGACGGCGCGGGCTCCGGCTGGATACTCGACGGCCGCAAGGTGTTCGTCTCCGGAGTCGACATCGCGGACGCCACGTTGATCGTGGGCCGCACCGAGGACGCGCGTACGGGCAGGCTCAAGCCCTGTCTCTTCGTCGTGCCGCGGGACGCGCCCGGCTTCACGCGGCGCCCCATCGACATGGAACTCTCCGCTCCGGAGAAGCAGTTCGAGCTGACCCTGGACGAGGTGCGGCTGCCCGCGGACGCGCTGGTCGGGGACGAGGACGCGGGGCTGCTCCAGCTGTTCGCCGGGCTCAACCCGGAGCGGGTGATGACGGCCGCGTTCGGCATCGGCATGGGCCGCTACGCGCTCGCCCGCGCCGTCGACTACGCCCGCACCCGCCAGGTGTGGAAGGAGCCCATCGGCGCCCACCAGGCCATCGCCCACCCGCTCGCGCAGGCCCACATCGAGCTGGAGAGCGCGCGCCTGCTGAACACCAAGGCCGCCGCGCTGTACGACGCGGGCGACGACGCGGGCGCGGGCGAGGCCGCCAACATGGCCAAGTACGCGGCGGGCGAGGCGTGCGTACGCGCCGTCGACCAGGCCGTGCACACACTCGGCGGCAACGGCCTCACCCGCGAGTACGGACTCGCCTCCCTCGTCACCGCGTCCCGCGTGGCCCGCATCGCCCCGGTCAGCAGGGAGATGATCCTCAACTACGTCTCGCACCAGAGCCTGGGCCTGCCCAAGTCGTACTGAACACACCGTAGTTGCCGTACTGAACGTACCGGCTGTACTAGCCGCACCGGACGCACCGCAGCGACCCGACCGCAGAGCCGCATCGACCCGACCGCAGAAGGGACCGCCACCGTGACCAGCACCGGCAGCCTCGTCCACACGGCACACGAGCGCGGCGTCACCACCCTCACCCTCGACTCGCCGCACAACCGGAACGCCCTCTCCGGCCGGCTCGTCGGCGAACTGCACGAGGCCCTGGACCGCGCCGAACGCGACGACGCGACCCGGGCCGTCCTGCTCACCCACACCGGCAACACCTTCTGCGCCGGCGCCGACCTGCGCGACACCGACGGAGGCGGCACCCCCGCCCGACTGGCCGCGCTGCTGCGCCGGTTCGTGGAGCTGCGGAAGCCGGTGGTGGCGCGGGTGACGGGCCACGTACGGGCGGGCGGCACCGGACTGCTGGCCGCGTGCGACATCTCCGCGGCCGGCCCGGACGCCAGCTTCGCCTTCACCGAGGCGCGCATCGGAGTGGCGCCCGCGGTGATCTCGATGCCGGTGCTGCCGCGCATGGACGCCCGCGCGGCGGCCCGCTACTACCTCACGGGCGAGCGGTTCGGCGCCGCGGAGGCCGCCCGCGCCGGCCTGGTCACGCTCGCCGCCGACGCCGAACACCCGGACGTGGACGAGCTGTTGGCGCCCGTACTGGACGGGCTGCGGCGCGGCTCCCCGCAGGGCCTCGCCGAGTCGAAGCGGCTGGTGACCGCGGAGGTGCTGCGGGCCTTCGACCGGGACACCGATACGCTCGGGGAGTTGTCCGCGCGGCTGTTCGCCTCCGCGGAGGCCCGCGAGGGCATGGCCGCCTTCCTCGAACGCCGGAACCCCGCATGGATACCGTGAACTCCCGCCGCACGCCCGCCCGTTCGGGCCGCGCGGCGCCGCGCGGAGCGGATCAGCGGGGAGCCGCGCCGAAACAGGACCGCAGCCGTGCCACCCGGCGCAGGCTGCTGGAGTCGGCGGTGACCTGCCTCGCCGAACACGGCTGGTCGGGCAGCACCGTCACCGTCGTCGCCGAGCACGCCGGCGTCTCCCGCGGCGCGGCCCAGCACCATTTCCCCACCCGCGAGGACCTGTTCACGGCGGCCGTGGAGTACGTCGCCGAGGAGCGCTCGAAGCGGCTGCGCGCGCTGCCCACGCCCTCCGGCGATCTGCACGCGGCCGTACGCGCCGTGGTCGAGCTGTACACCGGGCCGCTGTTCCGCGCCGCGCTCCAGCTATGGGTCGCGGCCGCCAACGAACCCCAACTGGAGCCGCGCGTAGTCGCGTTGGAGGCCCGCATCGGCCGGGAGACGCACCGCATGACGGTCGAACTGCTCGGCGCGGACGAGTCGCTGCCCGGCGTACGCGAGACCGTGCAGGGCCTGCTCGACATGGCGCGCGGGCTGGGCCTCGCCAACCTGCTGACGGACGACGGCGCGCGCCGGGAGCGCGTGGTGGCGCAGTGGGCGGGCATCGTGGCGGACGCGCTGGCCCGTTGACCCGCTGACGCACTGTCGTGCGGGGCCCGGCCCCGCTCCGCTCCGCCGCCGCGGTGCCCAACTCCCTTGCGCAGCCCATTCATCGACGTGGACGCCCATGGACGTACGGCACGCGTCCCCGCTCCGCCCGGCCCTCGTATCGCGCTCGCTGCGCACGGTATTGACCGCCCACGGGGGCACTTCTAAGGTGACGGCACTCATTCACAGACCTGGCGTCCATTCACCACCGTGAACCTGAGGAGCCGTGATGTCCGGACTGGACTGGGCCGTGGTCGCCGCCTACTTCCTCGTGATGATCGGGATCGGAGTCTGGTCCAAGACCCGGGTCCACAACGTCGCCGACTTCTTCACCGCCCGCGGCCGCGTGCCCTGGTGGCTGTCCGGCATCTCGCACCACATGTCCGGCTACAGCGCGATCATGTTCGTCACCTTCGCCGCCGTCGCCTACGACTCCGGCGTCACCGTCTACTTCTGGTGGCCCCTGACGATCGGCATCGGAATCGGCGTCGGCGCCTTCCTGTTCGCGCCGCGCTGGAACCGGCTGCGCGCCAAACACGGCGTCAACTCCCCGCTGGAATACCTCGCGTTGCGCTACAACCTGCCCACCCAGCAGGTCCTCGCCTACAGCGGCGCCGCCCTCAAGGTCGTCGACATCGCCGCCAAGTGGGTCGCCATCGCCGTACTCATGCAGGGCTTCGCCGACGTACCGCTGGTGTGGGGCATCGGCGTCACCGGACTGTGCACCCTCGTCTACGTCACCTTCGGCGGGCTGTGGGCCGACGTCCTCACCGACTTCGGGCAGTTCGTCATCCAGGCCGTCGCCGGCCTCGTCATGCTCGTCGCCGTCATGGCCAAACTCGGCGGCGTCTCCATGCTGTGGACGATGTGGGGCGACCTGCCGGCCAGCCACTCGCACCCCGTCAACGGCACCGTCACCGGCTGGCTCATCCTCGCCTTCCTGCTGGTGAAGACCTTCGAATACAACGGCGGCATGTGGAACCTGGCGCAGCGCTACATGTCCGCGCCGTCCGGCTCCCGCGCCCGCAGGTCCGCACTGCTCTCCAGCGCGCTGTGGCTGATCTGGCCGTTCATCCTCTTCCTGCCGATGATCGCCGCACCGCTGATCGTCCCGCACGTCGCCGACAGCGAGCAGTCCTACGTCGAACTCGCCCAGAAACTCCTGCCGTCCGGACTCATCGGGCTGCTCCTCGCCGGCTTCTTCTCGCACACCATGGCCATGGTCGCCTCCGACTCCAACGTCATCACCGCCGTCATCACCCGCGACCTCGCCCCCGTGCTCGTACCGCGCGTACGCCGCCTCACCCAGCGCGGCCAGCTGCTCTTCGCGCGCATCACCACGGTCGTCTTCGTGGCACTCAGCATGACCCTCGCCATCACCAGCGACCCGCACGGCTTCATCCTGACCGTCGTCGTCAGCATCGTCGCGGCCACGATGGGCCCGATCTCCATTCCGCTGATGCTCGGACTGCTGCCCTGGTTCCGCGCCAACGGGCCGCTCGCGGCGATCGTTTCGTGGGCCGGCGGACTGTCCGTATGGGTCTACGTCTACTGGTTCACCGACGTGACCTCCGAAGGCGCGACCGTCGGCTTCCCGCTGCTGACCTCCCTCGTGCTGTACGTCGCGGTGGGCCTGCTCCGCCCGGAGGGCTCCACGGAACGCGAAGCGCTCGTCGGCTCCCTGGAAGACGACCCGACAGAGGAGGAACGCGCCGCGCTGGAACGGAAGTTCCTCGCCGACCCGGACGGGGACGGCGCACGGGACGCCGGCGTCCGTGACGGCGACGCGCCGGAGGAGGCGGCGGGGACGGGCCGGTGAGCGGCGCGTAACGCGCAACGCGGGCAGGGGTCCCGAGTTTCCCGGATACGGTCGGCTCACTCAACGCGCCGCCGACGCCGGGGACTTGGGAGGGTCGTATGGACGGGTGCAACGGGCGTCGTCGCGGGGTCGCCGTCGCGGTGCTGCTGGCTGCCGCGTCGCTCGCCGCCACTCGCTGTGGCGGGCACGCCGCCTCGGACGGCGCCTCGCGGTCCACAGCACCCGCCCGGGGCCCGCTGCTGCACCTCGACACCACCCCGCACAGAGCCCGGATCGTCTCCCCGGGCCACGGGAAGGGGCATCCGGTGCGAGTCGCGCCCAGGACGCTCGAACGCGTACCGGCCGCGCAGTGGAAGGACGTGGACCTCGACAAAAAAATGAAGGGCAAGCGCCCCTACTACCTGCGGTTCAGCTTCACCAACACCGGCAAGAAGAAGATCATCGGCGACCTGTTCCGGTTCGACGGCCCCGGACTCAAGGTCGCCGGCGGCCGTTTCGGCACCGAGGTCTACCGGTTCTACGGCGGACGCTGCTTCTTCGGCTCCCGCGCCGCCCGCCCGGGACAGACCAGGACCCTCTGCTACACGTTCATGGTGGACAAGGGGCACAGCCCCACCGCGGTCCTCTTCTCCGACGGCTCGGCGCAGCAGTTGAAGTGGCCGGTGGGCCCCTCCGGCGACCGGACGGGCGGCTCCGACCCCAACTCCGGCCAGTAGCAGGCCGGTTGGCCGGCTGCTCACTCCTGCCTGCTCACCAGTTGCTGAGCCACAGAGCCAGCAGGGCCGTCAGCCCCACCGGTGCGACGATCAACGAGGGAAGGCCGCGCAGCAGTACGGACCTGCGGGTGCGGGCGCGGCCCGCGACGACGAGCTGAGCGACGGACAGGGCCAGCACGACCACCGCGAGAACGAGCGGCGTCGCCATCGCCGATCCGCAGTCCGAGTCGTCGAAGTCGTCCGTGCACATGGCGGAGAACCCGAAGAGCAGCAGGCACACGCCCAGCGCCGGCAGCAGCACGACCATGGTCGCCACCGCGACCAGCAACTTGGCCCCGGCCGGGTCCGTCCCGGTCTCCTCGTTCATGTCTTCTCCCACCGTTGCGACGGAGCGAACACGAACGAGTGCACCGCACCTGCCGGTCGTCCTGCAGAGCGCAACTACTCAGACCACGTACTCAGTTCGGCGCCCCGCCCGGGCACCCTCGATCGCCTCGAAGACGTCGGCGTCCGTCTCCCGCTGCCATTCCGGGAGTTGGGGCCAGTCGGCGACGTAGGCGGGCTTGGGATCCTCGAAGTGCCGGTACATCTGAGCCGCCCAACAGGCCGCTACGAAGCGGCCCTTCTGCTCGCGCGTAAGCCGCGCGGCATGCCCGTCGCTGAGGTCGAGAAACTGCCGCACCTGCGCGTACACCGCACCGGCGGCCTGCCGCTCCCACTCCGGGGTGTCCTCCCACGGCGCGACGTACCCGGCCTTCGGCTCCCCGGGAAAGTGCCTGCGCACACCCGCGATCCACGCTTCGCGGAACAGCCGGGCGCCTTCGGTGGTGGTATGGGTCATGGGCTCACTTTCCCTGCGCCGCGTTCAACCTGCTGATTTCAGCCCCGAGTTCGGCCACCCGGGCGCTCCCCGTGAAGGGGCTCAACCTGTCTCGTAGCCCCTGAAGTCTACGGGCCGCGTAGCCCGAGGAAGATTCCCGAGCAAGCCGTAGGGCCTGGTGACCGAAGGCAGTCACTTGGTCCGGGTCACGGCGCATGGCGCCGACTGCCGCCAAGTCGGCGAGCACCGCTACGCGGCGACGGTACGAACTCTCTCGAGGCAGAGAGTGCAGGGCCTCCGTGAGAGCAGCTTCTGCCCGGTCCAGCCGACCTAATTGCAGAAGCCGAGCGCCGCGCTCTTCGGCAAGACGTGAGCCGTCGAATCGAAGCCAGCCATTGCCAGGGCGGGACGTGCCGAGGGCGACCACTTCCTCTGCTTCGGCAAGGGATCGCTCGCAGGCGGTGGCGTTGCCGAGACCGGCGTGAGCTTCCGCTCGAACGGCGGCGATCCACTGGCGCGTTGGCAGTTGGCTGTCGCCACGGGCGGCTACCTTCTCGGCGACCGACAGAATGTCTTCGGCTCCTCCGTAATGCCCCGCGGACATGTCCACGTAGGCGTGCCGTACGAGAGCACAGGCCCACAGATCGAATTCCTCGGCTTCCTCGCTCGCCGAAGCGGCCAGCGTGTACGAGGCAGCAGCATCGGCGTAGCGGCCGTTGTCGAACCCCAACTCCCCGGCGAGTTGGAAGAGATCTCCCGCCACCCTCCACAGGGACCGAAGCTCGGTTCCAGGTCGATTGCGCAGGGCTGTGGCGAGGGAAGCAAGTTGCTCCTGCACCAGTGGATAGATGCTGTTCTTGGACCGAGCAAGTCGGTAGATGCGCCACAGGTGCTCGTTCATCTCTGCGAAGTCGCCTGGAGCGCACCGCTGTTGGGCGTCCCCGAGAGCTTCGGCTTCGTTCGCTGGAAGGGCGGCGAGCGCACTCGTAACGGCAATCGCCCGTAGGAATCCGCGTCGGATCATGTCGTCGGTGCTCCCGGGGCCGTCTTGAGCGGTGGGCGGGCACTCCCGGCAGGTGACGGGTGCCTGTTGCGGCTTGGCCAGAAGAGCGTCCAACTCGGCGATACCGATGTGCAGTTCGTCGGCCAACCTGCGTCGCATCGAAGGCTGAGGTGCCACCTCCCCTCGCTCCCAGCGGCCTACGGTCCGCCGGTCGACGCCCATCGTATGCGCCAGTTCTTCCTGGCTGCGCCCTAAAGCTTTCCGCCGATCCGCAAGGCCCATACCGACCACTTTCCACGCCGTGGCACTGCTTTACCAGGGAGTACGGCGGCCTGTCCCGGCAATGTCCCGGGACTGCCCCATGGATGCCGTGGCGTCTGACCAACTCAGCCCTGTTCCCTGGACGTTGTCGACAACGGCAACGAATCAGGTGAGCGGAAGTGCCGCCACGGAGAAGCTGAGGTAGCCGGATGAAGGAACCCGACATCATGCGCCTGCTGCCCTGGAGCGGCCCGGAGGGCAAGCCCTGTTACGTCGTCGGCGACGGCACCGGATACCTGTCCCGCGTCGCCGACCACGTCGAGTCCGTCCAGCTCGGCATGGCCGACGACCTTCTCGGCCATGCGGCCGCCATACTCGCCGACGACACGCTCGGCCGGAACGAACTGCACTTCCTCTCCAGCCGGTTGACGGAGTCTCTCTGCGACGTGTGCCGGGTGGCGCGAAGTCGCGGGGCACGTCTGTCCGCGCTGACGCAGGAGGACGGCACCGCGTGACCGAGCCGAAGTGCGGCCCGCCCGCGAAGGGGTTGGACGTTCACCCGCCCGGCGTCACCAGTCTCGCCTCGAAGGCGAACACCGCCGCCTGAGTGCGGTCGCGCAGGCCCAGCTTGACCAGGACGCGGCCGACATGAGTCTTCACCGTCGATTCCGCGACGACCAGGTGGGCGGCGATTTCGCTGTTGGACATGCCCTGGGCGACCAGCACCAGCACTTCCGTCTCGCGTTCGGTGAGGTCGGCGATGCGCTGCTGCTGGGGCGGGCGGGGGGCGGGGTCCTGGAGTCGGGAGAACTCGGTGATCAGCCGCTTCGTCACCGTCGGCGCGAGCAGTGCTTCGCCGGAGGCCACGACCCGTACGCCTTCGGCGAGTTGGCCGATCGACGCGTCCTTGAGCAGGAAGCCGCTGGCTCCGGTGCGCAGCGCCTGGTACACGTACTCGTCCAGGTCGAAGGTGGTCAGCACGAGCACCTTGGTGCCGCTGTCGCCGGCGACGATCTCGCGCGTGGCGTCCAGCCCGTTCATGCCGGGCATGCGGACGTCCATCAGCACGACGTCCGGGCGGAGTTCGGCGACTTTGGCGACGGCTTCGGCGCCGTCCTCGGCTTCGCCGGCGACCTCGATGTCCGGCATCGCGTTCAGCAGTACGGAGAAGCCTTCGCGGACCATCGCCTGGTCGTCGGCGATCAGCACCCGGATCATTCGGCGCCCTCCTCGGGGGCCGCCGCGGTCTCCTCGCGGGAGGACGCGCCCTCCTCGCCGCCGGCCGCGCTCTCTTCGGGCGCCGGCAGGAACGCCGACACCTCGAAGCCGCCGTCCTCCGTCTCCCCGGCGGTCATCTCGCCGCCGAGCAGCTGCACCCGCTCGCGCATGCCGAGCAGCCCGTGCCCGGCGCCGGGGGACGGTTTCGCGAGCCGCCCGGGGCGCCCGTTGACGATCCGGAGGCGCAACCCGTCGGCGGCGTAGGCGAGTTCGGCGCGCGCCGCGGCGCCGGGCGAGTGCCGCAGCGCGTTGCTCAGCGCCTCCTGGATCAGGCGGTACGCGGACAGCTCCACGCCCTGCGGCAGCGTACGCACGGTGCCGGTGACGGACGACTCGACCTCAAGGCCGGCGCTGCGTACGCCGTCGAGCAGCGCGCCGAGGCCGGCGAGCGTGGGCTGCGGTGCCTCGGGGACGCGTCCGGCGAACACGTCCGGGTCGTCGGAGCGTACGAGGCCCAGCACGCGGCGCAGTTCGGCCAGCGCGGCCACCGCGTTCTCGCGGATCGTGCCGAAGG
>Ga0164243_10005956_pt1 | contig 18542 bp, 19 predicted proteins | sample OricompcompostOP_FD_108781 | JGI IMG/M metagenome (GOLD analysis project Ga0164243, IMG submission 108781) | Organic Plus compost microbial communities from Emeryville, California, USA - Original compost - Organic plus compost (OP) | ecosystem: Engineered > Solid waste > Mixed feedstock >... | reverse complement strand
GCGGTGGCCATGTCGTGCTGCCGCTGCTGCAGGCAAGTGTGGTCGCGCCCGGTTGGGTCGGCGGCGATGTCTTCCTCGCCGGATACGGCGCGGCGCAGGCGGTGCCCGGGCCGCTGTTCTCGTTCGCGGCCTATCTCGGCGCGGTGATGAGCGCGCCGCGCGGTGGCCTCGCCGGCGCGGCGCTGTGTCTTTTCGCGCTGTTCCTGCCGGGGCTCCTGCTCGTGCTCGGCGTGCTGCCCTTCTGGCAGAAGCTGCGCCTACGCCCCGATCTGCAGGCGGCGATGCGCGGCGCCAATGCCGCCGTGGTCGGCCTCCTCGCCGCCGCGCTCTACAATCCGGTCTGGACCGGCGCCGTGCACGGCGCCGGCGATTTCGCGCTTGCGGCTTTGGCCTTCGTCCTTTTGGTGGCTTGGAGGACGCCGCCCTGGATCGTCGTGCTCCTTACCGCGGCAGGTGGAGCACTGCTGGCGCTGGTGTGAGCGTCACCGCGGGCCTGAAAGGAGTTCTTCAGCAGAACGCGGATAAAACCGCGCGCAGGAGGAATGCCGTGGCGATTCCGGGCGATTATCCGAAGCCGGTCATGGTCAATGGCTATCTGTGCAACAACTGCACAGATGTCGCCAATGCCAAGAAGTTCGTCGATCCGGCGCATCCCGATGAGGCGGCGGAGCCGAGGGCCGGCACGGCACGGTCGTCCGCGGTGACCTTCGGCGGCGCGCTCGCCTCCCGTTCGCAGAGCGGGGCGTTGCCGGACACGGCGACGCAGGCCACCGAAGTTGCCGGTAGCCTGCGTCTTCTCAATCGTCTGGCCTGAGCCGGCCGAGGCCGTTACCCCGCCGCCGCCAGTTGCGGCACCTTCCCCGCCCGCGCTGCGGTCGTCCTTGAGAGTTCGGCGAAGCGCTCCAGGGTGTGCCTGGCCCATTGCGTCGAGTCGTAGTGATGGACGCTTTTCCACATCTGCTCGATCCGCGTCTTCTGCTCGTCGGCGGGCATGTCCAGCGCGCGGTCGATGGCTTCGTCCATGGCGCGGGCGGAATAGGGATTGGCCAGCACCGCGTCGGACAGCTCGATGGCCGCGCCGGTGAATTCGGAAAGCACCAGCGCGCCGTCCTCGCCCTTGCGCGCGGCGACATATTCCTTGGCCACGAGGTTCAGCCCGTCGCGCAGCGGGGTGATCCAGCAGATGTCGGCGCAGCGGTAATAAGCCACCAGCTCCTCGAAGGGTATGGCGTTGGTGAAGAGCAGCAGCGGCTGCCAGCCGAAAGTCGAGAAGCGGCCATTGATGCGCCCGGCGATCTGCTCGATCTCGCGCTGCACGTTGCGGTAGACCGTCATGCCCTTGGCGGCGGCCACCGAGGTGACGAGCAGGCGCACCTTGCCGACCAGCTCCGGACGCCGGGCGAACAGCCGCTCATAGGCGAGCAGCAGGTCGCGGGTGCCCTTGGTGTAGTCGCTGCGGCCCACCGAAATGATGAAGCGGCAATCACCGAGTTCGCCCCGGATGCGCTCCTCGCGCTTTTCCGTGACCTCGGAGGCGCACAGATCGCGGATGTAGCCGGTGTTGGTGCCGACCGGAAACGCGTCAATCAGGATCTCGCGGCCCTTATAGGCAATGCGCGTGGCCGTGGTCGGCACCGACAGCGCCATGCCACGCGGCGACAGGCTGTCCTCGACCTCCACTTCCTCCGTGATCTCGACCGCCTTCAGGCTGCGCGCCGTCGAGACGAAGTTCGTGGCGTAGCGCGGGATGTGGAAGCCGACCAGGTCGCAGGCCAGCAGGCTCTCGATGATCTCGTCGCGCCAGGGCAGGATGTTGAACATCGAGGGCTCGGGGAAGGGCGTGTGGTGGAAGAAGGCCACCTTCACGTCCGGGCGCATCTCGCGCACATAGGCCGGCACCAGCCAGAGATTGTAGTCGTGGATCCAGACCACGGCGCCCGGCGCGGCTTCCTCCACGGCGGCCTCGGCGAAGAGGCGGTTGACCTCGCGGAAGGTCGCCCAGTCAACGGGGTCGTAATTGTACTTCTCGGGGAAGGAATGGAGGATCGGCCACAGCGCCTCTTTCGAGGTGACGTGGTAGAAGCTGCGCACCTGGGCGGCGGTCAGCGGCAGGCGCGAGACATTGTACTCGCCATACGAATCCTTCATCCGCACGACGCGCTCGAAGCTCTTCTGCTGCTTGGCGGTGTCGACCTGCTTCCAGGCCACCCACGAGCCCTGTTCCACCGTGCCGAAGAAGCTCTTCAGTGTGGGCACGATGCCGTTGGGGCTGGCATGCTCGCGGTAGACCGTCTTGCCGTCCTCGACGACTTCTTCATAGGGCTGGCGGTGATAGACGATGACGAGATTGGATTTCTTCATTGGGCTGCCTCCGTGATGAGGCCGCGGCGGGCCAGGGCGTCGAGAATGCCGGCGGCGCCGGGATGTTCGCTGAGACGGGTGTTGGGAAGGTCGGCCAGGCGCGCGCGCAGAGCGGGCTCGGAATTGCCGACCGCGACACCGGCAAAGCCGGTCTCGAAGAGCGAGAGGTCGTTCAGTGTGTCGCCGGCCACCAGCACCGCTTCGGGTGGGAGGCCGAGATGCTCCACCAGGCGGATAAGGGTCGGCCCCTTGGAGATGCCGCGCGGCAGGATGTCGAAATAAAGATCGGCCGACATCAGGCAGTCGAAGCCCTCGGCCTCGACCCGCGCCTTGGCCTCGATCGGCGGTGAGGTCGGATCGTAGAAATAGCTCAGCCGGTAGCGGAAGGGGGTGGGCTGCAGGGTCAGGCCCGGCGTGCCCTCCATCAGCGCCCGCATCCGCGGCCCGGCGTCGTTCCAGATCGCGGCGATCGGCGCTTCCAGTTCTTCCATCGGCACGATCTCCGCGCCGCCGGCGATCGTGGTGCCGACATCGCCGATGACGAAGTCGGGTTGCGGCACCGGCGTTGCCGCCACGAGGTCACGGATGAAGGGCAGATCGCGGCCGGTGACGAAGATCAGGGCGACCGCGTCGCGGTTGTCCTCGATCCAACGGTAGAGTTCGAGCCGGCTCTCTTCAGGGCCGCCGAGAAAGGTGCCGTCGAGATCGGTTGCAAGCACCAGCCGGCGCTTTTCGGGATTCGGGAATGCGGGAAGGGCGGATTGGGCGCGAATTGGCATGATGCGCGGAATGTCTCCTCATCAACGGCGCGCCTGGCCGCCCTCGACTTCTGGAGACGACTTTGCGCACGCAGGTTGGCACATGGTCGATAACGATCTTTGTCTACGGCGAAAGGATGATCGGGCGCTTCTTGAGGCTTATCGTGCCCAGCCCGTGCGTATTGGACGCTCAGGACATTACAAATTCAAACGTAACGTGAATTCGCTGTGCACAAGAAGTCTTATGAACTTCCATCGCCAGTCTGACAGAAGCTGTGCGCCATACCGCAAATGAATCGCAATCGGGAGATTGATGGCAGCTTTATAGACGAAATCGCCGCGGAAGTCCAATTTCAGGCCGAATCAAGGCAGGGCCTCTGGCGCGGCCCGCGCCGTTATGCCCGGAGTTTCCTGGCAAAATGGCCGGCGGCCGGGCGCCGCCGGCGATGCGCCCGCTGCCTCAGTCGGCGAGGACGAATGTCACCATCATGTTCACGCGATAGCCGGTGATCTTGCCGTCGCGGACATTGATCTTCTGCTCCTTGATCCACGCGCCTTCGACGTTCTCAACCGTCTTGGATGCGCGGGCGATGCCGGTCTGGACGGCATCCTCGAAGCTCGTGGTCGACGTGGAGGTGATTTCGATGACTTTGGCTACGGACATGACGCACCCTTTTCCCAAAGTGCGCCCCCCGAGCCGCCGACATTCTGCGCCCGCCCCGGGGCAGGGGTCAAACCGGAGAAGGTCACCGCGCCGGCCGTCGCCCACGCGGTTAATTTCTCAGCCGCGCCGGCCGTCCAGGCTGAAGCGCCCGGCGCCGAAGGCCACCACCTGCAGCAAGCCGCCGGTCATGGCAACGTTCTTGAAGAAGTGGATGAACTGGTTCTGGTCGCCGAGATGGGCGTGGAAGCCGAACGCCGCAGCCAGCGTGAACAGTGCCATCACGGCGGCGGCCGTGCGGGTGTGCCAGCCCGCGATCAACGCCAGGCTGCCAAGCACTTCGATCGCCACCGCGACGCTGTAGGCCAGCGGGGGCAATGGAAGCCCGGTGGAGGCGATATAGGCGATAGTGCCGGCCGGCGCGGCGATCTTGCCAACGCCTGAGATCAGGAAGATGGCTGCGATGAGGAGGCGGCCGATAAAGGCGGCCCCATCGACGGCGGCGCCCTGCTGCGGTGCGCGCTCGAGGGTCAACGATGACTGCGACATGGAGGTCGTTCCCTTCACCCGGCGCCGCGGCGGCAGCCGACGTCCGGAACGGTCTCATCATGTCGTGCTTCTGAAAAGCGGAATAAGATCGAAACCACTTTCCAAGGATGTAGAACAGTTTGGCCAGGGTGAGAAGGTTTAGTGTCCGGAGAGCACGGCCACGGCGCGGAAGCGCTTCAGCAGGTCGTGGTCGAGCTTTCCCTTCATCCGCGCCATGATGCGCAGGGCCTCTTCCACCGGCAGAGCGGGCTTGTAGGCCCGCGGTTCGACCAGCGCCGAGAAGATGTCGGCGAGGGTGATCACCCGCACCAGGTCGGAGATCTCCTCGCCCTTGAGGTGGTCGGGATAGCCCGAACCGTCGAGCATTTCGTGGTGGTGGCGCACGCAGTCGAGGATCTCTTCCGGGAAGCCACCCTGTTCCTGCAGGCGCTTGTGGCCGAGCACGGGGTGCCAGCGCAGCGTCTTCATCTCCTCCGCCGTCAGGGCGTTGGGCTTGTCGAGGATGCTGAGCGGGATCAGCGCCTTGCCGATATCGTGCAGCAGTGCGGCTCGCGCGATGCGGCGCTGGTCCTCGATGCGCATGTCGAGCGCCTGGGCGAAGCTCACGGCAAAGCCCGTCACCAGCAGGCTATGGCGGTAGGTGGCGCTGTGGTGCTGGCGCACGATGTCGAGCCAGGCGCGGATGCCGGCGTCGTGCAGCGCGTCGAGCACCAGGTTTTCCTCGGCCTTCACCTCGTCGAAGAGCAGCCGCTTCGAGGCCTGGAACACCGCGGCGAGAACGCGCCCGGCGGCCGCGGCACCGCCGCCGGCTGCTCCGCCCCGGGCCAGCGCCATGTCCTCGAAGGCGCGGCTCTTCACGTCGGACAGGATGGCGAGCACGCTTTCGGCCTCGACCGGCCGGGAGATCGTTTCGGTGGCGCCGAGCGTGCGCGCCCGCGCCAGCAGCGGGGCGGCATCCGGCCGCTCGTCCGCGCTGTCGACCACGAAGATGCGCGGCAGCGCGGGGCAGCCGGCGAGGTAGTCGAACAGTGCAATCTCGTCAGGCGTCCGCGGCGCGGCCAAGTCGATGTCCACCACCACACACAGCGCGGTGTCCGCCACGATGGGCCGGGAACTGGCGGCGAGGACATGCACCGGGCAGACCGGATCGAGCGCGGCCGAGAGCGCGTCGCGGCGCGTGCTGTCGCCCGCGACGATGGCGATGTGGGTTAGTCGTTCCGACAGCACGTGCCGGGCTCCTAAGCTGTTGCTGAAACCGGCTGCTGCCACGCAGTCTCGGCGGGAACCGTCAACGTGGCGTCCAGCAATGGCAGCAATCCTTGCGCTAAATTTTAGCGCATATGGAGCGTCAAATATTGTCGTTCCTTTAAAATGGAGCGTTGTTCGAGGAATTTGTTATGTAGATAGCGATTAGAATTTTAGATAAATTGAGAATACTCGAAGTAATGCGGATGTATGGATTGCATCCGCCTAACGTGTTGCTTCTGTGGAGTTAGCCTTCCGCAGCCCAGCCGGCGATCTGATCGGCGAGATCCTGGTCCTCGGACGGGGCAAGGCCGCTGATGCCGACAGCACCGATGGCGCCGCCGGAGCCATTGCGCAGCACTGCGCCGCCGGGGAGCGGGGTGAGCGCGGGATCGCAGAAGGCGCCGGCCGGCACACCAATATCGTTCAGTTTGTCCTTGAAGGCCGTGGTCGTCGTGCCGATGCGCGCTGCGGTGTAGGCCTTGCCCTGCGAGATTGCGATGCTGCGCACCGGCGCACCCTCCATGCGCGCGAAATCGAGGAGGAAGCCGTTGGGATCGCACAGCGCGATGCAGATCGGCCGCCCGAAACGGGCCTGCGCTTCGCTGATGGCGCGTTCGGTGAGGGCGCGGGCGCGGCGGATGTCCATGATGGCGGTTCCTGTTCCTGGAGCGAAAATGAAAAGGGCGCCGCAGCCCGGGACTGCGGCGCCGAGAGATCAGTCTAGTGGTCAGTCGCGCGGAGCGGAATTGCTTCCGGCCGGCACGAAATGGGGCCCTTCCCCGGCGGGCTGTATGCCGCCTGGCTCCATCTCGTTGGCGGGGATGCCCGCCAGTGGCTTGCCCTCCGCGGCCCGCTTTCGGTTGACGCGCTGGAAGACGTAACTCGTCAGCAGCGGGGTGAGCACGGCCGTGACGATCACCGCCGCTGCGACCTGGATGGTCGCGGTGGGGGCGATCGCGGTGTAGGCCGGGTCCGCCAGGGCGATGGCCGCCGGAACCGCCGCCGAGTTGCCGGCGGTGCTGGATGCCGCCGCGCCGGCAATGCCGCTGCCGCCGAGCAGGCGGTCGGCGAAGATGCAGACCGTGCCGGTGACGACGAGCACGAAGACGCCGAGAACGATGCCCGACAACCCGGCGCTGACCACCGAATTGAGGTTGATGTTCTGGCCGAGCGTGAAGGCCATGAAGGGAATGATGATCGGCTCATGCTTGCCGAAGAACTCCCGCAGGTCCTTGTCGAGATTGCCGAGCACCGCGCCGGCGATGATCGGCGCGATGACCGACACCATGGCCAGATAGGGGATGTTGGCGAGGCCCGCGCCCACCAGGAAGACCATGGTGATGAAGGGGCCGGTCTCGATGCTCTGCGGCACATAGGTGCCAGCATCCTCCTTGTCGCCCATGACACTGGTCAGCGCCAGGAACATGCCGCCATTGGTGTCGCTCAGCGCCACCATCAGCGCCAAGGTGCTGAAGCCGAGGAGGTTGCCGTCGAAGAAGCGGGCCACCGCGAGTGCGATGAGGATGGCCACCGCGACCTTGGCGAAGAGGATGCCAAAGCCGCGCTTGAGCATGCGCGGCGCGGTGTTGAGCGACATCTTGGTGCCGACGGTGAAGAGATACATTCCGAGGAAGGTCGGGTATCCCGCGCCGCTCAGCGCTTCGGTGAAGCCGCCGATTTTGAGGAGATGCGGGAAGAAGGTGTTGACCACCATTCCCAGGAAAAGCGGAACGACCATAAGGCCGCCCGGCACACGGTTGACTGCAGCGTAAATCCGCATGTGTTGTCCTCCCAGATTCTGTACGTGGCCGGTTTGGGCGCCGGTCTTTGTCTTGGTGTCTTCTCCCGGGAGGGCAGAGGCGGAGCGCGCCTAGGGTCCTTCCGGGTCCTTGGGGCCGGCCGGGGCCGGAGTGCTGCGTCCGAACTGGCTGTCCTCGACCGCCGCGGCGACGCGGCAGATGACGGGGCCGAGCTCGTTGAAACGGTCCTGATCGACGTGGATGCTGGTGCCGACCGCGCTGATGGCGGCGACGACGCGACCCTGGCGGTTGCGGATCGGTGCGGCGATGCAGCGGATGTTGGGCACATCCTCCTCGTCGTCGACCGCCCAGCCGGTGGCGCGGACACCTTCCAGATGCGTACGGAAATCGTCCGCGCTGGTGATGGTTTTAGGCATCTTCGGCGCGAAGGTGATGTTGGCGAGGATGTCCTCGCGCTCGTCTTCGGGCAGCCAGGCCAGCAGTGCCTTGCCGAGCGCCGAGCTGTAGAGCGAGAAGCGCTTGCCGACCCAGGAATTGACGCGGATGTCGAGCTGCTCGCATTCGACACGGGCGAGATAGACCGCCTCGTAGCCCTCGAGCACGCCGAGATGGCAGGTCAGCTTCACCTCGTGAGAGAGCGCGCGCAGATGCGGCAGCGCCTCGTCGGCCAGACCGTGCAGGCCCGATGCGCGCTCGCCGAGCTCAGCCATGCGCAGTCCGAGGCAGAAACCGCCGCTCGGAAGCTTCTTCACCGCGCCGAGCGCGAGCAGCGCCGTCATCAAATGGTGGGTGGAGCTTTTCGGCAGGCCGAGGCGCGTATGAATCGCCGTGAAGTCCAGACCCGGTTCGCACGCGAGCAGATCGAGGATACAAAATCCTCGAAGCAGAGCGGGCGCTTTGGCGTCGCCACCGGGAGGGGCTTCATAGTTCATTATATTGAACTTGAGTTTCACACGTTGTCCTTCCCTTTTAAAGCTTTTATGAAAGTCGACAAGACCCAAGAGAGACCCACGCAGGCGAAGGAGGCCGAAACATCATGGATACGGTGCAGGCGACAGGCGGCAAGCCGGGGCTTCTGGTCATGCGCAAGCCGAGCGAGGATCTGCTTGCCAAGCTGGAGCAGCGCTACACCCTGCATCGGCTCTACGACGCCTCTTCCAAGGACGAGATGCTGGCGCGCGTCGCCCCTGACATCCACGCTATCCTGACTTTCGGCGGCCCTGTCGACCGCGCGCTCATGCAGCGCCTGCCCAACCTGCGCATCGTCAGCACCTGGACGGTCGGCTATGACGCCATCGACGTCGATGCGGCGAGCGAGCGCGGCATCGTCGTCACCAACACCCCCGACGTGCTCACCGATGAGGTGGCGGACCTCACCATCGGCCTCCTCATTGCCACGCTTCGCGAGATTCCGCGCGCGGAAGCGCATCTGCGCGCCGGCAAGTGGAAGAGCGGCGCCTATCCGGTCACCGCCAGCCTGCGCGGGCGCCGGGTGGGCATTGTCGGCCTCGGCCGCATCGGCCGCGCCATTGCGCGTCGGCTGGAGGGTTTCGACGTGCCGATCGCCTATAACGGCCGCCGGCCGCAGGCGGATGTCGCCTACACCTATGTCGCCGATCTCAAGGCACTGGCGCAGGACAGCGACGTCCTCATCGTCGCCACGCCCGGCGGCGCCGGGACGCAGCACCTGATCGGCGCGGATGTGCTGAAGGCGCTCGGCCCGCAGGGCGTGCTCGTCAACATTGCCCGCGGTTCGGTGGTCGACCAGGCGGCGCTGACCACGGCGCTGAAGGACGGCACCATCCTGGCGGCGGGCCTCGATGTCTTCGAGAACGAGCCCAACGTCCCCGACGAGCTGATCGCGCTGCCCAACACCGTGCTCCTGCCCCACGTCGCCTCGGCGACCGGGCCGACGCGCTATGCGATGGAAAGCCTCGCCACGGACAACCTGCTGGCCTTCGCCGAGGGCAAGGACCTGCTGACCCCGGTCAACGACGTCCGCCCGGCGGCCTGAGGCCACTTAAAAGGAAAGGAAAAGGCCTCTCCCTTTTGAGGGGGAGAGGCCAGGGGGAGATAAGCCAGCCCCTCAGTCGCGGTATTTCTTCGCCAGCGCCTCGGCGCCGCGGGCGAGGATGCCGGTGTCCAGCCCGACCGCCGTGTAGACGCAGCCTGCCGCCATGTAGCGCCGCGCCAGCGCCTCGTCTCCGGTGAGGATGCCCGCGCGGTTGCCCGCCGCCACGATCCGGCGGATCGACTTTTCGATCAGCTCGACGATGTCCGGATGGCCCTGATTGCCGAGATGGCCGAGCTCCGCCGAGAGATCCCCGGGTCCGATGAAGACGCCGTCCACGCCCGGCACGCCCGCGATCGCCTCGAGGTTCTCCAGCCCTCGCGCGCTCTCGACCTGCACCAGGATGCAGATCTCCTCATGCGCGCGGCGGTGGTAGTCCTTGATGCGCCCGAAGCGCGAGGAGCGTGACACCCCGGCGAAGCCGCGGATGCCCTCGGGCGAGAAGCGGGTGTAGGACACCGCCGCGCGCGCCTCCTCGGCGGTCTCGACCATTGGCACAAGGAAGCTCTGCACGCCGGCGTCGAGATAGCGCTTGATCTCGATTTTGTCGTTGGCCGGCACCCGCACGATCGGCTGCGTCATCGGATATTCGGTCATGGCCTGGAGCTGGCCGAGCACCGTTCGCAGGTCGTTGGGCGCGTGCTCCGCGTCGATCAGCAGCCAGTCGAAGCCGGCGCCCGCCAGCACTTCGGTGGTGATGTTGCTGGCGAGGCTGCTCCACAGTCCGATCTGCTGCTGGCCGGCATGGATGGCACGCTTGAAGTGGTTTACCGGCAGGTCGACAACGTCCACGATGACTTCTTCCTCTCTTTGGACAAGGGCAGGCTCCGCCGCCTATTCGGCGAGCGCCTCCTTGCGTTTGCGAAACAGGGTCGGGGAGAGCAGCGCCAGCAGGAGCGCCGCGACGACGGCCAGCAACACGGCGCTGATCGGGTGGCGGATGAAGACCGTGAAATCCCCATCCGCGAGCAGCATGGCGCGCCGGAAGTTTTCTTCCAGCTGTGGGCCGAGCACGAGGCCGAGCAGCAGCGGCGCCGGTTCGACACCGACCTTGATGAAGAAGTAGCCGACGCCTGCGCAGACCAGCATGACCCAGACATTGAACAGGCTGTTGGAGATGCCGTAGGTGCCGATGCAGCAGAACAGCACGATCGCCGGAAACAGCAGGCGGTAGGGGATCTTCAGCATCGACACCCAGATGCCGAGCAGCGGCAGGTTGATGACCAGCAGCATCAGATTGCCGGTCCACATGCTGGCGATGAGGCCCCAGACGAGGGCCGGCTGCTGCGTCATCACCTGCGGGCCGGGCTGGATGCCCTGCATCATCAGCGCGCCGATCATCAGAGCCATCAGGGCGTTGGCGGGGATGCCGAGCGTCAGCAGCGGGATGAAGCTCGTCTGCGCGCCGGCATTGTTGGCGGCCTCAGGACCGGCCACTCCCTCAATGGCACCGTGGCCGAAGCGCGAGGGGTCGCGCGAGACCTTCTTCTCGATGGCATAGGCGGTGAAGGGCGGCAGCGCCGCGCCGCCGCCGGGCAGCACGCCAAGCAGCGAGCCCACCGCCGTGCCGCGCACCATTGCCGGGAAGGCGCGCCTGAGGTCGGCGCGGCTCGGAATGAGGTCGCGGATGCTCTGGCTGACCACCGGGCGGACGCTCGGGCGCTCCAGATTGGCGATGATCTCGCCGAGCCCGAACAGGCCCATGGCCACGGGCACGAAATCGAGCCCGTCGGAGAGTTCGGGAATGCCGAACGTCATGCGCGCGGCGCCGGAGCTGATGTCGATACCCACCAGCCCGAGCAGCAGGCCGAGCAGCACCATGGCGAGCGATTTGGCCACCGAGCCGTGCGCCAGGATGACCGCCGCGAACAGACCAAGCACCAGCAGGCTGAAATATTCGACCGCGGTGAACTTCAGCGCCAGGATCGAGAGCGGGATGCTGAGCACGACGATGACCGCGGTGGCGACGGTGCCGGCGAAGAAGGACGACATCGCCGCGATCGCCAGCGCCGGCCCGGCGCGGCCCTGCTTGGCCATTTCATGGCCGTCGATGCAGGTCACCACGGCCGAGGTCTCGCCGGGGACGTTGACCAGGATGGCGGTGGTCGAGCCGCCATATTGCGCACCGTAGAAGATGCCGGCGAGCATGATCATGGCCGAGGCCGGATCGAGCCCGAAGGTGAAGGGCAGGAGCAGCGCGACGGTGGGGATCGGGCCGATGCCCGGCAGCACGCCGATAGCGGTCCCGATGAGGACGCCGATCAGGCAGAACAGCAGGTTGTTGAGCTGCAGTGCGGTCGAGAAGCCAAGGGCGATATGATCGAGGAATTCCATGGCGGTCTCTCCCCGATCACCACGGCCAGACCTGAATCGGCAGCCCGAGCAGGCGCACGAACAGCAGGATGGCGAAGGCGGTCAGCACCACCGCGAAGGCGATGCCCTCGATGAGGCGGTGCTCGCGCCCGGCGAAGCCTGCCACGATGACGCAGGCGAGCGAGGCGACGACGAGGCCGAAATGCGCCGCCAGCAGCGAGAACACCGCGACGGATGCAATGATGAAGAACAGCGGCCGGAACTGCACCCGCTCGATGCCCTCGTGCGGCTTGAACAGCCCGCGCGCCGTGAACACCAGGCCGAAGCCCATCACGCCGAGCGAGATCGCGACCGGGAAATAGCCGGGGCCCATGCTGGCCGCGGTGCCGACGCTGAGGTTCCTCGTGGCGGCGAGAGCTCCCGCCGCCACGAAGATGAGAAAGCCGCCGAACAGGACGTCCGGATAATCGATCTTGCGGCCGCCCATGACGTCAGCCGCCAATCTTGATGCCAGCCTCGTGGATCACCGTCCCGTAGGACTTGATGTTCTCGTTGAGCCAGGCCTTGAAATCCTCGGGCGACCCCGGGCGCGGGCTGCCGCCCTGCTCGGCGATCTTCTTCTGGATGTCGGGCATGGCGAGGATCTTGTTCAGCTCCTCGTTCAGCCGCTTGACGAGCGCCGGAGGCGTGCCGCCCGTGGTCAGCAGGCCCTGCCAGGTGCCGGCGTTCGGCGCGGCAAGCCCGGCCTCCTTGAAGGTAGGCACGTCCGGAATCTTCTCGATGCGGTGGTCGCCGGTCACGGCAATGCCGACGAGTTGCTTGTTGGTGACGAAGGGCAGGGTGGCGGTGGAGCCGTTGATGATCAGCTTGCTCTCGCCGGAGACCACCGCGCGGGAGGCCGCCGAGCCGCCCTTGTAGGGCACCGTCTTCCAGTCGACGCCGAGGCCCTTGGCTACCTGCACGGCAGTGATGTGGTTCATGCCGCCCACCCCCGAGGTGGCGACGGCCAGCTCGCCGGGGTGCGCCTTGGAATAGTCGATCAGCTCCTTGACCGATTTCACCGGCAGCTTGGGGTTCGCCGCCATGACATAGGGGCCGAACATCACCATGCCGACCGGCGCGAGGTCCTTCTCGACATCGTAGGTGAGGTTGGGGAAGAGGCTGGGCGCGGTGGCGAGCGAGCCGACATCCATCAGGAGCAGGGTGTGGCCGTCGGGCTTGGCCTTGGCCACGGCATTGGCGCCGATATTGCCGGCTGCGCCGGGGCGGTTCTCGACCACGACCGGCTGGCCGATGGCGTCCGAGAGCTTGGGGCTGATGAGGCGGGCAAGGATGTCCGAGGTGCCGCCCGGGGCGAAGGGCACGATGAGGCGCACGGGCCGCGTGAATTCCTGCGCTGAGGCGGACAGCGGCGCGGCGGCAAGGGTAATGGCGGCCGCTGTCAGCGCGGCCCGCAGAAAGCCGAAGGTCATGTTCGCTCCTCCCAGAACGACGGCGAAACCTCGGGCGCGCCATGCGGGCACAGGGTCCGCCTTTCCACGGCCGGGCCTTGTTTCCGCCCTGACCGGACACGGATGCTAATTGGACTTTTGATGACTGGGCGAATTAGTCTCGGCATCGATCAATGCTAATTTTGGATCGATGTTCGAGCTGGCGCAGTTGAGATGCTTCGTGGCGGTGGCCGAGGAACTGCATTTCGGCCGCGCCGCCGCGCGCCTCAATCTCACCCAACCGCCGCTCAGCCGGCAGATCCAGCTTCTCGAACATGTGCTCGACGTGCGGCTTTTCGAACGCACCAGCCGCTCGGTGGCGCTGACCCGCGCGGGCGAGAGTTTCCTGCCCGAGGCGCGCCGCCTGCTGCGCTTTGCCGAAGGTGCGGCGCTGGCAGCCAGGCGCACTGCGCGCGGCGAAGCGGGCGCGATCAATTTCGGCTTCACCGCGGCGTCCGGCTACGAGTTCCTGCCGCGCCTGATCACGCTCTTCCGCGAGCGTGCGCCTGACATCGACCTCGTTTTGCGGGAGATGGTCTCGGCCGACCAGATCGAGGCGCTGACCTCCGGGCGCGTCGATGCCGGGCTGATACGGCCGCCCTTCAACCGGCGCGAATTCGACTCGCTCTGCGTGGTCCGCGAGCCGCTGCTGCTGGCCATCCCCGCCGGCCATGCGCTGGCGGCCGCCAACGCCGTGTCTTTGTCCGATCTCGACCGGCGCGCCTTCGTCACCTACTCGCCCTACGAGGCGCGCTATTTCTACGACCTGCTGGTGACGATCTTCCGCGAGGCGCGCGTCTCGCCCGTCTATGTGCAGTACATCAGCCAGATCCATTCGATCCTGGGACTGGTGAAGGCGGGGCTCGGCCTGGCGCTGGTGCCGCGGGCGGCGGCCAATCTGCGCTTCGAGGGCGTGGTGCTGCGCGACATCGCGATCGCGCCCGAGCGCATCGCGGAACTGCACATGGCCTGGCGGCGCACCAATTCCAATCCGGCCATTGCGACCCTGATCGCCGTCACCCGCGACATGCTGGGTGCCGATCCGGCGCCGGAAACAGAAAGGGCGCCGCGATGACGCGACGCCCTTCCGGGATTTCACCACAGGGTGGGCTTATTCAGCCTGCAGGTTCACGGCCTTGGTCTTGCCGCGGTCGCTCATGATCTCATAGGAGACCTTCTGGCCCTCGTTGAGGGTATGCAGGCCAGCGGCCTCGACAGCGGTGACGTGGACGAACACATCGGGACCACCCGCTTCGGGCTGGATGAAGCCATAGCCCTTCTGGGTGTTGAAGAATTTCACGGTGCCAACGGCCATAGCGGCCTCCTTGCAGTCACAATAGGCGACGCTCCACGGAGCGTCAGAAGAGAAGTTCCGGGCCGACTTGAGACACGTCCCGAAAGCGTGACGGACAAGAAAACCAGAACCTACGAAACCCGTGCTCGAACCAGCCGCTTTCGGGGTCACCGGCCCGGCCGCAACCAGGCGGCTGGGAAGCAAAGGTTGCCGGAGCATGAGTCCTCGGCGCGCCATTTGCAATGGCGAATCCGGGGCCGCCAGCAAAAAGCCGCATCGCGGCGGATTGGAAAATCTTTTGCAGGGTTCGAGCGTGCGAGGAAAACCCTTGTCCGTTCAAAGCTGTTCAAGAACTCCGGGTTTGTAAGAAGGCCTCACCCATCCAGAAACCGGCGAGTTCCACAAGAAGGCAACGTCTGGACATTCCGGACAATAAGATAGACCATTGTACCGTGGTACCTCCTGCGGCGTGCTCATCTGAGTTCTTCTGCCTTCATGACGATCATTCCCGTGATCCTGTCGGGTGGTGCCGGAAGCCGGCTTTGGCCGGCCTCGCGCGATGCGTGTCCAAAACAGTTCCTGTGCCTCTTCGGGCGGCAGTCGAGCTATCAGGAAAGCCTGCTGCGCGTGGCCGATCCGGCACTGTTCGCGGCGCCGCTCGTCATGGCCAACCGCGACCATCGCTTTCTCGCCGCCGAACAGAGCGAGGAACTGGGACTTGCCGTCCAGATCGTGCTCGAGCCGGAGCGGCGGGATTCGGGGCCGGCCATGCTGGCGGCGGCGCATGTCGTCGCGCGGCACTCTCCAAAAGCCGTGCTGCTGGTCCTGCCCGCCGATCATCGCGTGCGCAATGCGGCGGCCTTCCTTGCGCTGTGCTGTGAGGGCGCGGCGCTTGCCGATGAGGGTGGCATCGTCACCTTCGGCGTGGCGCCCGAACATCCATCCGCGAGCTATGGCTATCTCAAGCCCGGCGCGCCGCATCCGGCGGGCCGCGCCTTTTCGCTCGAAGGCTTCGTCGAGAAGCCCGATCCCGCCGCCGCATCCCGCCTGATCGCGGAGGGCTGGCTCTGGAACTGCGGCAACTTCGCCGTGCGCGCCGACGTGCTCATTGCGGAATATGCCCGTCATTCGCCCGAGACGGAGCAGGCGGTGCGCGCGGCCGTGGCCGGCGGCGAGTGGGCGTGCGGCGCCTTCGTGCTGCAGGCCGCGGCCTATGGCTGCGCCGAGACGCGCTCGTTCGACCATGCGGTGATGGAAAAGACGCAGGCGGGCCTCGTCCTGCCGGGCGATTTCGGCTGGGCGGACATCGGCGGCTGGGACGCGGTGTGGGCGCATTCCGACAAGGACGAAAGCGGCAACGCCCTGCGCGGTGCGGTGCTGCTGCACGACGCGCGGCGGAACATGGTGATGTCGGAGGGGCCGATGACGACCCTGTGCGGCGTCGAGGACCTCGCCGTGGTTACGACGCCCGACGCGGTCTTTGTCGGGCGCCGCGACGATCCGGCCGGCCTCAAGGCTTGCGTGGCGCGGGTGCGTCGCGCGCATGAGCCGGTGGTCGCCGCGGGATCGCGGGTCCACCGCCCGTGGGGGTCGTGGCAGGCCCTCGATGCCGGCGAGCGCTACCGCGTCAAGCGCATCGTGGTGAAGCCCGGGCAGCGGCTGTCGCTGCAGCAGCACCATCATCGCAGTGAGCACTGGGTGGTGGTGCGCGGCGCCGCGCGGGTGGCGCTCGGTGATGAGGAGCGCACGGTGCACGAGAATGAGTCCATCTACATACCGACGGGCGCCGTGCACCGGCTGGAAAATCCCGGCCGCATCGACCTCGAACTGATCGAGGTGCAGACCGGCTCATATCTCGGCGAGGACGACATCACTCGCCTCGAAGACGTCTACAATCGCTGCTAAAGCCTCGGGTCTGATTCGCTTCGGGCGCGGCGCTGGTGCCGCCCCAAGCCCCGGACCAACACGAGCAAATGGAACAGCACATCGATCCCCGCGCCCCGCTCGCAGCCTATCGCGACGAGGGCAAGCGCAATGGCGAACTTTATGCGCGGCAGATGCGCGCCTTCGTGCGCGAGAATTTTTCCGAGGCGGCCGTCATGCCCGACCTCAGCACGCAGGTGCAGGAAGACATCGAGGGCACCGCCGACGATCTGCGCGCCGCGGGCGTGCCGCCGGCCAAGGTGAAGGCCTATGTCCAGGCGTGGTGGCGGGCTCTGCGCCGCGCGATCGCGCGCGACGATGTCTCGGGAGAAGAGGCGGCTTGAAGCTGCCCCTCAGGCCCGCGGGCGGGCGAGGAGCGCGGACAAGCCCAGGCACAGCCAGCCGGCAATGAGCGTGGTGCCGCCGACCGGGGCGGTGCCCCAGAGCAGCTCCCGCCCGGCCAGGCCGCGCAGGGCGAGATCGCCGGAAAAGAGCAGGACGCCGACGACGACCAGCACCGCCGCGCTGCGCAGCGCCCAGCGGCCGTCCTGCATGTGCGGCGCGAGCGCCGCCACGGCGGCGAGCAGGGCGGCGTGCAGCAAAAGGAAGGCGGCGGCTGTCGGCAGCAGCGTTCCGCTGGTGATGTGCGCTCCCGCGGCGGCCAGGGCCACGCCGAAGGCGCCGAGCAGTCCGGCCAGGACAAGCATTCCACGCTCGAAACAGGCCATGCCCGATTACCCCCGTTCGCGGGATGAGGAGAAGGTCAGCCCCGGATTGTCCTGCTGCGCCTGATCGAGTGCCCAGGCGTTGCGCGCCAGGAAGACCAGCGAGCCGTCGCGGTCTTCGGCCAGGCTGGTGCGGTTGCCCTCGATGAAGCGGTCCACGTCCGCTTTCCCGCCCGAGACCCAGCGCGCGGTGACGAAGGGCGCGGTGTCGTAGCGGATCGGCACGCCATATTCCTTGGCCATGCGCGAGGCCAGGACGTCGAGCTGCAGCGCGCCGACGACGCCGACGATCGCCGCCGAGCCGAACAGCGGGCGGAAGACCTGCGTCACGCCTTCCTCGGCGAGGTCCTGCAAGGCGCGGCCGAGCTGCTTGGCCTTCATCGGATCGTCGAGATTGATGCGGCGCAGGATTTCCGGCGCAAAGCTCGGAATGCCCGCGAAGCGCAGCGCCTCGCCCTCGGTCAGCGTGTCGCCCACCCGCAGCATTCCGTGGTTGGGAATGCCGATGATGTCGCCGGCGACGGCCTCGTCGGCGGTCTCGCGCTCCTGCGCGAAGAAGAAGATCGGCGCGGAGATCGTTACCATGCGCTTGTCGCGGGCGTGAAACAGCTTCATGCCGCGGCGGAACTTGCCCGAGCACAGCCGCACGAAGGCGACGCGGTCGCGGTGGTTGGGATCCATGTTCGCCTGGATCTTGAAGACGAAGCCCGTCACCGGCTGCTCGGAGGCGGAGACGACGCGCTCCTGTGCCGGCCGCGCGCCGGGCTCGGGCGCCCAGGTGGCGAGCGCGTCAAGCAGTTCGGCGACACCGAATTCGCGGATGGCGCTGCCGAAGAACACCGGCGACAGATGACCCTCGCGGAAGCTTTCGAGGTCGAACTGCGGCAGCGCGCCCTCGGCGAGTTCGAGGTTTTCGAGGACGGGGTTGAGGATGTGCGGCTCGACGCCGGTGCGCTCCTCGATCTCGCTCAAGTCTTCATAGCCGACGCGGCGGCCGGGCGGGCCGGAGCGGCCTTCCGCCGGCAGCACCACTTCGCGGCGCGTCATGTCAATGACGCCGCGGAAGTCGGTGCCCATGCCGAGCGGCCAGTTGATCGGCGCCAGATCGAGCGCCAGGCCGGTGGCGATGTCGTCCAGGAGCTGCAGCGGGTCCAGCCCCTCGCGGTCGATCTTGTTGATGAAGGTGACGATCGGGATGTCGCGCAGGCGGCACACCTCGAACAGCTTGCGCGTCTGGCTCTCGATGCCCTTGGCGGCGTCAATGACCATGACCGCGGCGTCGACGGCGCTCAGCGTGCGGTAGGTATCCTCGCTGAAGTCGGAGTGGCCGGGGGTGTCGAGCAGGTTGAAGGTGATGCCGTCGCGCTCGAAGGTCATCACCGAGGAGGT
>Ga0164243_10005954_pt1 | contig 18542 bp, 17 predicted proteins | sample OricompcompostOP_FD_108781 | JGI IMG/M metagenome (GOLD analysis project Ga0164243, IMG submission 108781) | Organic Plus compost microbial communities from Emeryville, California, USA - Original compost - Organic plus compost (OP) | ecosystem: Engineered > Solid waste > Mixed feedstock >... | reverse complement strand
TCGACGAGGCCCTTGACGATCGGCAGGCCGAGGCCGGTGCCTTGTTCCGCCGACTTGATGGCGTTCGATCCTTGCCCGAACGAGGCCATCACGATCGACAATTCGTCCTCCGGGATTCCGGGTCCCGTGTCGCGCACGCTGAGATACTGCCCGCCGGCCGCCGTCCATCCCACCTTCAGCCACACCTCGCCGCCTTGCGGCGTGAATTTGATCGCGTTGGAAAGAAGGTTGAGGCAGATCTGCCGCAGCGCCCGCTCGTCGGCCCACAGCCGCGGCAGGTCCGGCTCGAACGCATGATGCACGGTGATCGCGCGGTTCTTCGCCCGCATGTTGAGGAGATGCTGGCACTCCTCGACGATCGGCGCGAGCGCCACCGCTTCTTCGTTGAGCTCGTAGCGACCGGCTTCGATGCGCGACAGGTCGAGGATCTCGTTGATCAGGTTGAGCAGGTGCACGCCCGATGCGTGGATGTCGCCGGCATATTCCTTGTAGGTCGGCACCGTGTGCGGGCCGAACACCTCGGCCTTCATGACTTCCGAGAAGCCGAGAATAGCATTGAGCGGTGTGCGCAGCTCGTGGCTCATCTGCGCGAGGAACCGCGACTTGGCGAGATTGGCCGCTTCCGCGCGGCGGCGCGCTTCGTCTGAATTGGCTTTCGCCTGTTCGATCTCGGCAATCAGCGCGTCCTTCTCCGCCCGCGCTTCGAGCGTCGCCAATGTCGACGTGTACAGCCGGTAGGCCAGGATCATGAAATAGCCCTGCGCCATCCCGGCCAGGGTCGCGAGCACGTAGCGCTGCGCGTCGCCGACCAGGACGTAGTGCAGGACGACCGCCGTCGTCACCGGAATGGTTGCCGCCACCATGGCGATGGGCAGGCTCGACGACAGCATGCTGGCCACCGCCACCACGAGCAGCATCATGAACAGCATGTAGGTGTTGGCGCCGTCCTGGCTCCCGGTCAGCTGCAGGACGTTGACCATCCACATCAGGCCGGTAAAGAGGTCGAGCAGGACGAAGCGCAGCCGCCACTTGCGGATGTCGATGCTAGCCGCCGGCTCGGCCAGGAAACGGCGGCAGGCGAACAGCGTGAGGCCTTGGATCAGCAACACCGCCGCGGTCCAGCTTGCGGCCCGGAGTGCATCGGTCCACAGACCTGAGACAAATCCCGCGGTCGCCGCCAGGATCAGCACCGCCAAAGACGCCGAGATGCGCGTCTGTGCGAACTGGCGAATCAACTCGTAGTCGAAGGCCGGCCGCGTCCCGCTGGTGGAGGTCAGCCGGTCGCGCGCCTCGCGCACGCGCTTGGCGACGTCGCGGCGCCGCGACGCCGCAATCTTGTCGATGGACGCGGTGTGGTCCCGGTCCTCGCTGGTCGTCGCGGTCATGGTGCCGGTTGCACGGAAAGAGCGAATCCGCGCCCAACTTCGTGCATAAACCTTAAGAGGTGCCTGCTATTCGTGGTTAACGCTTTATTGCCGCGACCCGACGAATGTCGCACAGGTCGTGAAGCCGGGAGAGGAAGGAATGGTGCGCCGGATGCGCGATGCGATGGTGGCGGCGGTCGTCGTCATCGTCGTCGCGGCGCTCGCACGGTTCGTCGACGATCTCCGCCCGCCGGTCGCCGGTCGCGCCCGGGTGGTCGATGGCGACAGCCTTGTGGTGGACGGGCAGGACATCCGGCTCGAGGGTATCGACGCGCCGGAACTGGCGCAGACCTGCCTGCGCGGCGAGCAAGTCTGGCGCTGCGGCCGCGACGCCGCGACGGCGCTGCGCCGCATGGTCGCCGATCGCCATGTCTCGTGCCGCGGCCGTGAAAAGGACCGTTACGGCCGCCTGCTGGCAGTGTGCAACGCCGGCGGCGTCGACCTCAACGCGGCCATGGTCAAGGCGGGCCATGCCGTCGCCTATGGCAACTATCTGGCCGACGAGCGCGACGCCCGCGATGCGCGCCGCGGCCTATGGGCATCGCAGTTCGAGCAGCCGGCAGCCTGGCGGGCACGGCATCCGCGCGCGCCGTGATCGGCCTCATTCGAGCGCGATGAATTCCTGCCCGCCCTCGCGCGCGATATTGAACAGCAGCACCTGGTCGAGCTTGCGCACCACGAGGCGGTAGGCTGCGCCGGCGTGGCTTTCCTGCAGCACCCGCTCGCCGTCTTCGGCGGCGAGGCGCCCGGTGAGCAATTGCCATGTTTCGCCGTTGTTGAACCACGGGGTGAGCTCGCGCATCCGGATCGGCCGTTCCTTGAATCGGTCCGTTTCGAAAAACGCCATTGCCGCGGGGTTGATCAGGACGATGTCGGCATCAAGCACGCCTTCGTCATGGTCGAGGATCGGCAATGCCGCGATCAGCATGTTGGGTGCCGTGCCGAACAGATAGTCGTGCACTTCGAGCGTTGAATTGATTGGCTCGGAAAAGGCGAGCAGCAGCCGCACCTCGCCGGCGACAGTGATCGGAATGACAATGCGCTCGAATGCCAGCGCCTGGCCGACCATTTCCGAGGCGTAGATGAAATAGATCGGAATGCCCGTGTCGCGGACCTGATCGAAAATGTCCCGCATCTCGCGCGAAACACGCGAATGGCGGTCCGTGATGAAGGTGCCGTCGAGGTTGAACCCGACCATCTGCCGATAATTGGCACCCTGATAGATGTAGTAATAATTGTCCTCGACCACGAGCATAATCGTGAACTGGCCGGCGTTCTTGGTCCCGCCCTCGAACAGATCGGTCAGCGTCACATTGCGCAGCTGTGACAGCGTCCGCCATTTGACGAACAATCCCTTGATCGCCGGCGACTGCGCACGCTTGAGAATGTCGTCGCCGTAGAACACGCGATTTGGCATGTGTTCCCTCCGGCGCCGCCGGTCGAGAAGGCGGCGCCTCAACACGATCGCAGCGCGTCGGGCAGGCGCGTTCGATGGCCACGATTCAACCCCAGCCTGCTGACTTATTCGTTACTTTGAAGATGAAATCCCGGGGCCCTTGGCGACCGGATTTTCGCCCGCCGCGGGATCCCTTATTGTGGCGTCGGACGGCCAATTCTTGTGCTCTGGAGGCAAGATGAAGCTCTACGACGGGGGACGCGCGCCGAATCCGCGCCGCGTGCGGATGTTCTTGGCTGAAAAAGGGATCACCGTGCCGCTCGAGCCGGTCGACCTGGGCGCGATGCAGCACCGCAGCCCCGAATTCGCCGCCATCAACCCGCTCCAGCGCCTGCCGGCCCTCCAGCTGGACGACGGGGCGATCCTGACCGAGTCGATGGCCATTTGCCGCTATTTTGAAGGGCTGAAGCCGGAGCCGCCGCTGCTCGGCCGCGATTTCCGCGACCAGGCTTTCGTCGAGATGTGGAATCGGCGGGTCGAGTTGCACCTGCTGCTGCCGGTGATGGCTGCCTTTCGCCACTGTCATCCCGCCATGAAGGAGATGGAGGTGCCGCAGGTCCCTGCCTGGGGCGAGGTGAATCGCGAGCGCGCGGTCGAGTTCCTGACCTTCCTCGACGGCGAGCTTGCGCACCGCGCGCATGTTGCCGGGGAAGACTTCACCGTCGCGGATATCACCGCCTTCATCGCTGTGGATTTCATGAAGCCGGCAAAGATCACCGTGCCTGATGGGCTCTCCAATCTTCAGCGCTGGCGCGGCGCCGTTGCGGCGCGGCCCAGCGCCTCCGCCTGACATGCGCCTCACCGTTCTCGGTGCCGGCGATGCGTTCGGCTCCGGCGGCCGGCTGCACACCTGCTTCGCGGTCGAGGCCGCCGGCCGAACCGTGCTGCTCGACTGCGGTGCCACGGCGTTGCCGGCAATGCGGCGCTATGGCGTCGATCCGGCACGGATCGACGCCGTGGTGCTCAGCCATCTTCACGGCGACCATTTCGGCGGCCTTCCGTTTCTGCTGCTGGAAGCGCAATTCGTCTCCCGCCGCAGCGCGCCGCTGCTGATCGCGGGGCCGCCCGGCGCCGCTGCCCGCATCGACGCCGCCCTCGACGTCTTTTTCCCCGGCGCCCGGCAGGCCCCTTGGCGGTTCGATTGGCGCGTCGTCGAGATCGTGCCGGGGGAGGCGACGTCGCTCCTAGACTGGGATGTCCTCACCACGGAGGTGGTCCACGGCTCCGGCGCCCCCTCGACCGGTGTCCGCCTGTCCGCCGGCGGGTGTGTCCTTGCCTATTCGGGCGACACCGAGTGGACCGAGGCGCTTGTCCCTCTGGCGGACGGAGCGGATCTGTTCGTGGTCGAATGCTACTCGCCGGACAAGGCGGTCACCGGCCACATGAGCTGGCCAGACCTGGAGCGGCAATTGCCCCGGCTGGCCGCGCGCCGCATCATGGTGACGCACTTGAACGCCGGCATGATCGCGGCGGCGGAAAGGGCCATGGCGGCGGGTCTGCTCGTCGCCGAGGAGGGCCTGGTTCTCACCGTCGATCCGAAACCCTTGTGAAGGGATCGGCCGTCGCGTTGACCGGCCGCCACCGCCCGACGATAAACGGCGCTGAACCACCGGAGGCGGAATGGACCTCTCGACGCTGCACTACCGGGCGGCGGACGGCGTTGCCGCCGTGACGCTGGCGCGTCCGGACAAGATGAACGCTGTCAACGCGGTGATGCATGCCGAGCTCCGCTCCGTGCTCGACGCCGCCGAGGCTGACCCCGCCGTTCGGGTGATCATGCTCACGGGCGAGGGAAGGGCGTTCTCGTCTGGACAGGACCTCACCGAGGATCTCCCGCGCGCCACGGATGGCAGCGTCGATCTCGGCCCGGCGCTCGACAACGACTACAATCCGCTGGTCGAACGGCTCTATCGCTGTCCGAAGCCGACCATCGCGGCCCTCAACGGCCCCGCCGTTGGCGCCTCGGCCAACATCGCTTTGGCCTGCGACATCGTCATCGCCGCGCGTTCGGCCTACATCCAGGAAGCCTTCGCCCGGATCGCGCTCATTCCCGATGCCGGCGGCACTTGGTTCCTGCCGCGGATCGTCGGTGCCAAGCGCGCGCTCGCGCTGATGCTGACGGCCGATCCGGTCTCGGCCGACGACGCCCGGCAGATGGGCCTCGTCTACAAGGTGTTCGAGGACGCGGACTTCCCGGCTGCAGCCGCCGATCTCGCGCGGCAGCTGGCGAACGGACCGGCGGCCGCCTTCCGCATGATCAAGGAAGCCCTGCGCGCGAGCGGCGCCAACGATCTCGCATCGCAGCTCCGTCTCGAATGTGAGCTGCAGCGCCGCGCCGGCGCCACCCGTGACTTCGCTGAAGGCGTGCGCGCCTTCCGGGAAAAGCGAGCCCCCCGGTTCGAGGGCTGCTGAGGACGACATGCTGCGATACTTGCCTTTCCTGGTCGCCATCGCTGCGGCGACCCCAACCTGTGCGGCCGATCTCGAAATCGCCAACAGCGCGAAAGTGCCGCTTTACGAAGTGTATCTCTCGCGCATCGACGAGACGCATTGGCGTCCCGACATGCTGGGGCCGTCCGGCGGTCCGCTCGCGCCGGGAGCCGTGCGAGTGCTCCCGGGGATCGAGGCGGGGGTCTACAATCTGCGTATCGTCGACGTGGACGGCCGGGAATGCGAACTCGACGCGGTCACGATCGAGACGCTTGCGCGTATCGAACTGACCGACGTCAAGCTGACGGAATGCACGAGCTCCAACTGACGGGGCCGCCTCAGCGCTCGAGCCGGGCGAGCAGGCTCGACGTGTCCCAGCGCCCGCCGCCCATCTTCTGCACTTCCGAGTAGAACTGGTCGACCAGCGCCGCCGCGGGCAGATGGGCGCCGTTGCGGCGCGCCTCGCCGAGGCAGATGGCGAGGTCCTTTCGCATCCAGTCGACGGCGAAGCCGAAATCATACTTGCCGGCGTTCATGGTCTTGTAGCGGTTTTCCATCTGCCACGACTGCGCCGCCCCCTTGGAGATCGTCTCGACCACCGCTTCGACGTCGAGCCCCGCCTTCTTCGCGAAGTGGATCCCCTCGGCGAGGCCCTGAACCAGGCCGGCGATGCAGATCTGGTTGACCATCTTGCACAGCTGCCCGGCGCCGGCCTCGCCCAGGCGTTTGCACATCCGCGCATAGGCGGCGATGACCGGCGCCGCCCGCTCGTAGGGCTCCGCGTCGCCGCCGCACATCACGGTCAGCACCCCGTTCTCGGCCCCGGCCTGCCCCCCCGAGACCGGCGCATCGACGAAGGCGAAGCCGCGCTTTCCCGCCTCGGCGTAGAGTTCACGGGCGACGACGGCCGACGCTGTGGTATGGTCGACGAAGACGGAGCCCTGAGCCATGGCGCCGAAGGCGCCGTCGGGCCCAGTCGTTACCGCGCGCAGGTCGTCGTCATTGCCGACGCAGGCCATCACGAAGTCCTGTCCGGCCGCCGCCTCCGCCGGCGTGCGGGCCGAGCGCCCTCCGAACTGAGCCACCCATTTTTCGGCCTTGGCGGCGGTGCGGTTGTAGACCGTGACCTCGTGGCCGCCCTTTGTCCGCAGATGCCCCGCCATCGGGTAGCCCATCACGCCGAGACCGAGAAATGCCACCTTCGCCATTGCGTCCTCCTGCGGGCCGTCCACGGCCCTGGTTGTCGTTGTCGCGGCGGAACAATCCGATGGAATCGGCGGCGGCACAACGCCGGAACGCGCCGGAACCGATCGGAAAGCCCGGTCGGGCGTTGGAAGGATAGGGAAATGCGCGCATTGACCCGCGTGGTGCGACGGGATTTAGTCCGCCGGCGCGGCGGAGCCGCTCAGCCGGAGTTCGATGATGGCGCTGACGAAAGACCAGATTCTTGCCAGCCTGGGTGCGGTGCGCAGCCCCGACGGCACGCCGCTGCCCAGCACCGGCGCGCTGTCTGACATCGTCGTCAGCGATGGAAAGGTGTTCTTCTCGCTTACCGTCGATGCCGCGCTCGTCCAGCAATGGGAGCCGGTGCGCCGCGCCGCGGAGGCAGCGGTGCGCGCGGTTCCTGGGGTGCAGTCCGCCATGATCGCGCTGACCGCCGAGCGCGCCGCCGGCGGCGCCCCCGCGTCCCGGCCACAACCCGCGCGCCCGCAGCGGCCCGGCGCCGGCGGCGGCCCCGGTGCGTCGGCGATCATGCCGCCTGGCGTCGGTGCGATCATTGCCGTCGCTTCGGGCAAGGGCGGCGTCGGCAAGTCGACCACGGCCGTCAACCTCGCCCTCGGCCTGCGCGACCTCGGCCTCAAAGTCGGCATGCTCGATGCCGACATCTATGGCCCCTCCGTGCCGAAGCTGCTCGCCCTGAAGGGCCGACCGCAGACGCTCGGCGGCACGCGGCTGAAACCCATGTCCGGTTACGGCCTCTCGGTCATGTCGATCGGCTTCCTCGTCGACGAGGAGACGCCGATGATCTGGCGCGGGCCCATGGTCATGTCGGCTCTGACGCAGATGCTGCGCGAGGTCGAATGGGGCGAACTCGACATCATGGTCGTGGACATGCCGCCCGGCACTGGCGACGCCCAGCTCACCATGGCCCAGCAGGTGCCGCTCGCGGGCGCTGTGATCGTATCGACGCCGCAGGATTTGGCGCTGATCGATGCGCGGCGCGGCATCGCCATGTTCAAGCGGGTCAATGTCCCGGTGCTCGGCGTGGTCGAGAACATGAGCTATTTCGTCTGCCCGCAATGCGGCGGCCGCTCGGACATTTTCGGCCACGGCGGCGCCCGCCACGAGGCGGAGCGGCTCGGCGTGCCGTTCCTGGGCGAAATCCCGCTGGAGCTCGCGATCCGCGAAACCTCGGACGCCGGACGCCCGGTGGTGGCCACCGCGCCCGACGGCCCCTACGCGGCGGCCTATCGCGACATCGCCAAGGCCGTGTGGGAGCAGGTGAGGAGCGGCAGTGCCGGCCGGCCGGCACCGCGGATCGTCATCGAGAGCTGAGCGGTCGCGAGCTTTCCGCGAAGCGAGCGATTCACGCCCGGGCTGCGCACGGCACCCCGGCGCCTTACGCGGCGCTCGCAAGGGCGGCTGAGGTGTCCTGGAGCGGCCGGAATTAGACTTTCGTCGCAATCCCCGACCGGCTCACATCCATTTGCGGCGGGGGGCGCGCCCTGGCACCGCTTGTACTTGCCAAGTCCGGAGCCATGCAGTTTATCCATTCCGGGATGCGGCCAGGCCTCAACGCGCCGCACCCGCCGCCTGTTCAGGCACGCATCGAAGAACGCGCCGCGCGTGAGATCATCCATTGCGGGAAGAATCCAAGGAGCCTGCCCAATGAAACGTCGTCAGTTCATCGCCGCCACCGGCGCCGGCATTGCTGCCGCTGCCGTCGCCAAGCCGGCGATCGCGCAATCCAGCCCCGAATTGAAGTGGCGGCTGACCTCGAGCTTCCCGAAGTCGCTGGACACGATCTTCGGCACGTCCGAGCTGTTTGCGAAGATGGTTGCCGAGGCCACCGACAACAAGTTCCAGATTCAGGTCTTCGCCGCGGGCGAAATCGTGCCCGGCCTGCAGGCTGCCGACGCCGTGACCACCGGCACCGTCGAGATGTGCCACACGGCGTCCTACTACTATGTCGGCAAGGATCCGACCTTCGCGCTGCCGACCGCGGCGCCGTTCGGTCTCAACAGCCGCATGCAGTCGGCCTGGTGCTTCTACAATGGCGGCAATGAGCTCGTGAACGAGTTCTTCAAGAAGTACAATTTCGTCGCCTTCCCGGCGGGCAACACCGGCTGCCAGATGGGCGGCTGGTTCCGCAAGGAGATCAAGACCCCCGAGGACTTCAACGGCCTGAAGTTCCGCGTCGCCGGTTTTGCGGGGCGCATCCTGCAAAAGCTCGGCGTTGTGCCGCAGCAGCTCGCCGGCGGCGACATCTATCCGGCGCTCGAGAAGGGCACGCTGGACGCGACCGAGTGGGTCGGGCCGTACGACGACGAGAAGCTCGGCTTCCAAAAGGTTGCGCAGTACTACTACTATCCGGGTTGGTGGGAAGGCGGCGCTATGCTGCACAACTTCATCAACATCGATAAGTGGAACGAGCTGCCGAAGACCTATCAGTCGATCATCCGCACCGCGTCCGAAGCCGTGCACAACGCCATGCAGGCGAAGTACGACGCGGTGAACCCCGGTGCCATCCGCCGCCTGGTGGCTTCGGGTGCCCAGCTGCGTCCGTTCCCGCAGCCGGTCATGGAAGCCTGCTACAAGGCCGCGAATGAGGTCTATGCGGAGATCTCCGGCTCGAACGCCGAGTTCAAGAAGCTCCACGACAGCATCATGGCCTTCCGTGGCGATCAGTATCTGTGGTGGCAGGTCGCCGAGTACGGCTTCGACACCTTCATGATCCGCGCCCGCAGCCGCGGCTGAGCGGCGCCCTCAGCGAAAGGCAGAAACCCCGGAGCCTCGCTCCGGGGTTTCTTGTTTCCGCCCTCTCGCCGCGCACGTGTGATGCGCTGTCGGCGACTGGGCTGCGACGTCGACCGCGTGACCGCCTATCGCAGCGACAGCTATGGCCTGGTTCCAGGTCGCGGAACTGGGCTTCGACAGCTTCCGGATGCGCATGCGTGCGCGCAGCTGAGCGACGGAAGGCGCCCGCCGCGCTTTACTTGAACTGCGGCGGGCCCAGATCGAGGGGCGGCAGATCCGGCGGGGCAATGTCGATCTGGATCGTGCTCGGATCGATCTTTGGCCCCGTGCCCTTGTAGTGCGTCACCATCGTCGGGAAGATGATCACAAGCGCCACCATGATGCACTGGATCACCACGAACGGCACTGCGCCCCAATAGATCTGCCCGGTCGTCACCGGCTCCATGCGCTTGCCCGTGACGCGGTCGATGTACGATTCCTTCGGCGCGACCGAGCGCAGGAAGAACAGGGCAAAGCCGAACGGCGGGTGCATGAACGACGTTTGCATGTTCACCGCCAGGATCACGCCAAACCAGATCAGGTCGATTCCGAGCCGGTCTGCGGCCGGACCCAGCAGCGGCACGACGATGAAGGCGAGCTCGAAGAAGTCGAGGAAGAACGCGAGGAAGAACACCAGCACGTTGACGAAGACGAGAAAGCCCAGCTCCCCGCCCGGCAGCGAGACCAGCAGTTCTTCGACCCACTTGTGGCCGTTCACCCCGTAGAAGGTGAGGGAGAAGACCCGCGCACCGATCAGGATGAACACCACGAAGGCCGACAGCTTGGCCGTCGATTCCGCCGCCTGCCGCGTCAAGTCCCAGCTCAGGCGCCTCTTCATGATCGCGAGGCCCATCGCGCCGACAGCGCCCATCGCGCCCCCTTCCGTCGGCGTCGCGACGCCGATGAAGATCGTGCCGAGCACGAGGAAGACCAGCGCGAGCGGCGGCACCATCACGAAGATCACTTGTTCGGCAAGGAGCGACAGCAGCTTGAGCCGCAGCAGCCGATTGAGCACGGCGATGACGAAGGCGATGGTCACGGCGAGCGACATCGTCAGCACGACAAAGTCGGCCCCGGCGCGAACCTCCGTGGTGCGCATGTAAAGATAGGCGCCGACCCCCGAGACCAGCGTGACCAGCAGAAGCGAGACGGTGCCGCGTTTGCCGTTCGGCTCCTTGTAGATCAGGGCTTCCGCCGGCAGCCCCGGTGCGCGCGCGGGGAAGAAGGTCGCCATGATGAAGACGTAGCCCGCATAAAGCGACGACAGCACGAGGCCGGGAATGAAAGCGCCCTCGTACATGTCGCCGACCGATCGGCCGAGTTGGTCGGCCATGACGATCAGCACCAGCGACGGCGGGATGATCTGCGCCAGCGTACCCGAGGCCGCGATGACGCCGGTCGCCAACCGGCGGTCGTAGCCGTAGCGGAGCATGATCGGGAGCGAGATCAGGCCCATCGAGATCACCGACGCGGCGACGACGCCGGTGGTGGCGGCGAGCAGGGCGCCGACGAACACGACTGCATAGGCGAGGCCGCCGCGGATCGTGCCGAACAATTGCCCGATCGTATCGAGCAGGTCTTCGGCCATGCCGGACCGCTCGAGGATCAGGCCCATGAACGTGAAGAACGGCACTGCCAGCAGCACGTCATTGTTCATGACGCCGTAGACGCGCTCCGGCAGCGCCTGCAGGAAGTCGGGCCGGAACAAGCCGAGTTCGATGCCGATGAGGCCGAACAACAGGCCGTTCGCGGCGAGCGAGAACGCGACCGGATAGCCGAGCAGCAGGAAGAACACGAGCGCCACGAACATGATGGGCGCCATGTAATGGATGAACAGGTCCACCATGGTCGTCACTCCGCGGCGCGGTTAGCGAGGATTTGAGTCGGTCTTGAGTTCTGCCAGCAGCCTTTCGGCTTCGGCCTCGGCGGCGTGTGTGCTTACCGTCCCGTATGGGTCCGGTATTCGCCCGGTCAGCACGGCGATGCGTTTGATCAGCTCCGAGATCGCCTGCAGCAACAGCAGCGTGAAACCGAGCGGGACGAGGAATTTCGCTGGCCACTGCGGCAGTCCGCCGGCGCTGAACGATTGCTCGTTGATTTCATAAGAGCGCAGGAAGAAGGGCACTGACGTCACGATCATCAAGACGGTCAGCGGCAGCAGGAAAAAGGCGTGCCCGATGATGTCGATGATGGTGCGGGCGCGGCGGGAGAGCAGGTTGCTGATGACGTCGATGCGGATGTGCTCGTTCACGCACAACGTCCAGGGCGAGCACAGCAGAAACACGACGCCGAACAGGACCCATTGCAATTCAAGCCAGGCGTTCGACGAAGTATCGAACAGCTTTCGGATGATCGCGTTGGTGGCAGAAACCAAAACCGCAAGGACGATCAGCCACGACAGCCACTTGCCAAGCCGGGTGTTGACCGCGTCGATGGCGCGGCTCACGGCGAGTAGTCCGTTCACGTCGCATCCCCTCAGGCAGGCTTCCGCCCGTTGTTTTCGCCTGGATCCCCCAACGCTGCCCTGTGATTATTTTCCCATCCCGGGCGGCGCGTCTCACCTAATCCGAATCCGGCGCCGGGCGTCAAATGAAACTTTGGCGGATTTCGGGCCCGCGGTGCAGGGGGTGGGTCGATGCCCCTGGGTCAGTCCGGCGGCATCACCCGTGTGGCGACGTCGCTCTTGCGCACGCGCTCGCGATGCAGCGTGTAGAGGCCGCTCGCGACGATCATCGCCATGCCGAGCGCGGTCCAGCCGTCTGGCAGCTCGCCGAACAGGAAATAGCCGAGCAGGCCCGCCCAGATCAGGAGCGAATACCGGAACGGCGCGACGACCGAGATATCGACGCCGCGGAAGGCGATTACGATCAGATAATTGCCCGTCGCCATGAAGGCGGCGGCGGTCCCCAGCAGGGCCACGTCCTGCCACGGCAACGGTCGCCAGTTCTCCCACAGGCCGAGCACGAGCCCGGACAGCGAGACGGACACGGCGGACAGAAAGGAAACGACGATCGTGGGGATGCGCGGATCGATGCTGCGCGTCACGAAATCCCGGCTGGCCGAAAGAAACGCGCACAGGAGCGCCAGGAGCGAGCCGGAGGCGAGGGCGCCCATGCCCGGACGAACGATGACCAGGGCGCCGGCGAAGCCGACGGCGATTGCCGTCCAGCGCCGCCAGCCCACGTCCTCGCGGATCAGGATCACGGCCATGGCGGTCATGATCAACGGCACCGCCAGCAGGATCGCGGAGATCTCGGCGAGAGGCAGTCGGATCAGCACGGTGACGAACAGCACCGAAACGATGGCTTCCATCACCGAACGGAACGCGACGATGCGGTTCGCTGCCAGCCGGATCGCCGGCACGTGACCCATCCAGACCAGTACGGTCCCCGCCAGGAACACCGCGATCATCCCGCGGATGAAGATGGCCTCGCCGATCGGGCTGCGGCTGGCGACGAGCTTCATCAACGCGTCGTTGATGGCGAAGCCGACCATCGCGCCGCAGAGCGCGAAGATGCCACGCCGATTGGCACTGGGATCGGACGGGAGGGCCACGGGACAGGCCGATGCCTGGACAGGAGGGACGACGCGTGAAGCTCCCGCGTATCACGGGCGCGCCGGAGAAGCGAGATCAAACAGCGAATGGCGCCGCACCGCGCCATGCGTTGTGGTCAACCCCCGGTTACGCTCATGTGCCGGGCCACGGCCGGCCGCTGGTGCCGCCGGTCGATGATGAAATCATGCCCCTTCGGCTTGCGCGCGATGGCCGCGTCGATCGCCGCGTAGAGCGCCTCGTTGCCTTCCGAGGCCCGCAGCGGGGTGCGCAGGTCGGCCGCGTCTTCCTGACCGAGGCACATATACAGCGTGCCGGTGCAGGTCAGCCGGACGCGATTGCAGCTTTCGCAGAAATTGTGCGTCATCGGCGTGATGAAGCCGAGCCGGCCGCCGGTTTCCTCGACTCGCATGTAGCGCGCCGGTCCGCCGGTCCGGTGATCGATCTCCGTCAGCGTGTAGCGCTCGGCCAGTCGCGCCCGCACCAGCGACAGCGGCAGGTACTGGTCCAGCCGGCCTTCTCCGACATCGCCGAGCGGCATGACCTCGATCAGGGTGAAGTCCATGCCGCGGCCATGCGCCCATTCCAGCATCGGGGCGATTTCGTCCTCGTTGACGCCCTTCAGCGCCACCGCGTTGATCTTCACCGCAAGGCCGGCTTGCTGCGCCGCGTCGATGCCGGCCAGCACCTTGGACAGATCGCCCCAGCGCGTCACCGCGCGGAACTTGTCCGGATGGAGCGTGTCGAGCGAGACGTTGATGCGGCGCACGCCGCATGCCGCCAAGGCGTCGGCGAACCGGGTCAGCTGCGAGCCGTTCGTGGTGAGGGTCAGCTCCTCGAGCGCCCCGGTGGCGAGATGGCGCGCCAGAGATTCGACCAGGGTCATGATCCCGCGCCGCACCAGCGGCTCACCGCCGGTCAGCCGCAGCTTCCGCACCCCCTTCGCCACGAAGGCGGAACAGAGCCGGTCGAGTTCCTCCAGGGTCAGCAGATCCTGCTTCGGCAGGAAGGTCATGTCCTCCGCCATGCAGTAGACACAGCGGAAGTCGCACCGGTCCGTGACGGACACGCGCAGGTATTGGATCGTGCGGCCGAATGGATCGACCAGCGGCGCCGGAGCGACGGAGGCGGCACGCTCGAATTCCATTCCGATCTCCTTGCCCCGCTTCGAGGCCGATGACCTGGGATCAAAGCCTTGCTATTCCACCCTAAATAGGGTGCCAAGGGAAGCTTTGCAGCCACCGCCCACGGAAGCGCCGAGAAAGGTCAGCCATGCCCGAAACGCCGCCGCCCGCCGCCTGGCCGACCGAGCTGCGCCTGCACAAGGATCGGCGAACCCTCTCGATCACCTTCGATGGCGGCGAGCGCTACGACCTTTCGGCCGAGTATCTGCGCGTCATGAGCCCCAGCGCCGAAGTTCAAGGCCACACGCCGGACGAGCGCAAGACGGTCGCCGGCAAGCGTGACGTCGAGATCCTGGAATTGAACCCGGTCGGCAATTACGCCGTGCGGATCGTGTTCGACGATCTGCATTCGACCGGCATTTTCGATTGGAACTACCTGCGCGAACTCGGTCGCGAAGCCGGGCCGCGCTGGCAGGCTTATCTCGATGAACTGGCCGACAAGGGGCTCTCACGCGACCGCGTCCGCCGCTGAGGCGACGGACGCCTGGCGTTGCATCAGCGCTGGATGATCACCTTCGCGCCGACCCGCGTCCGTTCGTAGAGGTCGATCACATCCTCGTTGGTCATGCGGAAGCAGCCCGACGAGACCGCCTGGCCGATCGTATGCGGCTCGTTGGAGCCGTGGATGCGGTAGAGCGTGGAACCGAGATAAAGCGCCCGCGCGCCGAGCGGATTGTCCGGTCCGCCGCGCATGTAGCGCGGCAGGTCGGGACGGCGGCGCAGCATCTGCGCCGGCGGACGCCAATCCGGCCATTCGCGCTTGGCGGTGACCGTCTTGACCCCGCTCCAGGTGAAGCCGGGACGGCCGACCCCGATGCCGTAACGGATCGCGCGGCCGCCGCCGAGCACGTAATAGAGGCGGCGTTCGCGGGTGCTGATCACGATCGTGCCCGGGGCATGATTGTCGGCGAAGCTCACGGTCTGCCGCGGAACCGGCGAGCGGCCGACCGGGCCGAAGAAGCCGCCGCGCGGCGCGCCACCCGAATAGCGCTCGTCAGGATCGTTGAAGAATTGCGGTGCCGCGTGGGCACTGACGACGAACGAACTCACCGCGAGGGCGGTGGCGGCAATCAGACGCAAGAGCATTCCAGTAGCCTCATCGCTGGCGTGAGCGGCCGGAACCGGCGCGGACAGAATACCCGTTTAGGGCGAATAGCAGAGAGGCCACAAATCGGACCCAGCGGCAACCGGTAAAATCGCCGCCGTTTCGTCATCGAAGTGCTGTTTTCGGAACCAGATGCCGCTCCGGCACGGAACCTCGCGCGATCGTGATCGCCCGGCAGGGCGGGGAAACGCGGTCGCCGGGAGATCCTGGCCTTACTGCCGAGGGCCGCCGCTTTCCCCGGAGACAGCAGCATGGGTCGGAAGGGTGTTCTTGTAGATCTTGCCGTCCTTCATGACCACGACGAGGTTCCTGCCGGGATCTTCGAGCAGACGGATTTCGTCCAGCGGGTCGCCGTCGACCACGAGAAGGTCGGCGAACGCGCCTTGTTCGAGCACGCCGAGCTTCCCGGGATAGGGATTGCGGGGGCCCGAAAGACCCAACAGTTCGGCGTTGATCGAAGTCGCGAGACGCAGAATCGCGCCGTTGTCGTACCACTTGGCCAGGTGCGTGAGCATGTTGCCCTGGCGCGCGGTCATGGCCGGCGAGAACAGCATGTCGGAGCCCCACGCGGTGCGGATATTGTGCTTGCGCACCAGCCCGTAGGCTGTCTCGGTTCCAGCCACCACCTGCAGCAGCCTGTCCTGGCTGGGGCCGGTAAGGGGAACCGAATCGTCGGCGCTGAGGAAGGGCTGGAGGCTCAGCCAGACGCCTTCGCCTGCCATTCGCCGTGCCGTCTCCTCGTCCATCAGATGGCCATGTTCGATACAGGCGGCACCGGCGGCAATGGCACGCTGGATCGTGTACGGGGCATAGGCGTGCACGGTCACGTAGGTGTTCCAACCCCGCGCCACGTCGACGGCGGCCTGCAGTTCGGCGTCGCTGAACGACGTCATGTCCAGCGGGCTGCGCGGCGAGGAGACGCCGCCGCCGCCCGCCACCTTCAATTGCGATGCGCCCTGCAGGAGCTGCTCCCGCGCGCGCAAGCGCACCTCGCCGACGCCGTCGGCGATCGCGGCGCCGCCGATCGTCTCCACCGTGCTGAAATGGGTAGGGTTGCGCGGCAGGTCCGACAGCTGCCGCAGATCTCCGTGGCCACCGGACGTGGTGATCATCGCCCCGGACGGAAAGATCCGCGGGCCCGGGATCAGGCCGTCGTCGATCGCCTGCTTGAACGAAAAGACGGCTCCGCCCAGATCGCGGACCGTCGTGAAGCCGCGCAGCAGCGTGCGCTCGGCTTCGGCCGTCGCGGCGGTGAAGATATAGCCTGGGTCGGCCGTCATCAGGATGGCCGCGGGCAGGGCGCAGAACAGCGTGTGCCAATGGGCGTCGATCAGGCCCGGCATGACCACGCGATTGCCGCAGTCCAGCACGGTCGCGTCGGGTGGCGGCGCGCTGTTGCTCGCGTCGATCGCCGCGATCGTGTTCCCCTTGATGAGAACCTGAAGACCTTCCTGCAGGGAGGAGGCCTTGCCGTCGAACAGGCGAACCTGGCGCAGCAGCACCACGCCGCCCGGACCGGCGGTCTGCGCGGCGGCAGGTCGCGGCGCCCCGGCAGCGAGGGCCGCGCCGAAGCCGGCGAGGAAGGCGCGGCGACTGAATCCGTTGAGGCGTGCGGACGCCCGTTGCAGCTGAGGGCTATGGCAGAAGCACGGCGTGCCGCGGGCCAGATGCTGGTACTTCGATCCGACCCGTATCATCGCAGCGCTCCTTTCCCCCGGCCGGTCGGGCTGGGGCGGGGCCGATGAAAGGGGCATCCTACAGCGGGGAGCGGGGCCGCGATACGAATATCGCCGGTCGCAGCGGTGCCGCGATCGCCGCAGGCGGCGAGGGTCACGATTGAGATAGTGATTTTGCGGCGAGAATGGTGGGCGCTACAGGGATTGAACCTGTGACCTTCCCCGTGTGAAGGGGACGCTCTCCCGCTGAGCTAAGCGCCCGGTCGTCGGCGGCGACCTTTTACGAGGCGTCCGGGACCCGGTCAAGCGGGCCCGGGTCAGCCGCGCGGCCGCCCCGATCCCCGCCGTCTCGCAGGCTCCGGCGGAGGCGCCGGCTCGAGCTGAACGAAGGCGGGGTTCGGCGAAAGCTCCACCGCGGGCGGTGGCGGCACTTCCGAATCGCGTGGCGTGAATTCCGGCACCCGCGGCACCACGTCGATCGTCTGGGGCGTATAGCCTTCGAGCGCGAACGTCACCGAGAACTGCTGGCTGGCATTGACCTCCAGCGTGCAGGGGGTGCGGCAGGCGCTCCCCTGGGACGTCTTCGCCTCGGCGCCGGGTGGCTCCGATTCGAGCCGCAGCTCGGTCGTCACCGCGGCGGAGGACGACAGGAAATCGAGATTGGGTGCCGCCGAGGAGCAGGCCGCCAAGGCGAGTCCGCTCGCAGCGATGACGATGACCCGGTGCATGGAAACCCGCCCGACCTGAAGCAATGAACCCCGCCGCGGCACAATAGGCGGCGGAATATGCGGGTGCAACCGGCGCTAGAGGCGGAATGCCGCGCGGAAGCCGCCCCAGTGCTTGCCGAACACACGGATCGGCGCATCGATCTCGCGCATCATCACGACCTTGCCGTCGCCCATGTCGCGCGCATAGCTCTGGATCAGCACCGGCCGCACGTTCCGTGCCGCGGCAAGCCCAGCGCGGTCGTCGAAGATCCGTCGGTTGCGGCAGTTCGCGGCGTTCCACGCCGCTTCGCCCGGCCGCTGCGGCTTCGAATACATGCGGTTGTGCACCGGCAGGTAGCCGTTGCGATCGACCGCCGCGCAGAACACCATGCGCGAATCCCGGGCGAGCAGCGGCTCCTGCAGCGGCGGCAGGATCGTCTCCAGGGCGTCGAGAAAGCGCGTGCGGTACTGCACCGGGTCGGTGCCGGCTATCGGCTCGTAGCCGTTGTCGAACAGGTCGGCGCGGCTGACCTGCCCGCTTTCGACGGCGGCCTCGAGCGCCGCCGAAATGTCCGCGGCGGCCTTCACGACCAAATCGCAGAAAGCCGTATTTTCTGTCCGGATCCGCTCCAGCGTGGCGTTGATCGCCGCTTGTGCCTCCGGGGATGGATCGACGAACGCCAGATGCAGGCCGAGCGCCGAGCGGTTGATGGTGCGCACGCGCACGCGCCCGATTCCCTCAACCGCGCCTTCAAGCGTTGCGCCCACCGGGATTGTCTCGAGCGCCTCGCCGCGCGCGAGACAGCCACCTTCCGACAGGTCTGCGATCACGCCCGCCGCCATGCGGCTGCCGGAACCGAGACGCAACGGGATTTCGCATGGCAGCCGATCGTGCCGGCGCCGGTCGCCAATCTCGTTCTGCCGCAGGAAAATCACGAACCGGGTGCCGAGCTTCGCCGCCAGGGCCGCCGCGTGGTCGCCCGATCGGGC
>Ga0164243_10005952_pt1 | contig 18546 bp, 16 predicted proteins | sample OricompcompostOP_FD_108781 | JGI IMG/M metagenome (GOLD analysis project Ga0164243, IMG submission 108781) | Organic Plus compost microbial communities from Emeryville, California, USA - Original compost - Organic plus compost (OP) | ecosystem: Engineered > Solid waste > Mixed feedstock >... | reverse complement strand
TGGCAGCCGCGTTCCACTTCCAGCCCGGTGAGGCGTCGCTCATCGTGCTCGGTGCCCATCTGATCGACTCGCTCATTGCCCGGCGCGAACTCATCAAATCCATCACCAACATCGGGATCTACACGGTGGCCACCTGGCTCGCCTCGTCGATCTACTGGCAGCTCGTCCCCCCCGGCACGTCACCGCTGGATTCCATCTCCAACATCGGCGCTGCGGTAGTCGCGTCGGCAGCATTCGTCGCGTTCAGCACGGCGATGTTGGCGCTGATCGTCGGGCCGGTCATCGGCATGCCGTTCGTCGAGCTCTGGATCGAGAATCTTCGCGCGACTGCAATCGAAACCCTCGGGCTCCCCGCACTCGGCGGCATGGTGGCGGTCCTTGCCCAGAAGAATGCCCTTGCGGTGCTGCTGCTCGGTTTCCCGCTCATGGCGCCTCAGCTGGCGTTCCGCACGCTGAACGATGCCCGCCGCAGCATCCGCTCGACGCTGGAGATCCTGGTCGATACGCTGGAAGAGCGAGATCGAGCCACCGCGGATCACTCACGTCAGGTATCGGCCTACGCCGCCCGCATCCTCGCCGAGATGCCGGACATGCCAGCCCAACTCACCGAGACGATCCAGTGGGCATCGCGCGTGCATGACCTCGGCAAGGTCGGTGTCCGCGATGCCGTCCTCTTCAAGCCGGGGAGACTGGATGCCGAGGAATGGAAGGAGATGCGTTCACATGCGGTCATCGGCGCCGATATCATCGGCCGCCTGTCGCAATCGGACCGCATCTCGATCATCATCCGCCACCACCACGAGCGATGGGACGGCAAGGGCTACCCCGATGGGCTCGCCGGAGAGGCCATCCCGCTTGGCTCCCGCGTGATCGCCGTTGCCGACACCTACGAGGCGATGACCGCCGACCGTCCGTACCGACGCGGGCTCGCCCCGGAGGTGGCCTACAAGGAGATCCTCGCGAACAGCGGCACCCAGTTCGATCCCGTGGTGGCCGCCGCATTCGCGCGGGCATTCCTCCCGGCCAGCCTGGAGGAGCAGGCAGCGTGGGGCCTGCTCCCCGCTGGGGCGACCGGGCCGGGCGACCAAGCGGTCTCGGTCGCGTAGGATAGTCCCGACATCGCGATCGGTTCCGGCATCCAGTGTGAAAGGCTCTCTGTGCCCCTCGTCACCTTCGATTTCCACAATACCCTTGCGACCTGCGACCGCTGGTTCCAGCTGGAGATCGCCCAGCTGGCCTCGGCCGTCTACGCGGCGTTGTTGCCCGACACCCTTCCGCCCGAACGGCGGGTTTCAGACGACGTGCTCCAACGGGCCTACCGGGAGGTGCGCAAGGCCGTCATCACCAGCGGCCGGGAGCAGGATGCGCTCGCCTCGGTGATGAGCGCTTTCGCCATGGAGAAGATCGCGTTCGATCCGTTGCGCGTGTCGGAGACAATCGACCGGCTGATGCACGATGCGGCGTCCGACGTCGCCCCGGTTCCCGGCGCCCCGGAGCTCGTCCGCGCCCTCCGCGACCGGGGATACACGCTTGGAGTCGTGAGCAGCGCCGTCTATCCGCCGTTCCTCGAATGGGCTCTGGAATCGTTCAGGATCGCGGATTGCTTCGCATTCGTGGTCACGTCGGCATCGGCTGGTGTCTACAAATCCGACCCGGACATCTATCGACAGGCCCTCACCCTGGCTGGCAGCCCGCCGGCCACTGCAGTCCACATCGGCGACTCTCTACGCTGGGATGCCACGACCGCGAAGGTCGCCGGTATGCGAACGATCCTGCTGGAGACCAACACCGCCGACCGCTACCATGACCTGCGTCCGTTGCTCCCGCCGGATCTGGTGCTGGAATCGTTCGTGGACGCCGCGCCGCGCGTCGTCGCGTTTCTGCAGGAATCCTTGACACCAGTGGTCGAGGGAGCGTCGTGACAGACCCCAAGTCCGTTGAGGGTAGGCCACGCCTGCATGTCGATATCTTCACGCTCTTCCCGCAGATGTTCACCGGGCCGTTCACCGAGAGCATCCTGAAGCGCGCTCAGGATCAGGGACTCGTTCGCATCGATGTCCATGACATCCGCGACTGGACGCATGACCGGCACCGGACCGCCGACGATACCCCCTACGGCGGCGGCGCAGGCATGGTGATGAAGGCCCCGCCGATCGTCGAGGCGGTGGAAGCCGTGCTCGGCCCCGATCTGGAGCGGGCGCATATCATCATCACCTCGGCGGGGGGACGCCCCTTCACCCAGACGATCGCGCAAGAGTTGAGCACGACCGGCAGGATCGCGATCATCTGCGGCCACTACGAGGGCATCGACGAGCGGGTTTCCGCCATTCTCGGCGCCGACGAACTGGCCATCGGCGACTATGTGCTGACCGGCGGCGAGCTGCCGGCGATGGTGATCGTGGATGCGGTTGCGCGCCTCGTCCCGGACGTGATCGATGCGGCCAGCATCGCCGATGAATCGCATGCGGCTGGGCGCCCCGCGCTTGTCGAATACCCGCACTACACCCGGCCCGCCTCGTATCGTGGGCTGGAGGTGCCCGATATCCTGCTGAGCGGGCACCACGCCCGGATTGCCGCCTGGCGGGAGGAGCGAGCCCAGGAGCGTACCGCGCGCTGGCGCCCGGACCTGCTCCAGGAGCCGCCCGTCCGGGAAGATTAGCTCCGGCTCTCCGGAACTGCCGTCAATCGGCCCGCGTTTGCGGGGCTGTCAGCGCGGACCGCACACGGAGGCTCGAGAAGTCGCGCTCAGCAATCTGCCGGACGTAGGCGGCGATGGCCCGTTCGACGGCCTGCCGCTCCTCCAGCGACGGCTGAAGGCGAACGACGGCCGCCAGGCCGTTTCGGACGAGCTGGCGCAGGTATTTCTGGGCGTTCACGGACATCGCCTCCCCGCCACGATCGAGGTTCGCGCAGGCCGGGCACAGCATCCCCCCAAGGCGGGCAGAGAAGAGGTTCGTCGTCGCTTCCAGCGGCTCGCGGCACTCGACGCATGAGAAGAGCTCCGGCTGGTATCCCAACGCGCTGAGCAGCGCCAGCTCGAAGTGCCGGGTCACCGCCCAGGAGTCCACCTGCTGGTCCAGCAGTGCCAGCGATTTTCGCAGCAGGTCGTAGACGCGCCAGTTCTCTTCACGGTCGTGCGTCAGGTGGCGAACCAGCTCGGCGAAATACGACGCGCAGCCGAACGCATCCAGGTCCAGGCGCAGCCGCTCGTGACTGTCCAGGAGCTCCGCTGACGTGACGACATCCAGGTCCCGCCCCACCGCCAGGTGAAGGCTCACCCGGCCGAAGTAGTCGAGTTGGGAGCCGTATTTGCTGGATGGGCGGCGTGCGCCCTTCGCGATCAGGCTCACCTTGCCGTGGCGTGGCGTGAACGCCGTGAAGATCCGGTCAGTCTCGCCGTAGTCGAGTCGGGTGAGGATGATCGCCTCGGTCCGATAGCGGCGTTCGCGGAGATTCGGGGGGGATTCGGGGATCGTCTTCGGCGTATCGTTCATGCGTGTCACTCAGTACCGGGGGATGGATGGATCGGATGGGGGTGCACCGGAACGGGCATTCGTGCATCGAACGGCACCTCTTCATTGTACGAAGCCGGGCAACCTGGCGCCCCGGAGGAGGCGGTCAGTGCAGACATGCCGCGACCGGTCGTTGACGGGGATTTTCGCGCGGTGGTACGGTTCATGGCGATGATCGAGAACGTTTCCTTTCTGGCTGCATTTCTCGCTGGCGTCCTGTCGATCTCCTCGCCCTGCATCCTGCCCCTTGTGCCCGTCTACCTCGCGCACATCGCCGGAGTGAGCGTCGGAGAACGCAGCGAGACGGCGCGCGCCGCCGTCCTGCGCAACGCCGCAGCCTATGTGCTCGGATTCTCCATCGTCTTCGTGGCGATGGGGGCGGCCTTCGGAGCCGTGGGAGCGTTCGCCGGCACGCTGGAATTCGTCTCGCTGAATCGGATCTGGCTGGTGCGCATCGGCGGGCTCCTGCTCATCGTCCTCGGGTTGTATCAGGTTGGCCTCATCCGCATTCCGTTGCTCGATCGCACCTGGCGCCCCCAGATCGAACCCGGCTCGCGCGGCATGGTCGCCTCGTCGTTCGTGATCGGCGTCGGTTTCGGGGCGGGATGGTCGCCGTGCCTGACCCCAATCCTCGGTGCGATCATGATGATGGCCGCCGGGCAGGGCGAGATCGCCCGCGCCACCGCGTTGCTGGCCGTCTACGCCCTCGGGCTGGGTGTTCCCTTCATGTTGGCGGCGTTCGCCTTCGGGTCGGCCCCGAAGGTGATTCGCAAGCTCAACGCCCACCTGCATTCCGTCACGGTCGTCAGCGGTGCGATCATGCTCGGTATCGGCATCATCATGATCCTCGGCATCTACCAGCAGCTGTTCACCGAGATCGTTCGCGTCGCGCCCTGGACGCCGTGGGAGCCGACCCTCTAGCCAACCAGAGGCTTTCCGGGCACATCCTGCCCGTTGTCGCGCCCACCCGGATCGGAACCTCGCATGGCCCAAGCATCCCTTCAATCCAGTCCCACCCGCAGCACATCCGACCAGATCATCGATCGCATCTGGCGCTTTTTCTGCTCGGTCCGTGCAGCGGTGGCGGAGATCACGTTCCTGGCGCTTCTGGTGTTGATCGGAACGCTGCGCGGAAGCGAGGTGCCACGCTGGATTGCGGAGGCGTTTCCCTTCCTCCAGGGGATCGTAGATCGCTGGTATGCCTGGGATGTCTTCAGTTCCCTGCTCTTCGCCCTGACGCTGGCCCTCATCGCCGTGGCCATCGCCGTCTGCACGCTCAACCGCGCACCATCGATCTGGCAGACGATCAGCCATCCGCGTGTCGCCACCTCCCGCAGCTGGCTGCGCGGCGCCGAGACCTCCGCCACATTCACCCGGACAGGCACCGCCGACAGCCTGGCCGATGATCTTTCCAGCGTCTTCGCCAAGCGCCGCTATCGGGTCCTGAGCGAGCGGATCGGCAACGAGGTCCATCTCTACGCCGACAAGAACCGCTTCGCCAAGCTGGGCACATTCCCCTTCCACCTCGCCCTGATCCTGATCCTCGTGGGCGGCCTGATGGCCGCGCATTACGGCTTCCGCGAACAGGAGTTCATCGTCGTCGAAGGGGATACGAGGCCAGTCGGCCACAATACCGGCCTCAGCATCCGGCTCGACCAGTTCACGGACAACTACACCGCGATGGGCGTGGCCGCGAGCTACAAGAGCGACATCACGATCCTGCAGGACGGGCGCGAGGTGAAGTCCGGGGATATCCGCGTCGGACACCCCATGAGCTACGGCAGCGCGACCGTCTACCAATCCAGCCTTGGATTCGCCAAGTCGTTCCGCATCACCGACGCCGCTGGCAACGTCATCTACGAGGGCTCCCAGCCGATCGGCGTCTTCACGCTCAAGGGGAACCCCGACGCCCCGGCGGGCCTGGTAGACCTGCCGGGTATCGGCGGGCAGCTCGTCTTCGCGGCGCAGGACACAGACCCGGCCAACCGTCCGGATCTCGACACGTTGAACCTGAACAGCGATCAGCTCTGGATCCAGCTCGGGCTGCGCGATGCAGCCTCGGGCCAGCTGGTGAACGTCCCCGGACAGAAAGTGGAGCTCGGCAAACCGGCCCAGATCGGGCAATACACGATCACCTGGACGGGCACCAATCGGTTCTCGGTGATGCAGGTGGCGTACAATCCCGGAGTGCCGGTCTTCATCATTGCCGTCGTGCTGTTGCTCGGCGGGCTGATGGCGACGTTCTATTTCCCGCATCGGCGGGTGCGCGCGCTCGTTTCGTCCACCGGCGATAGTGCCTCGGTCCAGTTGGCGCCGCTCGCGAAGCGCGATTGGAGCGGCAAACGCGACTTCCTGCGGCTAATCCAGGACGCCCAGGAGTCTCTGGGCACACCGACTGCGGTGAAATTGCCGAAATCCGGTGGCGATTGGGATACATTCAAACCGAAGACCAACGCCATGACGTAGTGGAAGGCAAGGGTACGGGGCGCTTTGCCTTCTTGCACGGAGCAGGCGGGCAAGGCACGTTGCGCGGCCGATACGTTGGCCAGAGAGCAGGGATCGCATATGGACGGACTAGTCAGGTTCTCGTTTTACCTTTTCGCGGCGTCGTCGATGGCGATCTGGGTATCGGCGATCGCGTACATCGCCTACGCCGTGGGCCGCGTCCGCGTCCAGCGGCAGACCATGGTCACCTCCGCCGGTTCGACCGTTACCAGCATGAGCGCCGAGTTCGGCCCGTCGGTCCAGGGAGTCGGCCGGATCGGCACCATGATGGCCGTCTTCGGGGCGCTGTTCGCCGGCTTCGCGATCCTCACCCGCGCAATCGCCGCCGAGCATATCGTTCTTTCGAACATGTACGAGTATTCGCTCGTCTTCATCTTCTTTACCACGAGCGCCTATCTCGTCTTCGAGCGAATCTACGGGGTGCGCCAGCTCGGGGCCATCGTGATGACGGTGGCAGGGCTGATGACGCTCTACGTCTGGTCGCTGCCGTCGGACATGCGGGAGATCAACCCGGTCGTTCCCGCGCTGCAGGCTGGCCCCATCATGGCCTTCCATGTCGGCAGCGCGAACCTTGCCTACTCTGTGCTCTCCGTGTCGTTTGGTGCGGCGGTGCTCTTCCTGATCGCCGACCGCTGGGCTCCCCGCTGGCTGCCCAGCGCCGAGATGCTCGATGACATCGCGTTCCGCGCCGTCACCGTCGGTTTCCCCTTCCTCTCCCTGATGCTCATTCTCGGCTCGGTGTGGGCACACGACGCCTGGGGCACCTACTGGTCGTGGGACCCCAAGGAAACCGCTGCACTCTTCGCCTGGCTGGTCTACGCCGTCTACCTGCACACACGCACCCTGCGCGGCTGGCGCGGACGTCGGAGCGCCTATATCCTGCTCTTCGGCTTCGCCTCACTCATCTTCACGTATTATGGAAACTACTTCTTCGGCGGCCTCCATGCCTACGGCGGCGTGAAGATGTAGGTCCGTGGGCCGGTCCCACTTCCGACCGGCAACAGGATCCCCATACCCATCTCTGGCCTGCCGACCTGGGCCATACCCGTTCCCGGTTCGACACGGAAGACCGACGTGTCAGGCCAGGCCACTCCTGAAACGGACCTGTCTCCCGCATGAGTTCTTCCTCCAACGCCCCTACCCCGAGCGACGTCCCGCCCCCTTCGCGGGACGAGGCCGCCATGCCTGCGGATGAATCCACGCCGGCCAACCGCACGAACGGGCTCTCGTGGCGCTACTACGCCGTGGTCGCCGTGCTCGTGCTGGGGATCGTCGGCGCGACCTTCGTGATCGGCCAACGCGCCGGCTGGAACCAGATCGGCACCGGCGGCGTCAATGCCCGCCTGCTGCCAAAGGTCGGGGAGCCTGCGCCGGACCTCTTCACGATGAGCGCCGACGGCCAGCCGATGCTCCTCTCCGCGTTCCGGGGGCAGCCGGTCTGGATCAATTTCTGGGGGTCGTGGTGCGAGCCATGCCAGGCAGAGATGCCGGCAATCGAGGCCGCTTACAAGGAGCTTCAGCCCCAAGGCCTGGTGATGCTGGGGATCAGCCAGAAGGAGGACGTGAGCCAGTCGGTCTCCTACGCACAGGCGGCGGGCGCCACCTTCCCGATCTTCTGGGACCCTTCAATGGTTTGGGCAAACGTCGACCCAGCATCGGTTCCTGAGGACCTGCGCCAGGTCGCGAAGGACACGAAGTCCTGGCAGGTGAACAACCAGCCCACGCACATCTTCATCGACCGGAACGGGATCGTGCAGGCCGTGATCCTCTCGCCGATGACGACGGAGCAGGCGGTCTCGTACGGGAAGGAGATCCTGAAGATCCCCTATTCCGGTCCGGCGCTCGGGCCTGCCACCCCGGAAGCATCCTCATCCGTCAGCCCGGCCGCCTCTCCCACTGCATAGGAGAAGGCCGGTCAACGCCAAGAGCCCCGCCTCCCTTTCAGTCGGGAGGCGGGGCTCTTTCTCGTCGAAGCAGTACCGCTACGACGGCCAGTTCAGCTTCGGGATGACGTGCTTGCCGTAGGCCTCGATGAAGCCCTCCTGGTTCCGGTTCACGTTGTGCACGTGAATCTCCCCGAACCCGAGGTCGATGAAATGCTGAAGATAGCGGACATGCTCATCGAGGTCGGCCGTCGTGAGCACACGGTTCTTGAAGTTCTCCGGGCGCACCAGCTTGGACATCGCCTCGAAGTCCTCCGGGTTCCGGATATCGGCCTTTGGGAAGTTCATGCCGCCGTTCGGCCAATCCTTCACCGCCGAGTCGATCGCCTCCTGGTCGGTCTCGGCGTAGCTCACCTTCACCTGCAGGATGCGGCCCATTCGGGATGGGTCCTTGCCGGCTTCGCGGGCGCCCTTCTCGAAGCGTTCCATCAACATCCGGATCTTCTCGTCGGCAGCCCCGACGGTGATGATCCCATCGGTCAGCTTCCCGGTGCGCCCGGCCATGATCGGACCGGAGGTCGCTACGTAGATCGGCGGCGGCGCATCCGGAAGCGTGTAGAGCCGCGCACTCTCGACCGTGAAGTGCTTGCCCTGATGCTTTACGACCTTTCCGGTGAAGAGCTTCTCGATGATCTCGATCGCCTCGACCAGGCGTTCCAGCCGGGTCGGCGCTTCGGGCCAGTATTCCCCGACGATGTGCTCGTTCAACGCTTCACCAGCGCCGAGCCCGAGATAGAATCGCCCCGGATACATCGCCTCCAGGGTGGCCGCAGCCTGCGCCAGCACGGCCGGGTGATAGCGCCAGCCGGGAGGCGTGACGCCGGTTCCGAACCGCAGGTTCGTGGTCGCGCCGAGCGCGCCGAGCCAGGCCCAGACGAAGGCCGATTGCCCCTGGGACGGCACCCACGGGTGATAGTGATCCGACGCCGTGATGACCTCGAATCCGTTCTTCTCAGCTTGCTGGCTATAGGCCAGCAGATCGGTCGGATGAAACTGCTCGAACGACGCGGCGTATCCAACGGCACCCATGTCTTTCTCCTGTGTAGGCGCCGATGTCAGCGGCGCATGATGATCCATATCGAGATGCGTGCGATGGGACACTCACACGAAGAGATTGCGCTCCTCCGCCATCACCAGATCGCGCGAGGTACCGGGTTCGCCGAGCGTTTGCGCGTCAAACCCCCGGATGACGGCGACCGGACGCGCCGCCAGCTTGTGCATGACCAACTCTGCCGCCGAGGCCAACTCGTCCGCGACGGCCAGCACAGTCGCACGGAGTTCGTAGCCAGCGGCATCGTACTGCCCGCGATAGTCCGCCAGCGGCGCCATCCCCGCGACCCCGATTGCGACGTTGACGATCCCGCTCCGCCACGGACGGCCGAACGAGTCGGTGACGATCACGCCCAGCGGCGAGCTGCCGGCGCTCTTGCCGAAGAATCGTGACACCAGCCCTTGGCGGATAGCCTCGGCCGAGGCATCAGCGTCGTCCGTCAACAGGCAGACGGTATCCGAGGCGACATTGGACGCATCGACGCCAGCATTCGCACAGATGAAGCCGTGCTTCGTCTGTGCGATGATCAGCCCCCGCACCATCCGCACGATCCGGACCGACTCACGCAGGACGACCTCGACCTGGCGAGCATCCTTGTCCCAGTCCGTCGCGATGCGCTGGGCCAGCGTCGATGGCGCCACGTCGCGCAGGTCGATCAGCTTGCCCTCGGCCTTGCTGACCACCTTCTGCGTGACGGCGACGATATCGCCATCCTGGAGCGAGCCGATGGCGCCGGTGATCGCGTTGCCAATGAGCGCGCCGAGGTCGTCGCCCGGCCGGATTTCGGGGATTCCGTCGATCGGGATGACGTGCAACGTCCCTTCGGGGAACGAACTCGGAGAAGATGCGGGCACGGGAATCGGGCTCCTTATGTCGCTATGGGGTCAACGCCGGCTCACGGCGGACCAGAGCGTACGGTTCGGGCGCATCCGGGTCAAGTGCGCGCCGGATGTGGGCGGGGAGCGCATTCCAGTCACCGAGCGTATCGAGATCCAGTTCGGTGCCGGGCTGGAGCACAATGGAGGGCGTATACCCGGCCCGGTGCGCCTCCGCGAGGTGCGCGCGGAAGCTGCCCGCGCCGAAATGCAGGTTGAAGGACTCCGCCTGCCGAACCGACCGCTCATCGGTCGGATTCCAGCGCATCACCATCGCGTTGGTCCCGACGTGGTGACGATCGGCGGCGATCACAAGGTCGGCTGGCTGATCGAGCATCTCCTCGACATCGTCCACCGCCAGCAAGGGAAGATCGGCATGCAGGATCAGTATGCCGCTCACATCGCAAGCGCCCATCGCCCACGCCCGACCAACCGCCAGGGCCCCGTTGAGGCCGATCGCGTCGTCCGGCTGCGCAAGGATGCCTACCTCACGACCATGCATGACCCGCTCGACGAAGCCGGTGTCACGCGTGACGATCACGACCTGCACAATTGACGGAGCAGAGAGCGCGACATCCACGACATGCCGCGCCATCGCCGCGATAAGGCTGGCCCGGCGGGAACCATCGAATTCGGGCGCCAGCCGTGTCTTGCCATGCCTGCCATCACGCAGCGGGATGACCGCGACAATGCCACTCATGCGCGTTCTTCGCGAGAGCGAAGCCCGGCCTCCAGCACCTCTGACGCCAGGCGTTCGCGGTCATCGGGTCCGCCCATCACGGTCCCTGTGACCAGCACGCCCATGCCAAGCGCCTCGACATGCGGAGCGAGTGCGGCATCGATGGAATCGATGACCAGCAGATCGATCAGGCCGGCGTAGATCCGGGCGACACCAAGCGCGGAGACCTCGTGTCCCAGCGTCGCGAGCATCCGGTCGGCAGGTCCCTTCAGCGCCTTGCCCCCGACGATCGGACTTACCGCGACGCGCATTCCTGTCGCTTCTGCCAGCGCATCCCGCACGCCGGAGACGGCCAGGATCGGACCGACGCTCACGATCGGGTTCGACGGCGCGATCACGATGAGATCGGCATCCGTGAGCGCACCGAGCACGCCGGGCGCTGGCTCCGCGTGCTCGATCCCGTCGAACACCACGCCAAGCACATCGTCGGTCTGGCGACGGGCCACGAAGTAGTCCTGGAAGCCGAGGCGTCCCTTCGGGGTATCGACCAACGTGGCGACCGGTTGATCCGTCATCGGCATGATGCTCGGACCGATTCCCAGCGCAGCGGCGAAGTCAGCCGTAATGCGGCTGAGCGCCTCACCCTGGCGGAGCCGGTGCGTGCGCAGGATGTGCGTTGCGAAATCCTGATCCCCAAGCAGGAACCACGACTCGCCGCCAAGGCGGGCAATGGCATCAAGGGTATGCCGGGTGTCGCCAGCGATGCCCCAGCCTTGCGCGGGGTTCGCGATCCCCGCCAGTGTGTAGGTCACCGTATCGATATCGGGGCTGATCGCCAGGCCGTAGAGCTGAAAATCGTCGGCCGTGTTCACGACGACGCGCAGCCGGGGATCAGGAAGGAGACGAGCGAATCCCTGGGCGAGCTTCGCGCCACCAACCCCGCCCGCCAGCATGGTGACGGTTGTCCCCTCCTGTGCCACACTCACGTCGCGACCTCGTCCGTCCTGCTGCCGTCATGCTGACCCGCCGGCGCGGGTCCGATGCGAACGAGCGTAGCATACGGGGCGTTATCGGCGTGTCGGACGTTCGGCTAGTTTCCGTCCGACGAGCCTTCGTCATCGAGTCAGCTTCCCGCCATTCTGGAAAGGCCACCATGCCCGCGATCGCGCTCCGTGCCGCCGTCTCTCCGCTCGCGCTCGCCATCGACATCGGCTCATCCTCGGTGCGTTGCCTTGCCTACGATGCGCGGGGCCACCAGGTTGCCGACAGCGAGACGCAGATCGAGCATACGCTCCGCACAGACCGATCCGGAGCGTCGGAGGCCGATCCCTGCCATCTCTTCGAACTCACCGTCCTGTGTGTTGACGGTACGCTCGACAAGCTGGGTGGGCGAACGGATGCGATCGGCGGGGTAGGCATGTCGTGCTTCTGGCACGGCTTGCTCGGTCTCGGGAAGGATGGCGAACCCGCCACGCCGGTCTTCATGTGGGCCGACAAACGATCCGGACCGTATGTCCCGGCGCTGGCCGCCGAATTCCCTCCTTCCGTCGCCATTGCCGCGACGGGGTGCCGTATCCATTCGAGCTATTGGCCGGCCAAGTTACGCTGGCTGCGAGAAGCGAACCCGAGCATGTTCGCTCGCGTGGCGCACTGGGTCTCATTGCCGGACTACGTCACGTTGCGCCTCACCGGTGAGCTGGTGACATCCAGTTCAATGGCATCGGGCACCGGCCTCCTCGACCTCGAAACGGTTGCATGGTATGGGCCGTTGGTGGAAGCCGCCGGCATTCACGAAGACCAGCTTCCGATGGTTTGCGACCGCGCGCAGGCGCTTCCAAGGCTGCAGAGCGACTATGCGGCCCGCTGGCCGGCGCTCGATGGCATCCCCTGGTTCGCTGCAATCGGCGATGGTGCGGCAGCCAACGTGGGGTCGGGATGCGTGGGGGCCGACCGGATCGCGTTGACCGTGGGAACCTCCGGCGCCATGCGCACGATCGTTCCCGAACAATCGATGGCCGACCGGGAGACGCCGCCCGGCCAGCTTTGGGTCTACAGGCTGGATCGGGATCATCGGGTCGTCGGCGGCGCCCTCAGCAACGGCGGCAATGTGGCCGGGTGGATCGCCGAGCGCTTCGCGGGGGGGAACTTCGAGCGACTGACCGCCGAGGCGGAACGGCTCGCTCCGGATAGCCACGGGCTCACCGTGCTGCCCTTCCTCGCTGGCGAGCGTTCGCCAAGCTGGGACGATGCGGCGACCGGCACCGTGACGGGACTCAAGCTGGCGACATCTCCGGCCGATGTCTTCCGCGCCACCCTCGAGGCGACCGCCTACCGCTTCGCCGCCATCCATGACGACCTCCGCGCGATCGTCTCCCCGGATCATGAAATCCACGCAAATGGCGCAGCGGCGCTTGCCTCGCCACTCTGGATCCAGATCATGGCGGATGTGCTGGGGCGCCGGATCGACGCCCTCGATGCGGAGGCGGAGGCCTCGGCCTGCGGGGCCGCCATCTGCGCGCTGGAGGCGATTGGAGCCCGCCCCTTGCGCACCGACCGCGACGGCATCCTCCGCTCCTACACCCCCGACCCCGCAACCCGCGATGCCTACGCACGGGGCCGTGATCGGCAGCGGGCACTGGAGGCGGCCATGCTTCCATTCAACCATCCGGAGTAGGGTGGTCCTGTCCGAAACGGCGGTGGCGATCTTTCCAGACGTGTGGCAGGATGCAGCGCAGGTCGATTCACGAGACAACGCGATAGTCCGCGCGACCAGGAGGCATACGATGGATATTCTATGGATTCTCGCCCATCCGGATGATGAGTCGTTCGGCGGCGCAGGGGTGTTGGTATGGGCGCATGAGGCCGGTCTGTCGACCGGCCTGGTCTGCGCTACGCGGGGCGAAGCCGGGCAGATCAACGAGGCGTCGCTCGGCACCCCGGAAATTCTTGGCGCGGTGCGGGAACGCGAACTCCGTCGAGCGATGGACGTGGTGCAGCTCTCGACGCTCCGGTTGCTGCCGTACCGGGACTCGGGGATGGCCGGCACACCGGAGAACCAGGATCCCCGCGCCCTTGTCCAGGCGCCTCGCGAATCGGTGATCGCGGATGTGGTGATGCAGATCCGGGAGTTGAGGCCGGAGACCGTCATCACCTTCGGGCCGGACGGCGTCTACGGGCATCCGGATCACATCTTCATCGGCGACATTGCGACCGAGGCCGTGCTTCGCGCCGCCGAAGAGGCGAATCCCGGTCTCGGCGAACCGTGGCAGGTGAAGGCGCTCTACCACACAGCGGTTCCCCGCGAGGTGATGATGGCCTTCCGCAAGCGGGCCGATGGGCCGTTCCGCACCATGAGCGAGGAGGAGGTCGCGAAGCTGGGCACCCCGTCTGAGCAGATCACCCACTGGGTCGATACCATCGATTACTTCGATGTGGCCCGGCAAGCGATTCTCCAGCACCGAACCCAGATCCAGGACATGAACGCCTTCACCGCCGATACCCCGGAGGTACGCGCCCGACTGCGCTATCAGCAGTTCACACGCAAGCCGCTTCCGTGGGATGAGCAGATGACGCACCGCGATGCCATCGATCGTCTGGCGCAGGAGCGGCCCAACGCAGAGCGCGCCTCGTTCACCATCCCCGAGCCCGCCACGGACGACGCGGACGCGGACGTTTGACCCAGCACCCCCCGATCGCTCTCGGGACGATCGGGGCGCTCCCCCGTGGGCGCCAGGCAAGCGGCGAGGTGGCGCGAGGTGATGCCACGTTCCTATACTGAGCCACATGTGAATTGGGTCGGAGGCGGGTTCTCTCCGACAACCCTCATCAAGTGAGCTCTCCCATGGCGGCGTCTGCGCCCTCTCCCAAGTCCAGCCTCGTTGCGGCGGTATGCCCACGATTTCATCGCGCCGTCGAACTGATCGGACGGCGCTGGACCGGTGCGATCCTCAGCGCCATGCTCTCGGGCGCAACGCGCTTCACCGATATCGTGAATGCCGTTCCCGGGCTGAGCGATCGGCTGCTCTCCGAACGCCTGAAAGAGCTGGAAGCCGAAGGCATCGTGCAACGCGTGACCCAACCCGATGCGCCAGGGCGCATCCAGTACCTGCTCACCGATAAGGGACGCGATCTCAGCGCCGTGATCGATGAGGTGAGCTGTTGGGCGAATCGCTGGCTGGAGCCGGTTCCGTGCCGCGAGGGCGACCATCGCGCTGCCCCGGACGAGGTTCCCCGGTCGTAGATCCACCCAGGAAGACAGCCCCCGACTCGCCGGAGCGAGTCGGGGGCTGTCCATTGCGCTATCCGAGCCCTACAGTTCGGTCACGACCGGGAGGATGAGCGGCCGCGACCGCGACCGGCGGTGCAACGAGCGGCCGATCGTCTCCTTCGTCCGCTGCACAACGTAGCCGTATTGCGGCTCGCCCTTCCGGCGTCGCTCCAGCGTCCGTCGCAGCTCGCGCTCGGCCTCGCGCAGGGCCGCCTGGTTCAGCTCCGGCTTGAGTCCCTTCGCCACGAGCTCGGGCCCGGCGATCAGCTCGCCGCTCTGGCGGTCGAGGACGATCGTCACGACGACGAAGCCGTCCTGCGTCAGGTTCTCGCGGGTGCGCAGCACGACCTGGCTGTCGTCGCGGTCCCCAAGGCGGTCGACCAGGACATTGCCAGACTTCACGCGGCCGCGCTGGTTGGCGCTCTCCTTCGTGAACTCGATCACCCCGCCGATCTCGGGCAGGAGGACGTGATCGCGCGGGATGCCATTCTTCACGCAGAGGTCACGATAGAGCGCCATGTGACGGAACTCGCCGTGGATCGGCACCGCAAATTTGGGCCGAACGAGCTTGATCATCCGCTCCAGCTCGTCGCGCCCGGCGTGGCCTGAGACGTGAACACCCCGGTTCAACGCGCTGTAGATCACATCACAGCCGCGGCGATAGAGGTTGTCGATCGTCTTCGTGATCGTATCCTCGTTGCCAGGGATGGGGGTTGCCGAGACGAGAATCACGTCGCCACGGCCAACCCGGATCTTCGGATGCTCACCGGCAGCAATGCGGGCCAGGGCCGCCGCCGCCTCGCCCTGGCTCCCGGTGCTGACGATGACGCGCTTCTCCTTCGGCATCTTCAGCAGGTCGTCCAACGGCACCAGGAGGCCCTCCGGAGGATCGAGGTAGCCGAGGTCGATGGAGACGCGGGCGTTCTGCTCCATGCTCCGTCCGGCGACGGCCACCTTGCGCCCATGCTTGGCGGCGGCTTCCAGCGCCATGTGGATGCGGCTGACGTTGGAGGCAAAGGTCGCGATGATGACCTGCCCCTTCGACTTGCCGATCACATCGGCCATCGTGTCCATCACGACCTTCTCGGATGGGGTGCTGCCCTCCGTCTCCACACGCACGGTGTCCGAGAAGAGCGCGAGCACCCCCTTCTCTCCCAGGCGCTTGAGACGGCGCTCATCGGTCCGATCGCCCATGACCGGGCTGGGATCGAACTTGAAGTCGCCGGTATCGAGGATCGTGCCGACGCTGGTATGCAGGGCGATGGCGCACGCATCGGGGATCGAGTGGGTGACGTGGATGAACTCGGCCTTCATGCCGCCGATCTGGACCGTCTCCCCGGCCTTGACCGGGATCAGTTCGACGTACTTCTCGAGCCGGGCTTCCAGCAGCTTGCGCTCGATGAAGCCAATGGCCAGCGGCGTGCCATAGATCGGCACCGGCCCCTTCATCAACCCCTTGAGCTGCGGGATGATGTGCGGAATGCCGCCAATGTGATCCTCGTGTCCGTGGGTGATGAGGATGCCGCGGAAGTTCTTGATCCGCTCGATGATGAAGCTGACATCGGGCACGACGAGGTCGATGCCGCGCTGGTCCTCCTCCGGGAACTTCGACCCACAATCGAGCAGCACGATATCGCGCCCGCACTCGACCGCGGTCATGTTCTTGCCGACCTCACCGACCCCGCCAAGCGGGATGACGCGCAGCTTGTCGTTCCCGATTGGCCCCAGCGGCGTGAGGCCCAGATCGACCGCGTTCGCCGGGGTGAGCACCCGATCCACGCCCGCACCCTTGCCGCCGCTCGATCGGCGTCCGCGCTGATGCAGCGGACGGGTAATCTCCACGCGCTCGCTGGGCTCCTCGTCACGGCGCGGGCGGCGCACGGCTCGCCCGGGCTCAGGACCGAGCACGGCCTCCGACGCGGAAACGCGAGATTCTCCTCCCCGGCGTGAACGCGACGTCCCAGGCTGGCCCTTCTGCCCGGTCTGGGCAGATTGCCCCCCGCCTTGCCGGAACCGGTTGTTCTGGCCAGGTCCGCCTGCCTGCGCCGGCTGGGTCGGCGCCGCGGCTGGCCGGCGATCCTGCTCGGTCGTCGCCTGCTGCTCGGACGGTGCCGCGGACTGTCCCCCGCTCCGTCGTCGTCGCCGGCGACGTGACCCGGAGCCGCTGGACTGTTCCGCCTGCCCGTGACCGGCCTGCGCCTCGCCGGACGTCGATTGACTGGCTTGGGCCTGCTGCTGCGCATTCCGTCCGCGCTCGTTGGGCGGGGAGGGTTGGCTGGGTTCGGTCGGTGCGGCACCGGCCTCCTGTGTCATGTTCTGGGTCTGCTGGCTGGGAGTGGGGCGCCGTCGCCTGCGGCGCGGCCGGGCGCGCTTCGAACCGGTTGTTTCCGTTCCGGGCTCAGCGGGTTGTTCTGTGGATGGCGCCGATTGCGCACGGTCCTGATCGCGATTGTCGTCCAAACGTGGTTCTCCTTCGGGTCGCCGATTCCCGGAGGCATGCGCCAGCCAGAGCAGGGTGAGGGATCTGCGTCACTCCGAACCTGCCCCGACCGGCAATGCGGAAATCGGGATTATCCTCACAATGATGTCAAGTCGCTTGCGAGCGCTGCCAGCGTGGCAGCCTCGCGCCGGAAACAACCATCCACCGGGTGGATCCGGTGATTGCCCGAGGCCGCGTCGCCCCGGGCGCCGATGGCTTGGGGGTGTGGTCTGCCAGAGCGACAGCCGGCCAGTGCCAGCGCCACCCGGTCGTCCCGTCGATCTCGTCCGCACGTGCGTCGGACGCCCAATTGACGGAGAAGACCCGCATCGCGAAAGCGGCATACCACACAACCATCCGATCGCATCGCACGCGACGGTGGCCTTGCCGGGCATATTCATATCGATGAAGCCGACGGGGTGGGCGTGTGAGATGCGCCCTCACCACACTCCGGACAGCGACGCGACGAAACCTCGCATATCCGGGCGACTTCGATCTCAAGTCCCTCCCATTGTAGCAGGTTCGCTCAGGAGACCGTCCGCGATCGCTACTGGGCAAACACGCTGACGGCGAAGAGGATGAGGATGGCGATGATGATGAGCACCACCGAGCCGGCGATACACCCGAGGGCGATCGAGGTCCCGGTGCCGACGGTCGACTCCTCGGCAGCGCCTGGCGTTACCGGCGTGTTGGCAGATGGAGGCATACCATCGGCAGCAGGATCCGGGGCGAGCGGATCGTAGATAAGCGCCTCTTGGGTGGAAGCGGGGTTTTCCACCTGCTCCGGCGTTGTGGACGCCTCGGCCGACGACGCACCGCCGGCGGGAGATTCATGCTTGTCCGATGCTGACACCATCTGTCCTCTGCGGGGTACAACCGTAGGTCATCCGGCGACATCTGCCGCTCCTGTCAGGGGAAGCATACCTGCTTCATGCGGGCGACGGAGGCAAGACACAATCATCCCCGGCCGCGATGCACGAGCGCAATGGCCGGGGATGACGAGAACGCGGTTCAGCGTGCGAGGGCTGGCTCCCGCGAGGCGACGACCTCTTCGAGGGTGAGATCGGCCTCGTTACGAGGAATGTCGGCATACAGGACGCAGGCAACATCCTGATCGCCCACCCGATACAACGGCGGGCGGCGCGCCCAGCACGCATCGTGAGCGTAGGGACATCGCTCGCTGAACAGGCAGCGGCTCCGCGTCCCGATACTGCGTTTCGCGCCGAGCTCGTCCA